>Ga0247773_1000816_pt1 | contig 10942 bp, 9 predicted proteins | sample UWRJL092311B6_FD_179934 | JGI IMG/M metagenome (GOLD analysis project Ga0247773, IMG submission 179934) | Plant litter microbial communities from Arlington Agricultural Research Station in Wisconsin, United States - UWRJ-L092-311B-6 | ecosystem: Environmental > Terrestrial > Plant litter >...
ACTTGGCACCCGAGATCGAATGAGCGGGGTTTCACACGGAGTCAGCGGAGTCAGCGGAGTCAGCGGAGTCAGCGGAGTCAGCGGAACCGCCTGCTTTCCCTTCGACTTCGCAGGCGCTGTCTTTCGGCGGGACGGCTGCGATCGCGAGATCGTGGGCACGGACGAGGGCTTCGGCGAGCGCGGGAGCGGCCACTGTCCGTGAGCGCGCACCTCAGCCGATGAACGACGTCGCGCTCCTCTTCGGCGCCGGCCTCCTCGGCGGGTCGATGAACGCCCTGGCGGGCGGCGGCTCGTTCGTCACGCTGCCGGCGCTGATCGCGGCGGGCGTGCCCGCCGTGGGCGCGAACGTTTCCAGCACGGTGGCGCTGTACCCCGGCGGCGCGGCGAGCACCTGGGTCTATCGCGACCGGCTGAACCAAGTGGCCGGCGTGCCGATTCGCCCGGCGCTCGCGGCTACGCTGACGGGCGGGCTGATCGGCGCGCTGCTCCTCCTCCTCACGCCCGGCGCGGTCTTCGACCGCCTCCTCCCCTGGCTGCTGCTGATCGCGACGGGGGCGCTGGTGCCGGGGCCGCGCGTGGGCCCGGTGCTGCGGCGCCGCTTTCGCGCGGGGACGCGGGCGGTGATCGCCATCCAGCTCGTGCTGGGGATCTACGGCGGCTACTTCGGCGGCGGGGTGGGGCTGATGATGCTGGCTGCGTGGAGCCTGCTCGACGGCGCGGACGTGAAGGCGCTGAACGCGCCGCGCACGCTGATGGTGACGGCGGCGAACACCGTGGCGGTGATCTGCTTCGTCGCGGCGGGCGCGGTGTGGTGGCGCGAGACGCTGATCCTCGGCGCGGGCGCCATCCTCGGCGGGTACGGCGGCGCGCGCCTCGGGCGGGTTCTCCCTGCAACTGTGATCCGCGGCGCCACCGTAACCCTGGCGGTGACGATGACGCTGGTGTTCTTCTTCCGCGCCTACGGCTGAGCATCCCGCGCCACCGGCGGAATCCGCGAGACACCGGAGCGGCCGCGGCATCCCTGAGATCCGCGAATCGTCGGCGCCATGGGGGACGGGTTTACCGGGAAGATGAGGCATTGCGGCGCGCGAAAGGCTGCTAGGCCTTCCGGAAATTGAGATTATCAGCACCCGCGCCGATTCCTCGTCCAGCAGTCATCCCACGTCGCACCGCCCGATGCGCATCGTCACCTGGAACTGCTGCCGCGGGAAGTTCGCGGCGAAGACGCCGTTCGTGGGCGAGCTGGCGCCCGACGTGGCCGTGATCCAGGAGTGCGCGCGGCCCGAGGGGGAGTCGCCGCGGGTGCGGTGGGTGGGCGACAACCCCAACCAGGGCCTCGCCGTCCTCACGTCCGCCGATTTCGTGGCGGAGCCGATGGCGGTGGATGCGGAGGTGCCGCGGTGGATGGTGCCGTTCCGCATCACCGGCCCGGTGGAGTTCACCCTCGTCGCCGTATGGGCGCTCCCCGACCGCGGCTGCTACTCGCGCGCCGTCTGCCACGGCATCGACGCGCTGTCGGACCTGATCGCCCGCGGACCGGCGGTGGTCACAGGCGACTTCAACTCGAACCCCGTCTTCGACCGCAAGCGCCGCGACTGGACGTACGCCACGATCGAGGCGCGGCTGCACGCGCTGGGCCTGGCGAGCGCCTACCACGCCGTCCACCGCGAGGCGCCAGGGGCCGAGACGCGGGCCACGTACTACCACACGTGGCGGCAAGACCTCGCCTATCACCTCGACTACTGCTTCGTCCCGCGCGCCTGGCTGCCGTCGATCGAACGCGTGGACGTCGGCTCGTTCGAGGCGTGGAAGGGCCGCAGCGATCACCGGCCGGTGACGGTAGACGTTCTTCTCGATAGTAGCCGATTGACGTGGTAATGCAAATGCATTACGATCTACAATGCGTTTGCACAGTAACTGTGGAGGGAGCAGCGTGATGTTGTATAGCACGGTAACTGCCCGGGCTCAGACGACGTTGCCGAGCGGCGTACGCAAGGCACTGGGGATCGAGCCGGGTGACAAGCTCGCGTATCACATCGAAGGTGATCAGGCGGTGATTCGGCGGCTTGCTGCCGATGATCCCGACGCAGACCCGGTGATCGGTGCGTTTCTCGATTTCGTAGAGCGCGAAATGTCTCGCGATCCGAGCCGGTTGCAGCCTGTCACAGTCGAACTGATGAACAGGATGCGCCGCCTTTCCGATGGTGTCGAGGTGGACATTGACGAAGAAATCGAGGGGTCGGTCGCACTCTGAAGCGCCTGGGGATATCCAAGGCCGGCGAGGAGCTTCGTCATTCGTTGATGCGGTTCAGGTGAATGGTTGGATCCTTCTCATGGACCCTCTCTTCCTCGACCAGCTTGAGCGACTTCTCGATTCGGTCGAACGGCACGTGCGCTCCCAGGCCCCACGTCCGAATGCCGACCAGAAGCTTCTTTCGATCCTGACGAGGCTCGTTTACGAGATCATTCCGTCCGATCCGGAAAGAGTTGAGTTCAGGCAGGGACAGACGCTTGGTCCGCATCGAAAGCACTGGTTCCGCGCGAAGTTCGGGAACGGGAGGTTTCGTTTGTTCTTCCGCTACCGTACCGATGCGCGGATCATCGTATACAGCTGGGTGAACGATTCGCAGTCACTACGCACGTATGGAAGCCGCACGGACGCATACGCCGTTTTCGGGCGCATGCTAGACTCGGGAGATCCGCCAGAAGATTGGGATTCGCTGCTAGAGCGAGCCGCCTCGCAGGAAAACCTGGCGCGAGCCCATGAAATGACCGCGCGGCTGAAGAAACCGTAAGTTCGCCAACCATCAGGCACGATGTGAGATGACAGAGTACTCGGGACGCGATTCCTCACGACGCGAGGCCCCACTGGACCTCGCGTCGGTGTTTCTGGGGCCCAAGGCCGAGAACGCCGACGTGTTCGAGCGGCTGCTGCTGGAGGCGGTGCGCGACCACGTGTTCTGGCGGCGCAACTTCCACCCCGAGGACGGCTTCGAGGTGACCGAGGCCGACCGGCGCACGCCCGCCTACGAGCGCTCCATCAGCACCCTCTCGCAGGAGCTGATGAGCCTGCTGGGCGAGCTGAAGGCCGGGGTGCCGTTCTTCAGCCCGCGCTACATCGGGCACATGAGCAGCGACCTGACCATGGCCAGCCTGGTGGGCTACTTCGCCACCATGCTCTACAACCCCAACAACGTGGCGGCCGAGGCCAGCCCGGTCACCACGCGGATGGAGCTGGAGGTGGCCGAGCAGCTGGCGCGGATGGTGGGCTACGACCCGGCGCGGCAGTGGGGGCACCTGACCTCGGGCGGCACCGTGGCCAACTTCGAGGCGCTGTGGGTCGCGCGGAACGTGAAGTACCTGCCGCTCGCCATCCGCTGGGCCGCCGACGAGCTGGGCACCCGCGGCCTGGGCGTGACGCTGCCCACCGGCGCGGTCGAGGACGTGCGCGCGCTGGGGCTGTGGGAGCTGCTGAACGTGCAGACGGAAGCCGCGCTCGACCTGGCCGAGCAGTTTCGCACGGGGGTGGGCGACGGGATGGAGGCCGCCTCGGCCGTCACCCGGCACTCGCTGGCGGGGCTGGGCTACCAGGAGTTCGGCCGCCGGCTGGCCGCGCAGTTCGGCGACGCCTTTCCGCCGGGGGTGGTGCTGGTTCCCTCCACCGCGCACTACAGCTGGGAGAAGATCTGCCGCGCGCTGGGGATCGGCGGGGCGCAGCTGGTGCACGTGCCGGTGGACCACCATTTCCGCATGGACCCCGACGCCCTGCGCGCCGGCCTGCGCACGCTGGCCGAGCGCCGCCAGCCGGTGATCGGCTGCGTGTCGGTGATCGGCACGACGGAGGAGAGCGCGGTGGACCGGCTCGACCTGATCGCCGACGTGCGCGACGAGGCGGCGCGCGAGCTGGGGCTGGCCGTGCACCTGCACGCCGACGCGGCGTGGGGCGGCTACGCGGCCTCCATCACCCGCGCGGCGGACGGCAGCCGGCGCAGCTACGAGGAGGCGCTGGCCGACTACGCGCCCGAGCCCTGGCCGCAGGAGGGCGTCTACCGCGCGCTGGTGGCGATGGAGCGCACCGACTCGGTCACCATCGACCCGCACAAGCTGGGGTTCATCCCCTACCCGGCGGGCGCGGTGAGCTTCCGCGACGTGCGCGTGCGCGACCTGGTGGCGGTGGAGGCGCCGTACCTGTTCCACCCCGGCGCCAGCGAGTGGGGCTACATCGGCCGCTTCATCTTCGAGGGCTCCAAGCCCGGCGCCGCCGCGGCGGCGGTGTGGATGAGCCACAAGGTGCTGCCGCTGGACGAGCGCGGCTACGGCCGGCTGGTGGGGCAGACGGCCGCCGGCGCGCTGCTGCTGCACCGCCGCATCAGCGCGGGCGACTGGGCGCCGTTCCGCATCGTGCCGCTGCCGCTTCCCGACCTCAACATCGTCTGCTTCGCGGTGGGCCACCCGTCGCTGCGGTCGGTGGAGGAGACCAGCGCGCTGGCCGACCGGGTGTACGGCGCCATGAGCGTTGGGGCCGGGCGCTCGGCGCGCGACCTCGACTACGTGGTGACCAAGACGGTGCTGCGCGCGCACGAGTACGGCCGCGCAGCCGAGCCCATCGTGAACGCGCTGGGCTTCACGCACGAAGACTACGAGCGCGCCGGCGGCCTGGGCGTGATCCGCTGCACCGTGATGGACCCCTTCTTCGCCGCCCGGCGTGGCAAGGAAGACTTCGTCGCCGGCTTCGCGAAGACGCTGCGCAAGGTGCTCGAAAGCGTGCTCTGACGCCGCGTTTGCGTCTACGAACTGCAGGGTCACACGGAGGCACGGAGGGAACGGAGGAACTGCGAGTGGTTCCTCCGCTCCCTCCGTTGCTCCGTGTGACCCCGTCGTTCGTGGCTCGATGGACGACGAAAAGGCGGCCGCCCCCGATCACCGAGGGCGGCCGCAATGTTCGTTCGGAATGGAGACGGAGACTTTAGTTGCAGGCTGTCCCCTGTCCCCTGTCCCCTGTCCCCCGTCCCCTACTCCGCCGCCGAGTCCTGCTCTTCCTTCGCGGCGCGGAGGTACTCGCTGAGCGACGCCGGCGACAGGTTGGAGAGCTGGCGCAGGATGTCGGCCGTCTGGTCCACCAGCGAGGCGCTCTCGTCGCGGGTCAGCTCGTCGTCGAAGTCGAACGCCCACGGCTCCTGCTCGTCGTCGTCGCCGGTGGTGGGGTCGATGCCGGCCAGCGCGTGGAACACCAGCGTCACCCCCAGCCCCGTCGGCTGGTCTTCGTACGGGCTGATCTCGGCCTCGGCCAGGTAGAGGGCCCCCTCGTCCTCGAAGATCCGGAAGCCCACCGCCATCCCCGTGATCTCTTCGTCGCCGCCCTGCGCGTGCGCGTGATCGTGTTCCGTCATCCCAGTCTCCCGGCTGTCAGTACCTGAAGGAAAAACCGCCACCTGCCACGGCCGAAAGATACGCTCCTGCACCTTCCGCCGTAAGACGCTCACGTGCCTTCATCTTCCGGGCCACCCTCCAGCGCCAGCAGCAGCGCCCGCATCAGCTCCGCCATCCGCCCACGGTCTTCCGGCGAGACGGAGGCCAGCAGCCGCTGCTGGTTCTCCACGTGCGCCGCCACCGCGTCGTCGGCCGTCTTCAGCCCGTGCTCGGTCAGCTCCACCTGCACGCTGCGGCGGTCGCGCGCGTCGGGCACGCGGCGCACCAGCCCCGCGCGCTCCAGCCGGTCGATGCGGCTGGTCATCCCCCCCGACGACATCATCAGCGAGCGGAAGAGCTGCGTGGGCGACAGTCGGAACGGCGCGCCCGAGCGCCGCAGCGTGGCCAGCACGTCGAACTCGCCGCGGTCCAGCCCGAAGCGCGCGAACACCTCCGCGTGCGACTGCCCGAACAGCGTCGACAACCGGTTGATGCGCCCGATCACCCCCATCGTGCTCGCATCGAGTTCCGGCCGCTCGCGCCGCCACTGCTCCAGAATCAAGTCCACCCGGTCCTTTGCCATCTCTTACCCCCACGGCTGGTTGGCCCCAGCGTCTTCACGTGCGGACGCACTCCGCGAATGGACGGTGCACCACAGGAGCGTCAGGCAGAAACGATGTCATCCTGAGCGGCGCCGCTGCTCCGGCTTTTCATCGCCGACGATTTCCGGCGGCGCCCGAAGGATCTGTGGCCGGCGTCCGAGCGATTGGCGGCCTGTCGCTCACGGGCCGAGTATGGATCCTTCGGTCGCCGCCAAACGTCCGCGTGGACGTAGATTCTGGGCGGCGGCTCTCTCAGGATGACATCCACGGGATCCCGAGGTTCACAGTCGAATATGCGTGTCCTATTATCTTTACGTCAAGATACTTGACGACGAAGCACTCTCGTTTATCTTGACGTCAAGATTTTTACACGGGGAGGGAGGAGATGGAGCGCTACATCTGCACGCAGTGCGGCACGCAGCACGGGGAGTCGGCGGAGGCGCCGGAGAGCTGCGCCATTTGCGTGGACGAGCGGCAGTACGTGAACCCGCAGGGGCAGCAGTGGACCACGCACGCACGGCTCAGGCGCACGCACCGCAACACGGTGCGCGCCGAGGGGCCGGGCGTGATCGGCATCGGCGTGGAGCCGCAGGTGGCGATCGGGCAGCGGGCGCTGCTGGTGCGCGGGGCCCAGGGGAACGTGCTGTGGGACTGCATCCCCCTGCTGGACGACGGGCTGGCGGAGATGATCCGCGGGCTGGGCGGCCTGCGCGCCATCGCCGTGTCGCACCCGCACTTCCACACCAGCATGGTGGATTGGGCGCACGCCTTCGACTGCCCGGTGTACGTGCACGCCGACAACCGCGAGTGGGTGATGCGCCCGGATCCGTCGATCCGATTCTGGGACGGCGAGACGATGGAGCTGGGCGGCGGGATGACGCTGGTGCGCTGCGGCGGGCACTTCCGCGGCTCGGCCATCCTCCACCACGCGGCGGGCGGCGGCGAGATCTTTTCCGGCGACACCTTCTACGTGAACCCCGACCGCAGGACGGTAGGGGTGATGTACAGCTTTCCCAACCACGTGCCGGTGTCGGCGGCCACGGTGCGGCGGGTGGCGGGCGCCGTGGAGCCGTTCGCGTTCCGGCGCATCTACGGCGCGTGGTGGGGCGCGGTGATCGAGGACGGTGGGAAGGACGCGATCCGCCGCACGGCGGAGCGCTACGTGGCGGCGATCGAAGGGAAATACGAGGCTTGAGACGAGACAACCTGGCCCGGCGGATCGACCCGCCGGGCCCCGGCGTTCCAGTCGACCCGACGCAGCTTGCGGCGACGGCGCCCGCGGCACGGCCCGAGCTGGCGCGCGTCTACACGGCGCTGGTGCTGGTGCAGCTCTTCTTCGGCGCGCTGCCCATCGCGGTGAAGGTGGCGCTGCGCGAGCTGAGCAGCCCGGCGCTGGCGCTGATCCGCGTGGCGGGCGCGGCGCTGCTCTTCCACGTGCTGCACCGGGCGCTGGTGCGCGAGCGCATCCGCGGGCCGCGCGACTACGCGCTGCTGGCGCTCTACGCCGTCTTCGGCGTGATCCTCAACCAGCTCCTCTACATCACCGCGCTCACGCTCACCACGGCCACCGCCGCGCAGACGCTGGTGACCGCCGGCCCCGCCATCACCCTGCTGATCGCGATCGTGCTGCGGAAGGAGAGCGCGACTCCGCTCAAGTGGCTGGGCATCGCCGTGGCCGGCCTGGGCGCGCTCTGGCTGGTGGGGGTGGGGGCGAGGACGGGGAACGCGCTGGGCAACCTGCTGGCGCTGCTGAACGTGGCGGCGTACAGCGTCTATCTCGTGATCTCGCGCGGGCTGCTGCGCAAGTACGACGCGCTGACGGTGATCACCTGGGTGTTCACCTTCGGCGCCATCGGCATGGTGCCATGGGGGATCGTGCCGCTGTCGCGCCAGATCGGCCACCTGTCGCCCACGACCTGGGCGGTGCTCGCCTTCATCATCGTGCTGCCCACGGTGGGCGCGTACTGGCTGAACGTGTATGCGCTGAAGCGGGTGGAGTCGAGCGTCGTCTCCGTCTTCGTCTACATGCAGCCCGCGATCACGGCGGTGATCGCCATCCCCACCCTGCACGAGACGGTGTCGGCGCGGCTGATCCCCGCGGCGGTGCTGATCTTCGCCGGCGTGGGCATCACCGTGTGGGAAGGCCGCCGCGAGCGCCTGCGCCGCGGCGGCGCCCCCTCGCCGGCCGAGCAGGAGATGGTGGAGGCGTAAGCTGGAGGGCGTAGAAGACTGGCGTTGGCAAGGGATTTCGGGGAGATCAGCGGGCGTCTGCGCCGGCCCTCTCCCTGGCTCGTTCCTCGCCTGTCCCTTCCCCGAACTTCAGGGGATGGACGGGGGCGCTTCGCGCGGCTACGTCATCGCGCGGGTGAGCGCGGTGTTGGAGGCGATCTCGGTGCGTGCGCCGGTCGAATCGAGAGGATGCCCGCGTGGGAGTCCGCGAAGCGGACTTTGGGCCGTCGTTGCCGCGAATTCCATTCGCCCCCGGATCTCTTGCCGGCCGAGCAGGAGAAGGTGAAGGCGTAGGAGCCGGCTCATCGGAGTCGAAGCGGAGATACAGGGCCGGGCAGGGAGCGGGCTGCCAGAGCGGTGCGCGATGGCGCGGACCGGAGCGGGCGGTTCGCGCCTTCGCCTTCTACGAAATGAAATTTGGACACGTCTAATCGTATATTACTGCTACGTCATAGCCCCAAAGAGTGTACGATGCACAGGATCTGTGCACCCTCACAAATCGTTTTTAAAGGGCCGCTTTAATTCGTCTCTAATAATCATATGTTGTAGCGCGCTATCAGTCTGAGCGAGGCTAAGATTCTATTTACCAGAGAAATACGCGGAATTTTCTGCTGCTACATAAGACACTGGCGCGATCACGAAAACGTGTTTACCTTCGAAAAACAGCCTACATGCAGTGGCGGATCCTGGCAGTGTACGGGGTGAACGGCTGATACACGCAACCGGACGCCCTCCCGCTCGACCGTCTCGAAAAACAGCCCCAATCGCGCCACCGGAAGCATTGCTTCCGGCGGTGCCTCGAAGCCGACCCCACAACGGCTCCGCCCGCGTCCCGGCCGCCCCCCGCGGCGGTGGACGCGCCGGGTGGAAGGGAGGGTGCAGCGTGCGATCGCTCCGGTTCGTCCCCGCTTCCGTGTTCGTCGCCACGGCCTTCGTCGCCACGGCCTTCGTGGCCACGGCCGCCCGCGCGCAGGATCCGCACGCCGGCCATGCGCCCCCGCCCGACCCCCACGCCGGCCATTCCGCGCCGGCGGCGGCATCCGCACCGCCCTCGCACGCCGGGCACACGGCGGCCGCGGCGTCGACGGCCCCGGCACGGCCCGGCGCCGCGGCGGCGGCCGGAGAGGCGGAGGGGCCCGTGCGGATGCTGCGGGCGGCGATCGACGTGCACCCCATCACCCGTCCGCGCGGCGAGGCGCCGCGGCAGGGCGAAGAGGTGGAACTGACGCTGCGGCTTACCGACCCCGCCACGGGGCGCCCGGAGCGCGGGCTGAACCCGTCGGCGTGGGTGGACGTGCGCCGGCAGGCGGGGGCCACGCCCACCCGCCAGTGCCAGCAGCGCGTGGGCGCGCTCAACCAGAGCTCCATGATGATCAAGCACGGGCAGATCAGCATGGCCACGCCGGTGGAAGACCTGAACGGGCACTACGTGGCCGTGCTGGCCCGCTCGCCCGAGATCGCCGTGCTCGACCCGATCAAGGGCTTCGGACGCACCAAGCTGTTCGCCGCCGTCACCCTTCCCGGCCGCGGCGCCGACTGGGCCGCCACCCCCGACGACCGCCTCCTGCTGGTGGCCATCCCCGACTCGGGGCTGCTGTCGGTGGTGGACACGCACGAGTGGAAGGTGCGCACCTCCATCCGCGTGGGCGGCTCGCCCGAGAAGGTGGGGGTGGACCCCGCGGGCCGCTTCGCCTGGGTGGTGGGCGGGGGCGCGCGCCCCGAGGCGGTGCGGGTGGACCTGTCCACGCTGGCCGTGACGGGGCGCTTTTCCGTGGGCGCCGGACCGCACGTTCTGGCCTTCTCGGATGATGGCGCCTTCGCTTTCGTCGCCAACCGGGCGGCGGGAACGGTGACGGTGCTCGACGCGGCGGCGCCGCGCGTGGCCGCCACGGTGCGCACCGGCCCCGCGCCGGTGGACGTGGCCTGGTCGGCCCGGGTGCGCGCCGCCTTCGTGGCCGACCAGGCCGACGGCACGGTGACGGTAGTTGACCCGGCACGCGGCGCGGCGGTGGGGCGCATCACCTTCACCCCCGGCATCCGCTCGATCCGTTTCGCGCCCGAGCCCGACGCGCACGCCGGGCACGCGATGCCCGCCGGCGACGAGGGAGACCATCTCACGCCCGGCGGGCGGCTGGCCTTCGTGCTGAACCCCGCCGCGGGGACGATGGACATCTACGACGTGGTGGCGCGGCGGCTGGTGCGCACCCTGGGCGGCTCGCCTCAGGCCGACCAGGTGGCGTTCACGGGGCAGTTCGCCTACGTGCGCGCCGCGGGAACGCCGTCGGTGGCCATGATCCCGCTGGCCACGCCCACCGGCGGCGCCACCGGCCCGCACGACTACTTTCCCGCGGGCGACCAGGCGCCGGGCGCCGTGGGCGACTCGCTGGGCGACGTGCTGATCGCGCAACCGGGGATGCACGACGCCGTCTACGTGGCGAACCCGGCCGAGCACATGATCTACGGCTACCACTACATGGAAGGGATGCCCGTTCCGCACGACGGGCTGACCACCTACGGCTTCGTGCCGCGCGCCATCCGCACCGTGTCGCGCCGGCTGCGCGAGACCGGGCCCGGCGTTTACGCCACCACGCTGCGGCTGGAGGACGCGGGCGACTACGACCTGGTGCTGCGCAGCGCGTCGCCGCACGTGGTGGGGTGCTACGGCTTCACCATCGCCCCCGCCCGCGCCGCGCCGGCCGGGG
>Ga0247773_1000817_pt1 | contig 10933 bp, 8 predicted proteins | sample UWRJL092311B6_FD_179934 | JGI IMG/M metagenome (GOLD analysis project Ga0247773, IMG submission 179934) | Plant litter microbial communities from Arlington Agricultural Research Station in Wisconsin, United States - UWRJ-L092-311B-6 | ecosystem: Environmental > Terrestrial > Plant litter >...
CCGTCGATCTTGGTCATCAGGAACACGCGATCGCGGTAGCCATCCTTGAGCGCCTTCCCGACCCGCTTCTCGCTCTTCCCCTCGTTGTAATCCCACGAGTTGTCCAGGAAGTTGATCCCCCGGTCCACGGCCGAGTGCACCAGCCGGATCGCCGTCTTCTCGTCCACGTCCGGAAGCCCCAGGTGCCAGCCGCCCAGGCCGATGGCGGAGACGCGTTCGCCGGTGTGCCCCAGCGTGCGGTAGGGCATCGAATCTGGTCCGCTCGCGGGCATGCGGCGTCTCTCCTTGCATCGGGGATCGGGGGGTGATGGCGCGTCGCCAGACAGTGCGAGATCCGCGCCGGTGGGCCCCCACCCGGATTTTTCGCGGACGGTACTGCTCTCCGCCGTGCCTGCTGGTGTGAGAAGGAACGCGCTGTCGACCGCCCTCTGCCCCACCCCACCCAAGCCGCACCGCCCCAACGACATACATGTCTGGCGCCTGTCTTCCCGAGCGCGACCACGCGGCGCCGCGGCCACACGGGCGTCCGCAGCGCGAAGGGTCTAGAGCCGCGGCCGCGCTATCGTCGCGGGGGAGGCGCGGGCGGGTCGGCGCGTCTCGGCGGCTGTGTTGCACGCCGATGCGACATCTAAACGCATTTCGAGCAGGGAGACACGACGATACCGACGGGCTCGGTGGGGTCAGAAGTTCAGCTCGTCATCATCATCCTCGTCGTCGCTGGCGTCGTCATAGAGGTTTTCGGTGACCTGGATGGCGAAGGAACCGCTGGTGCCGCGCGGGCGCTCGATCAGGTAGCGGACGAAGTCGGGGAGGGAGATCTCGTCTTCGGCGCCGCCGCTCTCGGTGACGCGGAAGGTGCGCTGGTACTCGGCGGGCGTCGAGTCGTACACGCGCTGCACCAGCTCCACCAGCGTGCCGTCGATGTCGGCCAGGCGGTGCTCCAGCTCGCTCTTCGCCTCCACGAAACGCTCTCCGGCCGCGGCGGCGGCGGCGATGGCGGCGGTCAGCGTCTCATCGGGCTCCACTGCGGACGGCGTCTTTCGGGGAGGCATTCGTAGCTTCGGAGGGCGTACGGGTTCGCACCGGCCCGGTGCGGGTGGGACGCGGAACTGTCCTGACGGTGGCGCGTCGGGAGCGGTTCGTCAACCCGGGTGTCACGATTGTGTGCTCCGTGGACGGGCCGGACGACGCGTGGACGAGCCCCAGCCTCTCCCCGGACAGCCGGCGGGAAGATGCAGGTGCCCGGGTCCGGATGGCACATCCTATGCAATATGGTGCCGGTGCGGGGAGGCCGTCTGGGTGGGGCGGCTGAGCCGCATGTGAAGGAAGGGGGAGTGCGAGGTAGGTACTCGCACTCCCCCACTTTTTCGTGCTCGGAACCGGCGGATCTGGCGCGCGGCGGGCGCGGCCCCTTCCCGAAGAATCACGGATGGCAGTGCTGTCCGCGATTCTTCGACCTCCCCCGCAAGCTGCGTGGGGGAGGTGGGGTGTCGACCGGTTGCCGTGAGATCGGCTAGGACTTCTGGAGGGCCGAGAGGAGCTCGTCCATGGCGATGGAGCAGCCGCGCGCCTCGGCACCCTGGGCGCGGCCGATCACGCGGAAGCCGGCAGGGGTGGTGAAGCCCAGGTCGGCGGTCTGGATCGCCACCACCGAGTGGAGGTTGGCCAGGTCGTAATGCCGCAGCACGCCGGTCTCGCCGTGCGGGAGCGGCGCCAGCGTCTCGGGGTCGGCGGCCTGGGTGCGCACCCAGGCGGGGCCCACGTGCAGGCGCTCGCCCGGTACCGCGGCGGTCCCGGCCACGCCATCGTAGAACTGCGAGCTCATCTCCGTCATCCCGTACTCGTTCACGCACCACGCGGGCGCGATCCCCAGCCGCTCGTGGATGCCGGCGTACAGCTCTTCGCGCGTCACCTCGCGCGAGCGGCCCTTGAATCCTCCCGTGTCCATCACCCGCGAGCCCTCGGGGAGATGGAACCGCGCGCCGTCTGCCGTGAGCGCGTCGAGCCAGTGCACGAACGCGAACGCGGTTCCGGGGATGCACACCGGCGTCCCCTCCGCCTCGGCCGCGCGGAGCGCGTCGCGCAGGCGCTCGTGGGCGATGCCGCCATCCGCGCGCACGAACCAGCCGCTCCCGGGCGCCGCGAAATCCTCCATCACCTCGCCGATCATGTGCGAGAGCGACGAATCCCCCAGCTCTCCCGGCGACGGGACGAGCGAGAGGATGCGCGGCCGCGCGCCATTCGGGAGGAGGTGCGCGCCGAAGCCGGCGCGGAGGGCGGCATCGTACAGCGACAGGTCGGCCACGTAGTGCGTGCCGCGGCGCTCGCGCCCCTGCGTGGTGCCGCTGGTGCGGAAGACGGCGGCCGCGCTCGCGGGATCGCCGCACACCAGCGCGGCGGCCTTGAACGCGTCGGTCGGCACGGCGGGGACGTCGCTCCAGCGCGCCACCGTTTCGGGCGTGGCGCCGCGGCGGTCGCAGTAGGCGCGATAGGGTGCGTTGCAGGCATACTGGTGCGCGAACACCGCAGGGGCGAGCGCGTCCCACTCCGCGTCGTCGAGCGGTGCGTGCGCGCCGCGGGCGATCACCCCCAGCAGGCGCGATTGAAGGTTCGTGGCGTCGGTCAACGGTGCGTCGGCGGTGTAGGCCACGAGCGGGATTGCCGCGGCGTGCGACAAAGATCGTTCCCCGAAACGATTTTCGCGAGAATCCCGGCGGACTCTCGCGAAAATCTCCTTCGGACGACCGGGCATCCGTGCCGCGCTACCACCCCTCGCGTTCGCGGAGCGTGGTGATGTGCGCCACGTGATGGCGCGAGTGCCAGGCGTACAGCCCCAGGTTCTGGTCCAGCCGGAGCTCGCCCAGCTCGGGGTGGCGAAAGGCGCGGCTCCACTGCTCGTCGGTGAGCGAGCGGAGGAGAATCACCCAGCGCTCGTGCAGCGCGCCGAGCAGCGCGAGCGAGGTCTCCACCGGCGTCAGCGAGGCGTCGGCGAGCCGGGCCCACTCGGCCTCCTCGTAGGTCTTGATCCGCGGCACCTCCTCCGTCAGCGCGAGCTTGTGGCGGATGAACGCGTTCATGTGGCTGTCCGGCACGTGGTGGATCACCTGCCGCACCGTCCACCCGCCGGGGCGATACGGCGTGTCCAGCTTCGCGTCGTCCAGCCCCGAGGCCGCGGCGCGCATCCGCTGCGGGAGCGCGGCGATCACCTCGATCCACTCCGCCCGCTGCCCGGCGGGCACGGTGGCGGGCGGCGTGTACCTGCCCACCGGAAACCGCAGATCGTCGACCACGGTAGCCATCGAAACGCCCCTCTCGTCAGCGTTGGATCATCCCCTTCATCGCGCCCACAACCTACCGTCGCGTCCTTGCCCGCGCGAGCGGTGATCGGGACGCGCTCGCATGATTTCAGGCCCGCCCCGCGGACGGGAGATCTCTTCGATCACGGGCGCTGTAAACGAGTGGGAACGGAGCCACCGAGGAGCACGGAGCCACGGCTGATCGCAGAAGCCAAACCGTGGCTCCGTGTCCTCCGTGGCTCGCGCGAATCGCCCTTCTTTCTGGATGGCTGTCCCGGCGCGAGGTCCTATCCAACGCGAAAACGGGCCCAGATCGCTCCGGGCCCGTCCTCGATCGTGCGTGGCCGGATCTACCGCTTGTAGCTCGCCAGCAGGTTGCCCAGGTTCTGCTGCACTCCGCGCGCGCCCGAGGTGTTGCGCCCGTTGTAGAGGAAGCTGAACACCACCAGCTCGCCGTCGGCCGTCTTCACGTAGCCGCTGAGCGTACGCACGTTCTTGATGTAGCCGGTCTTGGCGTGCAGGTTCCCCGCGGCCGCCTGCCCCACGTACATCCGGTTCAGCGTGCCCCCCGGCTGCCCGGCCACCGGCAGCGACTCGTGGAAGAGCTTGGACCACGGCTGCTGGTTGGCGAAGTTCAGCGCCTGCACCAGCGCGAACGCGCTCGTCTTGTTGTCGGCCGAGAGGCCCGAGCCGTCGGCCTGCCAGAGCTGCCCCTGCGGCACGCCCGCGTGCTGCTGGTAGAACTGGGCCGACGCGGGGCCGCCCTTGGCGTAGCTCCCCTCGCCGGTCGACCTGGCGACCGCCGCCTTCCAGAAGTGCTCGGCGAAGAAGTTGTCGCTGTGCCGGTTGGCCTGGGGGATCATCTCGCCCAGGGTGATGCTGTAGTGCCGGTGCAGCAGCTTGGCGTTCGCCGGCGCCTTCCCCAGCCGCACGGGCCCGGCCACGGTGATCCCCGCCTCGGTCAGCGCCTGCCGCAGCGCCGAGGGCGCCAGCAGCGCCGGCTCGTTGGCGCCCACGCCGTAGCGGCTCCCGCGCCCGCCCGGCGCGCCGCGCACGATGATGGTGTCGTTGTCGGGCTTGCGCACCGCGACGGCCCGCCCGCCCCGCTGCGTCCACACGACCGGGATCGCCGCCTCGCGCGGAAAGGTCTGCACCTGCCCGTTGGCGAACTCCACCCACAGCATGTTGCGGTTGAACGGCAGCCCGCTCACGGTGGGCGCGTACTGCGCCGCACCGTTCCCCGTGTCCTTGGGCCAGTTGGGCCCGTGGTGCGCCGCGTCGTCGATGGTGGCGTCGCCCACCACGCCGCCCTGCACCTGCGTCACGCCCCGCTTCTTCAGCTCCTCGGCCATGATCCGCAGCGACTTCATCGGGTCGCGGTCGTAGCTGGGGTAGCCGAACGCGGGGTCGCCCGAGCCGCGCAGCACCAGGTCGCCCTGCAGCACGCCGTTGGCGATCGGGCCGGTGGCGAGCAGGTCGGTGGGGAAGCGGTACTCGGGGCCCAGCATCTCCAGCGCCCAGATGGTGCTGAACACCTTGTTGTTCGACGCGGGGATGTGCGGCTGGTCGCCGTTGACGGCGAACAGCGTCTGCTGCTTGTCGACCGAGTAGGCCATCACGCTCCACCCGTCGGCGCCGCCCAGGATGGCCTGCGCCTGCGCCTGCAGCGGGCCCGTGGCGGTCGCCGCGGCCGCGGGGATCTGGCGCACGGCGCGGTCGGGCGCGGTGGCGGCGGCCGCCTCGGCTACTCGCATGCGGGCGGCATCGTCCACCGCCTCGGTGCGGGTGCCGTACACGGCGAAGCCGCCGGATGCCACGGCCACGACCAGGCCGGCGGAGAGGATGACGGTGCTGCTGGGCTTCATCGGTGCGCCTTCATAAGGATCGTCGTGCGGCGCGGCATCAGGCCGGCACCGCGCGCGGTTGCGTTTCGGCGGGCGCGGCGGCGACGGTCGCGGGCGTCTCGACCGGCACCGCCGGCGAGGGCGCCACCTCCACCGCGTGGGCGTGGCCGTGCGGCCCGCGGGCCTCGGCCAGCTCCTCCAGCATCATCTGCTGCAGCCGGAAGCTGGAGCGGGTGTTCTCTTCCACGTCGATCAGCAGCTCGAACAGGCCGGCCGCCGCGAACATCACCACCGTCAGCACGATGGCGCCCACGAACAGCACGCTGTTCTGCCCCGTGCTCCCGCGCCCGCTGCCCAACCCGGCGAAGAAGACCAGGGCGCCCAGCATCAGCAGGATCACGCCCAGGAAACGCATCACGCTCAGCAGAATGCGCAGCGAGCCGTAGCGCTGCTCCACGCCGGCCAGCCGCCGGGGCGCGCGGCGCTCCTTCAGCAGGGCGCCGCACTTGGGGCAGCGCTCCACGGTCGGGTCGTCCACAGTGGTCCCGCACTGGGTGCACTGTACGGGGGTGCTGAACAGATGAAGGCTCATGTCGCCGCCGCCGGTTTCTTCGTGTCGCCCAGGCCCCGCGCGGTTCACCTGCGCGGGGCCGCGGGCCTGTTGGGTTTCTCGAGTGCCCCCGCTACGGAGCAACGCGCGTGCCACCGAAATAGTTGACGGTGGCGGCTTTACGCACCCGTTGCAGGGCCCTTGCGCGACCTTGTCGCCTGGCGGGCGGAGAGCCGGAGAAACGGCCGATCCGGGCGTGTCCATCCGCTGCGCTCCGGGTCCGATGCGGTCCGGGCGCGTCACCGAACGCCACCTGAGCACAAACCCACGTCACGTGCCGATAAGAAAAGGCGGATGAATCCGCAGCTACAACGGCCCGACGTCGCTGCGCGACTCCCTCGAGACCATCCTCGCGGCGAGCAACCGATCGTGCGGCGATGGTTCACTGCGGATGCATCCCGGCACGCGGGGAAGCTGCACCGCTCTCGCGATGGCGAGGAGCCTGCGAGGGCCGCCGGTTGCGGAGGAGGTGACCAGGGAGTCGCGCAGCGACTTTGGGCCGTTGTAGCCGCGGATTCATCCGCCTTTGCGCCCGTGTAGCCGCGGATTCATCCGCCCTTCCGCCCGTGTAGCCGCGGATCCCCCCCCGGCCCGTGTAGCCGCCGGATCCCGGGTCCGCCCGTGTGGCGCGCGGTTCCACCCGCTCTCCGATCGCCGTCGCCGCGGATCCATCCGCCTTCGGCGGGGAGAGGGCCCTCACCCCTCCCAGTCGCACCAGCGCAGCAGCGCCCGCAGCGGCGGCGAGCCGTCGTGATGCCACCACGGCGGCGGCCACGCCATCTCCCCGATCCGCGCAACGCGGCTGGCGCCGAGCCGCGCCAGCGCCGCCGCGAGCTCCGCCGCCTCCGCCTCGCCCGCCGCGACGCCCACCGTCTGCAGCACCTCGCCGTACTCCGCCACCAGCGCGGGAACGTCCGCCAGCGCGGCGACGGGCTTCACCCGCACCACGCGGTTCAGGCAGCTCGCCTCGAACGCCGGCTCGGGATCGAAGATCACCGTCCACGCGGTTCCCGTTTCGGACGCGTGCAGCTCCATCCCCGGCGCGAACTCCGCCTCGCCGCGCAGCTGGCGGATGGCGGAGGCCTCGCCGGGGCTCAGCGCGCCGCGCGGAAGGCCGCGCTCCACGGCCTCCATCCCGCGCGCCAGCAGCGAGGCGAACGCGCGCGGGCTCACCTCGCCGCCCTCCTCCACGTAGAAGACGTGCGGCGACACGCACCCCTGCTGGTCGAAGGTCGATGCGTCCAGCGCCGCCGCCCGCGCCACCGCCTCCGCATCCCCCATCCCCAGGCGCCCCCGGCCGATCACCCCGAACGACAGCTTGGGCCCGTAGCCCAGGAAGGTCGCGCCCGGCGGCGTGATCGCGCGGATCGAGTCCACCGCGTTGCGCCCGCCGTAAACGATCACCGCGCCGGCGTGCTCCAGCGCGGCACGCTCCAGCTCCGTGTCGCCGCCGGACCAGTAGGTCACGGCCAGGCACGCGCCCAGCCCGGGATCCACCTCCGCCACGCCGCGGGCGAAGAGTGCGGCCAGCAGCGGCTCTCCCGTCGCGGTCTTCCCGATCGACGCCGCCTTCACCAGCATCGCGCGGACGAGCGAGGTGACCGCCACCCCCGGCACGTTGCCGCTGAACACGTGCGCCGCCAGCCGCGGCCCGATCGCCATCACGCGGCCATCCCCGCGCGGCGCGGCTGCCCAGCCGTCCAGCACCGCCGCGTCGCCGAGCTCGGCCGCCAGCAGCGCGCGCAGCGGCTCCACGCGCCAGTCCGCGGCCATGCGGTCCAGCACGTGGGCGACCATCGCCGGCGAGTAGTGGGTGATGGCGGGGAGCGCGCGCTCGGCGGTGATCCGCAGCGGATCGGCCGGGTCCAGCAGCCGCTCCGCGACCCGCCCGATCACCTCCACGATCTCGGCCACGGGGCGATGCGCCAGGTGCCGCTCGCGCGCCTCCCCCAGCGCGCGCACCTGCTCGCGCACCAGCGCCGGCGTGAGGCGGGGAACGCGCAGCTCGAACGCGCTCTTTCCCTTCCCGAACGTCCACGAGGTGGTCGGTACGTGCGGAAGCCCCGGCAGATGAAACGCGTCGATGGTCACGGACTGCGATGCGAGCAAGAGAACGAAAACGGCCTCGACCCGGCGCACCGGATCGACAGGTCCGAAGATACACCCCGCCGCAACCCTGTGGACATCGGCGGGAGGATCGTGCGTGGTGAATCGCGGCACCTACTTGAACGAATAAGAAAAACCGAATAAAGCCCGAAGAAAGTTACCAGAAATCTTGCGGAGTTTACGTCGGAGGGACAGAGTAGCACTATCGCGCCGCATTGCCGCGCGGACCTACACGGATGCGACGAATGCGCCCACGGTATCGCGAAGACAAGGCGACCCAGGCTGCCGCGCGGCTGTTGAAGCTGCGCGGCGGGCGAATGAGCCACCTGAAGCTGATCAAGCTGCTCTATCTCGTGGAGAGAGAGTCGCTTGCGCGCTTCGGTGCGCCGCTGTCGTACGATACCTACGTCTCCATGCCGCACGGCCCGGTCGTGAGCTCCACGCTGGACCGCATCAACACCCGCGAGGCGTACCAGGACGGCTACTGGGACACGGTGATCGCGCCCAAGGTCGACCACGAAGTCAGCCTGCGCGATCCGAACGTGGTTCCCGAAGACCAGCTCTCTCCCGCCGAGCAGGCGCTGATCGACGAGATCTTCGTTCGCTTCGGGAAGCTGTCGCGCTGGCAGCTGGTGGAGCACACGCACACGCTTCCGGAGTGGACCGACCCGCAGGGCTCCTCCATCCCCATCTCGCCCGACGACATCCTCCGCAGCGAGGGATACTCGGACGACGACATCGCGCAGATCAAGGCGGAGTGGGAAGAAGCCGCCTACGCGAACCGGCTGTTCTCGTAGAGGCACGCGACGGTGCGGGCGGGCGACACCTTTCTGCTCACGGGCGGGCGCGTGCCCACACCGCATCTGTGGGTGATCCTCTGGGTCCCGCCGGGCCAGCCGATGCGTACCTCGCGACCTTCCTCACCACGCTCCGGCCGCACTCCGACAAGACCTGCATTCGTCCACCACGACACCACCGTCGCCTACCGCGACGTCCAGCGTTTCACTGCCGAGCGGCTCAAACAGCTGATCGCCGAAGGCACCGCCAAGCCCCGCCAGCCGCTCGACTCAGTCATCCTGGAGCGCCTTCGCGCCGGCTTCTTCGCCTCGGCCCACACGCCGAACGCGATGACCGTGATGGCTCAAGCCGAGTTCGGCGCGATCCATCCCGCGACCTGATCGCCATAAACGCCTCCCGCAGCTTCCCGTAGTTGTTGCCGCGGCTTCCAGCCGCCGGGCCGAGTCCGGCCGAAATCGGAGGGCGGGCCCATCACGATCGATGAGCCCGCCCTCTTCGTCCTGATCTCACGTTCGACCGATCTCCCTCGGCTACAGGAAGTCCCAGAAGCTCGGGTTGGCCTCGATCATCAGCTCCCAGCGGCCGCCGGAGCTCAGGCCGCGCGCCACGTCCACGCGGAGGATGTCGTAGAAGATGCCGACGCCCGCGCCCACGCTGAACCTGGGCGTGCTCATCGGTACCGCGCCCCAGCGGGTCAGCGCCGGGGCGCCCACGTCTCCCACGTCCGACCAGCCGGCGGCGCCGAGGAGGCGCCCGCGGAGCCAGGGCGAGCGCACGTCGGCCGACAGCGTGGTGCGCAGCGTGGCGAAGCGGTCGCCGCCGTACGCGCGGAAGGCGTAGCCGGGCACCGTGCCGCGCCCGCCGATCAGGTACAGCGCCTGGGCCGGCAGCGTCCCCGCCGCGGCGCCGGCGCTGAGCGCCGTCTCCAGCCGCGTGTCGCCCGGCTTCCACCGGCGCGACACGCCCAGGTCCAGCCGCGGGCGGATGAAGCTGGGATCGTCCGTGAGCCCCGCGGCGGAGCTGTCATCGTCCAGCATCAGCCGGCCGCCGTCCACGCCCACGGTGGCGCTCCAGGCGATCGCCTTCCCCGAGGGCGAGGCGTGCGTCAGCGCGACGGCGCCGCCCAGCATCACCCCGTCGTCGATCGGGTGCACGGGGCGGAAGTCGCCGAACGCGCTCTGCTCCGTCTGCAGCGAGGCGCTGCGCTGGTCCTCGGCGAGGAGGGTGAACGTCCCCGTCCACCCGCGGACCACCGGGCGCTGCAGCTGGAGCGTGCCGCCGCTGGCGTAGAACAGGTCGCTGTAGTCGCGCCCGGCCAGGGCCGACGAGAAGGTGTTCATCGCCCCCGAGATCACCGGGCCCACGGCGATGTCGCGCGGCTGGTTCACGAACCCCGACGCGGCGAGTCGGAACCCCGGCCGGGTAAGCGCCGCGTCGCCGCGCACCAGCGGGTGCATGGGGCCGAACGCCCAGCCGCCGTAGATCCCCAGCGCCACCTGCTCGCGCGGGCTGCTGCGCACGCCGAAGCCCACCGCCACTCCCTCGGCGCGGTTGTAGCGGCCGATGGTGGAGGCGGCGGGAACGTCCAGCCGCGTGGTGGGAAGGCCGCTCAGCGCGTGCTCGCGGATCAGCTCGGCCGCCTCGCGGCGCACGTCGCCCAGCTCGCGCTCGGGGCCGATCCCCTCGTCGCGCAGCTCGGCGTCGATCGGCTTCTCGAAGGTGAAGCGGCGCGCCTGCGTCATCGGCACCGCCACCACGCGCGGGCCGGTGAAGCGCCAGTCCGGCAGCCCCTGGTTGAAGCGGTAGCCGTTCACCGTCATCGTGCCGCGGATCACGCCGCCGGCGGGAAAGCCGAGCTCGGGGAGCTGCCGGCGGATCTCCACCTGCTGGCGGGCCGGGAGCCAGAACCGCCCCCGGTACAACCCGTTCTCCAGCGAGATGTTGATGTAGTCCAGCTGCCGGTCCACGTAGCTGCTGCGGGTGAAGGTGAACTCCATCCGCACGATGTCGCCCTGCCGCTGGTCCACGTAGATGGCCCCGACCAGCGCGTGCTGCGTCTCGTCCCTGGGCCGCACGTCCACCCGGTACACGCGCACCGGCTCGGCCGAGGTCCCCACGCGGATGGAGAGCGAGTCCGCCAGCCGGTAGTCGTAGAAGCCGGGGCCGCGCGGCGCGGCCGGGTGCAGCACGTCGCTCACCTCGTCGCCGTCGCCGATGCGGATCAGGTCGCCGAAGTTGTCCTGCACCACGGCCAGGTGGTCCAGGTGGTAGTGGATGTT
>Ga0247773_1000818_pt1 | contig 10906 bp, 6 predicted proteins | sample UWRJL092311B6_FD_179934 | JGI IMG/M metagenome (GOLD analysis project Ga0247773, IMG submission 179934) | Plant litter microbial communities from Arlington Agricultural Research Station in Wisconsin, United States - UWRJ-L092-311B-6 | ecosystem: Environmental > Terrestrial > Plant litter >...
ACGTGCGGCTCCCCGAGGCTTTTCGCAGCTTGTCGCGCCCTTCTTCGCCTGTCCGTGCCAAGGCATCCACCGTGCGCCCTTGTTCGCTTGACCGGATTGCAGCGCACGCCGATTCAACGACGTGGCCTTCTCCAGCCCACCGATCCTTCTCTCGGACCACTACGCTAGGCGCGTCTTCTCTCGACGCTACGTACTACCCAACACCCGTGTTTTCAAACAGCTTGGTCGCGGCATCACCAAATCGCCGCAGAGCCTTCTAACTTAATCGTCTTTCTCGCGCTTGTCAACAGGTTGGCTTTCGCTTCTCGGTTGACCCGGACCGCGTCTTTCTACCGCCGGTCTCGCGCAGGTCACTAATGTACATCTACGCTAACCTGTTGTCAACGGTTCACTTGCACCCCGTTCTATCGAACGCGCGTTCGATCTTGCGCCGCCTCATCGCAATCCCTCATCGATCCACCCCGATCTCCCATGGAGGCAGGGAAACGACGAAAAACGGCGTCACGCGGAGGAACGGAGGAAGCGGAGGAACAGCGCTGTTCCTCCGTTCCCTCCGTTCCTCCGTGTGACCCCAAGCAGTTCGTCCGTCAGCCGCGTTCAGATGCGGCGGCGGACGGCGCTGGCGCCGCGGCGCACCAGGGCGAAGACGGCGAAGATGATCGCGGCCAGCACCAGCAGGTGGATGGCGAAGCCCACGATCTTGAACACCACCACCGCCACGATCCACAGCACCACCAGCACGGCGGCCACAGCGAGCAGGCTCTTCCAGTGCATCTCTGCTTCCTTTCTTTAGACTACCTAAGACGACGTCAGAACGGCATTCCGACCGTGAGATACAGCGTGCCGGTCTCGCCCTGGGCATAAGCGATCGTGGCCACGCGGCCGAGGGTCTGGAACGAGAGGCCGCCGCCGTACGCGGTGTGCCAGTCGCCCGGCGAATCGCCGTCCAGGTACACGCGACCGGCGTCCACCAGGCCGAAGGCGCCCAGGTGCGTGCGCGCGATCCCCAGGTTGAGGTAGGCCAGCCGCGCCCGCAGCTCGGCCGAGCCGAACAGCGACGCGTCGCCGCGGAAGCGCTGGTACGGGTAGCCGCGCAGGTTCATGGGCCCGCCCACGAACGCCGACTCCTGGAACGGATAGTCGCCCGCGGCGAGCTGCCCGCCCGCCCGCAGCGCCAGCGTGGGCCCGAAGCCGCCGGGGATGGAGAGGTAGCCCTCGGCCTCGCCCTCCACGCGGCCGAAGGCGCCGCCCAGGTCGCTGCCGTAGCCCGACACGTTGACCAGCGCGCGCGCGCCGCGGCGCGGGTACGCCACGCTGTCGCGCAGGTCGAGCGCGGCGCCGGCCACGGCGCCCGCCTGCCAGAAGCTCTCGCTGCCCAGCAACCCCGCGTGCGGCACCGCCACCGTGCCGGGGTCGGTCCACTTGGCCGCGGGGCCGGCATAGATCATCAGCGATGAGGAGGGGCGGAGCTGGTAGGCGGCCTGCACACGCACCTGCGTCTGGTCCACCTCGTACTGGTCGCGGTCGGGGTCTTCGGGGCTGTCGTTGCCGAAGCCGTGGAAGCGCACGTCCTCGAAGTTGCTGGCGCGCGCGTTGAGCCACACCGACGCGGGGCGGTTGGTGATGTAGCGGTCGTAGTGAAGCTGCGCGCCGATGCCGTTGTGTTCGAACGGCGCCCACAGGAAGCGCAGCCCCACCTGCTCGGCGTGCGGCGCGCGGCGGAAGCCGTAGCGCTTCCACTGCGGGCCGATGCCCACCACGGGGCCGATGTTCAGCTCCCAGCTGGCGAAGGGCGCCAGCAGGCTGGAGGTGGTGCCCCAGTCGCGCGGCGGAGGCGGGTTGCCCAAGAGCGTGGACTGTCCCGGCGGGGTCCACTCCCGCTCGTCCACCTTGGCCTCGCCGCCGGGGGTGAAGGTGTTGTCGCCTTTGTCGTCGTAGAACACGGTGCGCCGACCGCCGCCGGCCGTGCTCTCGTCGGCCAGCCGGTCGTCGCCGCCGCCGCCGATCACGCGCACCAGGATGCCACGCCCGGCCGAGGTGCCGCGCACGGTGGCCCGGTCGTCGCCGCCGTGCAGGTACAGCCGCACCTCGCGCGTCTCGTCGGGGGTGAACACGCGGTGGTAGTACGGCGCGCCGCGGTCGGCCGCGGTGCGGATGGTCACCTCCACGCCGCCGTCGGGGAGGCGCGCCACGTCGGCGGTCTCGGTCTTGTCGGTGGTGTGGACGTCCACCTCGCGGGCCAGCATCGCGTAGTGCTCGGCGGCGATCTCGGGGAGGGCGTCGCGACGCGCCTTGAGGCTGGCGGCCAGCTCCTCGCCCGACTGCGCGAAGTAGGGCGGCGGCACGCGGCGCACCGCGGCGTCGATCACCGCGTCGGTCAGGCGCGAGCGGATGAAGCGGGAGGTCGAGTCCCACGCCGCGCGGGGGAGGCCGGACAGGAGGAGGCGGTCGAGGCCTCCGGGCTGGTGCTCGTAGCGCCGCAGCTTGTCGTACTCGGGCTCGAAGTGCACCAGCGTGGGCACCATCGAGCGCCCGAGGCCGGGGACCAGCCCTTCCTGGTCGTTGAAGGCGTTGTCGCGGTCACGCGGGATGGCGCGCCACCAGTGGATGCCGCCCGCGTCGAAGCGTGCCCAGCGCCACTGGTCCCAGTGCCGGTCCCAGTCGCCCAGCAGCAGGTCCATCAGCCGCGCGGTGAGGAAGGCGCGCGCATCGACGCGCTCCTCGGGGTCGTCCTCGATCTTCTTCTGGAAGTCGTCGCTCCCCTGCACGTCGCGCGAGCCGGCGAAGCCGTCGATCGGCCGCTCTTCGAGCAGCCCCAGGCGGCCGCGGAACTGCTCGCGCAGCTCGCCCAGGAAGGGGTGGTCGGGCATCACGTAGAAGCCCGGCGTGGCGTGCAGCACGCCCACGGCCTCGAGCAGCGGCGGCACCATCAGCGCCGAGCCGGGGTGCTTGCCGCTCACCAGGTCCTGGATCACGGCCTGGGGCAGGGTGCCGCGCAGGTCGGGCGCCATCGCGGGGGTGACGTTCTTGTTCACCGAGCGGAACACGTACTCGCGTCCGTTGGCCGCCTTGAGGCGCAGCGACTCGGTGCTCAGGCCGCCGCCTTCCTTCTCCACCGTGAGCCCCCCGGCGAAGGTGTCGGGGTTGAGCACGGGCGCCTGGAACGGCGCCGTCCACAGCTCGCGGTAGCTTTCGCCCAGCAGCAGCGTGCGCAGCCCGCCGGCCCGGTACTGCGGCCCGGCCACGGCCTGCACCGTCTGGTCGGGGCGCTGCGCCTTTGCCTCGCGCGCGCACACCGTGGCAGCGACAAGCAGAAGGGCGCTCGCAGGCGCCCGCAGTCGTTGGAGCATGGGATGGGTCTCCGGATCCGGACGCGCGCCTCGCGCGGCCGGCAGGGCCGCGGGGGACGCCGAAATGAACTGCGCGGAACGGAACATCCGTGCCGCGGGGCCGGGGGGCAAGCATGTCGTAGAGCGGAGCGGAGATCTCCCATGGCCGGAGGAGAGCCCGGCAGCGTGGGACGCAAGCGTTCTACATGGGCGGCTGAAGCCGCGGCAACGACTACGGGAGGCCTCGCAAACTGCGCGAGGCTGATCGGCGCGGGTCGGGCGCGGAGACGTGCGGCGTCGCCACGAGCGAGGGGCGGCGGGTGATGGTTCGACGCTCGGAGACGCCGCGGATGGGCAGGAATGCGTGAGGGATGCGCGCCCGGAGGGCCGGGACGCCGCCGCGCGTGCGGGGGCGCGGCGGATCGGCGGAGATGACGGGCGCGGTGGTGGCCCGGCGCCGTTGGCAACGGCGGTATCGTTGCCTACGGCGCGCGCAGCCCGGTTCGGCGTCTCGGCGCCGAACACGCCCAACCCAGCCGTACGATCGTCAGACTCTCGCCACCCTAAGCCCGCCACCCCGCCGCGTCCAAACGCCGGTCCAGGTCGTAGGCGGCGCTGATCAGCGACAGGTGGGTGAACGCCTGGGGGAAGTTGCCCAGGTGCTCGCCGCTCTGCCCCAGCTGCTCGGCGAACAGGCCCAGGTGGTTGGCGTAGCCCAGCACCTTCTCGAACACGAAGCGCGCCTGCTGCAGGTCGCCGCCGCGCGACAGGCACTCGGCATACCAGAACGAGCAGATGGTGAAGGTGCCCTCGTGGTCGCTGAAGCCGTCCACCTTGCCGCCGCGGATGCGGTAGCGGCGTACCAGCGAGTCTTCCACCAGCTCCTCCGTGATCGCCTTCATGGTGCTCTTCCAGCGCGGGTCGGTGGGGCTGATCACGCGCAGCAGCGGCATCAGCAGCGCCGAGGCGTCGAGCTCGTCGCTGCCGGCGTGCTGCACGAACGCCTTCTTGCGCGGGCTCCACATCTCCTCGAACACGCTGCGGTACATCTGGTCGCGCACCTCGAGCCAGCGCACCAGCGGCGCGGGAAAGCTGCGGCGCTGCGCCAGGCGCACCGCCCGGTCCACCGCCACCCAGCACATCACGCGCGAGTTGAGGAACTCCTGCTTCCCCCCGCGCACCTCCCAGATGCCGTGGTCGGGGGTGCGCCAGTTGTCGCACACCCAGTCCACCAGCGCGGTCAGCCGCATCCAGAAGTCGTAGGAGACGGGCTGGCCGTACTTGTCGTACAGGTACACCGAGTCCATCAGCGCGCCGTAGATGTCGAGCTGTACCTGCGTTCCCGCGCCGTTGCCCACGCGCACGGGGCGCGAGCCGCGGTAGCCCTCCCAATCGAGCTCCAGCTCCTCCACGTCTTCGCCGCCGTCGATGCGGTAGAGCGGCTGCAGCGGGCCCATCTCCTTGAGCTCGTGGCTCAACCCCTCCAGCCAGCCGATGAAGGCGCCGGTCTCTTCCGTCATCCCCAGCCGGATCAGGGCGTAGAGGGTGAAGGCGGCGTCGCGGATCCAGGTGTAGCGGTAGTCCCAGTTGCGTGCCCCGCCGATCCGCTCGGGGAGCGAGAAGGTGGGCGCGGCCACCAGCGAGCCGTGCGGCTGCGACACCAGCAGCTTGAGCACCAGCGCCGAGCGGTGCACCTCGTCGCGCCAGCGGCCGGTGTAGGTGCTCTTGCCGATCCAGCGCCGCCAGAAGTTGGTGGTGTTCTTGAAGGCCGTGGCGGCGTAGTGGGGCTGCGAGGCCGGCGAGTCGCCCTCCAGGTCGCCCACCTCCAGCACGAAGGTGGCCGATTCGCCATGCTTCAGCGTGAACTCGGCCACCGCCTCGCCGTCCCCGTGCCGCAGTTCGGTGGACGACCAGAGCCGCGCCGCGATGTCGCCCGTGGCGGGGAGGAAGAGGGCGTAACCGTCGTCGCCGGTGAGCTTGTGCGGCGCGGGAGCGTAGCCGAAGCGCGGCGCGCACCGCATGCGAAAGCCAATGTCGCCGCGCACCGCCTTCACCCGGCGAACCAGGCAGCGCACGCGCGGGTTGTCGCCCACGGCCATGAAGTCGGAGATCTCGGCCACGCCGTCGGCCGAAAGGAAGCGCGTGAGCAGGACGTTGGTGTCGGGTAGGTAGAGCTGCTTGTGGCGCGCGCCGTTCAGCGCGGGCTTCAGCTGGAAGATGCCGCCCTTCTCGCGGTCGAGCAGCGACGCGAAGACGGGCGGCGAGTCGAAGCGCGGGGCGCACATGAAGTCGATGGTGCCGTCGAGCCCCACCAGCGCCACGGTGTGCAGGTCTCCGACCACGCCGTGGTCTTCGATGGCTGGAAAGTCGTTCACGTGGGCTCCGCCGTGGATGTCTCTCGTGTGGCGCGTCGTCAGCTTAGCTGAGCGGGACGTGCTGAACGGCGGGTTGGGCGCGTTCACCGCCGCATCACTCGTCCGCCGCCCCGTCCCCCGGCGCCCCGCCTTTGCGAAGATCAGACCGCGCTGGCCGGCACGATCCTGCACGCCGGCGAGCATCCGCTCAGCGGCAGGCTCCGCTTCATGAACACGGAGGGAGCGGAGAACAGCCGGAGGGAACGGAGAACAGCACCCTGCTCCTCCGCAGTTCTCCGTTTCCTCCGCTCTCTCCGCTGCTCCGTGTTCACGCCGTTGCCGTTCCGTCCGGTGAATTCGAAGCGAGATACCGTAAGGTGCGGGAAAATGGCGGTGGATCAGTCCACGGAAGGATCGGATGGATGGATAGCGGACCGGCGCAGCAGCCAACGGTCGAGCGCCACGGCCAGCGCGATCCCGGCGGCGTAGCAGATGAGATCGCTCCACACGAAGCCGAAACCGAGCACCAGCCCACCCAGCCGCGTGTGACGCACGGCCTCGATCCATGGCGCGTGGTAGAGCTGCCCCAACTCCACCGTCAGCGAAAAAGCAGCCGCGCCCACGGCGACGCGCGCGGTGGACGCGCCCCGCCACAGCGCCGCGATCAGCAGAAACACCATCGCCGCCCACAGCACGTCGCCCGCGTACACGCCCACCAACGCGGGGAGCACGCCGCGAAACCGGCGCGACGCCAGCCCCAGCGCGATCACGATCACGGCCAGCGAGAAGGCTCGAGCGCGCGATCGCCAGACGAATGATGGCATATGGATCTGCCAGGGTGAGATGGGGATTCAGTCCGGATGGACCGGATTCGGAGCTACTCAACGTGCGGATACGTCCTTCGCAGGATCAGCCCACGTCTCGCTGACCCGGCCGACAGCCTATCGTAAGAGCAGCGGAGACGGCCGAGCGCTCCCAACCGGCCCTGTCGAGTACGGCGACGCTGGCGCCACGTCGCTTTCCGCAATGCCCGCTGGAGCCCGGCACCGCGCCGACAGGACGAAATCGTGCCGAAGCTCTTGCCAGCGAGTGGCGTTATGCATATCGTGGTGCTACCCCAGCCGTAGCACACCTTTCCCGCGAAAACCCGCGCCACCCCCGGCACTCCGCGCCTTCGCGGAGCCCGCCGTGTTGCAGTTGCGCAACCCCGCCCGGCCGCCCGCGCCGGACCCAGGCTCCACGCCGGCACCCACGCCGGCCCGCCACCCCACAGCCCCCCGAGGCCCGCATGCAGTCCAGGTTCGTGCGAACCCTTCACCTCGCCGTCGCACTTCTCCTCTTCACCGCGCTGCCCGCCGTGGCGCAGGACACCGGCGGCCTGGCGGGAGCCGTGAAGGACGCCGCCACGGGCCGCCCGATCTCGGGCGTGCGGGTGGACGCGGTGACCCCCGACGGCCGCGTGAGCGCCACCACCACCACCGACGCCCAGGGCGCCTACCGCTTCAGCGGGCTGCGCGCGGGGAGCTACACGGTGGTGATCAAGGGCCAGGAGCAGGGCGCCGACCGCAGGCTCGACGCGGTGATCAGCAACGGGCAGACGGCACGGGTGGACGCCAGCATCGCCGGCGGCAACGTGCTGCTGAACCCGCTGGTGGTCTCGGCCAGCAAGCGCAGCGAGAAGGCGATCGAGGCGCCGGCGCGCGTGGAGGTGGTGACCGAGCAGGACGTGGCCGCCCGCCCCGCCGTGACCGCGGTCGACCACCTGCGCTCCATCGCCGGGGTGGACGTGGCGCAGACCGGCGTGGGCTCGGCCAACGTGGTGGCCCGCGGCTTCAACAACATCTTCTCGGGCTCGCTGCACGCCCTGTCCGACTACCGGCTGGTGGCGGTGCCCTCGCTACGCGTGAACTTCCTCCAGTTCGTGCCCGCCAACAACGAGGACATCTCGCGCATGGAGGTGGTGCTGGGGCCCGGCGCGGCGCTGTACGGGCCCAACACCGCCGACGGCATCCTGCACATCATCACCAAGAGCCCCCTCGACGAGCAGGGCACCACCGTGGCCTTCGGCGGCGGCTCGCGCAACACGCTGCAGGGGCAGTTCCGCACCTCGCACCTGCTGGCGCCCAACTTCGGCTTCAAGCTGTCGGGCCAGTACCTGCGCGCCGACGAGTGGCACTACACCGACCCCGCCGAGGTGGCCGAGCGCGCCAAGTTCGCCTCCAACCTGGCCTTCTACCGCGCCGACCTGATGCGCGCCTCGGGGATCGACCAGGCCGAGGCCGACGTCCGCATCAACCGCATCGGCCAGCGCGACAACGACGTGCTGCGCTGGGGCGGCGAGGCGCGCGCCGACTGGCGCTTCGCCGAGCAGGGCACCGCCGTGTTCGCCGCCGGGGTGAGCACCTCGGCCAACGGCATCGAGCTGAACGGGCTGGGCGCCGCGCAGGTCAAGGACTGGCAGTACAGCTACTACCAGGCGCGCGCCAACTACGGCCGGCTGTTCGGCCAGGTGTACATGAACCGCAGCAACGCCGGCGAGACCTTCCTGCTGAGGAACGGCGCGCCCATCGTGGACCGCTCGCACCTGACGGTGGCGCAGCTGCAGCACGGGATCGACTTCGGCACCCGCCAGCGCTTCACCTATGGCGGCGACGCCACCTGGACCACGCCGGTCACCGACGGCACGATCAACGGCTTCTACGAAGACCGTGACGGCACCCAGGAGTACGGCGCCTACCTGCAGAGCGAGACGGAGCTCGGCAAGCGCTTCGACCTGGTGCTGGCCGGCCGGGTGGACCACCACTCGGCGCTCCCCGACCTGGTGTTCTCGCCGCGCGCCGCGCTGGTGTTCAAGCCGGCCGAGGGGCACGCGCTGCGCTTCACCTACAACCGTGCCTTCAGCACGCCGAGCTCGCTGAACCAGTTCCTCGACCTGGGCTCGGCCATCCCCAACGACCAGCTGGCGGGGCTGGGCTACTCGCTGCGCGTGCAGGGCACCGGCGACACCGGCTTCCGCTTCCACGACGCGGGCGGCAACTACCTGGTGCGCTCGCCCTTCACGCCCGCCGCCGCCGGCGGCCCGGGCCAGCTGCTGCCGGGCAACGCGGGCACGCTGATGCCGCTGGCGGTGGGGGTGCTGGCCGCCCGCGCGGCCGCGGCCGGCACGCCGCTCCCGGCGTCGCTGGTGGGCTACCTCTCCACCCTGCACCCCACCTCGACGCAGGTGGGGCTCAACTACCTGAACGCGGTGACCGGCCAGGTGGGCGCGCTGTCGTCGCTCAACCTCCCCGACATCGACCCGATCCGCGAGTCGCCCACCAACACGCTGGAGGCGGGCTACAAGGGGATCCTGGGCAACCGCCTGCTGGTGGCGGCCGACGTGTACTGGTCGCAGAAGCAGAACCTGGTGACGCCGCTCACCATCCAGACGCCGCTGGTGCTGCTGAACGGCGCCCAGCTGGGCGCCTACCTGGTGCCGCGCTTCATGGCCGACCTGGGCTACAGCCAGGCGCAGGCCACCGCGCTGGCCGGCCAGCTGATCGGCAGCGCCACCTCGCCGGGGCTGGCCACCATCCCCGTGGGCGTGATCTCGTCGGCCGACATCAACGCCAACGGCGGTCAGCTGCTGGTGACCTACGTGAACGTGGACGAGAACATCGACTACTGGGGGAGCGACCTTTCGGCGCGGCTGCTGCTGAACCGCGGCTGGTCGCTGAACGCCAGCGGCAGCTTCGTGAGCGAAGACCGCTGGCAGACCGAGAACGCCGGGCTGGTCACGCTCAACGCGCCGCGCAAGAAGATGTCGCTGGCGATGGCCTACGACGACTCGGAGGGCTCGGGGCTCTCGGGCGAGGCGCGCATGCGCTACACCTCGGGCTTCCCGGTGAACTCGGGCGTGTACATCGGCCTCAACTGCATCTCGGGGGCGTCGGCCAGCCCGCTGGCCGAGGACTGCGTGAGCGCCTACACGCTGTTCGACCTGAACCTGGGCTACCGCCTGCCCATGCGGGGCCGCCGCACCACCCTGCAGGTGAGCGGCACCAACCTGCTGGGCGAGGCGTACCGCCCCTTCCCTGGCACCCCCAACATCGGCCGCACCATCCTGGCCCGCGTCCGCTACGAGTTCTGACGGCGCAAGCGGGTGATGGAGACGGCGAGGGGCCGGGCGCGAGCCCGGCCCCTCGCCGTTTTGTATCCGGAGCGGCCTGCCTGGACAGTTTCATTCGCGCGGCGATCGCCCAACGCGGCTGATCCGTCGATCGGCATCCCCAGCGCGGTCAGATCGCAAAATGCACTCTGAGGGATTCCTCCAGTCGGCGCAGCGTGACCGCATCGACCACGCGGTCGAGGTACCCGTCGACCGCCTCGTGTTCATAGACGGAGGCCACCAGCGGTACCGCCAGGAGGACCGCCGCGGATCCATCCGCTGCAGGATCGACCCAGCCGGGATTCTCCACGACCACGTCCAGCGGATGGGGCTCGAACTCGGCGAACGCGAGGATGGGCACCACGATCTGGTGCCGCGAGGTCCGTGAGTAGGCTGGATCCGTGATGACCATGCCCTCGGAGTATCCTGCCCGCGCGGCAAAAAGCTCCTTCAGCTTCACCACGCGACCCCGCCGGTTGGCTCCACGACGGTCGGGCTCAGCCGTCACACCGGTGCCGAGCCCGAGTGCGGATACCAGCATGCGGCGGAGCAGGGGCAGCGGCCGGGAGAGCCCGCCCGCTCGGCGGGGCAGGTCGGCCACGTCCATCGTGACCAGACGGGACGGGTAGACGAACGTCGGCCGGGAAAGCCCGGTGGCGCGCGTCCCTTCCTGCAGCGGATCGACTCGGATGTGGGCGGCGCCCCAAGCGGCCTCCGTGGGTTTCGTGCTGCCGTATGCGAGCGTCGCGAACCCCGTCCGATCCGCGTTGGCGCTCAACAGCACGTGAGGCCGGTCGCCTTTCATCGGGTCCAACCGCTCTCCCTCCTCGGCGGGAAGGTAGAACACGTCTCCGGGTGCGGGCATCGTCCGGATCACGTGGAATGGTGCAAATAAAAAGGCCAGGAACGATTCCTGGCCTGCCTATCCGCCAAACGCGAACGACTCTACTTAGTGTCCGTCCGGAAACTCAAAACCCCGCACGGGAGCACGAAAAAACGGCGCACCCGGATGTGTTGGATCTCACGCGGAAGGAGTAGGTTTGGGTTGCGAAGCTCAAACCACCAACCGTGGAGCA
>Ga0247773_1000821_pt1 | contig 10875 bp, 9 predicted proteins | sample UWRJL092311B6_FD_179934 | JGI IMG/M metagenome (GOLD analysis project Ga0247773, IMG submission 179934) | Plant litter microbial communities from Arlington Agricultural Research Station in Wisconsin, United States - UWRJ-L092-311B-6 | ecosystem: Environmental > Terrestrial > Plant litter >...
AGCTACGGACCGGACGACGCCAACCCCGACATCGGCGACTCGGCGATCACCGAGACCGCCGGCCTGGGCGGCTTCTCGATGGCGGCCGCGCCGGCGATCGTCCGGTTCGTCGGCGGCGAGGTGGCCGACGCGCTGGCGGCGTCCCGGCGGATGTATGAGATCACCGTCGGCGAGCACCCGATGTACTCGATCCCGGTACTGGACTTCCGCGGCTCACCGACCGGCATCGACGTGACCAAGGTGGTGCGCACCGAGATCCTGCCGCAGATCAACACCGGGATGGCCGGCAAGCTGGCCGGGGTCGGCCAGGTCGGCGCCGGACTGGTGACGCCGCCGGCCGAGATCTTCCCCCAGGCGCTGGCCGCGCTGGCCGCGCGGGTTTCGGACTGAGCCGTCGCTACTCCTCGTCCGGTCCCAGCTGTCGGGGGTACTGGTCGTCGCCGTCCGGGCCGTCGGTGATGCGGATGTTGTCGCATCGTTCGCGTGCCCAGGCTATGACTTCCTTGCGGGTGCCCTGGAACTTGCCGCGGCCATCTTCGTTGTCAATCCAGATCGCCCTCCAGATCCGTTTGCGGGACGAGTAGCCGATGACGACGAAGGGAGCCCTTCGGACGGGGTTATCCGCGCCCGACGGGGGATCATCGAAGCCGTCCCACGGTGGGCCTGTCATGGTCGGCTCACCACCGGTGGTATCCGGAGCCGAACCGGTCCTGGGGCAGGCCGCCGGCGTTCGGGTCGTTAAATTTGTACCGTGCCCACCAACCCAGCTTATAGGTGTGTGCGGTGGGGCTGCGGACGTAGAAATACCAGTGCCCGGGGTAGTTGGATGCTGACCAGTTGAACTGGTTGACGATGTTGTGGTCCCACATGTCGTCGTTGTATTCCCAGTAGTCCCAGGTGAGTTCGTGGCCCTGCGGGACGTAACTGTAAACAGGGCTGGAGGCTCGCGTGCGGTTAACGGGGCTACCGCCGTGGCGCGCGTTTGGCGCGCCGTTGAACATCTCCGCGGCGAACGTCACATTGTGGGTGTAAGCGGGGCCGGTGGCGGTGTAGAACATCTCGCTGTCGGTCCAGGCCCCGTTTGTTGCCTCCCACTCGACTTGCGCGTCGATGGTGCCGATGGTGTGGAAGCCGCGCCAGTTGTAATAGCCGTAATAAATGGTGCCGAACCAGTTCGCATGAAGGGCATCGGGTCGGTAATAGCATCTTAAGACGAGATTGCATGCGCCAGAGAACGCGGACGCATCCTCAGCGGCCGAGGGGTCCGGGACGGCGCAGACCCAGGTCCCGCCCCGGCCGGTGTCCGGCGCACACGGCGGGTCGGTGTCCGCGCCGGCCAGTGATTGGGTGTCGACGGGAGTGTCCGCGTCGGTGCCCGACTGGTCGTAGTCGGCGTAGAGCGGGCCGAGGTCGGCGGGTTTGGTGATGTCCTGGGTGGCGCAGGTGTCGTCGCCGCTGTCTGGGTCGGGGCAGCTGACAGGGGCGTCGCCGGTGGGTGCGAAGTCCGGGCTGGTGCCGGCGGTGCTGTCCCCGGCCGGGCTGGCGGCCGTCACTTGGGCGGCGTAGCTGTGGGCCGGGTCGAGGCCGGTGAGTACGAAGTGGGTGCAGGTGGTGCAGTTGCCCAGCGGCACCGGTGCGCCGGCGGTGGTGCGGTCGATGATCGCGAAGGTGTAGCCGAAGGTCGGGGCGCCGTTGTCGCCACCGGCGGTCCAGGTGAGGTCGGCCGAGCGGTCGCCGGTGGTGACTGCCAGGTCGGTGGGCGGTGAGGGTGGCGCACCGATGTTGAAGACGTAGGGGCTGGCCGGCGAGGCGACCCCGAACCGGTCGGTCGCCACCACGAAGAGCGTGTGCCGGCCCGGCGCGGTCGGCGGCGTCAGGGTGATGGCGGACCCGGTCAGCGTGGCCGGCAGGTCGTCGTCGAGGTGGTAGCTGAATCGGGTGGCCGGCGTGCCGGTGCCGCTGTCGGTGATGGTGAAGGTGGCCGGCGCCCCGCCGGACGGGGTCCAGCTCAGTTGGGGATAGGCGCTGGATTCGACCAGCGGCATGCCGGGCCCGGGGTCGGCGAACCAGCCCTGGACGTCGATGACCAGGTCGACCGGGGCTGATCCCCCGTTGCGGATGCTGATGCTGCCGTCGGCGGCCGGGGCGATCAGGGCCAGGTCGGTGCGGTAGACGTTGTCGGCGGTGTAGTTGACGTTCGAGGTGGCGGGCTCGGCCTGGTCAGCCGGCCAGAGCCGCAGGTAGCCACCGGCGGCGCCGGCCGGGTGCACGGTGCGCAGGTTCAGCGCCACCGCGGCGAGCCCGTCGGCGACCGCGGGGATGCCGGCCACTCCTGCCACGGTGAGCTTGGTGACCGAGTTGCCGGCCAGCGTCCGCACCGGCGCGACCCGGGTGTCGAGCAAATGCACCGCGGCCGGGGTGAACGTCGCCTGGGTGGCGGCGGCCGTGAAGTAACCCTGGATGTCGATCGTCAGGTCGACCGGGCCACCGGCCCCGACCAGCACCGTGAACTGGCCGTCGGGCGACAGCGGGATCGCCACCGACTGCGCCGTGGTCGAGTCGTCGAAATCCAACGCACCCGTGCTCGGCGCCGGTTGGTCGGCGGCGAAAGCGCGCAGGTAGCCGATCGCGGTCTGGTTGAGCACGGTGATGTTGGCGTACACCGCGCTGGCATCGACTGGCACCCCTGCCAGGCCGCCGGCCTGGACCGTCACCGATCCCCCGGTGCTCACCCTGGCCTGCCGAACTCCGCTGCCGCTGCGGGTGTCGGCGATCCTCGCCTGGTTGACGGCCACGAACCCACCCGGGGCGGTGACCGGCCCGGCGGTGAAGTAGCCCTGCACGTCGACGATCAGGTTGACCGCATGATCAGCCAACACCCGCAACCCGCCGTCACCATGCAATGCCACCAACGCGGTGTTGGAGATCGAGTCACCCGGGTTGAACACCAACGCCGCACCCGACGGGGTGACCACATCCCCCGGCGCCACACTGACCGCCCCGACCGTGCCCGCACCGACCACCGTCAGGGTCAGCGCGACCGCGCTCACCCCCGACGCCGGAATACCCGCCCGGCCTGCCGCGGGCACCGTCCGCACCCCACCAGCCGACATCGGCGTCGAAAACCCACCCGTACCGTTCCGGGTATCGAGCAGTCGTCCGGTCGCCGGCACGAACAGGCCCGCCGGACCGGTCGCGGCATCCGCAGCCGCCGGACCGGACCGCGGCGAGAGGCCCAGCTGCACCGCATTCACCATGCCGGCCGCCAACACTAGGGCGAGTACCGCCCGCCACCCACCGAACCGACGCTTCACTCGGGCCCCTTGCGGTCAGGACGGTCCTCTCGTCCACGAACTGCACGAAAGGATCATGTCAAAGAGCCGCTAGTCTGACACCACACGCGACACCAGACACCGACTATCCGAGAGAAAATCGTAGAGGTTCTGCCATAACCCGCTGGGCGATCTGCCTAGGGGCGGCGGCGCATCGACGGCATCGCGACAGTAGGCGCTCAGCTGCCTTGGCCGGGGTGCGGCTCGCCGGCGATCACCCGGGCCAGGTCCTCGGCGGTGTCGATGTCCTCGATCGGATCGGGGTAATCGAGAAAGCTGGTCTCGTCCCGGTGCCGGTCGAAGAAGGACCGGCCGCCCTGATCGCCGACCGCGGCTGCCGCGAACTCCGCGTACCACCGGCGGCCGACCAGCACCGGATGCGAGCGCCGGCCGGCCCGGCGGACCGCGACGAGCTGCGCGCCGGCCCGGTGCCGCTCGATCACCGCCGCCACCTCGTCCGGACGCACCCCCACCAGGTCGACCAGCAGCACCACGCAGGCGTCTGCTGTCAGCTCGTCCAGCGCGCGGCGCAGCGAGGATCCCATCCCGGAGTCCGGCTCGGGATTGACCACCGTGCGGGCACCGGCGGCGGCCGCCTGGCCGGGCCGCAGCACCGCCAGCACGTCGGCGCAGCCGCCGGCCAGCAACGTGCCGACCGCCCGATCGACCAGCCGCTGCCCGCCGAGCAGCACGTCAGCCTTGGGACGGCCCAGTCGGCGGCCGGCGCCGGCGGCCAGCACGATGCCGGTGACCGCAGGCGACGCCCCAGTCATGGCCTCAGCGGCGCGGGTAGTCGGCCAGGGCGACCGCGGTGGCCAGCGCCGCCTGGGCGGCCTCGTAGCCCTTGTCCTCCTTCGACCCCGGCAACCCGGCCCGGTCCAGCGCCTGCTCGTCGTCGTCGCAGGTGAGCACCCCGAAACCAATCGGGATGCCGGTGCCGACCGACACCTGGGTCAGGCCGTCGGTGGCCGCACCGCAGACGTACTCGAAGTGCGGGGTACCGCCCCGGATCACCACGCCGAGCGCCACTATCGCGTCCACGGCTGGGTTCGCGGCATTGGCGACCCGGCTGGCCGCGACCGGCAGCTCGTAGGTGCCGGCCACCCGGATCACCGTGACGTCGCTGACCCCGGAATCGGCCAGTGCCCGCTCGGCACCGGCCAACAGGCCGTCCATCACCGTGGTGTGCCAGCGGGCGGCCAGCACCACCACCTTCAACCCGGCCGCGCCGGCCACCGCCCCGGCCGCCGGTGCGCCGTGCCCGCTCATGCCGATACCCCGCTCGTCGCGTCAGACCCGCTCAACGCCGGCACCTCGCCGCGATGCTCATTCATGAGGTCTCGATGTTCAGTTCGGCGACCATCGCGCCCAGCGAACCGTCTTCGAGGTCGAGCTCGTGGCCCATCCGTTCCTTCTTGGTCTGCAGGTAGCGCAGGTTCTCGGGATTGGCGTGGATGGGCAACCGCACCGTGCCGAGCACCGAGAGCCCGTAGCCCTCCAGGCCGGCGCGCTTGGCCGGGTTGTTGGTCAGCAGCCGCATGGTCCGCACCCCCAGATCCACCAGGATCTGCGCGCCGGTGCCGTAGTCGCGGGCGTCGGCGGGCAGGCCCAGGTCCAGGTTCGCGTCCAGGGTGTCGCGGCCGGCATCCTGCAGCTGGTAGGCGTGCAGCTTGTGGAACAGGCCGATCCCCCGGCCCTCGTGGCCGCGCATGTAGAGCACCACGCCCCGGCCCTCGCGGGCCACCGCGGCCAGCGAGGCGTCCAGCTGCGGGCCGCAGTCGCAGCGCAGCGAGCCGAAGATGTCGCCGGTCAGGCACTCCGAGTGCACCCGCACCAGCAGGTCCTCGCCGTCGCCGATGTCGCCGAACACGAACGCCACGTGCTCGCGGTCGTCGTAGGAGGCGGCGTAGCCGTGCGCGGTGAACTCGCCGTAGCGCAGCGGCACCCGGGCGCTGGCCTTGCGCTCGACCATCTTCTCGAACCGGCGGCGGTAGGCGATCAGGTCCGCGATCGAGATCATCACCAGGCCGTGCTCGTCGGCGAACGCGCGCAACTCGTCGGACTGCGCCATGCCGGACGGGTCTTTCTCGCTGACGATCTCGCACAGCACGCCGGCCGGCCGCAGGCCAGCCAGGGTGGCCAGGTCGACCGCCGCCTCGGTGTGGCCGGCCCGGCGCAGCACGCCGCCCTCCATCGCCCGCAGCGGCACGATGTGGCCGGGCCGGGCCAGGTCGGCCGAGGTGGTGGCCGGATCGGCCAGCAGCGTGATGGTGTGGCAGCGGTCGGTGGCCGAGATGCCGGTGCTGACCCCCTCGCGGGCGTCCACCGTCACGGTGTAGGCGGTGCCGCGCTTGTCCTGGTTGGTACGCACCATCGGCGGCAGGTCGAGCCGGTCGGCGTCGGCGTCGGTGATCGGGACGCAGATGTAGCCGGAGGTGTAGCGCACCATGAAGGCGATCAGCTCCGGGGTCGCGAGCTCGGCGGCGAAGATCAGGTCGCCCTCGTTCTCGCGGTCCTCGTCGTCGACTACCACCACCGGCCGGCCGGCCGCGATTTCGGCGATCGCCTTATGGATCGGGTCCAACATGTCAGGTGCCGCCGTTCGTCGTCGTGGTTCTCCCGTAGGTCAGCAAGCGTTCGGTGTATTTGGCTAGTACGTCCACTTCCAGGTTGGCAGGATCGCCGACGGCCCGGTCGACGAGCGCCGTCGCGCGCAGCGTTTCCGGGATCAGGCCCACCTCGAACCAGTCCGTACCGTCGGAATCGGCACCGACCGCCGCGACCGTCAGCGACACCCCGTCGACGGCGATCGAGCCCTTCTCGGCGACGTAGCGGGCCAGCTCGGACGGCAGCGAGAACCGGAAGGTCTCCCAGGCCTCGCCCGGGGTCCGGGCCAGCACCGTCGCGGTGCCGTCCACGTGGCCCTGCACGATGTGCCCGTCGAGCCGGCCGTCCAGCCGGGCAGCGCGCTCCAGGTTCACCCGTCCGCCACTGGTCAGCGCGCCGATCACGCTGCGCTGCAGCGTCTCGGCCATCACGTCGAACTCCAGGTCGAGGACGCCATCGGCTGCCGGATGCTGGCCGACCACGGTCAGGCAGACCCCGTTGACCGCGATCGAGGCACCGTGCTTGACGTCCTGGCCGACGGTGCGGGCCCGGACCCGGAGTACGGCCGAACTGGTCGCCGAGCTGAGCCGGACGACCTCGCCGACCTCCTCGATGATGCCGGTGAACATCGCTAATCCTTTCGCGGCGCTGGTTCGGCCGCAGTCGACCCGGCGGGCCGTCCGGTGATCCTGAGATCGTCCCCGAGTCGCTGCACGTCCTGTATCTCCAGTGAGACGGCCCGGGACATCGTCCTTATTCCTGCATCCTCCAGCACGGCGAGCCCGGCGCCCAGCAGTTTCGGGGCGATATAGGCCACCACCTGATCGACCAGTCGGGCCTCCAGGAAGGCGCCGGCCAGCGTCGGACCGCCCTCCAGCAGCACGTGCCGGACGCCGCGGTCGAACAGTGCCTTGAGCGCGAACCGCGGCACCGCCGTGTCCAGGACCACAGTCTCGGCGGCCTCGTCGAACACCCGGGCGGTCGGCGACACCCGGTGCCGGCGGTCCATCACCACCCGCAGCGGTTGCCGGTCGGCCAGCTCGTCCGACGCCAGCCCCCCGACGCCGCGCACGGTCAGCTGCGGGTCGTCGGCCAGCACGGTTCCACTGCCCACCACGATCGCGTCGACCACGTCGCGCAGCGCGTGTACGTCGGCCCGCGACAGCGCGTTGCTGACCCAGCGCGAGGTGCCGTCGGCCGCCGCGCTCCGGCCGTCCAGGGTGCCGGCGAACTTCCAGGTCACGAACGGCCGGGCCTGCATCACCGCGTGCCGCCAGGGTCCGAGCGCGCCGCGCAGCACCTCGGCCTCCTCGACGCCGGCCAGCACCTGCAGGCCGGCCTCGCGCAGCCGCTGGGCGCCACCGGCGGCCACCGGGTTGGGATCGTCGACGGCATAGACCACCCGGCTGATGCCGGCCTCGATCACCGCCTCGGTGCAGGGGCCGGTGCGGCCGGAGTGGTTGCACGGCTCGAGGGTGACCACCAGGGTGCCGCCGACGGCCCGCCGGCCCGCCTCGGCCAGCGCCATCACCTCGGCATGCTCCTTGCCGGCCGGCTGGGTGGCGCCCTCGCCGGCGATCCGGCCGTCCGGGTCGAGCACCACCGCGCCCACCGCCGGGTTCGGGCTGGTCCGCCCGGCCACCCCGGCCGCGAGCTCGGCGGCCAGCCGGATCGCGGCGATCTCGGTATCGCTGGGAACAGTGCTCATAGCCGCCCGGCCGCGTGCGCGCAGCGCGCCATGCCGGCCCGGGCCTGCTCGCGCAGCCGCTGGACCGCATCGGCCGGATCGGCCGCCTCGTACACCGCCGAACCCGCCACGAAGACGTCCACGCCGGCCTCGGCCGCCTGCTCGATGGTGTCGGCGGAAATACCGCCGTCGATCTCGATGAACAGCCGCAGGTGCCCGGCGTTGACGTGCTCACGCGCGGTGCGCACCTTGCTCAGCACCTCGGGCATGAAGCTCTGGCCGCCGAAGCCGGGCTCCACCGACATCACCAGCAGGGTGTCGAACTCGGAGAGGACGTCGAGATAGGGCTCGAGCGGGGTACCCGGCTTGACCGACAGGCCGGCCAGCGCGCCGGCCGACCGGATCGCCCGGGCGGTGCCGGCGATGTCGCGGGCCGCCTCGGCGTGGAAGGTGACGTTGGCCGCTCCCGCCTCGGCATAGCCGGGCGCCCACCGGTCCGGGTCGTCGATCATCAGATGGCAGTCCAGCGGCAACTCAGTGGCCCGCAGCAGGCTCCTGACCACCGGCAGGCCGAGCGTCAGGTTCGGCACGAAGTGGTTGTCCATCACGTCCACGTGCAGCCAGTCGGCCTGCGACACCGAATCGGCCGCGGCCCCCAGGTTGGCGAAATCCGCCGACAGGATGCTCGGCGCGATCATGGGTTCCGGGGCTGAGGCAGGCACATTCCGAAGTCCGGGCACGACTAGAAGTCTAGGTGGCCCCGGTTGGCCCGACTGTCGCCAGGCGTGCGCTCCCCGGCGCGCCGGCCCGGACGTCCGGCCGGTGCCGGGTCAGCCGAGCCGGCGCAGCGCGGCGAAGAACATCGCGTCGGTGCCGTGCCGGTGCGGCCACAGCTGCACCAGCTCCGAACCGCCGGTGTCGGACACCCCGGCGAACCCCGGCCGGGCGTCGACCAGCTCGACCTGGGCGGTGCCGGCCAACAGCCGCTCGACCTGGTGCCGGGTCTCGTCCAGGTGCGGCGAGCAGGTCGCGTAGCCGACAAGCCCGCCGGGCCGGACCAGCCGCAGCGCCGCGGCCAGCAGCTCGGCCTGCAGCGCGAGCAGGTCCGGCAGGTCGGCGGGGCTGCGCCGCCAGCGTGCCTCGGGGCGGCGGCGCAGCGCGCCCAGCCCGGTGCACGGCGCATCGAGCAGCACCCGGTCATAGCCGCGCTCGTCAGGCTGCTGGGTTCGCGAGTCGCCGATCAGGACCTCGACGTCCCAGCCCTCGGTGGCCCGGGCGATCAGCTCGGCCCGGTGCGGATGCAGCTCCCGGGCGGTCAGCTTCGCGCCCCGGTCGGCCGCCAGCGCCGCCAGCAGCGCGGCCTTGCCGCCGGGCCCGGCGCACAGGTCCAGCCACCGCTGGTCCGGGCCGGTCAGCGGCAGCCCGGCCAGCGCCAGGGCGCACAACTGGCTGCCCTCGTCCTGCACGCCGGCCCGGTGCCGCTGGATGGCATCGAGCGAGCCCGGCTCGCCGCCGGAGCTGAGCCGGACGGCGTAGGGCGAGTACCGGCCCGGTTCGCCGCCGGCCTCGGCGGCCAGCTCGGCCTGCGAGATCCGGCCGGGCCAGCCGACCAGATGGGTCTCCGGACGCTCGTCGTCGGCCGCCAGCGCGGCCGGCAACTCGTCGGCCCGGTCACCGAGCGCGTCGGCGAAGGCGGCCACGATCCAACCCGGGTGGCTGTACCGCAACGCCAGCCTGCCCAGCGGCGAGGCCGTGCCGGCGATCTCGTCGCACCAGCCGTCCAGATCGCGGACGCTGACCTTGCGCAGCACGGCATTGACGAAACCGGCGGCCCGGGCGTTGCCGGTGGCCCGGGCCAGGTCGACAGTGGTGGCCACCGCCGCGTGGGTGGGGATCCGGGTTCGCAGCAGCTGGTAGGCGCCCAGCCGGAGCAGGTTCAGCACCGCGATCTCGATGTCGTCGAGGTCCCGGCTGGCGCACCGGCGCAGCACCTCGTCGAGGGTGCCGGTGGCCCGCAGCGTGCCGTAGCCGAGTTCGGTGGCCAGTGCGGCGTCCCGGCCGGTCAGGCCGGCCTCGGCCAGTTTGCGGGGCAGCACCAGGTTGGCGTAGGCGTCCTGCTCGCTGACCGCCTGCAGCGTGGCATAAGCCGCGGCACGCGGCCGGTCGGCATCAGCAGCATCGGTGCCTGCCTCGCGCCGGGCGTCGGTAGGCCGGTTGCGCCGGATGTTCTGGGAGCGGCCGCTGCGGGCCCGGGCCGGGTCGGACCGGCTGCCCTGCCGGCGCTCGGGCGACCGGCCGGGCTCGGACGACGACCGGCCGGGCTCGGACCGGCTGCCCTGCCGGCGGTCCGGGGTGTTCTCAGCCAAGCCGCTCACCTGATTCCAGTCGCAGGCCGCGGGCCCAGTCGGCAGCCGGCATCGGCTTGCGGCCGGCGGGCTGGACGGTGCCCAGCCGTACCGGGCCGGTGGCGGTTCCCACCAGCACCGCGTTCTTGCCGACCCGCAGCTCGCCGGCGGCCAGCTCGTCCGACCCGGGATCGGGCAGCGTCACCGGCCCCAGCTTGAGCCGGCCGTCCCGGAAGCCGGTCCAGGCGCCGGGCTCGGGGGTGCAGGCCCGGATCCGGCGGTCCACCGCCAGCGCGGGCCGGTCGAAGTCGATCCGGGCGTCGGCGACGGTCAGCTTCGGCGCCAGGGACACCCCGTCCGCCGGTTGCGGCTGGGGACGCAGCGAGCCGTCGGCGATGCCGTCCAGGGTGGCCACCAGCAGCGGGGCGCCGGCCTCGGCCAGCCGGTCCAGCAGATCCCCGCTGGTGTCGCCGGGACGGACCCGCTCGGTCAGCACGCCGAACACCGGGCCGTCGTCCAGGCCGGGCCCGATCCGGAAGGTGGACGCGCCGGTGGTGTCGTCGCCGTGCAGCAGGGCGTGCTGCACCGGTGCCGCCCCGCGCCAGGCCGGCAGCAGCGAGAAGTGCAGGTTGACCCAGCCGTGCACGGGGACGTCGAGGGCGACGCGGGGCAGCAGCGCGCCGTAGGCGACGACGGGACAGCAGTCGGGGCCGATCTCCCGCAGCCGGGCCAGGAACTCCTCGTCACGGGGCTTCGCGGGCTTGAGCACCTCGATCCCGGCCTCCTCCGCCCGTACGGCGACCGGGCTCGCGACGAGCCGCCGTCCTCGGCCGGCCGGGGCGTCCGGCCGGGTCACGACGGCGGCCACCTCGTGCCGCCCGGAGGCGATCAGGGCGTCCAGGGC
>Ga0247773_1000823_pt1 | contig 10868 bp, 10 predicted proteins | sample UWRJL092311B6_FD_179934 | JGI IMG/M metagenome (GOLD analysis project Ga0247773, IMG submission 179934) | Plant litter microbial communities from Arlington Agricultural Research Station in Wisconsin, United States - UWRJ-L092-311B-6 | ecosystem: Environmental > Terrestrial > Plant litter >...
CCGCCCCCGCCCCGGCCGACCCGCCCGGGGTGAAGGCGCAGAGCACGTCGCCGCGCGCCCGAAGGGCCGCGGCCGAGAAGGCCGCGCCGGCGGCGAAGCCTGCCCGGACCGCATCGAAGGCGGCGACGCCGAAGGCGCCGGCGAAGGGGAAGGGCGTGAAGGAGACGGGGAAGTTCGAGCACAAGCCCAAGGGGCCGGACCTGCGCGAGGACCTGCGCGCCTTCGTGCAGGCGCGCCCGGCCGGGTGGGACCACGGCGACTGGGTCACCTTCGTCGACCACCTGCGCGAGCGCGGGCACGACACGCGCGACCCCGACGCCATCGGCCTGCTGCTGGAGCGCGAGCGGCTGTGGGCGCGGCTGGCGGCCATCCAGGGAATGGGACCGCGCCGCATCGAGACGCTGGTGGAGCGCTACGACACCATCTGGAGCGCCCACCACGCCGAGGTGGACGAGCTCGCCACCCTTCCGGGGATGAACCGCTCGCTCGCCGAGAAGGTGCGGCAGGCGCTCCACGCCTGATCTTCGCCCGAGAAGACGCATGGCGCCCTTCCGCCCCCGTGGCGGGAGGGCGTCGTCGTTTCCGCCCAACGGTGGCGATGGAGGGCGCGGGAAGCACGATCCCGCTCGGGGGACGCGCCGGCAACCGGTGGACACGGAGGCACGGCGGAGCACGGAGCCACGGTGGCTTCTTCGCGCGCGTCCGCTTCTCCGCGCCGGGCGTTTCGGGAGATGCGGATCGTTCGATGGGGCCGGCGGCGTTGCCGCGCTCGTCACTCCGTGCGGGTCGCGCGGAGCGTTCGCAGGCGGAGCATGGCGACGATGCCGAGCGCGGGGCCGATCGCCAGGACGCCGAAGGCGAGCGGCCATCCGCCCGCGTCGCGCAGCGGCGGCACGGCGGAGATGGTGACGGAGGTGAGGAGGAAGCCGAGCGCCGTCTGCAGCGTGAGCGCCGTGCCCACCGCGTGCTCCGGCGCGACCTCCGTCACCACCGCGCTGAACTGCGCCGAATCGGCCACCACCGCGAATCCCCAGACCAGCGCGAGCCCGATCGCCAGCGCCGGCGGCGCGTCCACCATCCACCCGATCGCCAGCGCGCAGGCGCCGCTCGCCGCCATCGCCCACACGGTCACCCGCTCGCGCCCCAGCCGGTCGGCCCAGCGCCCCGCGAGAACGGAGCCCACGCCGCCCGCCGCGATCACCGCGAAGCCGACGAGCCCCGCGCGCGCCGTGGCCGCCACGGCGTCCGCGCCGCGCCGGGCGAACAGGTCGTGGAAGAAGAGCGAGACGTACGTCCACATCGCGTACAGCTCCCACATGTGGCCGAGATAGCCGGCGACCGCGAGCCGGGTGGGCCGGTGGCGCATCACCTCGCCGGCGCGCGCCCAGGCGAACGGGCGGCGCGCGAAGGGGAACGGCCCGTCGCGGTAGCCGGCCGCCACCAGCAGCGCCGACACCACCGCGCCGGCAGACGCGGCGGCGACCACCGTCCGCCAATCGAACCCGGGGAAGGCGCGGAGGAGGTACGGCGTCGCCTTCCCCACCGTCAGCGCGCCCACCACGGCGCCGATCGCCACGCCACGGCCGGCACGGAACCAGGTGGCGACCATCTTCATCGCGGGGGGATACACACCGGCCAGGAAGAAGCCGGTGGCGAAGCGCGCGGCCAGCGCCGGCGCGTAGCCGCCCACGCGCACCAGCGCCAGGTTCGCCCCCGCCGCCAGCACCGCCGACACGGCGAAGTAGCCGCGCGCCGGGAGCACGTCGGCCAGGTTCAGCAGCGCCGCCAGCGTGGTCCCCGCCACGAAACCGAGCTGCACCGCGCTGGTCAGCCACCCCGCCTGCGCCTCGGAGAGCCCCCAGAGCAGGCGCAGCTGCGGCGACACCGCGCTGGCCGTGAACCAGAGCGACATCCCCAGCAGCTCCGCCGCCGCGAGCAGCGCCAGGATCCGCCAGCGCGCGGCATCGGTGGGCGCGCTCATCGCGAACGGTTCATTCTGACGGAGAGCGGGAGAGAGGCGATCGGGAGGGGGAGGACGTGAGGTCGGACGGCCCGGCATGCGGCGGGGCCAATCTACCGAGGCGCGCGGCGCGGCGGAACGGCACCGGGCACCGGGCTTGCGAACCGGGGCGGCGCGAGTAGTGTGGGAGCGGACCTCCGCCCCCGAACCCGACCCGACGCGAGAACGCATGTCCCTGGTGAACACGACCGACCTTCCCGTGCGCGAGCTGGAGGCGCGGCTGGATCCCACGCACCTGGAGCGCGGGGTGCCGCTTGGCCAGTACACCACCTTCAAGATCGGCGGCCCGGCCGACCTCCTCTATCGCGCCCGCACGCCGCGCGACCTGGCGGATGCGGTCACGGCCGCGCGCGACCTGGAGATCCCGTTCTTCCTGCTGGGGATGGGGGCCAACATCCTGGTGGGCGACGGGGGATTCCGCGGCCTGGTGATCCGCAACGAGGTGGACGAGATCGAGGCGCTGGACGAGGTGCGCGTGCGCGCCGGATCGGGCGCGAAGACGTACCCGGAGCTGATCCAGTTCACGGTGGGCCGCGGGCTGGGCGGGCTGCACCACTTCGTGGGCATCCCCAGCACCGTGGGCGGCGCCATCTGGCAGAACCTGCACTTCCTCTCGCCGCCGCCCGAGCGCGAGCGCACGATGTTCATCGACGAGGTGGTGGAGAGCGCCACCATCCTCAGCGAGGAAGGCGAGGTGAAGTCCGTCGGCCACGACTACTTCCAGTTCGGCTACGACTACAGCGTGCTGCACGACCGCAAGGACGTGGTGCTCGACGTCACCTTCCGCCTGCACCCGGCCGACGAGCACGAGCTGCGCGACGTGATCCGCGAGAACCTGCAGTGGCGCGACGACCGCCACCCGGACCTGTGGCTGTACCCCAGCGCCGGCTCGATCTTCCAGAAGCTGGAAGGGCTGGGCGCCGGCCGCCTGATCGACCAGTGCGGCCTCAAGGGCCACATCCACGAGAGCGGCCGCGCGCAGATCTTCCACCGCCACGCCAACATCATGGTGAACCTCGGCGGCGCCACCGCCCGCGACATCCGCGAGCTGATCGATCTTGCCCAGTCGACCGTGAAGCGCGAGCTCGGCTACGAGCTCACCCCCGAGATCGGGTTCATCGGCGAGTTCTGACGACGCGGAGGTCTGATCGATCGGCTGACGCTGCGAAGTCGGTTGCTCCGTTTCTCCGCGCCTCTCGTGTGAGCCCGCGGTTGCCGTAAAGCCGATGCGCCGCGAGGAATCTCCCCGCGGCGCATCGTCGTTCCCGGAAGCCCGCAAAACGACGTCAGCCGCCGACGCGCTCCACGTTCTCGGCCGCGGGGCCCTTCGCCGAGTCGACCAGGTCGTATGCGACCTTGTCGCCCTCGGCGAGCGACTTGAAGCCCGAGCCACTGATGGCGGAATAGTGCACGAAGCAGTCCTTGCCGCCGTCTTCGGGGGTGATGAAGCCGAAGCCCTTCGCGTCGTTGAACCACTTCACGGTGCCGTTCTGGCGCATGCGGTACTCCCAATGGATACGGTTGATCGAGCGTGGGACCTGGTTCTGCCCCCCACGCATGGGCATTCACAAGCCGCCCGTGCGGGGCGGTCGACCGGCCATGCGGCGCCGGATGGATGTCTCTGAGGGAGATGCTGGATCAGGCGTGGAGACGTGCCCTGTGGCGATGCTGCGGAACGGCGTGCGGCGGCGGACTTCGCGCGGGGCTCGGTACGTGTGCCGGGAATTGCGCGGAAGGTAATTCCGCGCACGGAACCCGTCAAGACTTTCCTTCCGTTCCGGACACCCGCCGCGAAACACTTCCCTTTCGACGCAGAAAGATGCCCCGCTTCGGCGGCCCCGCGGGACGGCAACGCTCTCTTTCCGTCATTGGGTCATCGACCGCGGCCGTCTCGTGTAGCTCCGCGCGGGTTTGAAAAAGCTTTCGCACCCGCGCTCCATGATGTATATTTCGGGATGTGTTCGGGGCCGATGGGGCGGCTCAGGCCGCGCGGAGGTAGGCGCTGGCGGTGAGGTCGTAGACGTTGCCGCAGCCGCGGCGCTGGCACTGGTACGTGCCCACCCGCTCGTCGGGGGCGTGGCCGGCGAAGGCGGAGACCATGGCCCCGGTGACGCGCATGGCCGGGCGCGCGCCGCAGCGCGGGCAGGCGGCCGCCGGGCGCAGCAGCTCGCTTTCGGGGGCGGGAGTGACGGCGGGCGCGGCCGGGCGGGCCACCACCCGGCGGCGGGGACGAAGCTCGATGATCTCGGGAGCCGGAGCGTTGACCATGGGGCCTCCTGCGGGTTTTTGATGCGTAACGTTTGACAGCGGGCTCGCCAGCACTTAACACTTATCACAATCTATACACCGCGCCCGCCGCGGTCAACGGTTTCTTCGGCTAACTTTCGGGTCGCATGGGCATGGACGATCGGCTGGCGGTGGGTCATCGCATCCGCAAGCTGCGGGAGCGCAGGGGGTTGAGCCGCGAGGAGCTGGCCGCGCGCGTGGGCGTGCACGCGGGCTCCATCGCACGGTGGGAAACGGGCGGCTCGGTGCCGCACGCCTACACGCTGGAGCGCATCGCCGAGGCGTGCGGCGGGAGCGCCGAGTACATCCGCACCGGCCACGGCGGCGACGAGCGCGAGGCGGTCGCCGCCGCGGACGACGGGGGAGAGGGCGACGTGTTCGCCTCGCTGGACGCGGTGGTCCGCTTCGTGGAGGGGATGGCCCCGCCGGGGCAGGAGAAGCTGCGCAAGCTCGACGCGATGGAGGGGCTGCGCCGCATGCTCACCGCCCGGGGGGCGCTTCCGGACTGGTGGTACGAAATCAAGGAGCGCGTGGAGAATGGCCGGCTTTGACGACGGGGCGGTGGTGGGCGCGGCGCGCCAGCTGGTGGAGCAGGCGCGCGCGGTGGTGAGGGCCTACGCGGGGCCGCTGGCCCCCGTGCGCATCGACCAGGTCACCGAGCTGCTGTGCGCGGCGGGGTGCCACGTGGAAACCTTCAGCTTCCAGAGCGACACGGTGGCCATGGTGCTGCCGCGCTGCGACGGCGTGTACCCGATCCTGATCAACCGCGCCGCCGAGCACACCGAGCGCGTGTTCGCCCTGCGCCACGAGCTGGCGCACGTGATGGCCGGCGACGTGGACGGGCCGGTGTTCCTGGCCAACGAAGGGTACATGGCCCCCGAGGAGCGCGTGGCCGACCTCTTCGCCCTGGCCGACCTGGTCCCGGCGTGGTGGATCGGCGAGGTGCGGCGCGGCAACACCCCGTGGCGCGAGGTGAAGCGCCAGATCGCGCTGGCGGTGGCCGAGTACGCCGAGAGCTGGCCCGCGCAGCGCTTCGGCGACCGCGCCGAGCTGCGGCTGCGGATGTACCGGGAGCACGGCGTCTGACGCGCGCGCGTGCGCGAGGCGCCGAGCCCGGGTGACGCCGGGCCCGGCTGACAGGGGGGCGCTTGCCGCGAGCCGCGGAGGACCCGGATACTGCCACGGTTGGCTCCCGTGCGTTCCGGGGCGGCGGCGCGGCCCGGACGGAAAGACGGAGGATCGGAGGGCCGGGGGCGGCGCTTCGATCCTCCGTTTCATGCGTGACGCGTATCTCGCGCTACTTCACCAGGGTCAGGCGCGGGCGGGGGGGCTGGCCTCCGCCGGCCCAGGTTCCCTCGGCGTGGACGGTGTCGCCCTCGCCGGCCACGCGGAACCAGCGCACGCCGATGCCGTCGCCCACCAGCAGCCGCGCGCGCCCGGGGAGCGGGAGCGGCGCGCGGAAGGCGATGCGCAGCCGGCGCAGCGCGCCGGGGTCGCCGCCCAGGCGGTGCTGGATCAGCGCGTGCGCGACCATCGCCTCGGTGGCGAAGCCGTGCAGGATCGGCCGCTTGAAGCCGAAGGGGCGCGCCGTCACGCCCCACAGGTGGATGGGGTTCCAGTCGCCCGACACCGCGGCGTAGCGCCGCCCCGCGTCGCCGCGCAACGTCCACCCGGTCACCTCGTCCCACTGCGCCGGCGGCTCGCCGCGCGGGTCGCCCTCGTCGCGGGCGGTGGTGGTGCGCGGCGCGTCCTCGCCCGCATCGGCGGGAGGCGTGCGGGCGCGGGCGAGGAAGACGGCGGTGCTCTGGCTGCAGAGCTGGCCGCCCGGCGTCCAGTTGCGCGCCGACACCGTCAGCCGGATCCCCTTCCGCACCCGCTCGGCCTTCTCCAGCTCCACCCGGCAGCGCACCTGGTCGTCCAGCGCCAGCGGGCGCAGCTGCACCAGCTCGCCCTCCACGTGGATCACGCCGCCGGCGGGGAGCGGCCGGTCGAGCCCGGCGAGCAGCTCCAGCGTCTGCGCGGTCTCCCACGTGGCGGGGAAGACGGGGGAGAGCGTGTCGCCGGAGAGCGCCTCCACCGCGTCGCCGCCGGTGGCGATCAGGTAGCGCGCGTGCAGCGCCGGGTCCACGCCCGCGTGGATGCGCTCCACGGCGGGCTTGCGGCGCGGCACCTCGGGCGGGGGCTCGGCGCCGCGGCCGGCGATCACGCCGCGGGCCACCAGCCGCAGCATCGAGGCGAGCGGATGGACCGCCATCTACCGGCCCGCCCCGATCACCTGCACCGCCACCTCGCGCTCGCGCGGGCCGTCGAACTCGCAGAAGTACACGCCCTGCCAGCGCCCCAGCACCACCCTCCCGTCGTGGACGGCGAGCGTGACCGACGGACCCATGAACGAGGTCTTGAGATGGCTGTCGCTGTTCCCCTCGGCGTGGCGGTAGAACGCCTCGTGGTGGGGAACCAGGTCTTCGAGCTTCTCCAGGACGTCGTGCCGCACGTCCGGGTCGGCGTTCTCGTTGACGGTGATCCCCGCGGTGGTGTGCAGCGACTGGACCACCACGATCCCCTCGCCCACGCCGGCGCGGCCGACCACGTCCTGCACCTGGCGGGTGATGTCGGCCATCTCGGCGCGGCGGCGGGTGGTGAGTCGCACGATCTCCATCGCGCTCACCCGCGGAAGTAGATGCGCCAGATCCGCCCGCCCGCGTCGTCGGTCACGTACAGCGAGCCGTCCGGCGCGACGGCCAGGCCCATCGGGCGATGCGTGGCGCTCTCCCCCTCGCCCTCGCGCCGGAAGCCGTCGGCGAAGGTCTCGCCGGCGCCCGTGGCGCGCCCGCCGCCCAGCGGAACGAACGACACGTTGAAGCCGGCCTGCGGGAGCGGCGCCCGGTTCCACGAGCCGTGGAAGGCGATGAACGCGCCGCCGCGGTAGTGCTCGGGGAACTGCGTCCCCTGGTAGATCACCACCGACTCCGGCGCCCAGTGGCCGGGGAAGACGGCCACCGGCGCCTTCTTCTGCGCGCAGCGGCCCACGCCGGTGCCGGTGCCGCCGTACTCGGGAGCGAGGACCAGGTGCTCCTGGTCGATGTCGTAGAAGCAGTACGGCCAGCCGAAGTCGTCGCCCTGGTTCACCATCAGGAGCTCTTCGGCCGGATTCTCGGCATTCTTCTGGTCGTTGAAAAGCTCTGGCCAGTTGTCGCTCAGCTGGTCGCGGCCGTGCTGCGTGGCGAAGAGCTGGCCGTCGCTCACGGTGATGCCGACCGCGTTGCGGATGCCGGTGGCGAAGCGGGCGCCCTGTGCCTGCGTCTGCCCCGGCTTGTTGGCGTCGAAACGCCAGATCCCCGCGCGGGTGTTCAGCTCCATGCACGGGTCCACCCCGCGCGAGCCGCGCTGCCGGTCCTGCTGCTGGCAGGCGTTGGTGCGCGAGCCGACGTTCACGTACAGCGCGCCGCGGCCATCCAGCGCGATGGTCTTGGCCGTGTGGCCGCCCGTCGGCAGGCCGCGGACGATGGTCTCCGGCTCTCCGGCGGGCGCCAGGGTTCCCGGCTCCAGCCGCCAGCGGTGCACGGCGCTGTCCTCGGCGAAGTAGAGCCAGCCATCCACCAGCGCGATCCCGGTGCCGCCGCTGGCGGGCCCGAAGCGCTCCTGCCGGTCGGCCTTGCCGTCGCCGCTGGTGTCGCGCAGCGCGAGAACGCCCGCGGTGCCGCCGCTCTGCCGCTGGGTGAGCGCCACGTACACGTCACCGTTCGGCGCCACGGCGATGTGGCGCGGCGAGCCGTCCACGTCGGCGAAGACCACCGCGCAGAAGCCGGCAGGCACCGTGATCGCGCCGTTGTCTCCGTCGCAGCGCGGCCGGTTGACGGCCCGCGCGGTGGAATCGGCCCCGGCGATGGCGGAGTCCGGCGCGGCGGCGGGCGCGTTCGCGCCGGCAGCGGGCTTGTCGCCGTCGCCGCCGCACGCGGCGAGCAGCGCGGCGAGCGCGAACGAAAGTGCGGATCGCGTCATCGAGCGTCTCCGTGGGGTTCTGGTCGGGCGTGTGGGGCTCATGCGGAGACACGCTGCAACAACCGCGCGAACCGCCGCAAGAGGCGCACTCATCCCATCGATTCTTTCGACGATCCCCGCTCCGCGCGCCCCGATCTCGTCCACACCTGCGCCCGTAGTCCGCGCAGGCGGACTTCGTGTCGTCGTTGCCGCGAATTCATTCGCCCTCCCGGCCGCGCTTTCGCCCAGAATCCCCAGAATCCCCAGAATCCCCAGGATCCCCAGGATCCCCAGGATCCCCAGGACTGCCGGGAATGCCAGGATCTCCAGGATCTCCAGGATCTCCAGGATCTCCAGGATCTCCAGTATCTCAGGATCTCCAGTATCCCCGAATCTCCCGAATCCCCAACACGCGAAGCCCCGTCGCCGCGCGAAGCAGCGACGGGGCGACGGGAGATGCCGCCGCGCGCGTCAGACGGTGGCGGCGGGCGCGGGCGCGTGGACCGATGCGGCGGCGCGCACGAAGGCGCGCACCAGCGGCGGCGTGTGCGAGGCCAGCGCGCCGCGCTCGGGCTGGAAGAGCGTCGCGGCGAAGAATGGATGGGCGGGGAGCTCCATCGACCGCACGTCGCCCGCCTCGTCCCAGCCGGTGAAGCGCATCCCATGCTCCTCCAGCACGCCGCGGAACTCGGGGTTCAGCCCGTAGCCGCACATGTATTCCTCCTCGATCCACTCGCGGCCGTACGCGGCGCGGATCATCGATCCAGCGTCCAGGCGGATCTGCCCGGCCACCTCGCGCAGCGCGCACGCCAGCGGCGCGACGAGCAGGGACGACGCGTGCGGATTCGTCTCCGCGTGGTCCGCGTCGCGGATGCCGCAGACGTTGCGCGCGAACTCGATCACCGCGTGCTGGAAGCCGCCGCAGGTGCCCAGGAACGGCAGCCCCCGCTCGCGGGCGCGGCGCACCGCCATCAGCGCGCCCTCCATGCTGCGGTACGGCGACGCGGGCACCAGCCAGATCGCGTTGACGAAGCCGAGCGCGTCCTCCTCGTCCTCGGCCACGCGCTCGGTGGGGACCCACACGGCATCCACGGGCCGCCCCAGCGAGAGCGCGGCGAGCCCCAGCGACTTGGGCACGGCCCGGTGCGCCACCACGTCCGGGTCGTGGTCGCCCACCATCGCGATGAAGATCGGCTCCATGACGGACCTCGCGGTCGGAGCGTTGCGTAGCAGTTTGTGCGGGATTGAGTAGAAGATGCGGATTTCCACCCGCGAGCGAAAGAGTTTCGTGAGAGCGGTTGGTGCTAGAGGTGGGATGATGGGGGGTCGGCAGCCGGGACCGGGCGGATGAATCCGCGGCGACGACTACACGAAGTCCGCCTGCGCGGACGACCGGCTTCGGCGCCGCCGCCGCTTCCGTGCTCGCCACCCGCTCCGTGGCGGCCGACGCGGCAACGGCGCCGACGCCCGCCGATCGCCGCTCGGCCGGCCTTCACGAAGAACCAAGCCTCGCGCTGTTTGCGAGGCTTTCCGTGGTTGTTGCCGTGGCTTCAGCCGCCCGGTGGATGTTGGAGCTCGAAAGCTCGCAATGGATCAGGCCGCATCCTTGGCCCGAACTCCGTATGAACCGCGGCTTGAACGCGGCTCGTGCGCTATCTCACCCGCAGTATGCCACCGCCGAACGCGCCAGGATGTCGGCGAGCTGCACGTGGCTCTCCACGTCGGCCCACTCCACGTCGGCGTGGGCGCCGGCGCCGATGCCGCCGATCACCACCGTCTCGATGCCGGCCTCGGCCAGGAACGCCGCGTCCATCCAGAAGCCGAAGCCGCGCGTCCGTGGCGTGTGCCCCAGCACGCCGCCGGCCGCGTCGAGCACCGTGCGCACGATCGGCGCGTCCGCGGCGACCTCGAAGCCGCCGCGGGTGAGCGTGGCGCGCACCTCCGCGCGGAAGGTGGGGTCCTCCGCCGCGAGCTCATCGATGATCCGCTGCAACTCGGCGATCACCTGCGCCTCGGTTTCGCCGGGGGTCATCCGCCGCTCCACGGTGAGGGTGCAGCTCGCGGCGTAGGTGCTGGCGCCGGTGCCGCCGTGCAGCATCGCCGCGTGCAGCGTGGGCGGGCCCACCAGCGGATGCGGCTCGCTCGTGCGCAGGCGCTGCTCCAGCGCGTCCAGCCGCGCCAGGAACCGCCCCATCCGCAGGTTCGCGTCGATCCCCTCGTCATACCGGCTCCCGTGCGCGGCGCGGCCGAAGGTCTCCACCTCGAGCCAGCTGAATCCCTTGTGCGCCAGGCCCACCGCCATCTCCGTGGGCTCGGTGACGATGGCGGCGTGGGCGGTCACGTGGCGCAGCACCTCGCGCATCCCGATGCTCGCCACCTCCTCGTCCGCCACCGCGGCGATCAGCACGTCGCCGGCAAGGCGCACGTCGGCGTCGCGCAGCGCCTTCACCGCGGCCAAGCAGGCGGCGAGCCCGGCCTTCATGTCGTAGCTGCCACGCCCGTACACGCGCCCGTCGCGCAGCTCCGCGGCGAACGGATCCTCCATCCCGTCGATGCCGACGGTGTCGAGGTGCGCGTACAG
>Ga0247773_1000826_pt1 | contig 10856 bp, 10 predicted proteins | sample UWRJL092311B6_FD_179934 | JGI IMG/M metagenome (GOLD analysis project Ga0247773, IMG submission 179934) | Plant litter microbial communities from Arlington Agricultural Research Station in Wisconsin, United States - UWRJ-L092-311B-6 | ecosystem: Environmental > Terrestrial > Plant litter >...
GGGCGATGCGCCGCTTCACCTCGTCGGGAACGTCGTAGGGGCTCTCGTTCTGGTTGAGCTTGATGCGCGGCTCGTGGTGGCGCAGCGTGTACGCCCCCAGCGTGCGCACCGACGGCTTGACCCACCGCAGCGCCGTGCCGATCTCCGCGTCCGTAGCCGCGTCTGCACCTGCATCCGCCATCAAACCGCTCATCCGTTCTACTCCGCTCCCGAAAATCTTAAGCGCCGCGATCCGTCAGGATCTCCGCACGATGCGACTGAAGTCGTGCCTACAACGGCACGAAGTCCGCCTTCGCGGACTGCACGCGGGTGATTCCGCGCGGGGCCCACCGGTCTCACCACCGGTGTCGCCGTGGCTGTTTACCTCCCCCAGTCGGTTTTGGGGAGGTCGGAGATTGGCGGACAGCCGTACCGTTCGCCAATCTCCGGGGTGGGGGCCCAGCCCGCCGCCTTCGCCGATCCCATCATCCTTCAACACTGCCCAAACGGCGACGGGCGCAAGATATTGCGCCCGTCGGCCTGCCGCATCTCCGTACAACCCCGGAGCGGCTACCGCGCCACGTGGATGATCTGGTCGCGTCGCGTGCCCACCGACACGTACCAGATGGGCACGCCGGTGAGCTGCTCGATGCGGCGCAGGTAGGCGTGCGCGGCGGCGGGCAGGTCTTCCCACTGCCGTGCCTTCGACGTGTCCTCCGTCCAGCCGGGGAGCGTCTCGTACTGCGGAGCCGCCTCGGCCAGCAGCGCCAGGTCGCCGGGGAAGTCGTCCAGCGTGTGGCCGCCGGCGCCGTAGCGGGTGGCAATCTGCAGCTCGGGGAGGCCGTCCAGCACGTCGAGCTTGGTCACCGCCAGCCCGGTCAGCCCGTTCACCAGCGCCGCGTAGCGCACCACCACCGCGTCGAACCAGCCGCAGCGCCGCGGACGACCCGTCGTCGCGCCGAACTCGCCGCCCTTCTCGCGGATCTCTTCCTGCAGCGGCGACGGGAACTCGGTGGGGAGCGGCCCCTCGCCCACGCGGGTGGTGTAGGCCTTCACCACGCCCACCACGTCGTCGATCATGGTGGGCCCGATGCCCACGCCCAGCCCGGCGCCGCCGGCCGTGGTGTTGGACGAGGTCACGTACGGATAGGTGCCGTGGTCCACGTCGAGCAGGGCGCCCTGCGCGCCTTCCAGCAGCACGCGCTTGCCCGCGTTCAGCGCGTCCTGGATCACGCGGCCGGTGTCCACCATCAGCGCCAGCAGCCGCTCGCGGATCGACAGCACGTCGCGCACGAGCAGGTCGGCGTCCACCGTCTCGCTGCTGTCGAACAGCTCCAGCTTGCGGTTGATGCGCTCGGCGGCGCGGCGCAGCAGGTCCTCGGCGCGCGTGGCGTCGCGCAGGTCGGCCACGCGGATCCCCTGGCGCGCCACCTTGTCCTCGTACGCCGGCCCGATGCCGCGCCCGGTGGTGCCGATCTTCCCCGCGCCACGGCTGGCCTCGGCCGCGCGGTCGAGCAGCTTGTGGTAGTAGAGGAGGAGGTGCGCGCGGCCGCTCACACCCACCCGCTGCTCGGCGTCGGGCACCTTGCCGCGGATCGCGTCCAGCTCCTCGAAGAACTGGAAGGGGTCGAACACCACGCCGTTGCCCAGCAGGCAGGTGCGCCCCGGGTGCAGGATGCCGCTGGGGATCTGGTGCAGGATGAACTCGTCGTGGCCCACGTGCACCGTGTGGCCGGCGTTGGCGCCACCCTGGTAGCGGGCGACGATGTCGATCTCCTCCGCCAGCACGTCCACGATCTTCCCCTTCCCCTCGTCGCCCCACTGCGAGCCGACGATCACCACACAGCTGCCTTTGCTCATCTCTTCCGAGCCGTTTCCGCGAGCGAGTCCGGTTGATCCGCTTCCCCACCCCGCGACATCCATCCGCGGAGCCGGGTCTAGAAGGCTGCACGGATTGCGCCGGGAGGCACAAAAGCGAGGCGCGGTCCCGTCCACAGGAGGATGGGACCGCGCCTTACGTATCCTGTGCCCAAGCTACGCCGCGGCAGATGCGGGTGTCAACCACGAACCCGCGCCGCCACGCGAGTCACGGGCGGAAGGTCGTGCCGTCGCAGCTCGGGCACGGCGGCAGGGTGTCCGTGGCATCATCCAGCTTTACGGTCTGGCCGCAGCTCGTGCGGGTGTAGCTTCCCTTCCCCGGCTTCTGCCCTGTCGTCGACATCGTCGCGTCTCCGTGAGCGGGTTCCAGCCACTGGCGAACACTTCTGATGGACGGACTCCCGCGCCCGTTTTCCTCCAGCGGCTCCGAAGGCGTGGAATATGCGGCGTGAAAAGATGCTGCCCAGCCGCTCGCGATTCGCGGCGCGGACGTTCACCACGCATGCAGGAGGAGGCAGAGATGAACGCACGACTCACGCTTGATGCCGGTCAGCTCCGGGTGGATTCGTTCGAGGTGGTACCGGCGGCCGAGGCGGTGGGCAAGCCCTACCAGCTCGAGATCACCACCTTCCCCTGCGTCACGAAACGTCCGGACTTCTGCTGAAGCACGCCGATCGCGGCACCGGCCGCGCCTCGTGGGGCAGCAGGGATCATGCAGCGAGGTGGTGAAACTTGTCGCTCGAGCACGCCTGCTCCACGGGACTAGGCGAGCCCCAGCCGGCGAAACGCGATCGCGGCGGCGGGCATGGATGCCCGCCGCCGCGAAGTCGTGCAGCCAGACGACCGGCCGCCCGCGTCTACTGCACCGTCACCGTCTGCTCCACGCGCGCGATGGCGGTCTGCCCCGAGCTGGGGTCGTTCTGGCCTTCCACCACGATCTTCATGGTGCCCGGCGTGTCGAAGTGCAGCGCTACGGTGCGCGGCAGCATGACCGTGGCGGCCGTGCACCCGCCGTTGCGGATCAGGTCGAACGGGCGGACGGTGGCCTGGGTGGCCGAGTAGACGACGTCGGCCCCGCCCACGCGGTAGCAGCCGCTCAGCCCCACCGTGGTGACCGTCACCTGGAACGTCTGCCCCACGCTGACGGTGGAGGGCGCCACCAGCACGGGGGCGGTGAGATGCGGTGACTGTACGATCCCCGGCTCGCGCGCCTCGCCGTCGGTGGCCAGCGAGCAGGCCCCCAGCAGGGACAGAGAAAGCATGCAGACAAGTGTGCGCTTCACGTGAATACTCCATGTCGATGGGCGGCAGGGTTACCGCGGGAACAACGCTCACGCGCCGCCGCGTGTGACACCGCCCGCCCGTGATGAAAACCTCGCGCCAGCACCGCACCACGCGTGCCGGTTTCACTCACGGGAAAGTCGTCGCGCCCGTTCCGCTGCCCCTCGCAACGGGAATCGCACGCAGCGAACATGGCCGCGCACGATCCTCGGCTCGGACGGCGCGGCCTCAGCAGACACTTGGACCGCCAGGGATCATGATCTTGCCGGGGCGGGGATGTCAGGCACGCGACGAGTCGCCAAACGTGTGGCGGAACAGCCCGCACTTCACCTCCACCGAGCGCGCGGTGATGAACCAGGTGCGGTCGAAGTCGTTGTCGGCGTCGCCCTCGATCGCGACCACCACCGCCCCGGGCGCCAGCGCGGCGTAGGCGCCCGACACCAGCGTCTCGTGCTCGGTGGCCAGCCGGAAGCGCGCGTGCTTCATCCGCGTGGCGCAGGACAGGAAGGTGACGCCGTGGAATGCCGCCTCCGTGTCGTGCGAATACACCATGTCGCCGCCGCCGATCAGCACCAGCCGCTCGTCGGCGAACGTCAGGACCTGCCACTCCCAGCACCCCCGCTCGCTGAGTTCCGCGAGCCGCGCCGCCATCTCGGCCGCGGTGGCGGCATGCGTGCTCACCGCACGGCCCCCGCGAGCGCCGCGGCCACCGCCAGCACGCCGATCAGCGCGCTCGCCGCCGACTTCATCGCCACGGCCACGATGCGTCCCACGAAGGCGCCCCAGCCCACCCGCAGCGCGCCGCGCATCTCGGGGTTTTTGGTGAGCTCCAGCACCGCCGCGCCCACGAAGGCGCCCAGGAACGCCCCCACCACGCTGCCCACGATGGGGATCGGCAGCCCCGCGAACGCGCCCACCAGGCCGCCCAGGATGGCGCCCCACGCCGCGCGCCGGCTGCCGCCGTACTTGCGCGCATAGCGCCCGCCGATGGCGAACTCCACCACCTCGGCCACGATTGCCACCACCAGCACCAGGGCGAAGATCCACCACCCCGCGCGCCAGTGCATGGCCCAGGCATAGGCGCCCACGGCGATCACCTGCAGCCAGGTGCCCGGCAGCCCGAACGGAACCAGCAGCAAGCCGGCGACCTGCGCCAGCGCCAGCAGTGCAAAAGCCATTCGTCCGTCCCGGTGGAAGTCGACGTCATCCGCGCGTTTCAGTTTCGCCCCCACGCGCGCCCCGTGCAACAGGACGCGCGCGAACATCTCGCGGTTTCAGGCCAGCGGGACTGAGAAGACGGGACTCGGCCGCTTGGCGACACCCGCTTGCGCGTCCAAAAACGTCGTTTTATCGTTCACTGTGTTCACCTGACCCGAGTAGCCAAAGCGGACGGGGCGCGGACGATCCCCGAGAGCGCACCAGCGCGGGGACGGCGGCGAGCAAAGCCATCGTCCAGCAGGTGCACGAGTGGGTCGTCCACCGCCGCGAGGTGATGCGAACGCCGCTGCGCACGCTCGCAGCCGAGATCGGCATCTCCCGCAGCGCCGTGGACAAGTTCCACAAGCTGGGGACACGCCCGGGAAAGAACTGGCCCAAGCTGAGGGATTGGTACATGCGAACCCGCCAGAGCCGAGCACACGACGAGTACCAGACGCCGCCAGAAGAACTCGTAGCAAGCGCGCTGCACGCGTTGAGCGGCCTACCAAAGAGTCAGCGTTCTTATGCCGTGCGTGCCGTGGCGGAGACGTACCGCGGGCTTTTTGCCAGGTCGAAGATGCCGCTGCCGGAATGGGTGCAGATGTTCGCAGACGTGGCCGACCGCGAGAGCGACGTCGCGAGCTAAGGAGGGCCATATGCGCACCCGCCGGAATCGAGCACGCGACGAATACCAGACACCACCCGAGGAGATTCTCGCCAGCGCGCTACATACGCTCAGCGGTCTGCCAAAGAGCCTTAGGTCACGCGCGATTCGCTCTATCGCAAAGCATTATCAAGCGATGTACAGCGAGTTGGAGCTTCCACTGCCGGAGTGGATACCGATGCTAGCCGATGCGGCAGAGCAGTACGACCAAGCTTAAGCGCTAAAAACGGCACTCCCCGCGCGGGAAGCGGCAACCGCACGAAGAACTCGCCCCTCCCCGCGAAACGCCGGGAGGGGCGACCTGCATCCACGTTTTGGCCGACAGTGGCGACTACACGCCCGGCTGCATCGCCTGCGTCTCGGGCTTCGTCTCGGGCTTCGTCTCGCACGCCTTGAGGGCGGCGTCGCGCACGGCGTCGTTGCGGTCGCGCATCTGGCGTTGCAGCACGGCGCGGGCGCCTTCGCCCCCCACCTCGCCCAGCGCGCGGATGGCTTCCACGCGCACGGCCAGCGGCGTGCGCGAGAACAGGCTGCCGCCGCTGGCGCGCTCGGCCAGCGCCGGCACCGCGCGCGGGTCGCCGATGCGGCCCAGCGCGCGGATCACCTCGATCACCGTCTCCTGGTCGGTCTCCTCGCCCAGGCGCTTCATCAGCGCCGCCACGGCGGTGGGGGCCTTGGTGAGCCCCAGCCCCAGCGCGGCCGCCGAGCGCAGCGTGGGCTCGGCGTCGTTCAGGCCGATGGTGAGCTGCTGCACCGCCTCCTCGCCGCCGAACTTGCTGAGCGCGATCACCGTCTCGCGGCGCACCCGCACGTCGGGGTGGCGGATGGTGCGCGCGAAGTGCTCGATGGCGTCGGCGCTGCGGATCTCGCCCAGGATCCCCACCATGTTGCGCACCACGAACCAGCGCTCGTCGCCCACCATGTCTTCCAGCAGCGGCACGCCCACCCGGTCCAGCTCCACCAGCGCGTCGCGGTAGGCGCGCCGCGCCGACAGGTCGCTGGCGCCGATCAGGCTGCGCACCAGCGGCGTCACCACCTCAGCGCCCAGCGCCAGCAAGGTACCGCGCAGCGCGGCGCGGTCGTCCTCGGTCTTGCTGCGCCCCAGCCGCTCCACCATCTCCTCGATCAGGAAGCGGTTGCCGATGCGCGTCATGGCCATCATGATGCTGCCGCGCGTGGCCGGGTTGCGCCGCGCCAGGCTTTCCGCGTCCTTGCGCAGGTCGGTGAGCACGCCGATGGCGCGGTCGACCATGGAGCGCTCGATGCACCACTGCGCCACGAACTCCAGCCGCTGCAGCGCCTCGACGCGCTCCGAGTCGGCCCCTTCGCGAAGCATGGCGCGAAGCTCCTCCAGGTCCTCCGTCTCAACCCGCCGCGCGGAAAGCTGCACCTGCTGGTACATGTCGTGGGTGCTCCACAGCGCCACGTCTTCCAGCCCGGTCTTCTTCCCCGTGGGCCCCAGTGGCCCCGCCACCTGCACGGGCGGCGTGGTCACCCCCTGCCCGGGCTCCACGCGCTGGCCGTTCACCGCCACGCGCTGCACTCCCGCCGCCGCCAGCGCCGCCGCGAAGCCGCCGCCCACCGCCAGGATGCGCGCCGGCAGCGCCGCGGCCGAGAGGACGCGGCCCAGCGACTCGGCCGTTACCTGGTGGCGCAGCACCAGCTCGCGCACCCCGTGCTCGCCCAGCCGGGCGGCGAAGCGCTGCACGTGCGGCGAGCGCCGGGCCACGCTCTCGCCGCGCACGGCAAGTCCGCCCGGGGCCACGCCGATTACCAGGTCGTCGTCGCCCAGGACCTGAAGCGCGTCTTCCAGCTTGTGCAGGGCGGATACCAGGGTGGGGTGCACGACGGGGTAGTACTCGGCCAGGGAATGCCCCTTGGCGAGGTCCACGATCAGCGCCGGCACGCTCTTCGGTCCGCTCATACGGCCGTTACCGTTTGATGCGCTCGCCTTCGTCTTCGTAGCGGAAGATCCAGGCGGCCAGGGCACCCGGGCGGATGGTCCGCTCGCGGTGCCACGGCTCGATGTCCCACTGCGACCCGCCCTCGGCGCCGGGCTCGGCGTCCACCCGCGCCAGCACGCCCACCGCCCGGTCGCGCCACGCCTCCCAGCTGGCCGGGCGCAGGTCCACCCATCCCTTCCACGCGGTGTCGTCCAGCGCCTCGCCGGGTGCGGGCTCCACCACCACCTTCCGCCCCCGCAGCAGCCGAGCGCCGTCGGCCAGCAGCACGGCCAGGTTGGCCGAGAGGATGCGCGTGCGCAGGTCGGCCTCGCCCTCCACCAGCCGCTGGCTTTCCGCGGCGAAGGCGTCGGGGTCGAGCCCGGCGGCGCGCTCCAGGTCGCCGTCGCACAGGCGGCGCAGGATCTCGCCCTCGAACAGGAGCTTGGTGAGGCGCGGCGGGCCCAGCATCTCGAAGCCCACGCTGCGCTGCCCCGCGCCGCGCTCCAGCCCCTCCATGTACGACAGCGCCGACTGGCGCAGCACCCCCGCGCGGTAGGTGGGGCCGGCGGTTGACGCGTCCAGCGCCGCCACCACGTCGCGGCCGGTGGGGTGGCCCACGATCTCGCGCACCGCGTCGCGGGCGATCTCTTCGGGGGTGATGAACTCCATCAGCCCCAGCGCGGTGATCGCCTCGAATTCGTCGGGGCTGAACAGCCCGTTCTCGCCCGAGTCGAGGTACACGCCGGTGAGCGTCTCGCCGGTGTCGCGCCACAGCGCGCCCTGGCCGAACTCCCTGCGTCCCTCCCGCGTTTCTCCAGACGGCGGAAACGCCTCGGCCAGCGCCGCCGGGGCCACCGCGTCCACGCGGGTGATGGGCGCGCCGCGCCACACCACGTCGCCCGAGTGGATCCCCTTCCAGCTGATGGCCGCGGTGGGCTTGATCTCCTTGACCGCGGGGGCGCCGGGGGTGCGCGCCATCAGGTACAGCAGCAGCGTATGGGCGCCGGCCACCGCGCTCTTGCTGAGCAGCTGGCGGCTGGGCCTGTCCTCGCTGTGGGTGAAGGGGATGTTGAGCCCCATCCCCCCGGTGCCCGCCGTGCCGATCTTCAGGTAGACACGGGTGCCCACCGCCTGCATGGCATGCAGCACCACCCACACGTGGTGGATCAGATGCGGCAGGGTAAGGGTGGTGAGGTGCTTCTCCACCGTCTCCAGGTCCACCGGCCCCGCCGCGGCCGCGTCGCGCAGCGCCTGCGCGCTCTTGAACACGTTCTGGTAGGCGAAGCCGGTGGCCGTGTTCACGCAGTCCACCATCACCTCGGGGCGGTGGCGCAGCACCAGGTCGCCCAGCGCGGAGCGGTGCAGCGCCTCGTCGCCCAGGGGGCCGAACAGGTCATCCAGCAGGGCGCCGCGCGCGGCGGGGTCGTCCAGCATCTGGCCGCGCCCCGCATCCTTGAACGCCAGCGGGGCGAACAGGTTCCCCCACTCGGCCACGATCTCGGTGCCGGGCGCGCTCCGCCGCAGCTCGTCGGCGCCCTCCTCGGCCTCGCGCTGCGTGAGCGCGGAGATCACCAGCAGCGCGGGCTTCATCGCCAGCAGCTCGCGGGCGATGGCCATGCCCACCAGCCCCGAGCCGCCCAGGATCACCACGCGCGAATCGCGAATATCCACGAGTTTACCTTACGCTCGCGAGGTGCGGATCGGATTGCGTCACGAGCGCTTCCCTCCGCCGCCACGCGGCCCGGGCTTGCCGCCGCCCTTTCCCCCACCGCGAGGCGGCGCGCCGCCCTTGCGCGGCCCTCCGCCGCCACCTGTGCGCGGGCCCGAGCCGCCCGAGCGCGGCCGCTCACCGTCGCGCCCGCCGCGGGCCGGTGCGCCGCCCGCTCGCCCGCCGCCCGCCTTGCCCCCGCGCGGCGCGTCGTCGCGCGACCCGAAGCCTTTGCCACCGGCGGGGCGGCCGGCGCGCCGCGGCGCATCGCCGTCGTCGCGCTTCTGGTCGGCGGTGCGCTCGGGGCGGCCGGTCTGCGGCCACTGCGCCTTCATCTCCCGCTCGCCGCCCTGCCCGGTACGGCGCTCGCCCGACGGACGCGAGTCCTCCTCGTCCCGCCTCGCCGGGCGCTTGGGCCCGGCGCCGCGGCCGGCAGGCGGACGGCGCGTCGGCGCGTCGCCTTCGTCCCGCCGCGCGGGACGGCCCGGCCCGGCACCGCGGCCAGCAGGCGGACGGCGAGCCGGTGCATCACCCTCATCCCGCCGCGTCGGACGGCCCGCTCCAGCACCACGCCCAGCAGCCGGACGGCGCGCCGGGGCGTCACCCTCATCCCGCCGCGTCGGACGATCCGCCCCAGCACCACGCCCAGCGGTCGGACGGCGAGCCGGCGCGTCGCCTTCATCCCGCCGCGTCGGACGATCCGCTCCAGCACCACGCCCAGCGGTCGGACGACGGGCCGGCGCGTCACCTTCATCCCGCCGCGTCGGACGGTCCGCTCCCGCACCTCTGCCTGCCGTCGGACGACGCGTCGAAGCGTCCCCGTCATCCCGGTGTGTCGGACGATGCGGCCCGGTACCGCGACCGGCAGTCGGCCGCCGCGTGGCCCCAGGACCTTCGTTGCGGGGCGTGAACCGCTTCGGCCCCGTGCCGCCGGTGCCGGTGGAACGGCGCGCCGGCGCGTCCTCGCCGTCACGATGCGCCGGACGGTCGGCATCGCGGCCCGCGGGCGGGCGGCGCGTGGGCGCATCACCCTCATCGCGCCGCGTGGGACGGCCCGGGCTGGCGCCGCGCCCGGCGGTCGGACGGCGCGCCGGCGCGTCGGCCTCGTCCCGAGGCGGACGGCGGGTGGGGGCGCCCGGGCGGCTGCTGCTGGTGGACGTGCGGCGCGGCGCCGAGTCGTCGTCGCGGCGGACGGGTGCGCCACGCGGCGCGTCGTCGTCGCGGCGAACCGGCGGGCGGCGCGGCGCGTCGTCGTCGCGACGGACGGGGCCGCGCTTGGCGCCCGATGCCGATGCGCCGGTGGCGCGGCGGGGCGCGGCCTCCGAATCGTCCTTCCAGCGGCCGCGGGCGGGCTTCGCCGCGTCGCGGCCGGCCGGCTTGCCGCGGACCTTGGCGTACGGCCGCGAGCCCTTCTCGTCGGCGTTGCGGCGCGTCTTCTCGGCCGATGCGGGGCGCGCGGGCTTCTTCGCGGCAGCGCTGTACTCGCCGTGCGTGGCGCGGCGCGGGGGGCGATCGCCTCCCGTGGCCTCGGTGATGGCGGTCGATGCGGATGCACCGGCGGCCGGCTTCTCCGGCTTCGTGCGCAGGCTCGAAAGCTCGCTGTCGTCGACCACGCGCCACTTCCCCGGCTTCAGCTCGCCCAGCGCCACGGGGCCGAAGCGGCGGCGGATCAGGCGGTTTACCGGGTGGCCCAGCGCCTCCAGCATCCGCCGCACCTCGCGGTTCTTCCCCTCCACCAGCACGATCGACATGCGGTGCTCGTGCTCGCCCGTCTGGTGCAGCCGGCGCACGCTCTCGGCCTTCAGCAGCTCGCCCTCGTCCTCCACGCCCTCGGTGAGGCGGTGCATCGTCTCGGCGGTGGGCTTCCCCTCCACGTCGGCCCAGTACTCCTTGGTGATGCCGAACGAGGGGTGCAGCATGCGGTTGGCCAGCCCGCCGTCGTTGGTCAGCAGGATCAGCCCCTCGCTGTCGCGGTCGAGCCGGCCCACGTGGAAGAGCCCGTGGTACTTCTCGGGGAGCAGGTCGTAGATGGTCTTGCGGCCGTACTGGTCGATGCGCGTGGTCACGTAGCCCGTGGGCTTGTGCAGCGCGATCCAGGTGATGGGCTGCACCTCCACCGTCTGCCCCTCCACCTGGATCTCGTCCACGCCGGGGCGCACCTTCACCCCGGGCGCGGTCACGCTCTCGCCGTTGACGAACACGCGCC
>Ga0247773_1000828_pt1 | contig 10854 bp, 10 predicted proteins | sample UWRJL092311B6_FD_179934 | JGI IMG/M metagenome (GOLD analysis project Ga0247773, IMG submission 179934) | Plant litter microbial communities from Arlington Agricultural Research Station in Wisconsin, United States - UWRJ-L092-311B-6 | ecosystem: Environmental > Terrestrial > Plant litter >...
ACCTGCTGCTCGGCGCCGGTGCCTTCGTACTGGCCGCGGCCACCCTGGTGCTGCCCTCCGACCGCGGGCGCGGGCGGGCAGTTACCGAGCCGGTGCCGGCCGGTCCGGAGGCCGATACCCGCCGGGAGGCCGTCGACGTCCGCTAGCCGGTTGTTCTCCGACAGGCACACCGGGCGTAGCGTCCATCGACGAGGAGACGATCTGGCATGAAGAAGCTCATCAACGACCCGCAGGACATGGTGGCCGAGGCGCTGCTGGGCATCGAGGCCGCCCACCCCACGCTCCGGGTCGATCACCAGCACCGGATCATCTCCCGGGTGGACGCGCCGCGGCCCGGCAAGGTCGGCCTGGTCTCCGGCGGTGGCTCCGGTCATGAGCCGCTGCACGCCGCGTTCGTCGGCACCGGGATGCTGGACGCGGCCTGCGCCGGCGAGGTGTTCACCTCACCGGTACCCGATCAGATCGTGGCCGCCACCAGGCTGGTGGACGGCGGTGCCGGCGTGCTGCACATCGTGAAGAACTACACCGGCGACGTGATGAACTTCGAGATGGCCGCCGAACTGGTTGCCGCCGAAGGCGAAACCCGGATCCTCACGGTGGTGACCGAGGACGACGTCGCGGTCCAGGACAGCACCTGGACGGCCGGCCGGCGCGGGGTCGGCGTCACCGTCCTGCTGGAGAAGATCGCCGGCGCCGCGGCTGAGCAGGGCCGGCCGCTGGAGCAGGTGGCCGACCTGGCCCACCGGGTCGCCGGCAACGGCCGCAGCATGGGCCTGGCGCTCACCTCGTGCACGGTGCCCGCGGCCGGCAAGCCGACCTTCGAACTCGGCGAGGACGAGATGGAGCTCGGCGTCGGCATCCACGGCGAGCCGGGTCGCGAGCGGGTGCCGCTGGCCCCGGCCCGCGAGATCGCCGCGATGCTGGTGGAACCGGTGCTGGCGGACCTGCCGTTCTCCCGCGGTGACCGGGTGATCGCGTTCGTCAACGGCCTCGGCGGCACCCCGCTGCTGGAGCTTTACCTCATGTACAACGAGGTGAACCGGATCCTGGCCGCTCACGGCGTGCAGGTGGCCCGGTCCCTGGTCGGCTCGTACATCACCTCGCTCGACATGGCCGGCACCTCGGTGACCCTGCTCAGGGCGGACGACGAGCTGCTGGCGCTCTGGGACGCCCCGGTGCGCACCCCGTTCCTGACCTGGGGTGGCTGAGGATGGCCGAATCGGTGTCGACGGCGGAGTTGGCCAGGTGGATGCACGCGTTCGCCGAGCTGGTCACCGAGCACAAGGACGACCTGACCGCGCTCGACGCCGCGATCGGCGATGGTGACCACGGCGCGAACATGGACCGCGGCATGCGGGCCGCGGTGGCCGCGATCGACGAGGCGGCTCCCGAGACCGCCCGGGCGCTGTTCACCAAGCTCGGCATGACCGTGGTCTCCACCGTGGGCGGTGCCAGCGGCCCCCTGTTCGGCACCCTGTTCCTGCGGATCGGCACCGCCCTGGGCGACAGCACCGAGGTCTCGACGGCCGAGCTCGCCGCCGGGCTGCGGGCCGGCCTGGACGGCGTGGTGGCGCGCGGCAAGGCCGAGCCCGGCGACAAGACCATGCTCGACGCGCTGGCACCCGCGGTGGCGGCACTGGAATCGGCAGTGGCCGCCGGTACCTCGAGCGCCGAGGCGTGGCAACAGGCGCTGTCGGCCGCCGAGCGGGGTCGGGATGCCACCACCGGGATGCTGGCCCGCAAGGGCCGCGCCAGCTACCTGGGCGAGCGCAGTGTCGGGCACCAGGACCCGGGCGCCACCACCGCGGCACTGCTGCTCACGGCCGCTGTCCGGGCACCGTTGTGACCGCTGACGCGCACTGTCCGGTCGGATTGGTGGTCGTCTCGCACAGCCGGCCACTGGCCCGGGCCGCGGTGGAACTCGCCGCGCAGATGCTGCAGGGCAGCCCGGTGCCGATCGCGGTGGCGGCCGGCCTGGACGAGGAGACCCTCGGTACCGACGCCGTCGCCATCAAGGCGGCTATCGAGGAGGTGGCCGGCCCGTCGGGTGTGGTGGTGCTGATGGACCTCGGCAGCGCGGTGCTCAGTGCGGAACTGGCGCTGGAGCTGATCGAGAACGCCGAGGTGCGCGACCGGGTGCTGCTGTCGGCGGCACCGCTGGTCGAGGGGTTGGTGGCGGCGGCCGTGGCCGCGGCGGGAGGTGCGGACCGCCAGCAGGTGGCAGCCGAGGCACAGCAGTCGCTGCTGGGCAAGGCGGCGCACCTGGACCAGCCGGCGAGCCCGCCGGTGGCCGACGCGGAATCCGACGATGCGGAATCCGACGATGCGGAATCCGACGATATGGAATCCGACGATATGGCCGAGGTAATCGCCGAGTTCGTCGTGACCAACCCGCACGGCCTGCATGCCCGCCCGGCTGCCCGGCTGGTCGGCGCGCTACGCGGCCTGGACGCCCGGGTGCGGCTGCGCAACCTGAGCACCGGCGCGGGACCGGTACCCGCCGAGAGCCTGAGCGGGGTGGCCACCCTCGGCGTGCTGCACGATCACCGGGTGCAGGTACTCGCCACCGGTCCGCAGGCTCGGCAGGCGCTCGACCGGCTGCTCGGGCTTGCCGAGCAGCGGTTCGGCGAGCCGATGGGCGAGGCCCCGGAGCCGGCCCGGATGCCGGACTGCGGCCCGCTGCCCGCCTCGCCCGGCATCGGCATCGGTCCGGTACGGACCCTGCGCCGCGGCCCGGCTCCGGAGCACCGCGTGCGGCCGGGCAGTCCGGCGCAGGGCTGGCAGCAGGTCTCGACGGCGTTGGCAGCCGTCCGGCAGGAGATCACCCGGTACCGGCAACTGGCCGGACCGGAACAGGCCGACATCTTCGACGCCCACCTGCTGTTGCTCGACGACGAGGCGCTGACCGGTGACATCAGGGCCCGGCTCGCCACCGGTGCCGATCCGGTCACCGCCTGCACCGCCGCGATGGCGGACCTGGAACAGCAGTGGTCCCGGTTGGCCGATCCCTACCTGCGGGCCCGCGCCGAGGACGTCCGTGCCATCGGTGCGCAACTGGTTGCCGCGCTGACCGGGGCCGGCCCGGTGGCCATCAGCGGTCCCGGCATCCTGGTGGCCGCCGAACTCACCCCCGGTCAGGTGACCGATCTGGATGCCGATGCGGTGCACGGCATCGTGCTGGCGTACGGCAGCCCGACCTCGCATGCCACGATCCTGTTACGCGCTCGGGGTATTCCGGCAGTGATGGGCGCCGGCGCCGGCGTGCTGGACTGGCCCGAGGGCAGCCTGGTGGCCCTCGACGGCGGCACCGGCGAACTCGTCCTCGACCCGCCCGAGGCGACGGCTTCCCGGCTGCGCGACCGGGCGGCCGAACTGGCCGCCCGCGGCAGCCGGCAGCGCGCCGCGGCCGACCGGCCGGCCCGGACCACCGACGGGACCACCATCGAGGTGGCTGCCAACCTCGGCTCGCGGGCCGAGGCGCTGGCGGCGGCCGGCAGCGGTGCGGACGGCGCCGGCCTGGTGCGGACCGAATTCCTTTTCCAGGAACGGGATTCGGCACCGGATCGCGACGAGCAGGCGGCCCAGTACCTCGCGATCGCCGAGGCGATGGCCGGCCGCCGGATCACCGTGCGCACCCTGGACGTCGGTGGCGACAAGCCGCTGGGCTACCTACCGGTGCCGGCGGAGGACAACCCGCAGCTCGGCCGCCGCGGCATCCGGCTCAGCCTGCGGCGGCGCGAACTGCTGCTCGACCAGCTCGCCGCGATCTGCGACGTCGCTCGCAAGGCCCCGGTCAGCGTGCTGTTCCCGATGATCAGCACCGTCGCGGAGCTCCGCGAGGCGAGGCGGCTGCTGGACGAGGCGGCCGGCCCCGCCGGCCTGCCCGACGAGCTGCGGGTCGGCATGATGGTGGAGGTGCCGGCCGCGGCGCTGAAGGTCACGACCTTCCTTCCCCACCTGGACTTTCTCAGCATCGGCACGAACGACCTGACCCAGTACACGCTCGCGGCGGAGCGGGGTAATGCCGCGGTCGCGGAGCTGTCCGATCCGCTGGATCCGGGGGTACTCAGCCTGATCGAGCAGGTGTGCCGCACCGTTGCCGGCCGGGTCCCGGTGGCGGTCTGCGGTGAAGCCGCTGCCGATGAGGCAGCGATTGCCGTCCTGATCGGGCTCGGAGTACGGGAGTTGAGCGTATCGGTGCCCGCGGTAGCCGCGGTCAAGGACCGGGTCCGGGAACTCGACCTGGGCCGATGTGTCGCCCTGGCGCGGGAGGCGGTCCTGCTCGACGATGCCGCGGCGGTCCGGGCGTTGGTTTCAGCCGCCCTGGCCTAGCCACCGGCCGCCGGCCGCTCGGTTCGCCGTTTGTCCCCTCCAGATAAGGCGATTCTGGAGGCATCGAAGCCGTTGGCCAGCGGGGGTGAATGCTGTGCAAATCGTGGGAACTGCCCAAGAGTGCGATAATGGCCAAAGGCGGTAATGAGCCGCTGCACGCAACTACAGGAGGCTTGATGAGACGCATCATGGCGGTTTTAGCGATGACCACAGCGACGGTGCTGGCATCCGCGACGGTCGAACTGAGTGCGCAGGCCGCGCCTGATCCGGGGCGGTCCGCCGGTGGTACCCAGCAGGTACGGGACCCGAGCGGTCACCTTGTCGGTACCAGCCGACACCCCGCCACCCCGGGGCAGCAGAAGGACAAGAAAGCCCCGCCGCCGGCGACCGCCACGACGACCGGCACCGGGACCGGGTGCACCTATCGCACCACCAGCCAGTACTTCTGCCGGGCCGGCGCGTACCAGTACGTCACGTCCGACGGTGCCTACATGTCGACGCCGGTGCAGTCGCCGGTGGTCGCGACGGCTGACTACCACAGCCTCGCCGAGATGGCGGTCCAGTCGGCGGACGGCCAGCAGATCATCGAGATCGGCTGGCGGGTCTACCGCCCGCAGGACCAGACTCCGCGATTGTTCATCTTTCACTGGGTCAATGGCCAGCCCACCTGCTATAACGCCGGCTGCGGGTTCGTGCAGAGCACGTCGACCACCATCACACCCGGTATGGCGCTGACCCCGTCGAGCACGCCGACGCAGTTCGCGATCCAGTACTTCCAGGGCAACTGGTGGTACGGCTACAACGGGACCTGGTTCGGCTACCTGCCCGGCACCTTGTGGACCAGCCCCACCTTCACCAAGGCCGGCCTGGTGCAGGAGTTCGGTGAGGTTTCCACCACCGTCGTGCGGCCGTGCACCAACATGGGCAACGGCATCATCGGTACCAACGCCTCAGCCGCCGCGGTGACCGGTGTCGGTTACTACAACAGCACCACCGCAGCGAACCTGAGCCGGGGCACCATCGATGACTCCACGCTCTACGACAGCCAGGTGACGTCGACGACCAGCTTCCGCTACGGCGGTCCGGGCGCCTGCTAGCCCAGGATGTCGCCGGGTCAGTCCGACGGGGGCCGGGTCACCGGCCCCCGTCGGCGAGCGGAGCTACCCGATCCGTTGCCCGGGCGCTCCCAGCCAGGTAGGCCTGCGCGATAGTGGTTCCGTCAGGGCCGGCATGCCCGGTTGCCGCGCCGCCGGCGACGACATCGTGGAGAGTTCAGGCTCATGAGCGCACGGCCACTGCACTTCAACGCCTTCATCTGGCCGAACGGCTACCACGAGTCGGCATGGCGGGTGGTCGACGACGACGTCCGCGACGTCCTCGGGCTCGGCTACTACGCCGAGATCGCGCGCATCGCCGAACGCGGCCTGCTGGATTCGATCTTTCTCGCCGACAACATCGCCATCGCCGAGTACCGCGCCAGCTACCTGCCCCAGACCCTGTTCGACCCGATCTCGGTACTGTCGGCGCTGGCCGCTGTCACCAGTTCCATCGGCCTGATCGGCACCGGTTCGACGACCTACAGCAAACCGTGGGACCTCGCCCGCCGGTACGCCACCCTGGACCATCTCAGCGGCGGCCGGGCCGGCTGGAACATCGTCACCACCATCACCCCGCTGGCCGCGGCGAACTTCGGTGAACCCGCCCATCCCGAGCACGGCGACCGGTACGCGCGTGCCCACGAGTTCGTCGACGTCGTGCTGCGGGCCTGGGACAGCTGGGAGGACGACGCCGTCGTCGGCGACCGCGAGCGCGGTATCTGGGCTGATCGCAGCAAGCTGCATGCCCCGCGGTTCTCCGGCCAGTTCTACGACAGCGAGGGTGTGCTGCCCTTTCCCCGTTCGCCGCAGGGTCATCCGGTCCTGGTGCAGGCAGGCCAGTCGACGGCCGGCATCGGGCTGGCCGCCCGGTACGCCGAGCTGGTGTTCTCCGGGCCGACCACCCTGGACGCCGCGATCGCCTTCCGCGCCACGCTGCACGCCCAGGTCGCTGCCGCCGGACGCGACCCCGCACGGGTACCCGTCACGCCCGCCCTGGTGATCACCCTGGGCGGTACCGAAGCCGAGGCCATCGCCCGGGCGCAGCGGCTGGAGGAACTGGCGAGCCCGGAGTTCCGCTGGCAGAACGCGCTGTGGACGGCCGGCCTCGATCCGGACGCCTTCGACCCGGATGCCCCGCTACCGGTGCCACAGCCTGGCGGGGCGTCGCTTTCGAGCCGGGCGGAGCTGCTGTACCAGGCTGCCCGCGCGCGGCCGGACGCCCCGCTTCGTGAGCTCGCCCGACAGCTGACCGGCGGCGCGGGACAACAGCACTTCGTCGGGACGCCGGAGCAGCTCGCCGACCACGTGATCGGCTGGCAGGATGCCGGTGCCGCCGATGGATTCACCATCATGGGATCGACCCTGCCGTACGAGCTGACTACCTTCGTCGACCAGGTCGTGCCCATCCTGCAGCGCCGTGGCCGGTTCCGCACCGAATACCAGGGCGCCACGCTGCGCGAGCACCTCGGACTCCAGCGACCGTCCGCGCCGGCGTAACCCGCTGGGGAATCCTCATTCAGCCGTCCGGGGCAGGCCCATCGGGTTAGGAAAGGGAACGACCTGGCTGGCAGCCTCGGCCAGCGGTGCCAGCAGCCGCGCCAGCCGACCCTGCCCGGCCGGGTCGAGCGCGGTCCAGGGCTGGGCGGCCAGCCGGTCGGTGCGGCTCTCCACGTCCCGGTGTGCAGCCGCTCCCGCGGCGGTGGGCCGGCCGTCGTCGGTTAGCCAGCCGCGCCGCGCCAGCGCCCGGGCCGCGTCGTCCCACTCGCTGTCGGTCCAGCCACGGTTGGGCTGCAACTGCTCGCGGCCGCCGTACAGCGCATCGCGCAGCACCAGCGCCTGGCAGCCGTCCAACTCGGCGTCGACCAAGGCGAGAACGTGCCCGTCGCCGCGGTGCTCGCGCAGCACCGTGGCGGCCTGCCACAGCCGGGCCAGCGGTTCGGTGGGGCTGGGCAGGGCGGCATTGGCCGCGCCAAGCACCCGGCCAGCGGTCACCGCCGCGCCGGCCGCCGTCTCCAACAGGGCGGCGGCCGCCTCCCACCGCTCCGGCTCGTCGGGCAGGACCGACCGCAGCACGGCCACCGCGCCGTCCAGGCGAGCGGCCAGCGCCCGCTCCGGCGACGCCCGCTGCCACACGTCGGGCACGGCACGCCTCACCATGGCCGGCGCGAAGGAGAAGAACGCGGCGGTGACCGGCGCGGCCGCCACCGCACCGAGCGGAGCGGCTCGTCCGGCGAAGTAGCCACGCCAGAAACCACGCAGCCCGGCGGCTTCGAAGGCGGCCCGGGCCTGGGTTCCGAAGTAGGTGACCGCGTGCAGCGGCTCGTACAGCTGCCACAGGCCTCGGACGAACTCGGTGCCCGGCTGTCCCGCTACGTCAGCAGCGTCAGGCACTGTTCGGGACCTTCCACATGCGCGTTGTGGCCGAGACCGGGCAGGGTCACGGCCGGTACGCCCAACCGCGCGAGTTGCTCGTCACTGTTCATCGGGTCGCGCTCGCCACGCGCCAGCGTGACCGGCGCCGGGCAGCGGGCGAGCAGGCCGGCCAGGTCAGGCGCTCCGACCCCGAAGGCTCGCGGGTCCAGCGCGAGGCGCCACCGGCCATCCTCTCGCACCAGCCCGGCCGTCACCGCCGGGTCGTCGGCGGACAGCAGGCCAGCCAGCCCGGACACCCGCAGGTATCGCTCGGCCGCCTCCTCGCGCGAGCCGAACCACGTCACCGGCCGCTGGGCCAGCGCCTGGGCCTTGCCGAGCTCGTCGTCGGTCCAGGCGACCTTGATCCCCAGCCCGGCGACCGAGGCCACCGGTGCCCCGGCGGCGGCCAGCGCGAGGCCGACCACCCCGCCCAGGGAATGGCCCAGCACTACTGTTCCGGCTTCCACCAGGGGGCGCACCGCCGCGGCCAGGCCGTCGAAGGTGTAGTCCGGCAGCGGCGCCGAGCCGCCGTGACCGGGCAGGTCGGGGGCCAGCCACCGCCCCGGCCACCGGTCGGCCAGCAGCGGCCGCCACCCGGCCCACACGTCGCCGGTCGCGCCGAGCCCGTGCAGCAGGAGCAGCAACGGCTCGCCGTCCCCACCGCTGAGCACCCGAAGGTCACCGTCCATACCGGGATTCTGTCATCCCGGACAGCGGGACCGGTGCGGTTAGCCGATCCGCTGCGTCAGGTCCTGGGTGCGTCGACGCGCCCTCGGACCAACGGGATCGTCCAACGCGGCGCGGTTGCAATCCCCCAGGTGATCGCGGCGAGGATCACCGCGATCACGGCGGCCGTGATCACCAGTGCGAGGTAGCCGCGGTGGGACGGATCCATGAACGGGTACGGATACCAGTGCACGAAGTGACCTCGGATCAGGCTGTAGCCGAGGTAGGCGAGCGGAAAGGCCAGCCAGACCAGCGCGGACCGGTACGAAAAAGCGCCACGGGGTGGCGCGATCAGCCAGTCGATGATGATGAAGATCGGCATCAGATAGTGCAGGACCGTGTTGTCCCACGGCACCGCGGTCAGTTCCGAGGACGGGTAACCCGACAGCAGGACGATGAAGATCAGGATCGTCGTCGTCATGTAGAGGGTCACCGCCCCGCGGAAGTAATCCAGCGCGCGGCTGGTGAATCCGGTGGCGGTGGCGAAACCGCTCAACACGAGGCTGATCACCGCCAACGTGTTCGACTCGACCGTGAAGTAACTGAAGAAGTCATCGGCGTTGAAGCGGTGCCTGGCCGCCAGAGTGGCGATCTCGGTGACCAGTGCACTGAACCCGAGAAAGGCCGCGATCATTTTGGCCGCGACGAGGGCGTGCGTTGCAGGTGCCTTGGTTCGGGCGCGCGTCGGCGGCTCGTAATCCTGGCTCGTGTTGATCATCCGGGCTCCCCTTGAGCAATGGCACTCGAAGGCTATCGGCAGACCGCGCGGAATACCGCCGCGGCGCTTCGGCTGCCATCCACTGCTCGGCTACGGGCATCTCCCAGTCACTGCCGGATCAGGTCGGATATACAAACGGGCCTGATCTCGCGATCAGGCCCGTCGTAGAACCAAACACTCGCACTCGCTGACTTTCGTGCTGCCTCACCATGAGATGGAGGCCCGGACCCCGCGAGACCTACACCTACTACCTGAACAAGCACATCCTGCCCGTGTTCGGGTCGATGCGGATCAACGAGATTCAACCCGCCGACGTCCGCGAGTGGGTGTCGGATCTGAAGGCGGCCGGCGCCTCGCCGACGGTGATCCGGCAGTGCCACACGATCTTGTCCGCGGTGTTCACGACCGCGTTCAACGACCAGATCACCCGGCTGCATCCCTGCCGCGGGGTGAAGACGCCGCCGGTGGCGAAGAAGCTCAGGACGATCATCACCCCAGACCAGTTCGACGAGCTCTACACCGCGCTCCCGTCCGACACCGCTCGGCTGATGGCCGAGGTGCTGATCGAGTCCGGGCTGCGCTGAGCCGAGCTCATCGAGCTTCGGCCCGCTGATTTGAACCCGCGGATGCGGATGCTCACGGTCAGCCGCGTCGCCGTCGAGCTCGTCGCCAAGTTCCACCCCACCGGCGGCCGGTTCCTCGTCAAGGATTACCCCAAAGACCGCGAACACCGCCGAGTCAAGCTCGCCGCACCCATCGCCGACCAACTCCAAGCCCACATCGCCGAGCACCAGCTTGGTCCGGACGACCTGCTGTTCACGCCCACCCTGCTGCTCCCCCGAGCCAAGCCTCACTTGTCGATCGTGGCCGAGCCGGTCGACCTCGGGCTAACTGAACCGAACGCGGCCGGCCGCCAATACCGACACGGCACGTTGACGGGCTACAACCCGGGCGGCTGCCAGTGCGAGCACTGCCGCGGCGCTTACGCGATCTACCGCGCGGAGCGGCGGGCAGCCGGCAAGACGCCCATCCGGCGCCCCGGACCGCCCGGAGCCGCACCTTGACCACCGACGGGCACATCCCCCGGTCCTGGTTCCGCGAACACATCTGGAAACCCGCCCTCGACACTGCTGGCATCGGCATCCGCGTCCGTACCCACGACCTCCGCCACGCCCACGCCTCCTGGCTCCTCGCCGGCGGCGCCGACCTCCAAACCGTCAAAGAACGCCTCGGACACGACAGCATCATCACCACCGAAAAATACCTCCACACCCTCGTCGAAACCGACGACCCCGCCCTCACCGCACTCGCATCCATCAGACAACGACATCGCCTCCGGTGAACTAGCCGGACTGCACTACGAGCACGCTGATCCGCACCGTCGGCGACTGTCATAAGTCGGACTCAAATAACCATTCAAGTTATTTAGACCACAAAACTGACCGTGGCCGGGTCCAGTTGCGATGAGAACGCCGCTAGCGTCGAACCTCATTGTTTCTGGTTAGTTGTCGTGAATCTCCGTAGTGTTCGGCCACTATGACCTCGTCCTAGGGCAGCGGAGTTAGCTGG
>Ga0247773_1000829_pt1 | contig 10847 bp, 9 predicted proteins | sample UWRJL092311B6_FD_179934 | JGI IMG/M metagenome (GOLD analysis project Ga0247773, IMG submission 179934) | Plant litter microbial communities from Arlington Agricultural Research Station in Wisconsin, United States - UWRJ-L092-311B-6 | ecosystem: Environmental > Terrestrial > Plant litter >...
GTGAGGGGCCCGTCGGGATTGCCCGACGGGCCCCTCACCTTGTGCGCGATGGCCTCGCGGCGCGCTCACTGGGTAGTGCCCCGAGTGGGATTCGAACCCACACTGGTACGGGTTTGAGCCGTATGCCTCTGCCGGTTGGGCTATCGGGGCGCGCCCACTAGGCTAGCGGTTGTGAGCGATACCGAAGAGACACCAGGCGGCTCGCGTCGCCTCCGCGCGATCGTTGCCGAGGACGAGGCGCTCATCAGAATGGACATCGTCGAGACGCTCCGCGAAGGCGGCTATGAGGTCGTGGGCGAGGCCGCCAACGGCGAGGAGGCGGTAGCTCTCGCCAAGGAGCACAAGCCCGACGTCATCGTGATGGACATCAAGATGCCCATCATGGATGGAATCACCGCTGCCGAGGCCATCGCTCAGGATCGCCTTGCCCCCGTCGTGCTACTGACGGCGTTCTCGCAAACCGAGCTCGTCGAGCGCGCGCGCGACGCTGGAGCCATGGCGTACGTCGTCAAGCCTTTCACCCCTGGTGACTTGATTCCCGCGGTTGAGATTGCTGCCTCGCGGTTCCGCGAAATCCGCGCGCTCGAGCTCGAGATCGCAGACATCAACGAGCGCATGGAGACCCGCAAGACGGTCGAGCGCGCAAAGGGCATCCTCATGGAGAAGATGAAGCTCAACGAGCCGGAATCCTTCAGGTGGATCCAGAAGACGTCAATGGATCGCCGCCTCACGATGCGTGAAGTGGCCGAAGCCGTCATCGAACAGATGGGCGACAAGTAATTCGTTGTGCCTGAATCGGCTTAGGTAAAGAAATCGTGATTCAGCCGACGCATCAATGAAATGTTAACGCGCTAACGTTTCCATAACGCTCAGGGGAGAGTCCCTTGCGCGGTCGGCTGGCGCTTGCGCCGGCATGGAGGAAACAAACATGGCACGTTGGAACACCATCGCGCGCGGCTCGGCACTTGTTGCCGTCGCGGCGCTGGCGCTGGCCGCCTGCACCACGGAATCGGATGACCCTTCGGGAGCTCCGACCGGTGGAGCTAGCGGTGACCCGCTGAAGATTGGAACATTCCTGCCGGTGACGGGCAACTTGGCCTTCCTCGGCCCGCCCGAGATCTCTGGCGTCCGTCTCGCAGTTGCGGACATCAACGAGGCTGGCGGCCTGTTTGGTGCGGACGTTGAGTTGATGGAGACGGACTCGTCGGACGTCAACAACGCGACCAACCAGAACATTGGCAAGCAGTCGGTCCAGAGCCTCATCACGGCCGGTGTGTCGGCAATCATCGGCGCAGCGTCCTCTTCGACCACGCTCGGCGTGATCGACGACGTTGACGCCGCTGGCATCGTCATGGTGTCGCCCGCCAACACGTCGACGACGCTCTCCGGATACTCGGACTTCTACTTCCGTACCGCTCCGCCGGACACCGCACAGGGTGCCGCTGTTGCCGATCTCATGATGGACGACGGTGCCATGAACATCGCTGTGCTCGTGCAGAACGACGACTACGGAACCTCGTTCCGCAACGTCTTCCAGGAGCGCGTTGAGGGTGCCGGTGGCACCATCACGTATGGCAAGGCTGGACAAGAGGTTGACCCCGCAGCGACGAACTTCTCGTCGGACGTGCAGGGCGCACTCGCGACCAACCCTGACGCGATTCTGATGATCGCGTTTGACGCGACCAAGCAGATCATCCCCGAGCTCGTCCTCGCCAACTACGACATGACCAAGGTCTACATGACCGACGGCAACACGTCCGACTGGTCGGCTGAGTTCCCCGCTGGCACGCTCGAGGGCGGCAAGGGCACCATTCCTGGTGCCGCTGCTTCCGAGGACCTGCGGACTCGCGCGACTGCTCTCTGGGAGGCGGACGGCAACGAGCCACTCACGGACTTCTCGTACCTTTCCGAGTCGTACGACGCAGTGATTCTCGTTGCTCTCGCGGCACTCAGGGGCGGATCCAGCGATCCGGCCGTGATCCAGGAGAACATGGCTTCGGTCTCGGGCTCTGACGGTGGCACCGAGTGCGCCGACTGGGCCGAGTGCTCTGCACTGCTCGCCGACGGCGAAGACATCGCATACCAGGCACTGTCTGGTGCGGGCGCCTTCGACGATGCCAATGACCCCACCACGGCGATCATCGGCGTCTACCAGTACGACGCGGACAACCGCCCTCAGCGCATCTCTGAGGTCAACTGGAGCGCAGCAAGCTAACACCAGCATTAACCGCGAAGGGGGCTCACCATCCGGTGGGCCCCCTTTTCGCATGCCCGACGCCGTGGTTCCGGGCGCACGGCCGCGCCTGTTAGTGCGAGCGAAGAGCGTGGTGGCGAAGGGCGCTACGCGCCGAGTGTTCCCAAGTAGAGTTCGATGACCTTCGGGTCCTTCAGCAGCTCCTGGCCCGTCGCCGTGTACGCGGCGGTTCCTTGGTCAAGAACGTAACCGCGATCGCAAATCTGGAGACAGCGTCGGGCATTCTGCTCCACCATGACCACGGTGACGCCTGTGCGGTTGATGTCGCGCGTGCGGACAAAGGTCTCGTCCTGGCGGTCGGGGGAGAGGCCCGCGCTCGGCTCGTCGAGCAGCAAGACCTTCGGATCCATCATGAGCGCACGGGCCATCGCCACCATCTGACGCTCGCCACCGGAGAGTGAACCAGCGCGCTGCGAACGCCTCGCGAGGAGTACGGGGAAGAGGTCGCCAATCACATCCATGCGCTGCTTGTACGTCGAAGGTCGCTGATAGGCGCCCATCTCGAGGTTCTCCGCAATGGTGAGGGAGGGGAAGACGTTATTGGATTGAGGGACGAATCCAATGCCCTTGTGCACCAACTGGTCAGCACGCATGTTGGTGATGTCTTCGCCAGCCAACGTGAACGTGCCTTCGCGGACGCCAACCAGGCCAAAGAGGGCCTTGAGGAACGTGGACTTACCCGCCCCGTTGGGCCCGATGATGCCCACGAGCTCACCCTGATTGACGCTGATGGAGCAGCCGTTCAGGATGTTGATTCCGGGCAGGTAACCGGCGTACACGTCATGTGCAACGAGGAGCGGTTCGCCTTCGGTGGTCATGACTTGTCCTCGGAGAGATCGGTGTCGTGGTGAGCGCCCAAGTAGGCGTCCTGCACGGCGGGGTTGGCCATTACCGTGTTGGGCGGGCCCTCCGCGATGAGTTTGCCCTGCGCCATGACGGCAACCCAGTCGGAGATCCTGCGCACCATGTGCATGTCGTGCTCAACGAAGAGCACGGTCATGCCCTCGTTCTTGAGTTGCACAATGTGATCGAGGAGAGACTCCGTCAACGCGGGATTCACGCCGGCCATCGGCTCGTCAAGCATGACCATCGTTGGCTTGGTCATGAGCGCGCGTGCCATTTCCAGCAACTTGCGCTGTCCGCCAGAGAGAGAGCCTGCGGAGTCTTTTGCCTTGGTGTCGAGCTTGAAACGGGCCAAGAGATCCATCGCCTGTTCTGTGAGCTCGCGCTCACGGGTGCGCCAACTGGGCGCAACAAAGGCCCGGAAGAAGTTCTCTCCCGGCTGGTCTTGACCGCCCAGGCGCATGTTTTCGAGCACGCTCATGCCCTCAAGCGCCTTGGTGAGCTGGAACGTGCGCACCATGCCGGCGCGGGCAACCTGCGCCGAGCTCATGCCCCTCAACTCGCGCCCGTCGAACGTGCCGGTGCCGTCTTGGGACGTGTCGAAGCCCGTGAGCAGGTTGAAGAAGGTGGACTTCCCGGCGCCATTGGGGCCGATGAGCGCGGTGATGGTGTGTCGCTGCACTTCAAAGTGCTCGACGTCCACCGCCGTGAGCCCGCCAAACTGACGCAGGACTCCGTGCGCCGTGAGGATCGCGTCCGGCTTTGGCACGCCGGGGACGTGCTCGATCCCGGACAGAGTTGTTGCGTCAGGCATGGAACGCCAACTCCTTCTTGTTGCCGAGTATTCCTTGTGGTCTGAACACCACCAGCAGGATCAGGCCCACTCCAACGAGCACGAGTGAGAATGGCTCGATCGCGGTCGTGGGCAACACATCTTGCGGGATGTAGAGCCGGGCGAGGCCCTTGATGAGCGCGAGTCCCACCCAGAACAGGATGGATCCCAGGATCGGCCCAAAGACGGTTGCAGCGCCGCCGAGGAGCAACATGGTCCATATCCAGAAGGTCGTCATGCGGCCCATGGCGTCCGATTGAGCAGCGGATCCGAGCGCCCACACGATACCGGCGAGTGCACCGATGACACCTCCGATGATGAGGGCCTGCATCTTGTACCAGTAGACGTTCTTGCCTAGGGAACGGACGGCATCCTCGTCTTCACGGATGCCCTTGAGCACGCGTCCCCACGGCGACTTCGAGAGGCGCCAGAACATGAGGGAAAGGAGAGCCACAAGCGTCCAGGCCACGACAACGAGCCACCAGCTCGTCGACTTGGTGCCATGCATTGTGAAGATCCAAATGGTGACTCGCTGACTGGGGAACGGCGAGAGGTTCTCGAACGCCCACTTGAACAGGTTTCCGGGAACCCCAACCGCGCCGCCGGTGACGGAGACAAAGGTTTGTGAGCGCATGCCGTATCGCAGGATCTCCGCGGCGGCGATCGTGACAATTGCCAGATAGTCGCCCCGCAGGCGCAGCGTTGGCCAGCCGAGGAGCAGCCCAAAGAGCACCGCGGCGCCCATTGCGACGAGCACCGCCAGCCACAGCGGGAGGCCCTCCCTGATGGAGATCGCGAATCCATACATGCCGAGCAGCATGAATCCGGCCTGGCCCATGTTGAGCAGCCCGGTGAGGCCAAAGTGATAGTTGAGGCCAATAGCGGCCAAGACGAATGCGGCGGTCGCGGGAGCGAATGCCTGCATCGCGACGTCTGTCAGTAGGTCACCCATGTCAGCCCACCCTCTCCGACTTGCCGAGTATGCCTTGCGGTCTCACGAGCAGCACCACGATCAGAATCGCGAGCGCGGCCGCGTACTTCATGTCGGGGTTGATGAAGACCGTGGACACCTCGGTGACGAGCCCGATAACGATCGACCCAACAAGGGCGCCGAACGCCTGGCCAAGGCCGCCAAGGGTCACGGCGGCGAACATCAGCAATAGCAAGCGGCCGCCGGAATCGTAGCTGAAGCCGTTCTCATACAGCGCCAGCAGAATGCCGCCCAGCGCGGCGAGCGCCATAGCCATGACCCACACCAGCCGAATAATTCCGTCGACGCGAATTCCCGATGCGGACGCAAGCGCGGGGTTGTCGGAGATGGCGCGGGTTGCGCGACCGCGCCGGGTCTTGAGGAGAAACAGGCTCACGGCGACCAACGCGATGGTAGCGATGATGACCGAAATGATGGTCTGGCGGTCGATGTAGAAATCGCCAAACGTGTAGCGAGTGCCGATCGTGTTCGTCACACGAAGCCGCTCTCCGCCGATCCACCACTGCAACAGGTTGAGGAGCGCGAGCGAGAGGCCAATAGAGACAATCATCTGCTGCAGCACGGCGACGCGGCGCTTGCGCAACGGGTTCCACAGGAACTTATCCTGCAGCCAACCGGTGCCGCCAGCGAGAATGATCGCTGCCGCGGCTGCGAGGGGAAGCGGCCAGCCAAAGCTCATCTCCACGGGAATCAAGGGGATAGTGACGGGCTCGGTGGTGGCGAAGAAGTAACAGAGCACCGCACCGAGTGCCACTTGCTCGCCGTGTGCGAAGTTGCTGACACCTGTGGTGCCGTAGATCAACGACAGACCTACAGAAGCGAGTGCCAACAGCACGCCGAACGCAAGCCCGTTGATGATTTGCTGCACCAACAGCGTGCCCGTTGACGGCGTCGTCACCAGGGGGGCGACCTCGGCCGCTGCCGCTGGCGAACCCATCACGAGCGACGCAACGACGAACCCCGCACACAACACAAGCAAGAGAATTGCGGCCCTGACGAACCGCTTGTCGAGTCTGCTGATCACTTAACGCCCTCTCAATTGGGAGAAACGATAGCCCGCGCGTGTTACGACCGTGTTTTCAACACACATGTGAGCCGCGCCGTTGCGACTAGGCGGTCTTGAGCATCCATTATCGCCACTGAATACGTGGCGATAGTACGCCCGCGATGAAGTGCCGAGGCTACCGCTGTGACAACGCCCTCTGTGACCGCGCGGTGGTGAGTGATCGAAAGGTCTACTCCGACTGCGATTCCATCGGGCGCCGCGTGCGCCATCGCGCCGAGCGATCCCACGGTCTCCGCTAGCGCCGCCGACGCTCCGCCATGGAGCAGTCCGTAAGGCTGGGTGTTGCCCACGACCGGCATTGTCGCTCGGACCGTGTCAGCGCTTACCTCCAGAATGGTGATACCGAGCCGCGTGATCAGCGTGTCGTCGGCAAAGGTCAGGACGGGAACGGCGGCGTCGTCGGTCATGAAGATAGGTTGGCACCTGTGAGCGAATCCACCAAGGAAACACTGCTACTTGTTGACGGACTGTCCATGGCGTTCCGCGCCTTCTTTGGACTCCCGGTCGAGAACTTCACGACCCCCAACGGAGACGCGACCAACGCTGTCTACGGCTTCACGACGATGATGTCGACGCTCATGAGGGAGCACAAGCCGACCCACGTCGCGGTGGCGTTCGACCTTCCCGGCGGCACGTTCCGCACCGAGATACTGCCCTCATACAAGGGTACGCGCGACGTGACCCCTCCAGACTTTGAGCCACAGGTGCCGCTCATTCGCGAGGTGCTCGCCGCCCTCGGCGTCGCGGCGCTCGATCGTCCCAACTACGAAGCCGACGACCTCCTCGCTACCTACGCTCGCCTCGGCGGGGAGGCGGGCATGCGCGTGCTCGTCGTCTCTGGCGACCGCGACACGATCCAGCTGGTGACCGACGAGGTGACGTTGCTGTACCCCCGGAAGGGCGTTTCCGACCTCGTGTACTTCACGCCAGAGTCGGTGGTGGAGCGGTACGAGGTGCTGCCCGCGCAGTACCCAGAGCTTGCCGCCCTTGTTGGCGAGTCGAGCGACAATCTCCCGGGTGTTCCCGGTGTGGGGCCAAAGACCGCTGCAAAGTGGATTGCCACCTACGGCGGGCTCGAGCAGATACTCGAACGCGCGGACGACGTGCCAGGCAAGGCGGGGGAGAGCCTCAGGGCTCACCTGGAGCAGGTGCGCCTCAACCGCCAGCTCAACCACCTACTCACCGATCTCGAGGTTGACGTTTCCGTTCAGGAACTCGAGTACAAGGGGGGCGACGCGGCAGCTATCCACGCGGTGTGCGATGCGCTGCAGTTCCGCACGCTCAGGGACAAACTGCTCCCATTCGCGGCCGGCGAAGAGGAGACTCCCGCAGAGCAGGCCGCGGAGGTCGAGATCATCACGGATGGAGCGCTCGACGGCATCGTGGCCCAATCGCTGCGGTGCGCCGTGCACGTTGAGGGCAGGCAAGGGGCCGACGCTGACGCGTGGGCTATTGGCGTATCCGCCGTGCCTGGGGTTGCGTTTGGCGTCGACCTCGCGGATCTCACGGCCGCGCAGGACGCTGCCCTCGGCGCGTGGCTCGCCAACTCGGACGTCCCGAAGGTGCTTCACGCATCGAAGGACGCGTGGCACGCCCTCGCGGCGCGCGGGTACGTGCTCAATGGAGTTGTCGGCGACACTCAGATCGCGGCATTCCTCGTCAATCCCGACCAGCGCGGCTTCGACGTCGAGTCGATCGTCCAGCGTTATCTGGGCGTGGCCCTCGAGTCCGGCGCGGACGCGGGTGAACTCGACCTGGGCCTCGGAACTCCACACGCGACGCGCGCTGCCCAAGGCGCCGCCACGGTGTTGTCGCTCTCGGAGGTGCTCGAGCCGGAGGTCGAGGAGCGCGGGATGGGTCCGCTCTATCGCGAGCTCGAGTTGCCGCTCGTCACCGTGTTGGCCGGCATGGAGGCCGCGGGAATGGCCGTCGACGCCGCTCATCTCGCACAGCTCGCGGACGAGGCACGTGCACGTGCGGATCTCGCCGCGGAGCAGGCGTACGCGGCTCTTGACGGGGATCGAGTGAACCTTGGCAGCCCCAAGCAGCTACAAGAGGTGCTGTTTGACCGCCTTGGCATGCCAAAGACCAAGAAGATCAAGACGGGCTACACAACAGATGCGGCGGCCCTCTCCGACCTGTTCGAGAAGACCCAACACCCGTTCCTCGCCGCGCTCCTCGCGCATCGCGACGCCGCGAAGCTTGGTCAGATCATCGAGACGCTCGCGCAGTCCGTGCGATCAGACGGGCGCATTCACACGACCTTCTCGCAGGTGGTTGCGTCTACCGGTCGACTGAGCTCGAAGGACCCCAACCTCCAGAACATCCCCATCCGCACCGACGAGGGACATCGCCTGCGTGAGGCGTTCGTCGTCGGAGAGGGCTTCGAGACCCTCGTCACGGCCGACTACTCGCAGATCGAGATGCGCATCATGGCGCACCTGAGCGGCGACACGGCGCTGATCGACGCATTCAAGTCTGGTGAGGACCTGCACAGGTTCGTCGGCTCGCGCGTTTACGGCGTGGATCCGGCGGACGTCACATCGACGATGCGCTCGCACGTCAAGGCGATGTCGTACGGCCTCGCGTACGGGCTCTCGGCCTTCGGGCTCTCGAAGCAGCTCTCGCTCGACGTCGCATCGGCGCAGGCGCTCATGGACGACTACTTCGAGCGTTTCGGTGGTGTCCGCGACTACCTGCGGGCTTCGGTCAAGAAGGCGGCGTCTGTCGGGTACACAGAGACGATCTTTGGCCGCCGCAGGTACATGCCCGACCTCACCTCGACTAACCGTCAGCGCCGCGAGATCGCGGAGCGTGTTGCACTGAACGCGCCCATCCAAGGCAGCGCCGCGGACCTCATCAAGAGGGCGATGCTCGCGGTCGACGCGCGAATTCAGGACGAAGGCCTCTCGTCACGGCAGGTACTTCAGGTGCATGATGAACTCGTGGTCGAGGTCGCACCCGGTGAACGGGAGGCGGTCGAGGCCATTCTCAGGGACGAGATGAGCGGCGCAGCCGAGCTCTCCGTGCCGCTCGATGTCAACGTAGGAGTCGGTGCCGATTGGCGCACCGCAGGACACTGAAGGCAGGCACATGCGCATCGGCATCCTCACGGGCGGTGGCGATTGCCCCGGCCTCAATGCGGCGATCCGCGCCGTCGTCAAGCGCGGTACCGCGGAACACGGTTGCTCGATCGTCGGCTTTCGCAATGGGTGGGAGGGCGTAATCCGCGGGGACGCTGTGCCGCTCTCGCGCAATGACGTGTCCGGCATCCTCGTCGAGGGCGGAACCATGTTGGGCACAGCGCGCTGCCACCCGCACAAGGTTCCCGGTGGGATGGATGCCGTCAAGGAGACAGCCGAGAACGAAAAGCTCAACGGCTTCATCTGCATCGGCGGTGACGGCACCCTCAAGGCCGCGGGCAAGGTCTCGCAAGCAACTGGCCTCCCTGTGATTGGCATTCCCAAGACGATCGACAACGACGTGGTCGGCACCGACGCCGCGATCGGCTTCGACACTGCCGTCTCCATTGCAACCGAAGCTATCGACCGCCTGCACTCCACGGCTGAATCGCACAACCGCGTGATGGTCGTCGAGCTCATGGGCCGCCACTCGGGTTGGATCGCCGTCACCGCTGGTATTGCGGGGGGTGCGGACATCATCCTCGCGCCGGAGGAGCCCTTCGACATCGATGTGATCGCCAAGAAGATCAAGCACCGCCACCGCTACAAGAACTTCTCGATCGTTGCCGTCGCCGAGGGCGCGGTGCCGGCGGAGGGCTCCGCGTGGTCTGGCAAGGCGACAATCGACGACAAGGGCAACCCGATTGCGGGGTCGATCGGACATGAGGTCACGAAGGCCATCGAGGCCGCCACCGGTTTCGCGACGCGCCTCACGGTGTTGGGCTACGTGCAGCGTGGAGGCGTTCCCACGGCAACGGATCGCCTGCTCGCAACGCGTTTTGGCGTCGCGGCGATAGACGGGATCGTCGCCGGAGAGTCGGGCAAGTACACGGCCTTGCAGGGCGACCAGGTTGTGCTCGAGCCTTTCGTTACGATGATGGGCAAGACCAAATGGGTTCCTGAAGAACTGCTGGCCACCGCGCGCGATCTCTAGACAGCGTCGGCCCTGGTGCGGCGCATTGTGCGTGCGTGGGTGTGCACGGTATGATGTCCGTTGGCCTTCTGCGCCCCTGCGCGCATTCGGTCACGTCCATATTCATATCGAATTCCCCCATCCATCGGAGCTACTCCTTAATGTCCGTATCCACCCCCGAGAAGACCACCCAGATTGCTGTCAACGACATCGGCTCGAGCGAAGACTTCCTCGCCGCGATTGACGCAACAATCAAGAACTTCGACGACGGAGACCTCGTAGAGGGCATCATCGTCAAGGTCGACCGTGACGAGGTTCTCCTCGACATCGGTTACAAGACCGAGGGCGTCATCCCCGCCCGCGAGCTTTCGATCCGCCACGACGCGGACCCCGATGACGTCGTCAACGTTGGCGACACCATCGAGGCGCTTGTTCTCACCAAGGAGGACAAGGAAGGCCGCCTGATCCTGTCCAAGAAGCGCGCGCAGTACGAGCGTGCCTGGGGCTCGATCGAAAAGGTCAAGGAAGAAGACGGAGTGGTCTCCGGCACCGTCATCGAGGTCGTCAAGGGCGGCCTCATCGTGGACATCGGACTTCGTGGCTTCCTGCCCGCGTCCCTAGTCGAGATGCGTCGCGTTCGCGACCTCGGCCCGTACATCGGCCAGCAGATCGAGGCGAAGATCATCGAGCTCGACAAGAACCGCAACAACGTGGTCCTGTCGCGCCGTGCGTTCCTCGAGCAGACGCAGTCCGAGGTGCGATCGAC
>Ga0247773_1000830_pt1 | contig 10845 bp, 9 predicted proteins | sample UWRJL092311B6_FD_179934 | JGI IMG/M metagenome (GOLD analysis project Ga0247773, IMG submission 179934) | Plant litter microbial communities from Arlington Agricultural Research Station in Wisconsin, United States - UWRJ-L092-311B-6 | ecosystem: Environmental > Terrestrial > Plant litter >...
CGGTGTTCGCCGAGCCGAGCGCGACCACGCCGCAGCAGGTGATCTACGTGCCGGTGGGCTCGCGCTGCGAGTTCCAGCCGTACCAGCTCGAGGTGAAGGCGGGCGCGGTCCGCGGCTGATAAGCCGCTGATCACGAACGGCTGAACCCGGCCTGAACGAAGGGGCGCCTCCGCGAGGAGGCGCCCCTTCGTGCGTCCCGCACTTTCGCTCGCCCTCGCCGGCCGTACATTGTCGGGCCCTGGGACCGGCTTTTCACCCGATGACACACGGACGATGGACGCGGCGACCGGTGGTACGGAGGCGCTCAAGCGGCGGGCGGCGGAGCGGGCGGCGGAATGGATCCGCGATGGGATCACGCTGGGGCTGGGCACCGGCAGCACCGTGCGGCACCTGCTGGACGTGATCGCCGAGCACCGGGCACGCGGCCAGTGGCTGGGCGTGGTGGGCGTCCCCACCTCGCTCGACACCGAGCGGCGGGCGACGGCGCTGGGGATCCCCCTGGCCACCCTCGCCGAGCGCCCGCGGATGGAGCTGACTATCGACGGCGCCGACGAGGTGGACGCGGAGCTTCGGCTGATCAAGGGGCTGGGCGGCGCGCTGCTGCGCGAGAAGATCGTGGCGGCGGTGAGCGACGAGCTGGTGATCGTGGCCGACGAGACCAAGGTGGTGGGCCGCCTGGGGACGAAGGCGCCGCTCCCCGTGGAGGTGGACGTGTTCGGCGAGCCCGTGCAGCCCGCCTTCCTCCGCGCGCTCGGTTGCGAGCCGGCGATCCGGATGACGGATGGGGCGCCGCTGGTGACCGACGGCGGCAACCACGTCTACGACTGCCGCTTCGCGGGCGGGATCGCCGATCCGGAGGCGCTGGAGCGGACCCTGGCGATGCGGCCGGGGATCGTGGAGAGCGGGCTCTTCCTGGGGATGGCGACCGCGGCGGTGATCGCGGGGAGCGACGGCGTGCGCGTGATGCGCCGCGGGGAGGCGGGGCGATGAGACCGGTGAAGCTGGCGCCGTCGATCCTCTCGGCCGATTTCACCCGGCTGGGCGAGCAGATCCGCGAGGCCGACGAGGGCGGCGCGGACTGGATCCACGTGGACGTGATGGATGGGCACTTCGTCCCCAACCTCACCATCGGCCCGCTGGTGGCGGCTGCGGCGCGCCGCGCGACGAAGCGGGTGATCGACGTCCACCTGATGATCGAGCACCCCGAGCGCTATCTGCAGGCGTTCGCGGAGGCGGGGGCCGACCATCTCACCGTGCACGTGGAGGCCTGCCCGCACCTGCACCGCACCGTGCAGCAGATCCGCGAGCTGGGGGTGAAGGCCGGGGTCACCCTCAACCCCGCCACGCCGGCCGAGAGCCTGAGCGAGATCCTGCCGTACGTGGACCTGGTGCTGGTGATGTCGGTGAACCCCGGCTTCGGCGGGCAGAGCTACATCCCCACCAGCACCGCGAAGATCGCCACGATCCGGCGGATGCTGGACGAGCGGGGGCTGACGCGGGTGGAGCTGCAGGTGGATGGCGGCGTGGTCCCCGAGAACGCCGGCGAACTCGTACGCGCGGGCGCCACCGCGCTGGTCGCCGGCTCGGCCGTGTACAACGCGAAGGCCTCCGTCGCCGAGAACCTGCGCCGCCTGCGCGAGGCCGCGGAGGGACCGGCGGAGAGCTGACGCCGCACCCCCGTTCGCGCGGTCGGCCGACGCGGCGCCGAGAGAGTGGACCGCTCCCGTGCGGCCGATTATCTTTCGGTCCGCTCTCCTGATTCGCCGCCGGGATGGCGAAACCGGTAAACGCAAGGGACTTAAAATCCCTCGGGCGAAAGCCCTTGCGGGTTCGATCCCCGCTCCCGGCACTACGGCCCCGGTGGATTCACATCCTCCGGGGCCGCCGTCGTTCTTGCCCGACGCTCGCGCGAGCGCGTCCGTCAGCACTCAAGCACTCAAGCACTCAAGCACTCAAGCACTCAAGCACTCAAGCACTCAAGCACTCAAGCACTCAAGCACTCAAGCACTCTCGTCCGGCGCCTTCCGGTCGCCCGAAGCGTCGTCCTCTCCCCGCGCCTTCTCGTTCTTGCGGCCGTGCAGGCGGATCTCCCGGTCGCTCTTCTCTAGGAAGCTTTCCTCCCTCACCACCCTCCCGTCGCGCACCATCCTCACCCCCTTGGAGAGGACGTGCACGATCTCGAAGCTGTCCTTCTCCAGCAGGAGGATGTCGCCCATGCGGCCCTCCTCCAGCATTCCCTTGTGGCGCAGCTTCAGGATCGACGCGGTGTTGCGCGTGGCGAGCGCCAGCACCTGGCCGATGTCGAGCTTGCAGTGGCGGATGCAGTCGCGCAGCTGCTCCCACACACCGCGCGGGCTGGTGATGGAGGCGTCGGAGCTGAGGGTGAGCCGCTCGGGCGGGCCCCCACCGTCCAGGTAGCGGCGCACCCACTTCGGCGCGTCGCCCTCCACCACGTCGATGTCGATCGGCATTCCCTTCTTCGCCAGCTCGATCGCCTCGTCCATCAGCCGGGGCGTGCGCTCCACGTGCGTGGGGTAGAACCACCCCGGCTTCACGTTGAAGCCGCCGTCGAGCACGTCGCGCAACGGCTTCAGGCGCGTGTCGCCCTCGCCCACGTGCAGGTGCATCAGCCCCGCCTTGCGCGAGAGCATTCCGCCCACGTGGCAGTCGGTGGCGACGCGCGCCAGCTCCTGGGGCGTGGGGTCCTGCCCGCGCTCGTCGCTGATCGCCACCTCGCCCGCGCCGATCACCTCGTCCAGGAAGAGGATGTCGTCGCGCACCGTCTGCATCACCGAGGTGGGGGGGATGGAGTAGCCGCCCGTCCAGATGTAGGCGTTCAGCCCGTCTTCCTCGAGCGCCTTGGCCTTGGCGAGGAGCCCGGCCATGGTCTTCATGGTGGTGTCGACCCCCAGCACGCCCACCACCGTGGTGATGCCGAAGCGCACCAGCTCGCTGATGAAGAACTCGGGCGTCTGCGAGCTGAACCCCTCCTCGCCGCTCCCACCCAGGAGGTGCACGTGCGGGTCGATCAGCCCCGGCACCACCAGGCAGCCGCTGGCGTCGATCACCTCGCACTCCACGCCCACCGACTCGACCGCCGCGCGGTTCACCTCGCCGACCTTGGCGATCTTCCCGTCGGTCAGCAGCACCGACCGCCGGCCCAGCGGCTCCGGCGCGTACACCTCTCCATTCTCGATCAGCGTCAGCATCCGTCCCGTTTCTCGCTCCGTCCAGCACACCTCGCCCGTGGGCGCGCGCATCCGCGCGCGCCAGCGAAGGAGGTGTGCCGGGTGCAAGCGGCACGCCCGGGTTCGCCGCAGCCCCCAGCAGGCGCTTCCGCGCGATCTCTTGCTGCTGGAGCGGAGACAATGGTGCGGCCACCCCGCGCGCTTTTCCGGCGGCGGCGGGGTGCCGCCACGTGGCGGCCCCGGCGCAACCCACCGCGGATGGAGGTCCGGATGTTCTTGCACGACAAGCGGTTGCAGTACAACGCCAGGCGCCGCCGGTGCCGATCCCGTCCGTGGCGGGTGAGCGGCGTTCGGAGGACCGGACGTGGCGAGGTCGCGTTCGCCCCTCCGTCCTCCGCCGGCCGGAAGGCCGGTGGACCGGGCTGGGGGAGGGCGGGCGCGTCCGGCGCGAAGCAGGACGCGCCCAACGCAGGATGTACGCGGATCCCCTGGACTTGTGGCGGACGACGCGCGGAATCTTGACAGGCGCGTCCAAACCAGGCATCTTGAGATCACATTCAACATACGTCTGAAAAGGGGGGCGCGTCCCGGGGGCGGGCGGGGAGCCGGCCGTGGGGAGGGGTGCGCGCTTTTCCCGGGCGTCGCGGGGTGCGCGGTCGTGCGCACTTGCCCCGCGCGCGTGTTTGGGCTACCTTCCGGCCTGACGGACCCTCCGGGCCAACCTCCGCTTTCGCCGCACACCAACCGGCATCGCCCGGCCCGGCCTGTTCATCCACTCGCGTCCGTCGTTCCACAGAAGCAACCGAATTGCCGGCTTTCTCTCCGCTCGCGCACACCGGCCGCGTTCCGGCCCGCGCCGCCCCGGCGGCCGGCCCCGGCGTCTCCGGGTGCCAGGGACGCGCGTGCCCGCCGGCCTTCTCACCCCGCCCCCACCCGGGCGAGATCTTTCGGGAGGAGTGATGGGTCTACTCGAAAAATGCAGCCGTTTCACGCGTGCCCGCGAGGTACAGGCGTCCGGCTTCTATCCGTATTTCATCCCCATCGAGCAGAGCTACGACACCGAGGTGGTGATCGAGGGGAAGCGGAAGATCATGGTGGGCTCCAACAACTACCTGGGGCTCACGCACCATCCCTACGTGCTGGAGAAGGCCAGGGAGGCGCTCTACCGCTACGGCACCGGCTGCACCGGCAGCCGCTTCCTGAACGGCACGCTGGACCTGCACGTGGAGCTGGAGGAGAAGCTCGCGGAGCTGATGGGCACCGAGAGCGCGCTGGTGTTCAGCACCGGCTACCAGACCAACCTGGGCGTGATCAGCACCCTGGTGGGGCGTGGCGACCACCTGTTCCTGGACAAGCTGAACCACGCCAGCATCGTGGATGGCGCGTCGCTGGTGTACGGCACCGTGCACCGCTACCCGCACGGTGACCTGCGCGCGCTGGAGCGGCAGCTGCAGGCGGTGCCCGACAAGGCGCACAAGCTGGTGGTGACCGACGGCGTGTTCAGCATGGAGGGCGACATCGTGGACCTTCCCGCGCTGTGCGACCTGGCGGAGCGCTATGGCGCCGAGGTGATGGTCGACGACGCGCACTCGCTGGGCGTGCTGGGCGACGACGGCGCGGGAACGGCCAGCCACTTCGGGATGCGCGACCGGGTGCTGCTGACCATGGGCACCTTCTCCAAGAGCTTCGCCAGCATCGGCGGCGTGGTGACGGGCCCCGAGCCGATCCTGCACTACCTGCGGCACCACGCGCGGTCGCTGATCTTCAGCGCCAGCATGCCGCCGGCGAGCGTGGCCACCGTGCTGGCCGCGCTCGAGGTGATGAAGAACGAGCCCGAGCGCCGCGAGAACCTGTGGCGCCTGACGCACCGGATGCAGGACGGGCTGAAGTCGCTGGGCTTCGACATCGGCGGGAGCGAGACGCCGATCATCCCGGTGGTGATCGGCGAGATGGAAGACACCTTCGCCATGTGGCGGGCGCTCTTCGACGCCGGCGTGTTCACCAACCCGGTGATGCCGCCCGCCGTCCCCGAGAGCCAGTGCCGCCTGCGTATCTCGCTGATGGCCACGCACACCGACGACCACATCGACGCCGTGCTCGAGGCCTTCGCCACCGTGGGCCGCGCGATCGCGGTGATCTGACCGGCCCCGGCTCGCCCGGCGGAACGGACCGACGATTTCGGCAGATGGACGGCAGAGGAGCCGCTGGGGCGCACCCGGCGGCTCCTTCGCGTGTACAGGGTACGAAGGGCACGAACATCGATGGATCAAGTGCGGCCCGGAGGAGGTGTTCCCCATGTCTCCGAGCGCGTGTCGCCTCGTCCGGCGACCGTATGCGAAGGGGATCGTTCTCGGATCGGATGACCGTCTGACGGCCGGCACGCCGGATCCGTCGCGGCCAGGGGGCGCGGAGGGATGGATGCGGGAACGCGAGGCCCTCCGGCTGGCGAGGGGCGGCCGCTCGCGGGGGGTGGACGGCGGCGGTATGTTCACGGGCTCGCGCGCGTTGCGCACGGGGATTGCTTCGGATCGGCGCGCGCCGGGTCACGGCGCGTGCCTGGAACGACCACGGACGGGATGATCGACGACAGCGAGGAACCGATCGGCGAGGTGGACGGCGAGCTGGTGTTCGGCGGGCCTCGCGCGGTGGACGATATCGTGGCCGAGGCTCAGGGGCTGGGCGCCGACGACCGCTGGGACGACGCGCGCGAGCTGCTGATGGTGGCGCTCGGCGAGAACGAAAACAATGCCGTGCTCCTCTGCTGGCTCGGCATCGCCTCCGAGCGGCTGGGCGAGGACAGCCAGGCGTACGAGTTCTTCCGCCAGTCGCTGGCGCAGGACCCGGACGACCCGTTCGTCCTTGCCGCCGCGGGGACGGGGGTGTCGATGTACGACGACCCCGAGGCCGAGCGCGCGCTGCGCGTGGCGGCGCTCACCGCGCCGCAGTTTCCGTTCGCGCGCTCGGCGTACGGCGCGTACCTGGCGCGCGAGGGGCTGTTCGACGACGCGCTGAAGGAGCTGACCGCCGCGCGCGACCTGGCGCCCGACGACGGGGCGATCCGGGCGGAGCTGGGGGTGGCGATGCTGCTGGCGGGGAAGACCGAGCCCGGGATCGTTGAGCTGGAGGAGGCGCTGGGGCACGCGGACGAGAGCTGGCTGCGTGGCGTGTACGCGCTGGCGCTGCTGGAGACCAGCCGCGCCGAGGAGGGCGCCGAGCTGCTGGTGGAGGTGAGCCGCGACCGGCTGGACGACCTGGAGATCCACCTCCTTTCCGCGCTGGCAAGCGCGGCGGAGGGGTGGGAGGACGAGGCGTGGGGCGCCATCGCCCGCGCCGAGGACAGCGCCCAGGCGCTGGACGCCGACCTCATCCAGGAGGTGGAGGATGCCGTGAGCGACGGGCCCGAGGCGGCGCGTGACTTCCTGCGCGAGCAGCTGGGCCCGACGCTTCTCCGCGAACGACTGCAGCAGCGAGGCTGACCCTGCCCCCCATCTTCTCGCGCGATCCCGGCACGCCGCCGCCCGACGACCGCACGCTCGCGTACGGCCAGGACACGCCCGTGCAGCCGCCCCCGCGCGGCCGCGCGGCTCCGCCCGTGGACGACCGCACGCCCGACCGCGCGCGGCCGCCGAAGCGCAAGCGCCCGCTGCCGGTGCGCCTGGTGCGCGGGGTGATGAAGCTGGCGCTGCTGCTGTTGGTGGGGTGGGCGCTGACCTTCGCGTCGATCGCCTTCTACGGGAGCCGCGACGAGGCGCGGAAGGCGGACGCGATCGTGGTGCTGGGCGCCGCGCAGTACAACGGCCACCCCAGCCCCGTGCTGCAGGCGCGGCTGGACCACGCCATCGAGCTGTACCGCAACGGCACGGCGAAGACGCTGATCATGACCGGCGGCCAGGCGCCCGGCGACACGGTGAGCGAGGCGGTGGTGAGCCGCCGCTACGCCGTGCGGGCCGGCGTTCCCCGCGGCGCGATCCTGGTGGAGACCACGGGGATGACCACGCGCGAATCGATGCGCGCGGTGGGCGGGCTGATGAACGACCGGCGGATGAAGAGCGCCGTCCTGGTCAGCGATCCGTTCCACATGATGCGGCTGAAGCTGCTGGCGTGGCACGTGGGCTTCACGGGCTACACCTCGCCCACTCGCACCAGCCCCATCAGCCGCAACCCGGGGGAGGAGCGCAAGTTCATGCTGCGCGAGAGCATCGGGCTGCCGGCGGTGCTCTTCGGGCTGGCGTAGGGAGCGCTTCCGGCGAGGGCCCTCTCCCCGCACGCAGCTTCGCGCGCGCTGCCCCTCCCCCAGAACTGCCTGGGGGAGGGGCGGTCGGGGCGGCCTGCGGGCGAGAGAGCGAGCGAACTCGACGCGGTGGTGCCGGACAGCGCGCGAGACTGTTTCGTGGCGTCCCGCGAGGCGTCGGCGCGGCAGAGGGAGGCCCTCTCCCCCGGCCCCCCGCGCTCCGCGGGAGCGGGTGAGCTTCGCGCGAGACGCGGCTGCGGCGCGGGAATGGCCGTGGGGAGTCCGCAGGGCGGACTCTGGGACCGTCATGGATGTGGGTTCGACCACCCGTGCGCGGCGGAAGAGCGTAGATGCCGACGAAGCGTGGAGGCGCGTGAGGGATGCGCGCCCGGAGGGCCGGGACGGCGACGGCGCGCCAGCACGCCAGGAGCTGGCGCCTTGACGGAGTCGGCGGCGCGCCGGCGGTGGCCCGGCTGCGTTGGGCACGGCGGTATCGTGCCCTACGCAGCGCGCAGCCCGGTTCGGCGCCCCGGCGCCGAACACGCCCGCACCCGCAGTTCAGAGCAGAGCAGGGCCATCGCGGGCGAGAACGAGCCGCGGTGACTTCACCTGACCAGGGACGGACGCGAGGAATGCAGATCCCGATCGAGCGGTACGAGCTGGACAACGGGCTGAAGGTGATCCTCAGCGAGGACCACACCACGCCCGTGGTTGCGCTGAACATCTGGTACAACGTGGGGAGCCGCAACGAGCGTCCGGGGCGCACCGGGCTGGCCCACCTCTTCGAGCACATGATGTTCCAGGGGACCTCGCACGTTCCCGAGAACGGGCACATCGCCCACGTGGAGCGCGCCGGCGGCAACCTGAACGCCAGCACCTGGCTGGACCGTACCAACTACTACGACACCGTGCCCTCCGACCGGCTGGAGCTGGTGCTGTGGCTGGAAAGCGACCGGCTGGGCTACTTCGTTCCCGCGCTGACGCAGGAGAAGCTGGACAACCAGCGCGACGTGGTGAAGAACGAACGCCGCCAGCGGGTGGACAACCAGCCCTACGGCGACTGGGACGAGCGGCTGCAGCTGATGCTGTACCCGCCCGACCACCCGTACCACCACTCGGTGATCGGAAGCATGGAGGACCTGGACGCCACCAGCCTGGACGATGTCCGCGACTTCTTCCAGACCTACTACGCGCCCAACAACGGCGTGCTGACGCTGTGCGGCGACTTCGACCCGGCCGAGGCGAGGCGGCTGATCGAGAAGTGGTTCGGCCCGATTCCGCGCGGCCCCGCCATCCCCCCGGTCCCCGGGCAGCCGGTGCTGGACCCGGTGAAGATCGGGCGCGAGATCCGCGAGACGCGCGGCGGGATCCCGCTGCCGCGGGTGTACCTGGCGTGGCGCATTCCCGTGTACGGCACGCAGGAGTACTACGTGGCCGACGTGGTGAGCGAGCTGCTGGCCGGCGGCAAGAGCGCGCGGCTGTACCGCGAGCTGGTGCGCGCCCGGCGCGTGGCGCGCAGCGTGAGCGCCTTCGTGCTTCCCGTGGTGACGGGCGCCAGCGCGCTGATCGTGCGTGGCAACGCGGCCGACGGCGACGACCCGGCGGTGGTGGAGAAGGCGATGCGCGACGAGGTGGCGCGGCTGGCTGAAGGCGGCGTGGACGCGGCCGAGGTGGAGCGCGCCGTCACCGGGCTGGAGGCGCGCCACCTGTTCGACCTGCAGAAGGTGAACGAGCGCGCCGACCAGATCTCGCAGCTGACCACCTACTTCGACGATCCCGGTTTGATCAACACCGAGCTGGACCGCTACCGCGCGGTGACCCCCGACGACGTGCGGCGCTTCGCCGGCGAGTACCTGAGGGACGACAACCTGGTGGTGCTCACCTATCTTCCCGGCGCGGAGGTGGCCTCGTGAGCGCCCCCGTGCTCGACCGCGCGCAGGTGCCGCCGCGGGGCGCGCTGCGGCCCTTCCACTTTCCCCGGGTGCACCGCCGGCGGCTGGCGAACGGGCTCGACATCCTGGTGTGCGAGACGCGCCAGTTTCCCGTGGTCACGGCCGACCTGATGCTGGACGCGGGCGGCCTGGCCGAGCCCGCCGACCGCGCCGGCGTGGCCGCCATGACCAGCGCGCTGCTGGAGAGCGGCGCCGGGACGATGGACGCCGAGGCGATCGCCGAGCGGGTGGACTCGCTGGGGCTGTCGCTGGATTCGGGGGTGAGCTGGGACACGGGGCAGACGGGGTTCACCTGCCTGCGCGCGCGGCTGGAGCCCGGCTTCGAGCTGCTGGCCGACCTGGTGCGCCGCCCCGCGTTCCCCGCGAGCGAGGCCGAGCGCGTGCGCGACGAGCGCCTCTCCACCATCCAGCAGCGGCGCGGCACGCCGTCGTCGGTGGTGGACGAGGCGCACAGCCGCTGGATCTTCGCGCCGGGGACGGCGTTCGCGCGGCCGCTGGGCGGGATGATCCGCACCGTGCGCGCGGTGGACCGCGACGAGATCGCGGCCTTCCACGCGGCGCGCTACCGGGCGTCGGGCGCCACGCTGGTGGCGGCGGGCGACGTGTCGGTGGACGAGGTGGTGGCGCTGGCCGAGCGCTGGTTCGGCGACTGGGCCGGCGAGGGCGAGCCGGCGCCGGCCGCCGTGGTGAAGCCGCGGCTGGGCGAGACGACCATCGTGGTGGTGGACCGCCCCGGGGCGGTGCAGAGCGAGATCCGCATCGGGCACGTGGGGATCGAGCGGACGGCGCCCGACTACGCGGCGGTGACGGTGATGAACGCGATCCTGGGCGGCACCTTCAGCTCGCGGTTGAACCTGAACCTGCGCGAGCGGCTGGGCTACACCTACGGCGTGTCGAGCTCGTTCGCCAGCCGCCGGCAGGAGGGGACGTTCTCGATGAGCACCGCCGTGCAGACCGAGGTCACGGCGCACTCGGTGAGCGAGATGCTGCGCGACATGCGCGAGATCCGCGAGGCGCCGGTGAGCGGCGCCGAGCTGGACGACGCGCGCAACTTCCTGGCGGGCGTCTTTCCGCTCGGCCTGCAGACCACCGACGGCGTGGCAGGCAAGCTCACCAGCATCGCCAGCTACGGCCTGCCGGACGACTACTACGACCACTACCGCGACCAGCTCCTCGCCGTCACCGCCGCCGACGTGCAGGACGCCGCCCAGCGGCGGCTCTGGCCCGATCGTGCGGCCGTCGTGATCGCCGGCGACGCGGAGAAGATCCGGAGCGAGCTGGAGGCGCTGAACCTGGGCCCCGTGGTCATCGCCGACCCGGAGGAGTTCGAGGCGATCTGATCGCCTCCAACCGCGACTGCGGGCTCACAGGGCCCCGGAGTTGATATGAGAAGGCCGACCCCCGGCCGGTCTCGGCGTAACGTATAATACGTTCGCCAGGGAGTGACCGTTTACGGGCATGAAGCCCCGAAGCC
>Ga0247773_1000833_pt1 | contig 10787 bp, 12 predicted proteins | sample UWRJL092311B6_FD_179934 | JGI IMG/M metagenome (GOLD analysis project Ga0247773, IMG submission 179934) | Plant litter microbial communities from Arlington Agricultural Research Station in Wisconsin, United States - UWRJ-L092-311B-6 | ecosystem: Environmental > Terrestrial > Plant litter >...
GTGTGGAGCCCAACACCACACCACCAGGGGGCGCACCGTGCGGATCACCAAGAACCAGACCACCACCCGCACCCTCACCGACCTCCTCCGCGCAGCCGGCCGCCAGCACGCCGTCACCATCACCTACCTCAAGCCCGGCGAAACCGAGCCCAAGGTGCGCACCATCGAGATCAGCGAGATCCGCACCACCGCCGTCAAAATCAACCGGAAGACCGGTGAGGTCACCGGCGGCGGCTTCCTCGTCATCGCAATGTGCCGACTCCGCGGGGAGGCACGGGAATTCCACCTCTCCCGCATCCTGTCCTACACGCCCCACCGCATCGGCTACATCCTGCAGAAGCCCGCCAACACCACCTACGAGGCACCCGCCCCGCAGCCCACCGACGACGCGGAAGCCCTCTTCTTCTACGAGCTGGCCCGCGACAAGGACGACGCCGACTACCGCCCCCGCCGCCCCCTCAACCAGACCGACACCGACCTCGCCGCCTAGGAGAACCCGGCATGCCGCTCAGCCCCCTGTCGGAGGACGCCATCCAAACCCTGGCAGTAAGCCACCGGGAACAGACGAAGAACGAGTACGGACGTCCCATCGTCGGCGGGTTCAGCGTCGCCGACGGACTCGGCGGCACAGCCCGCGTCTCCCACACCATCGTGGAACCCGACCTGCTCAACCCCGACCGTCCCACCGACGACGAACTGACCGACGCCCGCCACCGCATGGTCATCGCCTACGCCGAGACTCTGGAGCGCGGGGGATGGACCGTCCGCCGTCGCCGCATGGACTCGCGCCGGCCGTACCTGCTGGCTACACGCTGACCCGGATACGACGAAGGCCACCGTCTCCCCAGGGAGTTGGTGGCCTTTTACATACCGGTGTGCGCACGCGCAGCGTAGCGGATCTATGTGCACGGGCGCCAGAGCAAGCGGGGAACCAGGGGCCGCCGGCTTCTGGATGGCGGCTTTGCGCGTTCCAGAACAGCAGCGGCCACTAGACTTTGCACCTGTACGAAGCGGCCAGACGCGTACTGCCGCAAGCCGACGACCCGGATACCGCCCCCACGCGGCGGTAAGGGTAGGCGAAGGTCTCCCGGGGCCCGCGCAGCAGCATCCTCTTGTCCCTGGCGCCTCTGTGCGGCGGACGGCGTGGGCACCGCCGAGAACCGGAGACGATCGTGCCGAAGAAGCAGAACACCGCGGCGAAGAAGGCCCGCGCCATCCAACGTGACCGCGGCGGCAAGCACACCGACCTGCTCGCCCAGCAGGTGTGCGGAGAGCGCCTGGACCCCTTCCTCGTGTTCCCCGAAACGTGCGCCCGAGCCCCCCACCCCCACGACGAGCCGCACTCCCTCGAGCGGGACTTCGACGTGAAGGCGTGGCGCCAGCGCGAGGCGGACCAGCGGGCCGCAGAAGAGGCCCGCCGTGCTGCCCTCACTCCGGCCGAGCGTGCCGAGGAGGAGGACCGCGCCCGGGAGTGGGAGTACGACGAGATGCGTGCGGCCGCCGACGACTTCGACCCGTACGAGAAGTACTACGGAGACGAGGACTGACCGTGGGACCCGTACGTAATGTCGAGGAGATCGCCCGGGCCTCGGGATACGAGAAGCACGGCACCACCTTCTTCGGCGGCAGCTTCGCCGCCTGCATCTGCCCCAAAGAACCCTGCGGCGGAGTCGCCGGCGAGCGGGAGGTGGACGGCTGCCCCGAGCACCGGCGTACCCCCGCGCAGCTGTGGCACTGGGCCGCGGAGTGTCCGGGAGGCGCCGGCGTGTGAACGTGGCTGTGGGTCCGGCCGCCTCCCAAGAGTTGGCCCGGCCGGACCCACAGCGATGCGGCGGGAGCATCACCTGGGGGGATCCGCTCAACCACCGTGCGGGAACGGTACGCCCGGGACGGGTGGTCGGTACAGGCTTCAACCGAAAGATCCTCGGACCGCCTCCGGGACACGCCGATGAGGAGCCGGGGGAACGTTCCACGCGGTCGCCCGTAGCGTGTGGTGCAGGCCCGGCGACACCCTCCGGGAACCACCCCGCACCCCCTCCCACCTGTACTTTTACGAACCCTCAGGACCCACCACCCACTAGCAGCACTCGCGCGGCCCCGCCCCGCACCTCCCGCCCTACGGAACCCACCACCGCACCAGAGTGGACGTACCTGAGGGTTCGTAAAGATTGATCTAGACCATGGACGGGGGCCACTATGGACCCATGGACCCCCGCGCCCTGCTCGACGACTGGCTCACCTCAGGACTGCTCCGGCCCTCCACCATCGGCCGCTACCAGCCCCAGGTCGACCAGTGGCTCACCTGGTGCGAACAACGCGGCATCCACCCCTACAACATCACCATCCACCACGTCGCCGCCTGGTCCGCCGAACGCCTCGCCCCCCACCTCGACGGACGCCCCTTCAACGGCCCCGACGACCTCGCCTGGCTCGCCCACAACGCCCCCGACGTCGCCGGCACCCACGACGGCTTCATCACCGCCCTCACCGGCTACTACACCGCCGCCCACAACCATGGCCTGATCACCGGCATCCCCGACCTCGGCGACCTGCGCTCCGGCGTCGACCGCGACTCCGGCGAACCCAAGAAGCTCAACGCCCGGGAGAAAGCCGCCCTCCTGGCATGCATCGGCATGTGGGGGCCCGAAGAAGCACGCCACTACCGGCGTGACCGGCTGATCGCCTACCTGCTCCTGGAACGGATCCGGCCCGGCGAAATCATCCGCCTCGACTACCGGCACCTCCACGAACAGCCCGACGGCGGATACCGGGTCTACGGCCCCGACTACGACTTCGAAGCCTTCGGCGAACCTGCCGACCTCGACCCACTGACCGGCGCCGCCCTACGCGACTACCTCCCCCACCGGCCCACGCCCGCCCCCGGCGCCTACCAACTCATCCTCGGACAAGGCGGCCGGCCCATCGTCTCCCGCTACCCGAACATGCTCGTACGCAAGATCGCCGACCTGCACCCCATCCTCGCCCAACGCCAGCCACCCGTCACCGCCGACACCATCGCCCACACCGGACTCTGGGACACCCCCGACACTGAGTAAGATCGCAGCCCACCACGCGCGTTGGAGAGGCCACGATGACGATCACGCCCGGCGAGTACGAGTTCACCTGCAGCGAGTGCCGCGGCGAGGGGTCCGTGCAGGTCCTCGTAGGCATGATCGACGAAGCCACCGATACGCCCGACCTCCGCTGGGAGAAGTGCGAGGACTGCTGGGGCGACGGCACCGTGACCGTGGACGAGACGGACGCAGCCGAACGGATCCTCGAACTCGGGCACACTCCTCTTCGCACGCCCCCAACGTCGTAGGTCAGGCAGGGCCGGTGAAGCGGTCGATCAGGTGGTCGTACACCTTTACCGCGGATGCTGCGTGCTTGGCCTTCAATGCCTCGCCGCCCCGGCGGCGGATGTAGCGCAGGGTGGTCTCGATGTGGGCGTGGTCGGCGTACTCCTGGATCTCTTCCAAGGGGACGCCCTCGTCGTGCATGTGGGTCAGCTTGGAGGCGCGCAGGACGTGCGGGGTGACGTCTCTGCCCGGGAAGACGCCGGCCTGTCGTCCCAGGCGGGTGAGGAGCCGGTCGACTCCGTGCCGGTCCAGGGGTGTTCCGTCTTCGTTGAGGAATAGGAAGCCGCTGGTTCGGTCTCCGACGGCCAGGTCGATGAGTTCGAACAGCTTCGGCGGGAGGACGAACACGCGGCCTTTTCCGCCCTTGCGGCGCAGGTCCAGCTTCTTCTGTTCGCCTTCGTTCTTGATGTGGTGCAGTCCTGCAGCGCAGCACTCAGAGACACGGCCGGCCAGCGTGTAGATGAGGGCGGGGACCAGCATCTGCTGGGGCGTGGCCGCTTGGTTCAAGAGGGCCTGAAACTCGGGGACTTCCAGGACAGGGGTGGCGGTGGTGTCGTCGCGTGGGTCGACGCGAGGCTTGTCGAACTTGGTGACAGGGTTCATCAGGCCGAGGTGCGGGTTGGCCCACATGGTGTAGCTGAAGAGGGACGAGAGAACGTCCATCCGACGCCTGATGGTGCGCGGGCTGGATTGGCGCGCCTCCTCGTGCTGCCGGTAGCCGCGGGCGGTGAACGGGGTGACGTCTTCCAGGGCGAAGGCGGCCATGCCTTCCTCGGCAATGAGATAGGTAGCCCAGTGGCGGATGTCGTCCGCGTAGGCCTGCTTGGAACCAACGCTGGGGATGAGGGTTGAGGAGAGCCAGGACACGACATGGCGGAACGTCTCGGGTGTGCAGAGACCGGCGAGGAGTTCGAGGCGCCAGCGGCGGGTGCCGAGCCGGCGAGTACGCGGGTCGCGCGGTGCCACTTGGCCGAGCAGGCCGCGGAGATGGAGGAGCTGTTGTTCGACGGCTCGGTTGACGGTGGTGCCGGATCTGAGGTCGATCTCGGAGCTCATGGCCCAAGTTTAGATCGAACTCTTAAGGCTTAGTTATGCGCATGCCTCACGGCGTTCCTGGCAGATCCCGCGTCTCCGCCGGGTCACCGATCCCGTCTTCCCGCTGCTCCTGGCACATCAGGGCGTCCACGGCCTCCCATCCATCGGCCGTCATCCCCTCGACCGGTTCACTGTGCTCACGACCTCCGCACTCACTGCATGCCTTGGGGCCGTTGCAGCAACATGCGGGGCATGGTCCCTCCAGCGTGTGTTCACCGCTCCAGCGCTGCTCGTTGCCGTCGCTGAGCTTCCACTGAAAGCGTGGGGGCAGTGCGGGGAGCGATGGGTTCCTTGCAGCTGTCGGCTTGACCGTGGGGTCCTGATGGGCTGTCTTCGAACCGATGTTGAGGGTCGCATCCAATCGGTCGCGGAGCATCCGCGCCCCCTCTGGAGATAGCAGCGCTTCCACAACAACTCCGCGCTCCCAGTTCACGTCGTGCACGGCGAGCCGAATGTGATCGTGGATGCCGCCAGCGGTGGCCACGTCGACCACCCACACCGGGTCACCCTCTGCGCGGTCGTGCGCGGCCTCGGTCGCACCGTCGAGGGCCAGGATGTCGGGTCCGGCGGTGCTGCACCAGATGCTCATGGCCTCAGCCTGCCACTCAACTCACCGCCCGTTCCCTGCGGTTCTGTCGCTAGGACTTGATTACGCGCGTTCCCTGATGGCGTTCCGCGCCTCGGCCTTCCACTGCCGCTTCTCCCGGGCCCGCTGCGTCTTCTTGTCGACGGCGTCGTCCGCGCAGTCCGGCCCGGCGGGACCGCCACGACAGTACGGGCAGAACGACGGGTGCATCCGGCTGAGCATGCGAGCCATGGCTTCACGGTGACACGGTCCGCGCCGCCGCTTCCCTGCGCTGCCAGCCCCGGATCAGGAACATTACTTGGAGCCATCGTGGTAATAGGCGTCGCCGTGCAGGCGAATGCCTTGGTGGCTGACGCGTTGAAGGGTCTGCTGCCACACGGCTTCCAAGGCCTGTTCGTCCAGGATGACGATCTGGCCTTCGGGCACGGTCGGGTTCGCGGCGGCGGTCCAGAGGTGGGCCATGCCGCGCTGCTCGATGGCGGCCTGGAGTTTACAAAGGGTCTCCGGTGCGCACAGGAGAGTGCGCTTGGAGTCTTCGTGGACTTGGGCTTGGAAGCGGATTTCGCTGCGAACGTCCATACGGACCACGGTCCCCCGGTCAGCCGGTGACGTTCCCTCGGCGTACGCATCGTCAGCGACGCACCCAGTTCGAGGCGTTCGATTCTTCTGTGAGCGCGACCCTAAGGATCTGCCCGGATTCCGTGGACGGCCTTCGGAGGAGGCAACCGCGTTGGAATCGTCGATAAATGGCCAACCAGGGAAGCGCAAGGTCACCGCTACCGCGCAGCATCTCGCGGGACCTTGCGGCATCTCGCGGGTACTCGTCTGTATGCACCTGTGGGCCTGTGTGGGCGTGTACTGACCTGCATGGATGGGCGGATGGCCGATAGCTTCAGCGGCTGATCGCGCATTCCCGGGATGGGTCGTACTGTTGCGCGAGCGCGGCCACGCAGGGCCTACCCAGGTCGAATGTGATGGACCACACAGCTTTTTTCTCAAGTCCGGTGTTCTGCCGGGTTGGTAGGGCGTTGGTTCGGATCTGAGTGGCTGTGAATGGCTGTGAGTGGTACTGACCGGCTCTACGGGCCGTCAGGAGGCCTGCTCTGCTCCGTACTTGTTGCCGTGGAGGTCTTCGGAGTCGGCCGCCGTCTATACACTCTGTTACAGCAGAAGGAGCCCAGCCCCGACGCGAAGTTTCCTAGGCCAAGTGCCGGGAGGGCTCCCTACGCGATGTCCTAACCGTCCCCGTCGAAGGAAGAGGATAGATACACCGTGAAGCAGCGTAACAAGGACTCCCTACCTAGGGACACCCGACTCCGGCGGGCTGCCCGCTATCTGCGGGAATGGCGCGCGCGTCATGGCCGGAGCGTCAAGCACCAGATGATCCGAGGCGCCTCGTACGGCGTCGGGAGCGGGGCTGTGAGCCTCCTGGTCGTCTGGTTCGAAGCCCGCCACTGACCGCGCAGAGGTCGATCGGCGAAGGCCCCCCGCCTTGTGGTGGGGGGCCTTCCCTGTCCGTCGTCGGATTACCGGTCCTGCTGAGCGGGCCGCCGCATCCGGCGCTCCACCTCGTTGCCCCGGTCTTCCAGAAGGTCCATGATCGAGTAGGACTTCGCTTCTGGCGGGAAGGCGGCGTGCACGTCAAGGGTTCCGTCGTCGATCAGGTGGAGTGCCCTGACGTCGGAGCGCAGGTGGGCTTCCGACCCGTCGCGCCTCACCAGCAGCACCATCTCGCGGGCGTCGCATAGACCGTTGTCGCAGTACAGCTCGAGCCGGCCGGTGTCTTCCGCGCTGTCGGGCTTGGACCGCTTGACTGTGTGCTCGCCGCAGAACATGCACTGAACCGGCTTCGGTTCGTGGGTCCATGTCGTCTCGGGCTGTTCGCGGCGCAGCCACGGCGTGGTCCCCGCATCCCACTGGTTTGTCATGGTGGGAATGCTAGTGCGGCCTAGGGTCCGTGGTGGGGCGTCTGAAGTTCTTCAAGGTGCGGGCGCCAGGAGCGCGGACGTGATCGTCCGCCGAAGGCGCGTCTCAGATGCTACTCGACCGGAGGGCGCTTCTTCGCCTGCGCGGCGAGGACCGGGGCGTGACAGACGACGTAGAGCGGGCCCCCGCCGAGGCCGTAGCGGTGGGTGGGGCTGCCGCAGCTGGCGCACGGGCCGACCTGGGCGGGCGCGCACGTCGGAGCAGGCGGGGTGGGGGTCGTCATGCCGCCATCGTACGAGTGTGCGGGCCCGGGTCGGGTCAGGCGGGTAGGAGTGCGCAATAGGCGTCATAGACGCGGCGGGCGACGGCTGCGTGTCCAGCGTCGGTGGGGTGGGTGCTGTCGGTGGCGTAGATGTACGAGGAGACGTTGGCGCTGGTGATCCATGGTCCGTCGGTCTGGATGAGGGTGCCGGCTGCGTTGTAGATGGCCCCGGTCTGCGGGGAGATGAAGGGCAGGCCAGCGGCCGCCGCGGTGGTGCGGAGCGTGGCGTCGATGTTCTGCAGGGACGTAGCAGGGCTGGCGGTAGGTGCCCAGCAGCCGATGACGATGATCTGTGCGTTGGGCAGGCCGGTCTTGAGGGTGCTGAAGACGGAGGCGGCGGCGTTACCGATGGCGGTGAGAGTGCCGGCGGTGTCGTTGTACCCGCCGAAAACGATGACACGGTCGGGGTTGTAGGCGACAACGTCGGCTGAGACGCGGTCGCCGAAGGTCGCGGAGGAGCCGGCGGCGACGTACCCGGTGGATCCTTTGGCCTGGTCCCAGTCGTCGTTGCAGCCGATCATGCGGGCGAACCGCTTGAACCAGGTTCCTTGTCCGCCGCCGGTGTTGCCGGCGGATCCGTCGCTGATGGAGTCGCCGAGGATCGCGAGGCGGCCGCCCTGGGTTGCGGGGCGCCACACGTCGTAGGCGGGTTCGATGTAGACGCCGCCGAAGGGGAAGGTGGCGAGGTCTAGGCGCCAGCGGCGCGGCTTTGCGCTGCCCAGGTCCAGGAGCAGCCGGTACTGGTTTCCCGGAGTGAGCGTGACCGTTGCTGGCAGGGTCTGCAGGAGCTGGCCGATGGGCCGCCCGTCGATGACGAGCCGGTACATGCTGGCGGCCGAGATGTACTTGAACCGGACTTCGACGCGTGGGGCGTTCGTGCACCACTCCACGGACCACGTTGCCTGGGCAGTGGTGTAGGCGTGGGGGATCTTGCTGGTCGGCAGGTAGTAGTTGGTGTCCGGTGAGCTGGCGCCGAACTGGAAGTCTCCGGCGCCGCAGTACTGGTAGGGGCCAGTGTTGGGGACGACCTGGACGGCGGTGGAGAGCTGTGGTGAGGCGTTCGTTGCCGTGGTCGGCGTGGTGAGCGTCTCGGTCGAGAGGCTGTCTGCGATGAGCAGGTCGGGGAGATTGCGGCGCCGCCACGTCATCCCGCCTGGCGTCCGTAGCGTGCCGGCGACGGTGAGGGAGTCGTCCGTGCGGAGGGAGTCGGCGCCGTCCCGGTAGAGGACGGTGTCCCTCGCCGCGGAGCCGGAGCCCCACTCGAGCTTGCCGTCCGCGTAGCGCCGGTACCGGTCGAACGTGTCCCCGGAGACCAGGGAAGCGTCCGCCGCAGTGCCGGCCGTGCCGAGGGTGGCGTTCGTCGTGCCCGTCATGGTGCCGCCGGCCAGCGGCAGCGCGGCCGCGAGCGCGGCGGCAAGTCCGGTCACCTGGGACTGGGACAGGGTCAGGGGGTCGCTGCCCGCGGCGGCGTGCGTGCTGGCGTGGTTGATCGGGGTGGCGGGGGCGTTGACCCAGGTGCCGGGGGTGCCGCCGGTGGTGCACAGCCACCAGGCGCCCGCGCTGTCGGGGACGAGGTCGCCCGCCACCCACGTACCGGTGGTCGGCGCGCCGGCGCTGGTGCGGCGGCCGAAGAGACGCATGGCGGACAGGCTGCCCGACACGATCTCGACTGGGCCGGTGTAGTGCCCGCCGGTGAGGTAGGCGGTGCCACCCTCTACGGCGGCGATCCGGTTGACGGTGTCGTCGACGTAGCCGTTCAGGGCGGTCGTGGTGACCTGGGTGGCGAACTTGCTGTCGGCCCACGCCCGGTCCCCGTGCGGGTCGGACGCCGACGAGTGCGCCGTCACCTTCCCAGTGGCGTCCGTCGCAGCGGCCGTCGTGGCCGCGGACTGCGCCGCTGTCGCTTTCGACTGGGCGCCCGTCGTGGTCTCGAGCACGCTGGTGTCGGCGATGCCGTGGACGTCCGTGGTGTCGGCTGCGTGGGTGGCGAGGGCGCTCGAGGCGGCGGCCCGGTCGCCGTGCGGGTCGGTGGCGTCCCGGTGCGCGGCCACCTTGCCCGTCGCGTCGGTCGCGGCCGCGCTGGTGGCAGCGGTCTGGGCGGCGGTGGCCTTGGTCTGCGCCCCGGTCTGCGTCTCAAGGGCAGCTGTGTCCGCGATGCCGTGGACGTCGGTGGAGTCCGCGGCGTGCGCCGCGAGCTGGGTGTCGGTGTAGGCGCGGTCGCCGTGGGGGTCCGTCGCCCCGGCGTGCGTCGCTACCTTGCCGGCCGCGTCCGTGGCCGCCGCGGCGGTGGCGGCGGACTGGGCGGCGGAGGCCTTGCTGGTGGCGTCCGTTGCCGCGGTGGCAACGGCGGCGGACTGCGCCGCAGCAGCCGCTCCGGCGGCATCGTAGGCGGCGTTCGCGCGGGTGACCTCGGCGCTGATCGCCGTGTTCACCTTCGACTGGGCGCCGGTCTTCGTCTCCAGCGCCGCAGTGTCGGCGATGCCGTGGACGTCGGTGGTGTCCGCGGAGTGCGTGGCCACCTTGCCGGTCGCGTCCGTCGCCGCCGCGGCCTGCGCAGACGAGGCGGCGCCCGCCGGGTCGTAGGCGGCGTTCGCCCGGGTCACCTCCGCGGCGATGGCTGCGTCCGTGTACGCGTCGGATCCGCCCCCTCCCCCCGTGCCGTCCTGCCCGTCGGCGCCCTTCAGGGAGTCGAGGAAGTCCTGCTCTGTGCCGGTGTGGCCGTTCGCCAGCCAAATGTCGTAGGCGGACGCCCCGTCGTCACCGGGGTCGCCTTTCTGTCCGGCGAGGTAGACGACCGTGCCCTGCCCGGTCTGTGTGTCGGAGAGGTCGGCGCGGATGCTGCCCACCCAGTGCGAGCCCGACGCGGGGACGACGACGTACGACAGGTTCGGGGAGCCGTCGAGGGCGCGGCCCTCCTGGATCGCCCACAGGGTGTCCCCCGCATCCGAGGTGACCAGCGCGTTCGGGGTGAGGTCAGCCTCCCAAGTACCGTCCTGGTCCGGGTGGATGGTGACGTCCTTGACGAGCTCACCGGACAGGGAAGCGACGTAGCCGACCGTCGGCTTCCCCGTCACGTCGACCAGGCTGGCCTTCATCTCCACCCGCTGCGGGGATACATCCCCAAGCAGCTTCCCGGTGACCGTCGTCATCGTCGTCTCTCTTCTCCTGCAGGAGCCCGGTCAGGGGCTTTCGGACGGGGTCGGGGTGGGCACCGTGGAGCAGATCTTGTCGGCGGCCGCGCGGACGTCGGCGGTCACCTTGGTCGCGTTGTCGGCGCGGAGGATCGCCCACAGGGCGCACGTGAGTTGCTGCTGGTCGGTGCGCTGGGCGAGGCCGGTGGTCTGCCCCGAGCGGAGCGTGGACAGGCGGTCCTGGGACTTGCTGTTCTGCCAGACGAGCAGGCCAGCCAGGACGATCATTACGGCCACCACGCCGGCGATGACGGGTGTCGTGTCATGCCGGGGGCGTCGCAGGGAGGGCGTGGTCACGGTGGCCTCCT
>Ga0247773_1000834_pt1 | contig 10759 bp, 6 predicted proteins | sample UWRJL092311B6_FD_179934 | JGI IMG/M metagenome (GOLD analysis project Ga0247773, IMG submission 179934) | Plant litter microbial communities from Arlington Agricultural Research Station in Wisconsin, United States - UWRJ-L092-311B-6 | ecosystem: Environmental > Terrestrial > Plant litter >...
CAGAGCGCCCCGGAGAGCAGTGCCAAGCGGAGCCGGGCGTATTGCGACCGTCCATCGATCGCGCTCGCTGCGAAGGGAAAGCCGATTGCGTCGAGGTGTGTCCGTTCGACGTGTTCGAGGTCCGTCGCATCGAAGACGCGGATTTCGCCGAGCTGTCTTTGTTCGCGAAGTTGAAGAGCCGCGCGCACGGACGCAAGACTGCCTACACCCCAGCTGCAAGCGCGTGCCAAGCGTGCGGCCTGTGTGTCGTCGCCTGCCCGGAGAAGGCGATCTCGCTCGAAGCCGTCGCACAATCAATCGCTCATGGCTTGCGGGTGTTGACCGCTAATTGAGCCTCGAAGGCCCGCTGGTAGGCGGGCCTCGCTTCGCCACGGGCGACATAAGCCGAAAGGTTTGGGTATTCGTCCAGAATGCCGGACGGTCTCGACCTGAGCAGCACCGACACCATCATCAGATCGCCCGCGCTGAACGCAACATCGAGCCAGTCGGCCTGGCCCAGGCGAACGGAGAGTTGGTCGAGCCGGGCGCGAACGCGATTTTCCACGAGAGGCAAGCGCTCCGCACGCCAGGGCTTGTCGCCTTCGAGCAGCTTGGCGATTCCGAGATCGAGGATCGGCGGCTCGACCGAGCTGAGCGCGGCAAACATCCAGGTGATCGCACGCGCTCGGGCGTTCGCATCGTCTGGCAACAGGCCCGCATGACGCTCCGCGATGTGGAACACGATCGCTCCTGTCTCGAACAGGGCGAGATCGCCTTCTTCATAGGTCGGGATCTGCCCGAAAGGGTGAAGCGCTAGATGCGCGGGTTCCTTTAGCGCACGAAACGAGACCAGCCGAACCTGGTAAGGCTGGCCGGTTTCTTCGAGCGCCCAGCGAACGCGCGTGTCACGGGCCAGTCCCTTGCCACCATCGGGTGAGCGTTCAAAGGCGGTAATGGTGATGGTCGACATAGCGATGTTCCTTTCAAAAGCGGGCCTAGCCCTACACGAGCTGGTCGCGGCGGCGTTTCAGGGAGGCGATCTCGGCGCTGTTGGCGGTAAGCTCGATGGCTCTGTCGTACGCCGCGCGCGACTCGTGGTTCTGCCCCAGGCGGCGCAGCAGGTCAGCGCGGGTCGCATGGTACGCGTGATAACCGGAAAGCTTTTCCTCGAGACGATCGACGGTCGAAAGCCCCACCTCCGGGCCATCGAGCTCGGCGACCGCGATGGCGCGATTGAGGACGATGATCGGCGAGCGGTCGAGGCGAACGAGCTGGTCGTATAACGCAACGATTTGCCACCAGTCGGTGTCGCGGACGTGGCGAGCAGAGGTGTGCACGGCACTGATCGCTGCGAGGATCTGGTAGCGCCCCGGAGGCAGGCCGGTCGCTAGCCGCTCGCGCACCAGCCGATGACCCTCGGCCAGCAGCGCGGCGTCCCACGCGCTGCGGTCCTGCTCGTCGAGTGTGACCAATTCCCCGCTCGCCGAGATTCGGACGGCGCGGCGGGCCTCGGTCAGGAGCATCAGTGCCAGCAGCCCGGCCACCTCACCGTCTTCCGGCATGAGCGCACGGGTCAGGCGAGTCAGCCGGATGGCCTCGGCGGTCAGCTCGTGGCGCACAGGAGCCGTATCCGGGCCAGTCGCCAGATAGCCCTCATTGAAGACCAGGAAGAGGACAGCGAGCACGCCGGAGACACGTGACGCGAGGTCGCCCGCGGACGGCACCCGATAAGGGACACGGGCGGCCTTGATTTTCGCCTTCGCGCGGGTGATCCGCTGTCCCATGGCGGCTTCCTGCACCAGGAAGGCATGGGCGATCTCGGGCACGGTCAGACCGCCGACCATGCGCAGCGTGAGCGCCACGCGGGTGTCCATCGCGAGCGCCGGGTGACAACACGTGAAGATCAGACGAAGCCGTTCGTCGTCGACGGCCCCGATGGGCTCGGGCTGGCCTTCATCGAGCATCGGAACCTCCGTCGGCATGTCGTCGCGCTTGTTCTCGCGCCGGAGCCGGTCAATGGCTTTGCCTTTGGCGGTGGTCATCAACCAAGCGCCGGGGTTGGGGGGTACACCTTCAGCCGGCCACCGCCCGAGGGCAGTCGCGAACGCCTCGGCCGCCGCCTCCTCGGCGACGTCGAGGTCGCCGAAACGCCGGGTCAAGGCGGCGACCAGCCGCGCCCACTCCTGGTGGTGCACCTGGGCGATCGCCTTCCGAACGTCGCTCACGTTCACTCCTCGAAAGCCCGAAATGGCCGCAGCTCGACCTTCCGGTTGCAGGCTTTCGACCCGGCGGTAGCGAGCTCGAGCGCCACGTCGAGATCGGGAGCCTCGATGATCCAGAAGCCGGCCAGGAGCTCCTTCGACTCCAGGAAGGGACCGTCGGTGAGGATCGGCTGCTCACCGCGGCCGTCGATCACAGTAGCCGTGCTGGGCTCAGCCAGGCCATTGCCGTAAACCCAGTAGCCTTGGCCGCGGAGGCGGTCGTTGAACGCGTCGATGGCAGCCATCTCGCCTGGCAAGGCCAATTCGGTACCGTCGGCAAACACGGAAACCAAGTACTGCATCTCGGATCATCTCCTGGTGGGGGCCCATTCGCGAGCAGCTGCTCACCCCTACTACGATCACCTCCACCCGGATCCGACAGCACCTCCTAGATTTTTTCTCTCGCCCACACCATTTGCCGCTGTCCGCCGGGCCGGCGGGGCATGCGAGCTGCGCACTCAGTCCGAAGCCGGCTCTGTGGACGAGCCGGCTTCGGTCCCGGCGATCAGTAACTTCCGGACAGGCCGCCCAGCGAGGGAAGCGCGGTCGTGTTACCCGCTGTCCGGTTCGCGCAGAAGCTCACCTGGATGTTCTGCGTGTGCGGCGCGACCACGAGCTGATCCGCCTGTGGCGTGATGGTCACGAGGCCGGTCGCGCCGCTGGTCGTGCCCTTCGTCACTTGGTAGATGCTGGATTGCTGGGGGTTCACGAAAGCGCGCCAGCTGCTGGTCGCCGTGCTCGCGATGTTCAGCGCGTTGACGCTGGCGCAGTAACCCGCGCCCCAATCGCTCGTGATGGTGAGCGAGCCAATCAGCGTGGTTTGCGGTGCGACGCATTGGTTGCCGGTGCAGACCTGGCTCAAGCAGTCACCGCTCGCTTGGCAAACGCCGCCGCCGGCGCAGGCGAAGCAGCCCGAGCCGCCACAATCTGTGCCGGTCTCTTTGCCGTCCTTCACGCCGTTACTGCAGGCGTCGGCGGCCGTCGGAGCGTCGGGGCGCGTCTCGCAAGCGGCAAACAGGTTGGTGCCGCTGCCGCCGCGGCAGGTATCGCTGCCTGTGCCGCCTTCGAGGTAGTCGTTGCCGGCGCCGCCATCGAGCGTATCGGTGCCGCCGTCACCGCCCAGGGTGTCGTCGTTGTCCTCACCGAACAGCTGGTCTTGGCCCTGACCGCCCGCGAGCGTGTCGTTGCCGAGGCCGCCGCGCACGATGTCGTCACCGTCGTTGCCAGTGATCAGGTCGTCGCCCGCGCCGCCAGTGAGGGTGTCCTGACCGGTCCCGCCGTAGATGCGGTCATTGCCCGCGCCACCGTCGATGATGTCATCGCCCGCGCCGCCGCTGATGAGGTCATCGCCGCTGTTGCCGTTGATGCGGTCTTGGCCGCCGCGACCGAGGATGCAATCGACGCCGGTGGTGCCGTTGAGGGTGTCGTTGCTCGGCGTGCCGAGCATGACGTGACTGCCGACGGGGCAACACGTCGCGCTGTCACCGAGCTCCGCCGTCACGGCCTGCGTCGCCGTGACGCTGCCGCCCGCGCTCGTGGCCGTCCAGGTCACCAGCGTCCGCCCGAGCGGGAACGTGCTGGGCGCGTTGTTCGTAATCGTCACGGTACCGCCGCAGCCGTCCGTCGAAAGGGGCGTCCCGAGTTGCACGCCCGAGCACACCGAGGTCGTGAAATCAGCCGGAACGAAGCTGAAAACTGGCGCCGAAGCGGCCACGCTGACGGTCGAGGTCGTGCCATTGTTCAGCGGGCTCACGTCCGTCGTCTCGGCGACGACGACCGCATTCACGACCAAGTTGCCGGACGGCGTGGCGCAGCTCGTCTGCACGATGAAGTCGGCCTGCAGCGTCGCGCCCGGAGCGAGCGAATCCGCCGCGAGGATCGCGCTGCTGCCCGCTACGCTGCAGCTGCTGGTCGACGTGCACTGGGAGAACACTGCTCCGCTCGGAAGCGTGAGGTTCACGGTAGGCGGCTCGGCCGCCGCCGGTCCGGTGTTGCTCACCGTGACGTGGAACGTGACGCTGTCGCCCTTCTTGAGGCTGCTCGTCGAGGCGCTCACGCTGATTCCGAGGTCGGCTTGCAGCAAGCGCCGCTGCAGCTGGTCGAAGTACTCGTTGCTCGGTTCCGCGATCACCGTCTCGTTGAGCGGATTGACCGCGGGGTTGATCTTGAACAGCAATTTGTCCCAGTCGCTCGGCGCCGTCAGCTCGTTCGGCTGCGTGCAGGCCGACAGGTCCGGCCCCGGGCAGGCCGTCGCGCGCCCCAACACGAAGTCGGGGTGATCGGCCGAGTCCGGATCCGCGCTCACGCCGATCAGCGTCGAATCACACACGCGATCCGGGCCGTCCATGATGAATTGGCCGAAAACTTGGTCGTCGCCAGCAATTGAAGTCTGAAATTGTGCGTCCGAGTTGGAGTCGATTCGCCCCTCGTCCGTCTTGTCGACCTTGGCGAGCCAAGTATCGCCAGGGACACCGATGGGGTTGATCACTCCCGTCGCGATGTAGTCGCAGTCGAGCGGGTCTGGGTTCCCGGCCGCGTCCGTGCCGCCGTAGATGTAGAGCGCCACCGTCGCGTCGAACGGAGCGCAGCGATCGGCGAGCATGAAGGCCCTGGGATCACACGAGTCGAGAATGAAGTCAGGACCCGGAAGGATCTGAATCACTTGTCCGGCGGCGTTCAAAACCGCTTCATCCTTCGGCGACACGGGCGTGTCGACGGCGGCGCGACCGGGGCCCGGGTTGACACTGAAGACGAAGCGGTCGTTGCGGGGGTCTTCGACCACGCGCAATTCGTAGCAGAGCTGCGTCTCGATCGTCCCGTCCGTGCCGGGATAGACGAAGTTGCCGACTTTCATGTCGGACCCCGCGACACCGTTGCAGCGGGTTCGACTGTAGAGTTTGCCGTCGGGGCCCGGAACGATGACACCGCCCGCGAGCACGTCCTTCGGTGACGCGACCGACTTGAGTTTATGCTTGCTGTCCGTCTCGATACAGAAACGGTCGCCGTTGACGTCGGAGGTGAAGTTTTTGTCCGTCGAGACGGTATTGCAGTTCCAGTCGAGACCCGCGCTGGCCGGGCTGCTCTTCCGGCCGTCGATGCTGCCGTCCAAGATGCTGGCGTTCGTGCAAGTCCACGTGGCGTTCAATGGCGAGGCCGGTGACAGGCCCTTCGTTTCATCGAGATTCGTTTCGAACAGGGAGTCGCGCTTGACCGGCGAATAGTCGACGAGCGGCGGCGAGGCGTTGGCGTAGATGTAGTTCATCCCGCTCAGGTAGTTCGGCTTGAAGTTGAGATCGTCGCTGCCGCCGTGGCGAAGGCCGAGGTTGTGCCCGAGCTCATGCATGAAGCGCGAGCCGACCATGTCGTGCTGGTGCGCATTGAAACTGGCACTGTCGCGTGCCTCGATGATCATGAACGCCGACTTGGCAAACCCGTTCTCACCTAGGTGCGCGATGCCCGCCGCACCGGCAATCGGAATGCCGTGCGCGAAGAGCGCGTAGTGAAAGGCCTTGTTTTTAGCCGCGAGGCGGGCAGCGTTCGCGGGCAACCGGTCGTCCGCGGTGCCGAACGATTGGTTGCGATAATTCTGGTAGCAATACGGCGATGCGGTACACACCGTGGCATTCGGGCTCGTGTCCGTACCGAAGCAACACGAGTTGGTGTGGGGCACGTCCTCGTCGATTACGACGTGAAGATTCATGCCCGCGCGCGTGAAGGCCGCTCTCACGGGATCGAAATCCGTGTCGATGGGCCGGTGCGTGTGCAGATCGGGGCCGACGCAGTCACCGCCAGCCACGGCGCACGCCATGGCGTCGATTTCGACGTACACGTCTTTTCGCTGCGGGTCGGCGTTCGGCAGCAGGTAGTCGGGGATGCCGTCGCCGTTGCCGTCGATGCCGTCATTGGGGCCGACGCCCTCTTCCGCGTCGGTAAAACCGTCGCCGTCGGAGTCGACCACGGACGCGTTCGACAGGTGGCGGCGCCGGATCGCGATAGCGTCCCCCCCGCCGTAGATCGGGAACGGGCCCTGCCCGAAGATTGCGGCGCGGGCGTCGCGGCCTTGATTGTCGTAGACGCTGAGGGGCCCGACGAAGACCGGCGGCTCAGTGCTCGGCGACTGGTGATGGAGGTGGCCGGTCACGATTTCGGCCAGGCCGTCCTGATCCAGATCGCCCACGGCGATCTGGTCGCCTTCTTGGAACAGCGGCTGGCCCTGAGTCGGGTTGTACACGATGGCAGGCTGGCCCGGGAACGTGAAGAAGTTGAAATCGCCTTCCTCCGTGCCGCCAGTAAGGCCCGGATGCACGATCACCACGTCGTCGAAGCGGTCACCGTTGAAGTCAGCGCACAAGAGGCGATCACCCTGGCTGAAAGCGGGAGTCGTCGCACCGAAATACGCTTGAACGTCGATCGCGGGACGCGACGGATGGCTGTAGATGTGGAAACCGAACGACTTGACGACGATGTCGTCGAAGCCGTCGTGGTCCAGATCGCACACCGCGAAATCCTCGCCCAGCGCGAAGCCGCTGAGATCCGAACCGCCGTTGGCGAAGATGTCACCGGCGTTGTGTCCGGCGCGCGACACGACCGTAATCCTGCCGAGAGCTCCGCCGCCGTTTTGGTCGCGTATGCCGAGCACGACTTCATCGAACCCGTCGTGATCGACATCGCCCATGCCGATGATGGACTTGGGGGGAAAGCCGTAAGACTGGAGGCCCGGAAATCCGAGCAGCATGCCAGTGTCGTTGAAGGCGCCGACTCCGCCAGACGCCATCCCGATCACGAAGTCGTCATCGCCGTCGCCGTCCAAATCGCCGAGCGCGACCTGGTTCCCCTGGGTGTACACATCGACCGTACTTTGCGCGTTAACTCCGTGCACTTTGTCGATCAGGTACACGCCGGGGGCGCCCAGCTCATGCGTCGAATAGGCTAACTGGCCCAGGCCGACGGCGAGCGCGCCCTGCGCTTCGCCGACCCGCTCCGCTTTGTCTTCGGGCTTCGCGCCCGAGTTACATCCACCCAACCCGGCGGAACCCGCCAAGGAGAGCACGAGCACGCCGAGCCCCAGCCGCAAGCTTCCCCATCGCATATGCATCCCGCCACCTCCCTTGAGAATTCGACGGTAGAATACACAAAGGCCCGCGCATCGCCACACAAATCGCGCCACGCGCACGGCGTGGGATCATCGAGCGACAGATGATATCGGTGATCGCATCGTGCAGGTCGCAGCGCATCGATCCTGCGCAGTAGCGATGTGGCGAAATCAACCGAGCGTGCGAGCGCGCCAAAAGTCGTAGCCGCGGGGCGCTCGCCGCTCTAGCCGTCTGTGCGCATGTATTTCATCGCCATCTGCGCCTTCTTGGGGCTCTGGTTCTACGGCTTCGTCGGCCTCTTGATGGGTGGGATGGTGGGTGGCGTGCTCGCCTACGTTGCACTGCGTGAACGGCTGCGCCGCGTGCGTGAGCAGTTCATCGGGGCGACCTTTGCCGTGATGGGCGCGCTGTGCAAAGCGGACGGCGTAGTCACTCGCAACGAAATTCAGGTCGTCGAGCAGACCTTCACCTTGTTACGACTCGGACCGGAACAAAAAGCAAAGGCCAAGGCGGCCTTCAATCGCGGGAAGACCCCCGGATTCGACCTCGACGGTACGGTCGCCGTGTTCGCCCGAGTTGCGCCGCGCGGCAGCATCTTGTTCAAATTGTTTTTGCAGCTTCAGGCGATGGTGGTTGCAGCAGACGGGCAGGTGCACCCGGCCGAGCGGGCCGTGCTGCACCGGGTGGCGCGCGATTTGGGTTTGGGCGATCGCGAGCTGGCCCAACTCGAAGCGCTGATCCGAGCCGCAGCCAGGCCTCCTTCATCCGCTCCCCAGAGCCGCGATTCGTCGCAGCGTCGACTCGCGGACGCATACGCCGTGCTCGGCGTCACCCCGAACGCGAGCGAGAGCGACATCAAACACGCCTACCGCAAGCTGATCCGCGAAAACCACCCTGATAAGATCGCGTCGAAAGGACTCCCCGAGAGCATGCGCAGCGTCGCCGAAGCTCGCTCGCGGGAGATCAATACTGCCTACGATCTGATCAAGAAGACGCGCGCGTTCGCTTAGGGACTCTGGCGACGCCTCGCAGCAGCCGAATTGGACGCGTTCGAACACTGCCCGCTAAGGACCGCAGCGCTCCGTAAAACTGCCGCGCGAGTCCCGCGGCACACACACGCCCTGGGTACAGGAAAAAGCCGGGTGACAGACGGTACCGGGCTCGTCGCAGCGCTGCTTGCCGAAGCGCATGGCCAGGCACACGGTCTGAGCGCAGTTGTCTTCGAACCCAGGACACACGCACAGTAACTCCGACTGGCAAGGGTTGGCTGCGCGCGCGTAGCATGCCTGCCCGGGAGCCGCGGGGGCTGCGCAAAGCGCGGGGGTGACCGACGCATCGCAGTATTTATCGAGGCCGCACGACTCCATCAAGGGCGTCTGCGTTTCAGGATCGATCAGGCACGGCTCTGCGACCGCGGGGGGCTGCCGGCAGGTGCCCACTTCCTTGCTCACGCGGTCGCAGACCAAGCCGGCAGCACAGTACGCCGCGGAGCCCGTGAAGGAGTCGACCCCACAGGGCGCGCCCAACCCCGGCGGCGCCTTGCAGACTAAACCGTCGAGCTCGCAGTACACATCGGCAGCGCACCAGCGTTCCTTCTCGCACGACATGCCGAGGCCCGGATATGCGGTGCACAAGCTGGTCACCGAATCACAGTAGGAGTCGGCGCTGCAGCCAACAGTAGGCATGCACGCTTGACCGGCGCTGGGGCGCGTCCCGGGAATTTGCCTTTTGACGCACTTTTTCGTGCTGTCGCAAGCCAGACCATTGGTGCAGGCCACATCCGGCGCCTCACACGATTCGCCCTCGCCCACGAGGCTCGCGCACAGCCCACAACTTTCCGCGCTCGCGGTCTTGCACACCAGCGACGCGCACTGCGAAGGGTACGCGCAGGCTTCGCCGATTTGCCGCGTACCCGGTGTGACGCACGCGGGGCGCTTGCCAGCAATCTCGTCCGCGCACGAAAGCACGGCGTAGTCGGCAGCACATGCCGATAATATTGCAGCCGTTCGAGTCGAGCCGGGTGAGCTCACGACGTCGGGACAGCCGAGCGTCGACGTCATGCATGCGCTGGCCATGCCCCCTTCACACTCGGCCCTGCGAACACAGCTCGCGAGCGCGTATTTGATGCACGCCTCGCTGAGGCTATCTCCCAGGACGTACCCTCCGCCGGAGCCCGCATTGGCCGCTCCAGCGCCGCTCGCGCCCCCGCCCACCCCCGGGCCACCCGACGTCGGCGCAGCTCCGCTTGCTCCGCCTGCTCCAGATGCCGCGCCAGCGCCGGCCGCGATACTGTCCCCGCCCCCATTGCTTTTTGCATGCGTGCCGGAGCTGGAGCCGCAACCGACGACAACCAGTCCCCATGAGCACCCCAGCCCCACCAGCCATGAAATCCGAAAACCCATCCTTGCCATCTTCGGTTGGATTGGGCGCACTTTCAAGCTCACGCGCGCAAGGGGCTCGGCGATTCGGGTCGAAACCTGAGCTTGCTATGGGACGTTGAAACAACCGAGATCGAGCTTGCCGTTCCCGGGGAGCTTGGGCCCACTACGGTATACGCTGTAGTAGAGCTCGTACGCGCCAGGGATTACGAGCGCTGTGTAAGCACCTTTTGCGAGCTCGGCAGGGTCGCTGCTTTGCGATGGAATCAAGGCGAGCTCGCCATCGTCACCACCGAGGCCGCTCAGAGTCAGGCGAGCTAGACCGGCCGTCGTCGGGTCCGAGATCACGCTGCCGTTGACGGTGACCGTGCCTGAAACGGTGACAGCCGGGACATCGATGTCGACGATTATAGAGGAAAGCGGACCGACGACGATCCCTTTCTGGAGCACCGCCTGTCGATTGATCGGCATGCTCGTCCCTACGCTGCTCAGGCCGTAATAGACGTCATAGGTCCCAGGCACGACGCCCCTGGAATACGAGCCATTGCGAATACCGCTCAAAGTAACCTGACCGCCGTCAGCGTTGCGTAGCGAGACGTATCCGACACCCGAAGCGCCTAGGCCCACGACCTTGCCATTGAGGGTAATGTTGCCCGACACGGTGGAGATGGGCACGTCGATGTCGAAGACCGAAGAAGACTTGTCGACGACGAGCCCTTTCCGAAGCTTGGTCGCAGTGTTCACCGGCGCGCCAGGGACGATATCGCGCGTGCTGTCGTAGACGACGTCGTACGTGCCAGGAATGACCAGCGCAGAGAAGGAGCCGTCGGTGCTGGGGGAGAGAGCGATCTTGTCGCCTGCAGCATTGCTCAAGCTGAGAATGTCGGTGCTGCCAAAGCCACTGGTCGCGGCGCCGTTGGACGTGATTTTTCCCGAAATCTGCACAGCCGGCAGATCCACCTGCAGCGAAAGCGGGGAGCTGCCCACGACGATCCCGCCCATCAGCTTGCTGGATGTGTTCTTGGGCAGACCGGGTCCGGAAGCGTCG
>Ga0247773_1000837_pt1 | contig 10716 bp, 6 predicted proteins | sample UWRJL092311B6_FD_179934 | JGI IMG/M metagenome (GOLD analysis project Ga0247773, IMG submission 179934) | Plant litter microbial communities from Arlington Agricultural Research Station in Wisconsin, United States - UWRJ-L092-311B-6 | ecosystem: Environmental > Terrestrial > Plant litter >...
AACAACCCCTGATGTCGCAGCCCGCACCCGGCTCCGTTTTCCTGCGCGCGCTCGCCGCCGCCGCCCTCCGCGAGGGCGACCCGGCCGAGCTGGCCGCGCGCGCCGCCGAGGCGCTCACCGGCGTGTTCCAGCAGCAGGAGAGCCTGGTCTTCGACGTCCAGTTCACTGGCTTCGTGTTCAAGGGCAAAGCACTGGGCGGGACGGATGCGTCGCTGCTGCGCGCCGCGGGGCAGCTGATCGTGATGCGCATCACCCGCGTGGGCTTCACCGCCGAGGCGCGCGCGGAGGATTTGGAGATCTTCTTCGCCGGGCTGGCGCAGCCGGTGGGCGAGCTGGGCGTGGACGGCATGGTGGGCCTGCTGCGCAGCCGCAAGCCGTTCGGCGTCTACGTCACCACCTCGGGCGGGGAGACCTACCGCCCCGAGCGCCGCCCGCAGCCAACGTCCGCCCCCGAGCAGCCCGTCGTCCCCTCCGCCGCGGAGCGTGGGGAGGAGGCCGCAGGGAGGGGACCCGCCGCGGTCGAGACACCGCTCGTCGATACGCCGTCCGTCGACGCGTCTGTGGACGTTGCCGTGTCCGCCGGTCAGGCGAGCACGGCGGGGCAGGGTTCCGCCCCGTCCAGTTTGAATGCGCAGGGCGGGGGAGAGGAGAAGGCGGCGACCGAGCCGGTGTACGCCGCGGGCGGGTTCATGATGTTCGGCGAGGGAGATGCCACCGACCTCTCCGACTTCGAGCTGCTGGACGACTTTCCGGTGCTCGACGCCCCGGCCGCCGGCGCTCGCCCGCCCGCCACGCCGGTCGCGGGGAGCCTGCCGGCGGAGGAGGTGGCCAGCAACAACATGTTCCACTTCTTCCGCACCGCGCACAGCGAACGGGGCGACGAGGAGGCCGAAGCGCTCCCCGGGCTGCTGCGGGCGGAGGAGAACCCCGCGCGCTTCGACGACCTGGCGCAGGCCGCGGCGCGCGCGGCCTCGCAGTTCGTGCGCGCGGGGCATCCGTCCAGGGCGGTGGAGCTGCTCGACGTGCTGGTGGGCGAGGCCCAGCGCGGCGACCGCGGGCGGGTGTTCCGCGACCTGGCCGTCCAGGCGCTGCGGCGGGCGGCGGCGCCCGAGATGCTGCACCGCCTGGGCGAGCTGCTGCAGCACGGTGGCGCCGAGCGCGAGCGCATCCTGCACTTCTTCACCTTCATGGGCGGCGAAGCGGTGCAGCAGCTCGAGACCACGCTCTTCCGCACGGCCGACCCCGACCTGCGCATCGCCATCTTCCGCCGCCTGATCGCGATGGAGGGGATGAGCGTGCGCTTGGCGGCCCGCGCCATGGCCGACCCGTCGCCCGCGCGCACCCGGATGATCCTGGAGCTGGCCGTGCTCCCCGACGTTGACCCCGACGTGGCGTTGCGCTGGCTGGGCGAGGCTGCGGCGCACCCCGACGCCACCGTGCGGCTGGACGTGGCGCGGCTGGTGGCGGTGGTCGGAGGCCGCGGCGGGCTGCGCATCCTCCTCGACCTGCTCAACAACGACCGCGACACGCTGGTGAAGCGCGCCGCCATCCAGGCGCTGGGCACGCTGGGCGACGCGGCCGCGGTGCCGTTCCTGAGCCGCGTGGTGAGCGACGGGGATGAAGAGTCGCAGCTGGCGGCGGTGAGCGCGCTGGCCCGCATCGGCAGCGGCGAGGCGATGCCGGCGCTGCTGGGCGTGGTGAACCGCCGGACGCTGCTGGGGCTGAAGAAGAGCTCGCGCGTGAAGACCGCCGCCATCTCCGCGATCGCGCGCATCCCTACCCAGGCCGCCCGCGACGCGCTCCACGCCCTCGCCGCAGGGAAGGACTCCGACGCGGCCGCCGAAGCCCAGCGCGCCCTCGCCACGATGGACTGAGCTCGATCGCCCCTCCCGGCCCATCAGACGGCCCCGCGGATCTCCTTCCGTGGGGCCTTTTTGCATTCCACAACACAGGTTGCACACCTGTCATGGAGATAACGATCTTAACATCTGTAGTGAAAACAACATCTTTAACACTTGTTGTATTGATACAGAAACCTATGATTGGCAAGGTGTTAGCCTGTTACGCGGCGAAGCTGTGGAGCATGTTCTCCGGGCCGCTACCGACGAGCTGTGGGAAAGTCTGAGCACCGACTGCCGAGCATTTGCCTCTGAGGGGACGGCGGAGGCGGGTTCTCACGGCGGCCGCCTTCGCACGGACCAGGGGATCTGCGGCCTCGCCATCGATCATCTAGACGGCGGGGGGACAGCGTTCCACCAAGCGACCTCGGCCGCTACTGAAGTCCGCGAAGGCGGACTGCATGCCGTTGTGGCGAGCGAGTTTACTCGCAAATTCGCCGCGGCCGACGACGAATTGAATTGGTGACGTGGAGGGGGCCTGCCATTCCCGTGGTCCCGACGAATCCCGTGGTCCCGACGAATGATGACGTGGAGAGGCCCGCCACGATGGCCACTCGTGCCGAAACGGCGGGGTGCCAAGGGGCAGATGGGGAGCCGGTGGTACAACGGACGCAGCGCCGCCGCTCGCATCGAGTTCACCGAGATGCGTCGATCGGACCAGCGTGGCCACGCGCGCAGCTGGTGACGCGGGCGGCCAGGCGACCAGGAGGCGGGGTGTTTGATGAATCGCATCAATGGGTTGGTGGAAAAGCGCTGTGGAGAAGGGGATGTGGAGATCGAATCGAGTTTCCCACAGCTTTCCCCAATCCAAGTTTACATAACGTATATTATACGCAGTGGTGCGGCGGTTGCACGGAGTGTCGGTTCTCACCCCAAAGGAGCCTCCGATGGCACGCGCGATCTGGAAAGGCAGCATCAGCTTCGGTCTCGTCAGCATTCCCGTGGGCCTGTTCAGCGCGGAGACGCGCGACGAGATCAGCTTCAGGCAGCTCGACAAGAACAACCTGTCGCCGGTGGGCTACCGCAAGTACAACAAGGCCACCGGCAAGGAGGTCGAGTCGGACGACATCGTCAAGGGCTACGAGTACGAGGACGAGCGCTACGTCCTCCTCAGCGACGAAGACCTGCGCCGGGCCAACCCCGAGAAGACGCAGACGGTGGACATCACCGACTTCGTGGACCTGGACGACATCGACCCCGAGTACTTCGACAAGCCCTACTACCTGGCGCCGCTGAAGAAGAACGCCAAGGCCTACGCCCTGCTGCGCGAGGCGCTGAAGCGCTCGGGCAAGGTGGGCGTGGCCAAGGTGGTGATCCGCTCGCGCGAGTACCTGGCCGCGGTGATCCCGCACAACAACGTCCTGATCCTCGAGATCCTGCGCTACCCGCACGAGATCCGCGGCATCAACGACCTGGAGCTTCCCGGCGAAGACCTGGAGGCCCAGGGCGTGACCGACCGCGAGGTGAAGATGGCCGAGGTGCTGATCGAGGGGATGACCAGCGACTGGGACCCCGAGCGCTACAAGGACACCTACCGCGACGACCTGATGGCCCTCATCAACCGCAAGATCGAGAGCGGCCAGACCGAGGTGCTCGACGAGACGCCGGTGGAAGAGCCCGACACCGACGCCGGCGACAAGGTGGTCGACATCATGTCGCTCCTCAAGCGGAGCGTGGAGGCCACCCAGACCCGCGTAGCCGCCGACCGCGCCGCCAACGTGCTGGACGACGACCTTCCCGGCGCTGACGAGGACGGGGCCGGCGAGCCCCCCGCCCCCAAGGCGAGGGCCGGGAAGGCCCCGAAGCCCGCGAAGACTCCGAAGCCGGCCGCCGCCAAGCCCGCGGCGGCCCCGGCCCCGGCCTCGACTCCGACGGCCAGCGGCAAGCCCAAGAGCAGCGCGCGCCCCGCCAAGCCGCGCCCCCGCACCAAGAGCTGACGGCGGCCAGCCTCCGCCTGGTGCGATGCCCGTGGCGCCCCTTCGGCGCCACGGGCATTACATTTGAGTGAGATGCTGCCTCGAATCAGTGCACCTGCGCTACGTGAACGATCACTTCGTGCACTTTCGGCGAGAAGATCGGCCAGCGGCGCGGCAACGGCAAAAACGCACAGTCGGCTTTCCCACGCGACGGAGACCGGATGGGGCTTTCCGAATACCACCGCAAGCGCGACTTCGACAAGACCGCCGAGCCGCGCGGAGACGAGCACCCGTCGGGCTCCACCCTGAGCTTCACGGTCCAGAAGCACGCCGCCAGCCACCTGCACTACGACTTCCGCCTGGAGCTGGACGGGGTGCTGAAGAGCTGGGCCGTGCCCAAGGGCCCCACCTACGACCCCACCGTGAAGCGCCTGGCCGTGCACGTGGAAGACCACCCGGTCGAGTACGGCGACTTCGAGGGGATCATCCCGAAGGGCGAATACGGCGGCGGCACGGTGATGCTGTGGGACACCGGCACCTGGGAGCCGCTGGACGACGCGCACAAGGGCTATCGCAAGGGCCACCTCCGCTTCGCCCTGCACGGCCAGAAGCTGCGCGGCGCCTGGCACCTGGTCCGCTCGCGGCGGGGCGAGGAGGGCGAAAAGGAGCAGTGGCTCCTGTTCAAGGACGACGACGACCAGGCGCGGCCCGAGACGGAAGGCCGCGTGACGGAGGACGAAGCGCTCTCCGTTAAAACTGGACGGAGCATCGAGGAGATCGCGGCCGACGCCGACACCACCTGGAACTCCAACCGCCCGCCCAAGGACGCGGCCACGAAGCGCGCGGCACCCGCCGCCGCGGCGAAGAAGCCGGCGCCGCGGAAGTCTACAAAGACCGCGAGCACGGAGGCGAAGCCGGCATCGAAGTCCGCGTCCTCCCCCGCCCCGCCGGCCGGGGCGCGCAAGGCGGCGATGCCGCGCGAAATCCTCCCCGAGCTGGCCACGCTGGTGGACGAGGTGCCGGCCGGGAAGGAGTGGCTGCACGAGATCAAGTTCGACGGCTACCGGCTGCTGGTGTTCATCGACCGCGGCAAGGTGCGGATGGTCACCCGCAAGGGGAACGACTGGACCGACAAGTTCACCAGCCTGGTCCCCGCGTTCGAAAAGCTCCCGGTGAAGCAGGCGATATTGGACGGCGAGTTGGTGATCGTGGCGCCCAACGGCACCAGCAGCTTCCAGATGCTGCAGAACGTGCTGAGCAGCGGCCGCCACGACGAGCTGGTATTCTACGCCTTCGACCTGCTCTATGCCGACGGGATGGACCTGCGCGCGGCACCGCTCGTCGCGCGGAAGGAGGCGCTGCACGGGATCCTGGGCGGCGGCCAGGACGGCCGCGTGCGCTTCAGCGACCACGTGGTGGGCAACGGCACCGTCTTCCACGCGCAGGCGTGCCGGATGAACCTCGAGGGGATCATCGCCAAGCGCACCGACAGCCCCTACGCCAGCAAGCGCACGAAGGACTGGCTCAAGATCAAGTGCCAGCGCCGGCAGGAGTTCGTCATCGGCGGCTACACCGACCCCAAGGGCTCGCGCGCGGGCTTCGGCTCGCTGATCCTGGGCTTCTACCGCGGCGACCAGCTGATCCACGCCGGCCGGGTGGGAACCGGCTTCAACGAGGAGACGCTGCGCGACATCCACCGCCGGCTCAAGGGGCTGGTGACGGAGCGCTCGCCGTTCGCCGACTATGGCCAGCGGCGCGCGCCGAGGGACGTGCACTGGGTGGAGCCCGAGCTGGTGGGCGAGGTCGCGTTCACCGAGTGGACCGACGAGGGAATCCTGCGCCACCCCACCTTCCAGGGCCTGCGCGAGGACAAGAGCGCGCGCGAGGTGGTGCGCGAGGACGAGAAGCCGCTTCCCAAGCGCGCGAAATCCGCCGCCCCCTCCCTCGCCCCGGCCTCGACGCCCGCCGACATCAGGAAAGCGGCAGCCGACGACGTGAAAGCGCGCGTAAGCACGAGCGGGGGCGAGTACGAGCGCCCGCTGCGCAACCGCGAGCTGCTGTCGCGGCCGCCCAGCACGCGCGCGGCGGGGCGCGGCCGCAAGACGGCCGAGGCGGAGGTGGCGGGCGTGCGCATCACCCACCCCGACAAGGTGCTGTACCCCGACACCGGCGTGACCAAGCTGGAGCTGGCGCGCTACTACGAGGAGATCGGCGAGGACTGGATGCTGCCGTACTGCGGCGGCCGTCCGCTCACCCTCGTCCGCTGCCCCGAGGGCGCCGGCAAGCCCTGCTTCTACCAGAAGCACGCCGACGACAACTTCCCCAGGGCCGTCGGCCGGGTCGAAGTCCAGGAGAACACGGGCGACAAGGACGTCTACACCTACGTCGACTCCGTGCCCGGGCTGGTCTCCCTGGTGCAGATGGGCGTGCTGGAGCTGCACGTGTGGGGTGCGAAACGTGACAACATCGAGCGCCCCGACCTGTTCATCATCGACCTGGACCCGGCGACCGACGTGCCGTGGGAGCGCGTGGTCAAATCCGCGCTGTGGGTGCGCGAGCAGCTGGGCGAGATGGGGCTGGAGAGCTGGTGCAAGACCACCGGCGGCAAGGGCTTGCACGTGGTGGTGCCCATCGCCCGCCGGCATGGGTGGGACGAGGTGAAGGAGTTCACGAAGCAGTTCTGCGCCGAGCTGTCACGCCGCGCGCCGGGCGAGTACATCACCAAGAGCACGCTGGCCAAGCGCGGGGGGAAGATCTTCCTCGACTACCTGCGCAACGCGCGCGGCGCCACGGCGATCTCGGCCTACTCGGTGCGCGCCAAGCGCGCCGGCGCCGCCTCCGTGCCCCTCGCCTGGAGCGAGGTGAGCGCGAAGATCCGCTCCGACCAGCTCACCCCCGCCGCCGTGATCGAGCGGCTGAAGAAGCTCACCCGTGACCCGTGGGAAGACTTCTACAAGGCGAAGCAGAGCATCACCAGGGAGATGAAGCAGGCAGTGGGGATGAAGTGATCCCGAATCGTTGGTGCCACCGCGGATGAAGAACAGCGATTCCTCACGCAGAGTTAGCAGAGTCAGCAGTAAACAGCGGTTTTTCACTGCTGACTCTGCTGACCCTGCGTGAGGCAAAGCCAATCCGGGGATGTGGTATGAAGCCGAGGGTAATACACAAGGAAGCGGAGGAGCCTCGATGCGAGCTCCTCCGCTTCTTCCGTGTGGATCACGCGCCGACGAGCCGCGTCAGATGCAGGTGTAGGCGCAGGTGAACAGGCAGGTGTAGCCGTCGTACAGTTCGGTGCACGCCAGAGTGGGGCACCGGGCGCTGGGCCCATGCGCGATCACCGTCCCGCGCGCCTGCGCCGTCTCGGTCGAACGGAACGACTCCACCCGCAGCGTGTCGACGTCCAGCGTGAGCTTCTGCTTCATCGTATCCCCCGTGGTTCGCGGATGTGCACGCACCGACCTTCCAGCGCGCGAGGTGATGCACGTTATCCGCCACAAATCTTCACGTCAATGTCCGCGACCCGCCCATCGGTCGAGCGCATCAGCGGGCACCGGCACCGATTTCTTCTCCAGCACGCGCACCAGGCGGTACTCGAGCGACGAGCCGTCGGCGGGCGGGTCGTCGATCTCGCGGATGGCGACGCGGATCCGGTACAGGTATCCGTACTGCCAATCGAAGCCGGAGATCGAGTCGTAGAGCCCCTCCCAGGGTGCGTCCAGCGACTCGCGGACCTGCAGGCACTCGGTGGGGATCAAGCCCTGGCAGGGCACCTTCTCGGGCGCCACGTACCACGTGACCACTCGCTCGTCGGCACCGAAGATGGAATCGCACCCCGCGAGGAGCGCCGGGGAGGCGAGCAGGAACAGGCCGAGCAGACGGCGAAGCATCGGTCGCATCGAGGTGTCTGCCGAAGCAGCAGTTGAGGGGGCGGAGAAAGGATCGCTCCACAAACGAACGAGGGGCGCCACTCGTGACGCCCCTCCGCGAAAGAACCCGCTCGCTGTCCCCTGTCCCCTGCCGTTCCTCAGTTCGTCCGGTAGCGCCGGCTCACCTCGTCCAGCCGCTTGCGCTCGTCCTCGGTCAGCGACGAAAGGCCCTCGGCGCTGATCTTGTCGAGGATGCGGTCCACGTCGTCGAGCAGGTCGCGCTCGGCGCGGCGGGCGCCGGCGGCGGCGATCGGGCGCGGCGCGGGCGACACGGTGGCCTGCTCCTTCTTCCCCGCCCACGGCACCACGGCCTTCTGCGGCGCCTTGCGCGGGGCCTTCCTGGGCGGCGGCGCGTCGCCCCAGGCACGCGGCGCCCACGGGCTCTTGAGGTAGGCGAAGGCGGTGCCGAACGCGCCCAGGTGCGCCAGCCCCAGCCCGCCCGACTGCACCGAGATGATGAAGCCGATCACCGCCGAGGCCAGCGCCAGCCACTTGGCCTTGACCGGGATGATCCCCCAGATGCGGATCTCCATCTCGGGCCAGTACATCGCGAAGGCCAGCAGCATCCCGTAGATGGCGCCGGTGGGCCCCACCAGTGGCATCCCCAGCATCGGCGGCGACACGGCGGCCAGCAGCAGCGAGAGCAGCACCCCGCCCAGCGCCGAGACGGCCAGGTAGCGCAGGAACCCGGGCGCGCCCCAGCGCTCCTCCAGCGGCCCGGCGAAGAAGAACACCGTGAGCAGCACGAAGAGGAGCGACAGCGGGCTGCGCTCCACCAGCGGGAAGGTGAGCACCGACCACGGCTGCCGCAGCACGGCACCCGGGATGAACACCAGGTACTGCGTGACACCCAGGCGCAGCAGGTCGTCGGCCACGAACAGCGCCAGGAACGCCGCCGTCAAGCCGATCAGCAGGCGCTTGACCCAGGGGGTGAGGCGGGGCCCGGAGAACTCGGGCCCATACGAATCCCGATATGCCATTTCAGCGAGGGCGAAGTCTTCAGGACTGCATGCGAGGCGCGGGAGGCCTCACAAGGGTACACCCGTGCGGCCCCCGCGGTCCAGCCCCCGAGCCGTCAGCCGGTGGCCAGCTTCACGATCCGGTCGCACAGCTCGGGGTAGCTGATCCCCGCCGCGGCCGCGGCCTTGGGCAGCAGCGAGGTGGCCGTCATCCCGGGAAGCGTGTTGGCCTCCAGGCAGAACAGCTGCTCGCGGGCCAGGATGAAGTCGATGCGGGCGTAGCCGCGCAGCTTCAGCACGCGGAAGGCGCGCAGGGCGTACGCCTGCATCTGCGCCACCACCTCCTCCTCCAGCGGCGCGGGGCAGAAGTACTCCGTCATCCCCGGCGTGTACTTGCTGTGGTAGTCGTAGATCCCCTTCTTGGGCCGGATCTCCACCGGTGGCAGCGCCTGGTCGCCCAAGATCCCCACGGTCAGCTCGCGCCCCTTCGCGTAGCGCTCGATCATCACCTCGGAGTCGTGCTGCGACGCGTCCTGCACGGCGGGCTGCAGCGCGTCCAGGTCGTTCACCACGTGGATCCCCACGCTGCTCCCCTGCCGGCTGGGCTTGACGATGCAGGGAAAGCCGATGATGTCCTCGATGGTGTCGGGGTCGTAGGCGAAGGTGGGCGCCCGCACCACGCGCCAGGGAAGCGTGGGCACCTGCGCGTCGCGGAAGAGGCGCTTGCTCACGTCCTTGTCCATGGCGATCCCCGAGCCTAGCGCGCCGGTGCCGGTGTAGCGCACGCCCATCAGCTCCAGCAGCGCCTGGATGGTGCCGTCCTCTCCCGCCCCGCCGTGCAGCGCCAGGAACGCCACGTCGGCGTCGCGCAGCTGCTTCACGTTGCCCAGCTCGATCAGCGGGATCCCGGCCGTCTCGCCCGGCGGCGCCGCGGCCACCCCGCCCGGCAGCAGCCCGCCCTCGTCGCCCTCGGCCACGAAGCCGCGGGCGGTGTCCACCGTCCACACCTGGTGGCCGCGCTCGCGCAGCGCCTTGACCACGCCCGTTCCCGACGCCAGCGACACCTCGCGCTCGGCGCTCGTGCCCCCCATCAGCACCGCGATCTTCATGCTCCGCCCCGTCTCTAGCTTTTCTCTGGTGGATTTTCGCCCGTGTGGCGAGTCGCGCGCCTCCAACGCACGAAGCGTACGCGAAATCTCAGCGGGCGTAGCTCCCGCCGCCAGTCGCCTGGGAGGTGGGGCAAGAAACGGCAATCGCGGGCTCGGGCGTGTCCCTCCGCTGCGCTCCGGGCCGGGCTGCGCGCGCGGTAGGCAACGATACCGCCGTTGCCAACCGCGCCGGGCCCACGTCGGCCCGCCATGCGTCCGTTTCGGCTGAGCCGATGGTGCGGGCGGGCCGCCGCGTTCCCGGCCCTCCGGGCGCGCATCCCTCACGCACGGCTCGCTTCGTCAGCTTCGAATCAATCTCACATCACAGCATCTAAATCGTTTCAGGATACCGGATAGTAGAATTCACATCCGACGCTTACAACCTGAAAAACCAACGATGTGAGAACGCTGCAACTGCTGTAGTCCCGCCCCCCACCATGTCATCCTGAGCGTCGCCGCCGCGTCCAGATCCTCCCCCACGATGGACTCTGGCGGCGACCGAAGGATCTATCGCCGCGGCCACGCAATCGCCCGGCGTCAACGCTCGACAGACCCGGCAACGAGCGCTTCGAATGGTGTGTGCCGAGCGCCACCGATAGATCCTTCGCCGCCGCCGGAGATCCACGCATGCTGAAGAAACCGTGTGGCGGCGGCTCAGGATGACATCGTCAGGGTTCAGACCCAGGGGAGGGACGTTCCGCTCTCGCAATCCCAGCCTGGGGCTGTAGCCCCGCACCCCACCATGTCATCCTTGTATCTACCCGACAGGCTAGATTCACACCCGCAGGGGGTAAGCCCGTTCATCCTGGGGTTCTGGAAACCGTCGCTCAGCAAGGGCCCCCCTGCGGGAAGTTGGTCGAAAGCTCGAA
>Ga0247773_1000838_pt1 | contig 10708 bp, 19 predicted proteins | sample UWRJL092311B6_FD_179934 | JGI IMG/M metagenome (GOLD analysis project Ga0247773, IMG submission 179934) | Plant litter microbial communities from Arlington Agricultural Research Station in Wisconsin, United States - UWRJ-L092-311B-6 | ecosystem: Environmental > Terrestrial > Plant litter >...
GGTTGTTTTTGCGCCCCCACCCTCTTTCGCTTTGTCAAGGCGTCTTTCCAGCCTTGACAAAGCGAAAGAGGGTGGGATAATCGGCGCAACCGGGGGTTCAGCCCCCAAACCCAACACCCACCCCAAACAAAAAGGGGCCCCACTCACTAGAGCGGGGCCCCAAAAACCAAGATCAATCAAGCGCAGTGAGCACCCAAGGCCCATCCTCGGTGATCGCGATGCTGTGCTCCCAGTGAGCAGCCCGCGACCCGTCCGTGGTCACCACGGTCCACCCGTCATCCAACTCAGCCGTCTGCTCACTACCCAACGTCAACATCGGCTCGATGGCGATAGCCATCCCAGGCTTCAACCGAGGCCCCTTGCCGGGCTTCCCGTAGTTGGGCAGGAACGGGTCCATGTGCATCTTCGTCCCGATGCCGTGCCCGCCGTACCCCTCCACGATCCCGTACTCGATCCCATCCCGCTCCCCAGCGGCGATGGTCTCGGCCTCGATCGCAAACGAGATATCCGACAACTTCCCACCAGCGACAGCAGCAGCGATCCCAGCGAGCATCGACGTCCGAGTCGCCTCCGACAGCAACTCCTCAGCCGGAGACACAGCCCCGATCGCCAGGGTCACAGCGGAATCCCCGTGCCACCCCTCCAGGATCGCCCCGCAGTCGATCGACACCAGATCCCCCTCGGCCAACACCTGACCCCGAGAGGGAATCCCGTGCACCACCTGCTCGTTCACCGACGAACAGATGCTGGCCGGAAACCCGTGATACCCCTTGAACGACGGCACCGCCCCGGCGTCGCGAATGCTCTGCTCGGCCAGCTCGTCCAGTTCCAGGGTGCTCACCCCCGCCTTGGCGTGTGACGACACCAACGCGAGGGTTCGAGCCACGACCAACCCCGCCGCGCGCATCATCTCCAGCTCACCGCGGGACTTGATTTCGATCATGCGTTCACGGCCACCCGGTACGAAGCGTCGTAGGACATCGAGGACTCCACCGCTCACTGCTCGGCGCGGAGAGCGCGCAGGGCGCGCTCGCCGATCTCGTGCACGTCGCCGACCGCGTCGATGCTCACGACGATCGGGCCGTAGTAGTCGAGCAACGGCGCCGTCTCCGAGCGGTAGAGCTGCTGGCGGTGGCGGATGACGTCTTCCTTGTCGTCCGTGCGCCCGCGGGCGAGCAGGCGTTCCACGACGATGTCCTCGTCGATGCGGAACTCCAGCACGTTGTCGATCTTGTGCTCGTTCTGGGCGAGGATCTCGCCGAGCACGCCCGCCTGGGCGACGTTGCGCGGGAACCCGTCGAGCAGGAAGCCGTCGACGGCGTCCGGCTGGGACAGGCGCTCGCGGACCATCTCGTTGGTCACGGCGTCCGGGACGAGCTCGCCGGAGTCCAGGTACTCCTGGACCTCCCGGCCGAGTTCGGTCTGGTTGCTGATGTGAGCGCGGAAGAGGTCCCCGGTGGAGATGTGCGGCACGCCGAGCTTCTCGCTCAACACGGTGGCCTGGGTGCCCTTGCCCGCTCCAGGCGGGCCGACGAGAACGAGTCGCACTAGCGGAGGAACCCTTCGTAATTGCGCTGCATGAGCTGGCTCTCGATCTGCTTCACGGTGTCGAGGCCGACGCCCACCATGATCAGGACGGCCGTGCCGCCGAACGGGAAGTTCTGGTTCTGGCCCTGACCGGTCAGCTCCAGGAACATGTTCGGGAGGATCGCCACGATGCCGAGGTAGAGCGAGCCGGGCAGCGTGATGCGCCCCAGAACGAAGCGCAGGTACTCGGCGGTGGGACGCCCCGGACGGATACCGGGGATGAACCCGCCGAACTTCTTCATCTCGTCGGCGCGCTCGTCCGGGTTGAACGTGATGCCCACGTAGAAGTACGTGAAGAACACGATCAGCAGGAAGTACAGGGCGATGTGCACCGGGCTGGACTGGCTCACCAGGTGCGTCGCCACGAACGTCTGCCACCAGCCGGGGGTCGCGCCGGGGTCGGTCGAGGTCGTCAACCGCGAGATCAGGTCGGGCAGGTACAGCAGCGAGGAGGCGAAGATGACCGGGATGACGCCCGCCTGGTTCACCTTCAGCGGCAGGTAGGTCGAGGTGCCGCCGTACATGCGGCGACCGATCATGCGCTTCGCGTACTGGACCGGGATGCGGCGCTGGGCCTGCTCCACGTAGATGACGCTGGCGATGATGACGAGACCGGCGACGAGGACCAGGAAGAAGGTCAGACCGCCCTTGGACAGGATGTTCTTGCCCTCGGCCGGGATGCGCGCGGCGATACCGGTGAAGATCAGCAACGACATGCCGTTGCCGATGCCCTTCTCGGTGATGATCTCGCCCAGCCACATGATGACGCTGGTGCCCGCGGTCATCGTGACGACCAGGACGACCAGCGTGAAGATGGTGTCGTTCGGGACGACCGGCTCCGCGCAGTTCGGGAAGAGCTGCTTGCGCACGGCCAGCGCCACGATGCCGGTGGACTGCAGGATCGCCAGCGCGATCGTCAGGTACCGGGTGTACTGCGTGAGCTTGCCCTGGCCCGCCTGGCCCTCCTTCTTCAGCTGCTCGAACCGCGGGATGACCACGGTGAGGAGCTGGATGATGATGGAGGCGGTGATGTAGGGCATGATGCCCAACGCGAAGATCGACAAGTTGAGCAGTGCGCCACCGCTGAAGAGGTTGATCAGCGAGTAGATCCCCTGCTGGTCGATCTGTTCAGCGCAGAGCTTGACGTTCTTGAAGGACACGCCCGGCGCGGGCAGAGTCGCGCCCAACCGGTACACCACGATGATCCCCAGTGTGAAGAGGATCTTCTTCCGTAGGTCCGGCGTCGCGAGAGCCGAGCGGAATGCGCCGAGCACGCGAACCTCCTGAGCGTTGTCGGCCCAGGGCCGACATCGAGCGGTACCGGCCGTCCGCCGGCACTGACTTACCGCCGGGCGAATTGCCGACGGTTTTCGACCGGTCGCAGCAGGTAGCCGCCACCGACCCGGAGGACATCCGGGTTCAGCCCGCGACTTTAACAGTCATCGGGGGCAACTCCGCAGCCAGTCGTCATTCACACCTTGCAGCACGGTTGATCTTTGGGTCCTGTTGGGCTCAAAGGATCAGCCGGTTGGACCGGTCACCGCGTCTCGAACGGACACGAGGACCAGTCCGGCGAGATCCCTGCGGCGTCGGGAAGTCCCACCTCAGCCCCACCGTAGACGGAACCACGGCCCGCCCGCCACGACGGCCGGTGACGGTTCGGGGACAACCACTCCCCCGAACCCGAAAACGCTCTCAGCGCTTCGCTGAGGGCGTACCCACACCATCCGCATGGTGGACACCCCGTCGAGCGGGAGCGCCCTCCTGGGGCTCCACGGCGGCCTGGACCCCGCGCAAAGCGAAGGGCCCCCGGAGCCGGAGCTCCGAGGGCCCTTCGGGCACGCGTACTAGCTAGAGCGCGGTGGTGGTGCCACCGGCGCCTGCGATCTTCTCGACGGCGCTGCCCGAGAACTTGTGCGCGGTGACGTCGAGCTTGACGCCCGAGATGTCACCGTCGCCGAGCACCTTGACGAGCTGGCCCTTGCGGACCGCGCCCGACTCGACGAGCTCGTCGACACCGATCGTCCCGCCCTTGGGGAAGAGACGGGCCAGGTCGCCGACGTTCACGACCTGGTACTCGGTGCGGAACGGGTTCTTGAAGCCCTTGAGCTTCGGGAGCCGCATGTGCAGCGGCATCTGGCCACCCTCGAAGCGCGCCGGGGTGTTCTTGCGAGCGCCCGTGCCCTTCGTACCGCGACCAGCGGTCTTGCCCTTGGAACCCTCACCGCGGCCGACGCGGGTCTTGGCGGTGTGCGAACCGGGGGCAGGACGGAGGTGGTGGATCTTGATGGTCATGAGTTGACCTCCTCGACGACCACCAGGTGGCGCACGGTGTGGATCAGACCGCGGACCTGGGGGGTGTCATCGCGCACCACCGACTGGCGAATCTTGTGCAGCCCGAGGGTGCGGATCGATTCGCGGTGGTTGTGCTTGGTACCGATGGTGCTCTTCACCTGGGTGATCTTGAGCTGTGCCATGGTGTCACGCCCCCTGCTGTGCGCGGGCGCGCAGCATTCCGGCGGGAGCCACGTCCTCCAGCGGCAAGCCGCGGCGGGCCGCGACCTCCTCCGGACGCTGCAAGCCCTTCAGCCCGGCGACGGTGGCGTGCACGATGTTGATGGCGTTGTCGCTGCCCAGCGACTTGCTCAGCACGTCGTGGATGCCGGCGCACTCCAGCACCGCGCGGACAGCGCCACCGGCGATGACGCCGGTACCGGCCGAAGCCGGACGCAGCATGACCTCGCCTGCCGCCTTCTTGCCCGTGATCGGGTGGGGAATGGTGCCGCCGATGCGGGGGACGCGGAAGAAGTTCTTCTTCGCTTCCTCGACACCCTTGGCGATGGCCGCGGGAACTTCCTTGGCCTTGCCGTAGCCGACGCCCACCATGCCGTCGCCGTCGCCCACGACCACGAGGGCCGTGAAGCTGAACCGGCGACCACCCTTGACCACCTTGGACACGCGGTTGATCGCAACCACGCGCTCGAGGTGCGGGGTCTTCTCCTGGGCCGCGCCGCCGCGGCCGCCGTCACGACGGTCGCGGCGCTCTCCGCGCTCGCCCCCGCCGCCTTCGCGACGCGTGCGTCCTGGCATCAGGCGTCCCTCTCAATTCCAGTGATGATCATTGTCAGAACTCCAGCCCGGCCTCGCGGGCCGCGTCCGCCAGAGCGGCGATGCGGCCGTGGTACGCGTTGCCACCGCGGTCGAAGACGACCGCCGTGATACCGGCGTCCTTCGCACGAGCCGCGGCCAGCTGACCGACCTTCGCGGCACGGGCCTTCTTGTCGCCGTCCACCGCGCGCACGTCCGCCTCCAGGGAGGTGGCCGACACGATGGTGTGGCCCTTCAGGTCGTCCACGATCTGCACGGTGATGTGCTTCGAGGAACGGTGCACGACCAAGCGCGGACGCTCGGCGGTACCGCTGACCTTCTTGCGCAGGCGGAAGTGACGACGGGCCTTGGCGATGCGACGCGTGGTCGAGATGTCCTTGCCCACCGGCTTGCGCTTCGTAGCAGTCGACTCGCTCATGTCACTTACCCGTCTTTCCGACCTTGCGGCGGATCTTCTCGCCCGAGTACCGCACACCCTTGCCCTTGTACGGGTCGGGCTTGCGCAGCTTGCGGATGTTGGCGGAAACCTCGCCCACCAGCTGCTTGTCGATACCCTTAACGGAGAAACGCGTGGGGTTCTCGACGACGAAGGTGATGCCCTCAGGGGCCTCGACCTTCACCGGGTGGCTGTAGCCGAGCGCGAACTCCAGGTCGGAACCCTTGAGCGCGACGCGGTAACCGACCCCGTGGATCTCGAGCTTCTTCTCGTACCCCTGGGTCACACCGATGACCATGTTGTGCACCAGGGTGCGGGAGAGGCCGTGCAGCGAACGGCTGCGCCGCTCGTCGTCCGGACGCTTCACCTCGAGGGTGCCGTCCTCGGCCTTCTCCAGCACGATCGGCTCGGCGATCGTGAGGCTCAAGGTGCCCTTCGGGCCCTTGATGCTCACGGCCTGGCCGTCGATGTTCACGTCGACCCCAGAGGGAACGGTGATCGGCAGCTTTCCAATGCGCGACATGCGGTCCCCCTCCCTTACCAGACGTAGGCGAGAACTTCTCCGCCTACACCCTGCTTGTTGGCCTGGCGGTCGGTCAGCAGACCACCAGAGGTCGAAATGATGGCAACACCAAGGCCACCGAGCACCTTGGGGAGGTTCGTGCTCTTCGCGTACACGCGGAGACCGGGCTTGGACACCCGGCGGAGGCCCGCGATGCTGCGCTCCCGGTTCGGGCCGTACTTCAGCTCGACCACCAGGTTCTTCGCAACGTCACCCGCCTCGTCGCGGTAGCTCGAGATGTAGCCCTCGCGCTTGAGGATCTCGGCGATGTTCGCCTTGAGCTTCGAGTGCGGCATCACGACCTTGTCGTGGTATGCCGAGTTCGCATTGCGCAGACGCGTCAACATGTCTGCGATCGGATCGGTCATCGTCATGGTGACCTAGTCAACCTTTCTCACTGCGGTTCCCCAGCCCAGGGTCCGAGAACTCGGTCGCGGGCAGGCCTACAGCGAAGTGGAAACGCTTGTTACCAGCTGGACTTGCTGACACCCGGCAGTTCGCCGCGGTGCGCCATCTCCCGGAGGCAGATCCGGCACAGGCCGAACTTGCGGAACACCGAGTGCGGACGCCCGCAGCGCTGGCAGCGGGTGTAACCCCGCACCTTGAACTTGGGCTTGGCGGCAGCCTTGTTGATCAATGCCTTCTTGGCCATCGACTCAGTTCTCCTTGAACGGGAAGCCCAGGAGCTTCAGCAGCGCCCGACCTTCTTCGTCGGTGGTCGCGGTGGTGACGACCGTGATGTCCATGCCGCGCGGGCGGTCGATGGCGTCGGGGTCGATCTCGTGGAACATCGACTGCTCGTTGAGACCGAACGTGTAGTTCCCGTTGCCGTCGAACTGCTTGCCCGACAGGCCGCGGAAGTCACGGATACGCGGCAGCGCGATGGTCAGCAGCCGGTCCAGGAACTCCCACATGCGGTCGCCACGCAGCGTCGCGCGCGCGCCGATCGGCATTCCCTCGCGGAGCTTGAACTGCGCGATGGACTTGCGAGCGCGCCGAACCTCGGGACGCTGACCGGTGATGATCGAGAGGTCGCGCACGGCGCCCTCGATCAGCTTGCCGTCACGGGCGGCGTCGCCGACACCCATGTTGACGACAACCTTCACCACGCCCGGAATCTGCATGACGTTGGCGTACTCGAACTGCTTGTTCAGCTCGGCGGCGATTTCCTCGCGGTAGCGGGTCTTCAGCCGCGGAATGATCTTCTCAGCAGTGGTCATGATCAGATGTCCTTCCCGTTACGACGGGAAATGCGGACGCGCTTGCCCTCGTCGTTCGTCCGGTAGCCGATGCGGGACGGCTTGCCGTCCGCGTCGACGACCATCACGTTGGAGACGTGGATCAAGGCCTCCTGGGTCACGATGCCACCGGACTGCGCACCACGCTGGGTCTGCGAGATCCGGGTGTGCTTCTTGACCCTGGCCACGCCCTCGACCAGGACCTTGTTGGTGTCCGGGTGGGCCTGGATGACCTTGCCCTTGGCGCCCTTGTCCTTGCCGGCGATGACGACGACCGTGTCGCCCTTCTTGACCTTCATGGTTAGAGCACCTCCGGTGCCAGCGAGATGATCTTCATGAACTTCTTGTCGCGCAGCTCACGGCCGACCGGTCCGAAGATGCGGGTACCCCGCGGCTCGTTGTCCGGCTTGATGAGCACGGCGGCGTTCTCGTCGAACCGGATGTAGGAACCGTCGGGACGACGGCGCTCCTTCACGGTCCGAACGATGACGGCCTTGACGACATCGCCCTTCTTCACGTTGGCGCCGGGGATGGCCTGCTTCACCGTCGCGACGATGATGTCCCCGATGCCCGCGTAGCGGCGGCCCGAGCCACCGAGAACACGGATGCAAAGGATTTCCTTCGCACCGGTGTTGTCGGCGACGCGCAGCCGCGACTCCTGCTGGATCACTTACAACTCCTGACCATTCCTGGCCTGCCAGATTTCCGACCTGACAGGCTCGGTCCAACGAACTACTACTTGGCCTTCTCGAGGATCTCGACGAGCCGCCAGCGCTTGGTGGCGGAGAGGGGACGCGTCTCCATGAGGCGAACGCGGTCACCCACACCGGCCGTGTTCTCCTCGTCGTGCACCTTCACCTTGGTGGTGGAGCGCAGGACCTTGGAGTACCGGCGGTGCTTCTTGCGGTCCTCGAGCGCGACCACAATCGTCTTGTCCATCTTGTCGCCGACGACGTAACCCTCGCGGACCTTGCGGTCGTTGCGGTCTTCGGTCGTGGCTTCGTTGCTTTCGGTCATGCCGCACCCTCACCAGTGGAGACCGCGTCGGGGGAAACCGAGAGACCGAGCTCCCGCTCCCTCATCACGGTGTAGATCCGGGCGATCTCGTGCCGGATCGTCCGCAGACGACGGTTGTTGTCGAGCTGCCCGGTGGCCATCTGGAAGCGGAGGTTGAACAGCTCCTCCTTCGCCTCCTTCAGGCGCAGCACGAGCTCCTCCTCGGTGAGCTCACGCAGCTCGGAAGCGGTGGTACCCGCTGCCATCAGAACTCACCACCCTCACGCGTAACGATGCGGCACTTCATCGGGAGCTTGTGGATCGCGCGGCGCAGTGCCTCACGTGCCACGGCTTCGTTCGGGAAGCTCATCTCGAAGAGCACCCGACCCGGCTTGATGTTGGCCACCCACCACTCGGGAGAACCCTTACCGGAACCCATGCGGGTCTCGGCGGGCTTCTTCGTGAGGGGGCGGTCCGGGAAGATGTTGATCCAGACCTTGCCGCCACGACGGATGTGCCTGTTGATGGCAATACGCGCCGACTCGATCTGCCTGTTGGTCACGTAAGCCGGCTCCAGAGCCTGGATGCCGAACTCACCGAAGGTGACCCTCGTGCCGCCCTTGGCAGCACCCGACCGACCGGGGTGGTGCTGCTTGCGGTGCTTAACCCTCCGCGGGATGAGCACGACTCAGCCCTCCGTCTTCTCTTCAGCGGCCGGGGCTGCCGGCGTCTCGCTGGCCTGTGCGTCGGCCGCGGCACGCCCTGCCTCGGTGCTCGTCGGCGTGGTGCCGCTGGCACCGGAACGACGGGCCCGGTTCGGGCGGGCATCGCGGTCGCGACGAGGCGCGCGGTCGGCCGACGGGGCGGCGTCCCGCTCACGCTTGGCGTTCAGGCCACCGACGACGTCACCCTTGTAGATCCACACCTTCACGCCGATACGGCCGAACGTGGTGCGGGCCTCGAAGAAGCCGTAGTCGATGTCCGCGCGCAGCGTGTGCAGCGGCACCCGGCCATCGCGGTAGTGCTCGGAACGGGACATCTCGGCACCGCCGAGACGACCGCCGCACTGCACGCGGATGCCCTTGACCTGCGGGGAGCGCATGGCCGACTGGATGGCCTTGCGCATCGCGCGCCGGAAGGCGACGCGGTTGGACAGCTGCTCGGCCACACCCTGTGCGACGAGCTGCGCGTCCGACTCGGGGTTCTTGACCTCGAGGATGTTCAGCTGCACCTGCTTCTTGGTGAGCTTCTCCAGCTCACCGCGGATGCGGTCGGCCTCGGCACCACGACGACCGATGACGATGCCCGGCCGTGCGGTGAAGATGTCGACGCGAACGCGGTCACGAGTGCGCTCGATCTCCACCTTCGAGATGCCGGCACGCTCCATGCCGCGGCCGAGCAGCTTGCGGATCTTGACATCCTCGGCCACGTACTCGGCGTACTGCTTATCGGCGTACCAGCGGGACTTCCAGTCAGTGGTGATCCCCAGCCGGAAGCCGTGCGGGTTGATCTTCTGACCCACTACCGGTTACTTCCCTTCGCGCTGGTCTTGCGAACCGCCTTGGGACGGGCTTCCGTCTTGGGACGGGACTCGACCTCGACGGTGATGTGACTCGTGCGCTTGCGGATCCGGTACGCGCGGCCCTGGGCCCGCGGACGGAAACGCTTCAGCGTCGGCCCCTCGTCCACGTAGACCTTCGACACCCAGAGGGTGGTCGGGTCCAGGGAGAGGTTGTTCTCGGCGTTGGCCACGGCGCTGGCGAGCACCTTCGCGACCGGCTCACTTGCCGCCTGAGGCGCGAACTGGAGCACGGCCAGGGCGTCGCTGGCGCTACGGCCCCTGATGAGCTCGATCACGCGACGCACCTTCATCGGCGTGTCGCGGACGTAGCGAGCCCGAGCCACGGCGCGCGGGTACTCCGGCGCACTGGCATCGTTGCGGGCGTTCATCGCTGCTTCCCCTTAGCTTCTTCCTAGTTCGTCGCCTAGCGGCGGCGCGACTTCCGGTCGTCCTTGATGTGGCCCTTGAAGGTGCGCGTCGGGGCGAACTCGCCCAGCTTGTGCCCAACCATGGCCTCGGTCACGAACACCGGGACGTGCTTCCGGCCGTCGTGCACCGCGAGGGTGTGCCCCAGCATGTCCGGAATGATCGTGGACCGGCGGGACCAGGTCTTGATGACGGTCTTCTTGCCCGACTCGTTGAGAACGTCCACCTTCTTGAGCAGGTGGTCGTCAACGAAGGGGCCCTTCTTAAGGCTGCGAGGCATCCTTCACTCCCTTCCTGCTCAGCGCTTCTTACCGGTGCGACGACGCCGGACGATGAGCTTGTCGCTTGGCTTGCGGCGGCGGGTGCGGCCTTCGGGCTTACCAGCCGGGTTCACCGGGTGGCGACCACCGGAGGTCTTGCCCTCGCCACCACCGTGCGGGTGGTCGACCGGGTTCATGGCGACACCGCGCACCGTGGGCTTGCGGCCCTTCCAGCGCATGCGGCCGGCCTTGCCCCAGTTGATGTTGCTGTGCTCGGCGTTGCCGATCGCACCAACGGTCGCGCGGCAGCGGACGTCCACGTTGCGGATCTCGCCCGAGGGGAGACGCAGCTGGGCGTAAGGACCGTCCTTGGCGACGAGCTGAACGCTCACGCCCGCGGAACGGGCGATCTTCGCGCCGCCGCCGGGGCGGAGCTCGATCGCGTGGATGACCGTACCGACCGGGATGTTGCGCAGGGGGAGGTTGTTGCCCGGCTTGATGTCAGCCTTGGGCCCGTTCTCCACCATGTCGCCC
>Ga0247773_1000840_pt1 | contig 10675 bp, 12 predicted proteins | sample UWRJL092311B6_FD_179934 | JGI IMG/M metagenome (GOLD analysis project Ga0247773, IMG submission 179934) | Plant litter microbial communities from Arlington Agricultural Research Station in Wisconsin, United States - UWRJ-L092-311B-6 | ecosystem: Environmental > Terrestrial > Plant litter >...
CCCTCGCCCTCCCCGAGTCCGCCGAGCCCTATCCGTCCCTTGCGGAGGGGCCGGACGTGATCGTGGGGACGATCGAGCGCGACGCCGGCTTCGTGCCCTACAACGCCATGCTGCACCTGCGCGGCGGCCGCGTGCTCCATCGCCACCGCAAGGTGTATCTCCCCACCTACGGGATGTTCGACGAGGGGCGGTACTTCGGCCGGGGCGACCGGGCGCGGGTGTACGACGCGGGCGGCGGCTGGCGGATGGGGCTGCTGGTGTGCGAGGACCTGTGGCACCCCGCGCTGGCGTACCTGCTGGCGGCCGATGGCGCGCACGCGATCGTCGTGCAGTCCGCCGGGGCCGGGCGCGGGAGCTGGGCCGGGGGCGAGGGCGGCGCGCGCTTCGCCAGCTGGGCCGCGTGGGAGCACCTGGTCCGCGCCGCCGCGGTGGCATACGGCGTCTACGTGGTGCTCTGCAACCGCGCCGGCGCCGAGGGGCCGTGCGTCTTCGCCGGCGGGAGCATGGTGATCGGGCCCGACGGCTCGCTCCTCGCCCGCGCGGACGACTTCGCCGAAGACCGGCTGACGGTGGATCTCTCGCTCGACGCGGTGGCCGCCGCGCGCCGGCCCTTCGCCCACGCGCGCGACGACGAGCCGCGGCTGGTGCAGCGCGAGCTGCGGCGGATGCTGAGAGAGCGCGGATGAGCGACGCCCGCTACGCCCGCATCGCCGGGATCGTGGGCGCCGTCGCCCGGCAGGCGCTGCGCGACCGCGGCGCCGGGCGCATCGCCCTGCTGGACGACGGCGGCCCGGAAGCCGATCTTGCCGCGCGGATGCTGGCGGACGCGCTCGGCGCGGACGCCGTCGTTCGCGTCGGCGCGAGCGAGGCGGAGGTGGAATCCGTCTTGCACCTTTCGCCCGGGGCCGAACCCGGGGCGCTGCGCCGGGAGATCCGCCGGCTCAAGGCGCGGCTCGTGGCCGGCGCGCTGGCCGCGAATCCCGCGAACAAGACGGCGCTGCTGCTGGATGGCGCCCTCCCGCCCGAGCCCCTGCTGCCGCTGGGCGACCTGTGGGCGAGCGAGGTGGCCCAGCTCGGCGGCGGATGGAGCGCGCCGCCCGAGGTGGCGCGCATCGCGGAAGACGCCGGCGGCATCGGCGCGCTGGACGACGCGCTGCGGGCGCGGGTGGACCGCCGCGACCCGCGCGGGCTCGATCGCCTCCCGCCCGCCGCGGCGGACGCCGCCGGACGCGCGCTCGCGGCGGGGCGCGCGTGGCGGACGCACCCGGCGGTCGTCCCCAAGCTCGGCGCGCGCACCATCGGCGCGGACCTGTACGAATGACCCGGACCGCCGGCCCCACCATCATCCCGAGGACCGCTTGACCATCTTCCTTCTCCAGGCCGTGGCCGCGCCGCGCGACACCGTGTACGTGGTGCAGCAGCAGCCCGGCTGGATGCACACGGTCGAGGCCTTCGCCGCCATCGCCCAGATCATCCTGGCCATCGCCCTGCTGGCGGTGGGGGTGGGCGTGCTCTTCGCCGCGCTCAAGGTGCGGCAGCTGGTGAAGAAGGTCGAGGAGCACGGGCAGAAGCTGCGGGTGGACCTGGCACCGGCCATCCACAACGTGACCGCCGTGACCGAGAACGTGAACTTCGTCAGCAAGACGGTGAAGAAGGACGTGGAGAAGCTCAGCGCCAGCGTCACCTCGGCCACCGACCGGCTGAAGGGCGCCGCCGCGCAGGCCGAGCAGCGCGTGGGCGAGTTCAACGCGCTGATCGGCGTGGTGCAGGAAGAGGCCGAGCAGCTGTTCATCACCGGCGCCTCGGCCATCCGCGGCGTGCAGGCCGGCGCGGACACCTTCCGCCGCTACCAGACCGGCGAGATCCAGCTGCTGGAAGAGGCGTACGACGAGGGCGACGAGATGGACGACGACGAGGCCGTGGCCGCCGAGATGCGCGAGATCGGCGGCGGCGAGGAGGACGACGCGGTGGAGACCCTCCGCCGCTGGCGCCGCCAGCGGCGCGGCTAGGCCTCCGCCTTCCACAACCCGACGGACGAGACACGCCATGGCACGCCAGAACACCACCGAGTTCCTCGCCGCCTTCGCGGTGGGAACGGTGCTGGGGATCGGGGCCACGCTGCTGCTGAGGCCGGAGCCCGCCACCGCGAAGGAACGGCTGATGCGTGAGCTGAAGCCGTACCGCAAGAAGATGCGGCAGAGCGCGGGGCAGGTGCAGCGCGGCCTGCGGCGCGGCCAGGCCGCCACCGCCGAGGTGGCCGACGACGCGATCGACGCCGGCCGCGAGCTGATCGCCGAGTTCCGCGACGAGGTGCGCCGCATCGTGGCCGAGGCACGCGACGAGCTGGTGGAGACGATGGAGGAACGGCGGAAGGGCGAGGATCGCGACGACGAGCGGAAAACAGGCGAGCGCCGCCCTGGCGGCCTGCGATTCATCCGCAACCCGGGCACGGAATGAAGCTCCGCACGGGCGGCCTGCTGGCGGCCGCCGGGATCGCGCTGCTGCTGGTGGCGCTCACCCCCACGCACGCGTACGCGTGGGGCCCCGCCACGCACGCGTACCTGAGCTGGCAGGTGCTCCAGCAGCTGGAGCTGGTCCCCGACGCCATCCGCTCCATCATCTCCGCCTACCCGTACGATTTCGTGTACGGGTCGCTGGCGGCCGACATCTCGCTGGGAAAGAAATACGTTCCCGAGGGGCGCCACTGCCACCACTGGCACGTGGGCGAGGAGATCGAGCAGGCCGCCGAGAGCGAGCGGCTGAAGGCGGTGGGGATCGGCTATCTCACGCACCTGGCGGCGGATACCATCGCCCACAACGTGTACATCCCGCGGCAGCTCCTCCTCACCTCGAGCACCAAGGGGCTGGGGCACTCGTACTGGGAGGCACGGATGGACCGGCACGTGGGCGAGCCGTACACGCGCCTGGCCCGCCACGCGGTGATGTCGCACGACCACTCGGCCGCCGACGCGCTCTTCGACCAGGTCCTTTCCGGCACGCTGTTCTCGTTCCGCACCAACCGGCGGATCTTCCGCGGGCTGATCCGCTTCCAGGACAACGACCGCTGGCAGAGCATCTTCGGCACGCTGGTCACGCTCTCGCGCTGGGAGCTGAACGACGCGCTGGTGAACGAGTACGTGATCCGCTCGTTCGACTACGTGGTCGACTACCTGCAGCGCCGCGAGAACGCCCTCCCCCGCGCGCTGGACCCGATCGGCGACGCCAACCTGGAGCTCTCCAAGAAGGTGCGCCGCCTGGCCCTGCGCGACGGCGCCGCCGAGCGCCCCGAGATCCTGGCCGAGATGGCCGACGAGTTCTTTCCGCTCCCCGACGTTCCGTACGGGCACCTGACGAAGAACGGCACCAGCAAGAAGGACCCGCCGTTCTGAGCGAGCGCTCCCCCGGATGCATGGCCACGACGGCCGCGTGAGCACATCACGCGGCCGTTTTCGTGTCCGGAGCCGCCGGCTCGGCCGCGCGGTGGTCCGCGACGAGCGAAGCCGTTATGCTACAACGACAAACGCGAGCGATTCGGCTTCGTGTCCCCACGCTGGCGTCAAGTGAACGGAGTTGACACGCTTCCATCCTCTTCGTACGTTTCGCGTCCAGATTCAGATCGGACGCGAACACCGGATCGAGGAGATGAGCGATGGCAACTGCACTGGCGGCGGCACAGCGGCAAAGGTGCGAGATGAGCCTGGACCTTCCCCCCGATTTCGAACACGCCCTCCGCGAGCGCGTCGAGAGCGGCGCCTACGCGTCGTACGGTGACGTGTTCGCCGCCTGCCTCCAGGCGCTCGGAGAGTGGGAGGACGTGCAGCGCTCGAAGCTGGAGAAGCTGCGAGCCGAGATCCGTGTGGGGAACGAGCAGATCGAGCGTGGCAAGGTAGTCGACGGGCACGAGGCGTTCGCGCGCGCTCGCGCCCGGCTTCTGGAGAAAGCGGCTTCCCGTGACACACTTCGTCCTTAGCGAGCAGGCACAGGACGACCTTCTCGGGATTGCCGAAAATCTTGCTGATCTCATCGGTCAGGACGCCGGTGAAGTCATCTTCGACCGGTTGTACGCAGCTGCGGATCTTCTCGCGGAATTTCCGGAGATGGGCCGTTGGCGGCCCGATCTCGATCCGGGTATTCGCAGCTTTCCAATCGAAGAGTATCTGATCCTGTACCGGATTGAGGAGAGCGTCATAGTCGTTGTGCGTATCACGCGACAAGCACAGGATGTATTCAGGTTGTTCGGAAGTAGGTGAGAGAGCATCGCGGCGTGGTCAAGTGATCCCTCTCGCGAGATGAAAGCCCCAACCCCGCAGCCAAGGTGCGAGATGAGCCTCAACGTCCCCATCGAGTTCGAGCGCGCCATCCACGAGCGCGTCGAGAGCGGCGCCTACGCATCGCACGAGGACGTGTTCGCCGCTTGCCTGACGGCCCTTGGCGAGTGGGAGGACGTGCAGCGTGGGAAGTTGGAGAAGCTACGGGTCTAGATCCAGGTCGGAATTGATCAACTTGCTCGCGGAGAGGGCGTTGGCTGGCAGGAAGCCTTGCAGCGCGTGCGCGGCCGTTTTCTAGTTGAACAATCTGCAAAGCTTGGAGCCCTCCGTCGGAAGATTGACCAGGGGCGGGAGCAAATCCGAAATGGCCAGTGCTCTCCGATGGAGTGAGGTGTTTGCCCGTCTCCGCGAACGTCTCAATCAGAGCATCGCTCGCCCTACGTAATCGAATGCGGAGACAGCATCATAGCTTTGCAGGGAAGTTCGTCTCCGCTTGCTTCGTGCCCCCGAGGGAAGCACGCGCTACAGACTCACACGAAGGAATCTAGAAGCGAAGAACGGCGTCGGGGTGACTTCGCTTGTTCTTCTCTCGCGTGGATCTACCCAGATCGCGGAGCAATCGTTATCGTACGACAAATCTTTTCGCGACGTACTTCGAATCAGCGGAGAGCGCCGATGAGGCTGCAGGGGATGCTGGCGCCGACGGCGATGGCCGTGGCGGCGGCGCTGGTGGTGGTGCTGGGGATGCGCGTGCGCTCGCTGGAGCGCGAGAACGAGGAACTGTTCCTTCGCGTCACGCGGCCCTACACCGGGATGTACGTCCCCGCCTTCTCCGCTCCGTCCGCCGGCGGGGGCGCGGTGTCGGTGGGGAGCCCGGCGCGGGGGCGGCAGGTGCTCTTCGTCTTCAACTCCACCTGCCCGTACTGCCGCGCGTCGATCCCCGCGTGGACGCGCGTGGCGGCCGCGGCCGAGGCGGCGCACGGGCCCGGCGCGGCGGTCGGCGTGTCGCTCGATGGGCCGGACACGGCGCGGGCGTACGCGGCGCGCAACGGGCTGCGCTACCCGGTGGCCGCCTTTCCCGACCGGCGGATGGCGGCGCTGTACCGCACCCGCAGCGTGCCGGTGACGCTGGTGGTCGATTCCACCGGCCGCGTGCTGCTGGCGCGTCTCGGCGTGCTGAAGGAAGGGGCCGCGATGGACTCGGTGCGCGCGGCCGCGGGGCTGATGGCGCGGTGAGCGCGTCCGCGCCCGGCACTTCCGCGGGCCGCCCGGGCCCGCGGCGTCACTCCAGACCGGAGCAGATCATCATGAGTCGAGCCGTCACGATCCTGAAGCGCGGCGCGTTCGCCGCGGCCATCCTGGGGAGCCTCACCTTCGGCACCGCCGAGGCGTTCGGGTTCTCGCTCACGCCGAGGGATGCCAGCCGGCCCTGGTGCGATCCCGTGAAGTGCAACGAGCAGTGCGGCGGCTACGGGATCTGCCAGAACAACGTCTGTCTCTGCTACTGAGCGGCGCGGCCGCTCTCTCTCTCCCGCCCCGCACCGGGCCGCGGGAGCATCTTCACCCCCACTCGGGAGGATGACCGATGAAGCGCATCACCCAGGCCTGGAAGACCGTGCTGTTCGCCGCCGCGTTCGTGGCCTCGATGGGCTTCGGCGCGGTGCAGGCGTTCGCCACGCCCGCCGCCACGCCCGAGGCCGGGGCCTGCAGCACCCGGTCGTGCCCGGAGTGCGGCTCGCTCGGCGGGCAGTGGGTGCCCAAGGACGGCCGCTGCTACTGCTGCGGCTGATCTCTCGGCCCGCGATCGAAAGCGGAAAGAGCCGGCCCCGGTGCGTGACGGGGCCGGCTCTTCATCGTCCGGAGGTCTCGCCGGGGAACGGCGAACGGCAACGGGGGGCGCTTCGCGCGAGCCACGGAGGACACGGAAACGGCCACGGCCGGCACTGCCGTGGACGGTGGCCCCGATGCGTCTCGCTCGGACTGCTGGTGCCCGATCGGGCGTAGGGCTTCAGGCGGCCCGGGCACCCGATCGGGATCCGAGGATGAGCGACAGGGCGAGGTAGAAGACCGGGTAGACGATGGAGAGGAGGGTGAGCCACGCGGGGACACCCGGATACGGCATCACCAGCATCGCCAGCAGCACCACCGTCCACGCGATGGCGCCGGCGATCAGCGGGAGCTTCCAGGGGCGCGGGGCGAGGTTGGGATAGAGGAAGCGCACGGGGGCGACGGTCAGCGCCGCCAGCGCCACGATCACCACCGCGTTCGGCCACGCGCCCCAGTGGTGGTGCACGATGCCGGCGTAGAAGGCCACCACGTTCCAGTACGAGGGGAAGCCCAGGAAGAAGCCGCCCGACTCGTCCTTGGCGCCGGCGTTGGCGAAGCCGAAGAGCGACGCGACCAGCGCCGGCATCACCCAGAGCATCGCCGGCGCGGGGAGCCACCCCATCCGCCACACCAGCAGCAGCGGAAGGAAGGTGTAGGTGATGTAGTCGACGATGTCGTCGATGGTGCGGCCGTCGATCTCGGGGGCGTGGCGCTTCACCTCCCACGCGCGGGCCAGCGGCCCGTCGGACGCGTCGATGATCACGGTGGCCACGAAGAGCGCGAACACCAGCCGCGGGTTCGGCTGCGGGCGGCACATCTCCGCCGCGGCCCAGAAGGCGAGCGCGATCCCCGACGCCGTGTACAGGTGCACGGCGTACGCCTTCGCCCGCTGCGCGGGCGTGCCGCGATCCGCGGCGGGCGTGCTCATTCGCGCGGCCGGTCGGCGCCGGTGCGCGCGGCCTCGGCCTGCGCCTGGAGCTTCTCCCCGGCCTCCACGTAATCCTCGCGATCGGGTTGCGGAGTCTTCTGCCGCGGCGCCGCCTCGGGCTCGTAGCTCAGCTCCACCAGCATGGGAAAGTGGTCCGAGCCGATGCTCTCCAGCCGGCGCAGCTCCACCAGCCGGAAGTGGCGCGAGTGGAAGACGTGGTCCAGCGGGTAGCGGAAGAAGGGGTTCTTCGCGTTGTAGCTGTTGTACAGCCCGCGCCCGCGCCGCGGATCGAGCAGGCGCGAGAGGCGCATGAACATCTCGCTGCTGGGCGACCACGCCACGTCGTTCAGGTCGCCCGCGACCACCGTGGGGCGCTCCGGCGCCTCGCCCACGGCGCGGCCCACGATCACCAGCTCGGCGTCGCGCGGGGTGCTGTCCTGGTCGCGGATCGGCTCGGGCGGGCGCGGATGGAGGCCGTGCAGCCACACCACCTCGCCGTTCCCCAGCCGCACGCCGGTGTGCACGCTGGGGATGTCGTCCTGCACCAGGAAGTCCACGCGCGGGTCCACCAGCGGCAGGCGCGAGAAGAGCATCAGCCCGTACCAGTTGTCCTGGGGATGGCGGACCACGTGCGGATAGTCGCGCGCCAGCGGCTCCAGCGCGCGGGCCCACGCGTCATCCGTCTCCACCGCCAGCACCACGTCGGGATCGGCCTCGCGGACGCGCGCCAGGAGCAGCTCGTGCCGCGTGTTCTCCATCAGCACGTTGGAGATCAGCAGCCGGAAGGTGGACTCCTGCGGTCCGCGACGGCGCGGCGGAACGCGGCTGCGCTCCACCTGCTCGGGGGCGACGGGGATGTACGGAAAGACGCGGCCCAGCTGCCAGAGCACGCAGAGAGCCGTGGCGGCCAGGAGGATCGCGCCGGGGATGGCGCCGTGGAAGAAGGCCAGGGCGTACACCGCCCCCGCGGCGCCCGCCACCGCGGCGATCTGCAGGCGGGGAAAGTCCCACACGCGCACCCACCAGCGCGCGCTCTGGCTCAGGCTGAGCAGCGTTCCGCCGATGCAGAGCGCGCACGCCGCGATCGTGACCCACTGGAGCACCGTCAGCAGCATCGATCCGGCCAGTACGGGCGAGGAGTCGGCAGCGCCCGGGGCGATCGATGGCGCACGATCGGCGATGGCGCGATTGCGCGTCGGGAAGGCAAGACGTGCGCCGCGTGTTTACGGGCACGCTCTCCCGATCGACCCCCGCCGATCCGCACGCTCCAGGACACGGATCCGTCAGCATCCGGAAGGACGAACGAGAGATCGGCGGAAGCAGGGCCCGCCGCCGCCGATCATGCGGGAATCGACCGAAGCCGCCGGTCACGACCGGGTCGGTGCGGCGTGGACCGGACCGTGGCGCCGGGGCCGCTCAATCCTTCGCCGGCCGCGCCAGCAGCTCGCGGTAGAAGTCCAGCGTCTGCGCGGCGATCGCGCGCCAGCTGAAGTGCGCCAGCACCCGCTCGCGCGCGGCGCGGCCCATCTCGGCACGCGTCTCGGGTGCGTCCATCAGCGCGTTGACGGCGTCGGCCAGGGCGCGCGAGAACGCCTCGGGGTCGCGCGGCTCCACCGAGCCGCCGCCCTCGGGCTCGATCGGCACCAGCGTGCCCGTCTCGCCGGGAACCACGATCTCGGGGATGCCGCCGACCGCGCTGGCGACCACCGGCGTCTCGCACGCCATCGCCTCGAGGTTGATGATGCCGAACGGCTCGTACACCGAGGGGCAGACGAAGACGTCGGCGTGCGAGTAGAGGGTGATCACCTGCTCCTTCGGCAGCATCTCGGGGAGCCAGACGATCGGGTCCCTGGCCTCGCGCCGCGCCTCTTCCACCAGCGCCTCCATCTCCGCGCCGATCTCCGGCGTGTCGGGCGCGCCGGCGCAGAGCACCACCTGCATCCCCGGCTTCAGGTGGCGGATGGCGCGCACCAGGTGCAGGATCCCCTTCTGCCGGGTGATGCGGCCCACGAAGAGCACCGTCGGCATCTCCGGGTCCACCCCCAGCGAGCGGAGGAGCGCGGGGTCGTGCCGCGGCTGGTACTCGTCGGGGTCGATCCCGTTGTGGATCACGCGGATGCGCTCGGGGGCGACGCCGTACAGCGCCTGCACGTCGGCCTTCATCGCCTCGGAGACGGCCACCACGCCGTCGGCGTTCTGGTACGCCGTCCGCTCGATCCAGGTGGTCACGTGGTAGGCGGAGCCGAGCTGCTCCACCTTCCACGGGCGGTGCGGCTCCAGCGAGTGCGTGGTCAGCACCAGGCGCGCGCCGGTCAGCGGCCTGGCGAGCGCCCCCGCGAGATGCGCATACCAGGTGTGGCAGTGCACGATCTGCGGCTCGTCCACCGCGCCCAGCATCGCCAGGTCGCGGCTGAGCGCGTCCAGCAGCCGCGCGTGCCGCGGGTCGCGCGCCTCGTAGCGCGCCTCGGGCGCCACGCCCCGCACGGTGAGGTTCCCCTCGTCCGACCTCTGCTCGCCGAAGGCAAGCACCTGCACGTGGTGCGCGCGCCCCTCGGCCCGCGCCAGCTCGCGCGCCAGGTACTCGATGTGGACGCCGGCGCCGCCATACACGTTCGGCGGATACTCGTTGGTGAGCTGGGCGATGCGCAGCCCGCCGCGGGCATCGCCGCCCGTCGTTCGCGTGCCGCCGCTCATATCACCGTGCCGTCCGGGATCTCGGCATTCTTCACGATCACGATGATCCCGTCGCGGATGTAGAAGCCGGGCCCCTCGCCCTCCTGCACCCGCGCGTCGTTGGTGATGCGGCAGTTGCGGCCGATGGAGGCGTTCTTGTCGATGATGGCGCGCTCCACCACGGTGTCCTCGTCCACTCCGGGGAACTCGGGCCCCTCCACCCGGTTGCGGCTGGAGGGCTCCTCCCAGCGGTAGTAGTCGGCCCCCATCATCACCACGCGGTTGAAGCGGGTGCGCGCGCCCAGGTAGCTGCGGATCCCGATCACCGCGTGGCTGATGTCGCTGTCGATCAGCACCGAGCCGTCGGAGATGATGGAGCTCTCCACGCGGGTGCGGGTGACCTTGGCCGGCGGCAGGATGCGCGCGTTGGTGTACAGCGGCATGTCGGCGTCGAAGAGGTTGAACGCCGGCTTGGGCTCGGTCAGCATCAGGTTGGTCTCGAAGAAAGAGCGCACCGTGCCGATGTCGTTCCAGTACCCCTTGAACGGATAGGCGACCACCTTGCGCTCGTGGATGGCGCGCGGGATCACGCCCTTGCCGAAGTCGATGTCGTCCGGGTACTCGTGCAGCATGTCCTGCAGGACCTGGCAGTTGAAGATGTAGATCCCCATCGACGCCAGGTAGATGCGCCCGGCGCGCTCCAGGTCGGGCTCCACCGGGCTCTCCTTGCCGGCCAGCTCGTGCAGCGCGGGCTTCTCGTAGAACTCGGTGATGCGGTGCCCGGCGTCGGTCTTGAGGATGCCGAAGCCGGGCGCGTCGTCGGCCACCACCGGCGTGGCGGCGATGGTGATCTCGGCGCCGCTCTGGACGTGATGGTCCAGCATCAGCCGGTAGTCCATCGTGTAGAGCTGGTCGCCCGAGAGGATGAGCGCGTGGTCGTGCGGGTAGTTCCTGATGTGCAGGATCGACTGCCGCACCG
>Ga0247773_1000841_pt1 | contig 10673 bp, 12 predicted proteins | sample UWRJL092311B6_FD_179934 | JGI IMG/M metagenome (GOLD analysis project Ga0247773, IMG submission 179934) | Plant litter microbial communities from Arlington Agricultural Research Station in Wisconsin, United States - UWRJ-L092-311B-6 | ecosystem: Environmental > Terrestrial > Plant litter >...
GCACGAAGGCCCGCCGGATCGCGGTGCACTTCTGGCCGGCCTTGACGGTGATCTCGCGGCTGAGCTCGCGGACGAACAGGTCGAACTCGGGCTCGCCGGCGACCGCGTCCGGGCCGAGGATGGCGCAGTTGAGCGAGTCGGCCTCCGCGGTGAACTTGACCGACTCGCGGATCACCGTCGGGTGCTGGCGCAGCTGCCGGGCGGTGGTCGCCGAGCCGGTGAACGACACCACGTCCTGGCCGGTGAGGTGCTCGAGCAGGCCGTCTGGGGCCGCGCACACCAGCGAGATGGCGCCGGGCGGCAGGAGCCCCGAATCGACCATGTCGGCGAACACCTTCGCGGTCAGGTAGCCGGTCTGCTCGGCGGGCTTGACCACCACCGGGATGCCGGCCAGGAACGCCGGGGCGAACTTCTCCAGCATGCCCCAGACCGGGAAGTTGAAGGCGTTGATGAACAGCGCCAGCCCGTGCCGGGGGGTGTAGATGTGCTGCGCTACGAACGAGCCGTCCTTGGAGAACTGCTCGACCGGGCCGTCGAGGTAGACGCGGGAGTCGGGCAGTTCGCGCCGGCCCTTGGAGGAGTAGGCGAACAGCACCCCGATGCCGCCGTCGACGTCGAACCGGGAGTCGAACAGGGTGGCTCCGGTGGCGAAGGACATCGGGTAGTAGTCGGCCTCCCGGCGGTCGTTGAGGAAGACCGCGAGCTGCTTGAGGATCGCGGCGCGCTCGGTGAAGGTCAGCCGGCGCAGCGCGGGGCCGCCGACGGTCCGGGCGTGCCGGTAGGCCGCGGCGACGTCGACCGGCTCGTCCGACCAGCGGGCGACCGGCTGGGAGGTGGAGGCGTCGAGCAGCTCGGTCCCGGTATCGGTGGCGGTGTACCACTGGTCACACAGGTACGAACGCAGCAACTCGGCCATCGCGGATTCCCCTTCGTGTTCCTCGGACGTGCCCGGGCTCGCGGCAGCTTGCCAGCGCCGGACCACCAGCATAGACTAACCGAACGATCATTCGGTTTTCTGGTTTCGGCTCAGGTGCCGTTCGGGAAGGCCGGTTTGGAGAGGTCATGGACACCGACCAGCAGCAGGTCGCCTTCGACGCGCTCATCGCCTCCGACGGCCGGGTCGAGCCGCGCGACTGGATGCCCGAGGGGTACCGCAAGACCCTGATCCGCCAGATCGCCCAGCACGCCCACTCCGAGATCATCGGCATGCAGCCCGAGGGCAACTGGATCACCCGGGCGCCGTCGCTGCGCCGCAAGGCGATCCTGCTCGCCAAGGTGCAGGACGAGGCCGGCCACGGCCTGTACCTGTACTCGGCCGCCGAGACGCTCGGGATGAGCCGGGAAGAGATGCTGGACCTGCTGCACGCCGGCCGGCAGCGCTACTCCTCGATCTTCAACTACCCGACGCCGACCTGGGCGGACGTGGCCGCGATCGGTTGGCTGGTCGACGGTGCCGCGATCACCAACCAGGTGCCGCTCACCCGCTGCTCCTACGGCCCCTACGCGCGCGCCATGGTCCGGATCTGCAAGGAGGAGTCCTTCCACCAGCGGCAGGGCTTCGAGTCGCTGCTGCAGCTGTCCAACGGCACGCCCGAGCAGCACGCGATGGCCCAGGACGCGATCGACCGCTGGTGGTGGCCGTCGCTGATGATGTTCGGCCCGCCGGACGACGACTCCCCCAACTCCGCCCAGTCGACCGCCTGGGGAATCAAGCGGTTCTCCAACGACGAGCTGCGCCAGCGCTTCGTCGACATCTGCGTACCGCAGGCCGAAACCCTGGGGCTCACCCTGCCGGATGAGGACCTGGTCTGGAACGCCGAGCGCGGCCACTACGACTACGGCGTCATCGACTGGACCGAGTTCCAGCAGGTGCTCAAGGGCAACGGCCCGTGCAACCGGCAGCGGATCGCCACCCGGCGGCAGGCGCACGACGACGGCGGCTGGGTGCGCGAGGCCGCGGCGGCGTACGCGGCGAAGCAGGCGGCCAAGGCATCGGTGCCGGCGGCGGCATGAGTACCGCGCCCACCCCGCTGTGGGAGGTGTTCGTCCGGCCGACCCGGGGCACCAACCACGTCCACGTCGGCTCGCTGCACGCCGCGGACGCGACGCTGGCCCTGCAGAACGCCCGCGACCTCTACACCCGCCGCAGCGAGGGCGTGTCGATCTGGGTGGTGCGCTCGACCGACATCACCGCCAGCTCGCCGGAGGAGAAGGACTCCTTCTTCGAGCCGTCGGCCGACAAGCCCTATCGGCACCCGACCTTCTACACGATTCCGGACGGGGTCGAGCACCTGTGAGTGAGCATCGCAGGGAGCGCCAGCGAGCGAGGAGCGGAGCGAATGGCTAACCCTGTGACTGAAGTGTCCGCACCTGCCAGTGCCGACGTGGCGACGTACGCGATCCGGCTCGGTGACGACGCCCTGATCCTGTCGCACCGACTGTCGGAGTGGACGGCGCGCGCGCCGCAGATCGAGGAGGATCTGGCGCTGGCCAACATCGCCCTCGACCTGCTCGGTCAGGCCCGCACACTGCTGGCCTACGGCGGCGCGTTCAGCGGCCGCTCCGAGGACGACCTGGCCTACCTGCGCGAGGAGCGCCAGTTCACCAACCTGCAGCTGGCCGAGATCGAGAACGGCGACTTCGCCGTCACCATGGTCCGGCAGCTGCTGTTCTCCTGCTACCAGCACGAGCTCTACCGCGACCTGGAGTCCTCGACCGACGCCCAGCTGGCCGCCATCGCCGCCAAGGCGGTGAAGGAGGTCGCCTATCACGTCGAGCACGCCAGCACCTGGCTGCTCCGGCTGGGCGACGGCACCGAGCTCAGCCACGACCGCACCCAGGCCGCCCTCGACGCGGTCTGGCCCTACAGCCACGAACTGTTCGGCGACGACGAGCTGGCCAGGACGATCGCCGACGCGGGTGTCGGACCGCTGCCGTCCGCCCTGCGGGAGGCCTGGTTGGGCACCGTCTCGGACGTGTTGACCGAGGCGACGCTGACCCTGCCGGACGACGACTGGAAGCCCTCGGGCGGCCGCACCGGCCTGCACACCGAGGGTTTCGGTTATCTGCTCGCCGAGATGCAGCACCTGCACCGCTCGCACCCCGGAGCCCAGTGGTGACCGTGACCACCGAAACCGAGCTCGAGCGGCTGGTCGCATTGCGGCTGGCGGCCGCCGGGGTTCCCGACCCCGAGATCCCGGTGCTGACCATCGAGGACCTGGGCATCCTGCGCGACGTCCGGTTCGCCGCCGACGGCCACCCCGAAGTGGTGCTGACCCCGACCTACTCCGGCTGCCCGGCGACCGAGGCGATCCGTTCCGACGTGCTGGCGCGCACCGCTCAGGTCGACCCGCAGGCCCGGGTCGTCGTCGAACTGGCCCCGGCCTGGACCACCGACTGGATCACCGAGGACGGCCGGACCAAGCTGCGCGAGTACGGCATCGCACCGCCGCGGCCGACCCGGACCGGCCCGGTCCCGCTGCAGCTGGGCCGCAGGCCGGAGCCAGTGGTGCAGTGCCCGCGCTGTGGCTCGGAGCACACCGAACTGGTCAGCCAGTTCGGCTCCACCCCGTGCAAGTCGCTGCGCCGCTGCCGCGACTGCGCCGAGCCCTTCGACGAATTCAAGCCACTGTGAACGCCGGCTTCCACTCCCTCACCGTCGCCCGGGTCGAGCCGTTGACCGAGCTGGCCTGCGCGGTGCACTTCAGCGTGCCCGCCGAGCTGCGCGCGGACTACGCCTTCGCCCCCGGCCAGCACCTGACGCTGCGCCGGACCGCCGACAGCACCCAGGCAGTGGGCCAGGAGGAGCGCCGGACCTACTCGATCTGCTCCACGCCGCAGGATCTGGCCGAGCGCGGTGAGCTGCGGATCGGGGTCAAGCGGATCACCGACGGACTGTTCTCCGGTTGGCTCACCGGCGAGTTGCGCCCCGGCACCACCATCGAGGTGATGACCCCGGCCGGCCGGTTCGGCACCGCGGTCGCCCCGGACAACGAGCGCCACGTCGGGTGCCTGGCCGCCGGCTCCGGAATCACCCCGGTGCTCTCGATCGTCACCTCGATCCTGCGTACCGAACCCGCCAGCCGGGTCAGCCTGGTGTACGGCAACCGGACCTCCAACGACGTGATGTTCCTGGAGGAACTGGCCGATCTGAAGAACAGCTACCCGAGCCGGTTCACCCTGTTGCACGTGCTGTCGGGTGAGCCGCAGCTGTCGGACCTGTTGACCGGCCGCATCGACGAGGACAAGGTCAACCTGCTGCTGGACGGCCTGTGCAAGGACGTCGACGAGTGGTACCTGTGCGGCCCGCTCGGCATGGTGGGCACCGCCCGCGCCGCGCTGCAGGCCGGCGGGGTGCCCAGCTCCGCAGTGCACGCCGAGCTGTTCTACGTCGGCGACGAGCCACCCGTGCCGACCGGCGCCACCCCCTCCGAGCACGCCGACTCCGACCGCAGCCAGGTGACGGTCACGCTGTCCGGCCGCACCTCCACGGTCGCGGTCGGCTACCGCGGCCCGAGCATCCTCGACGCCGTGCTGGCCAGCCGTCCGGACGCTCCGTACGCCTGCAAGGGCGGGGTCTGCGGTACCTGCCGGGCGATGGTGACCGCCGGATCGGTGACCATGACCCGCAACTACGCGTTGGAGCCGGAGGAGCTGGCCGCCGGGCTGGTGCTGGCCTGCCAGTCGCATCCGGTGACTCCCGAGGTCAGCCTGCAATTCCAGTGACCTCCGCTCCACTAGCCTGAATTCCATGGATGCCTCAGGCGCGGTTCCCATCGGCGCACCGCCGGTCGAGGAAGTGGTGCACGTCCGCCGTCCGCGCTCGGTGATCGCGTTCGCCTGCTGGTTCGCCCTCGGGGTGGGAGTCGCCTACCTGGGCTTCCGGATCGTCGAGCAACTGCGCACGGTGATCTACCTGCTGATGTTCTCGCTGCTGATCGGGGTGACCCTCGACCCGCTGATCCGGTTCCTGGAACGGCGCGGCGTCCGGCGCTGGTTCGCGGCCCTGCTGACCTGGCTCGCCGTGGTGGCGCTGCTCAGCGCCCCGATCGTGCTGGCCGTCGACGCCGCCAGCACCCAGCTGCCGGCGCTGATCAAGTCCGGGCCCGAGCTGATCCGCAACGCCGAAGACCACCTGGGCGCGCTCGGCGACCGGCTGTCGGCGGCCACCGAGTCCTCCGGCGGCGGCTCGCTCAACCCGACCGAGGTGCTGGACTACGTGCTGACCGGTGGGGCGCTGCTGTTCAGCGCGGTCACCGACATCGTGGTGGTGGCCTTCCTGTCGCTGTACTTCGCGATCGAACTGCCGCGGCTGCGGGCGCTGGCGCTCAAGGCGGTGCCGGCCTCCCGCCGGATCCGCACCACCCGGATCCTCGACGAGCTGGTGGTGCTGGTCGGCCGGTTCATGCTGTCCACGGTGGCGATTGCGATCCTGTTCGGGTTCGGCACCGCGGTGTGGGCGCTGGCCTGGGGCATTCCGTACCCGGTGCTGCTGGGCGCGCTGGTGACGGTGCTGTCCCTGGTCCCGGTGATCGGCTCCACGGTCGGCGGCGCGCTGGTGACCCTGGTGTCGCTGAGTGTCGGCCTGCCCACCGCGATCATCACGCTGATCTTCTACATCAGCTACCGGATGGCCGAGGACTACCTGATCCAGCCGCGGATGATGAAGTTCTCGGTCGAGCTGCCCGGCGTGATCACGGTGCCCTCGGTGATCCTCGGCGGTGCGGTGCTCGGGGTGCCCGGCGCTCTGTTCGGGGTGCCGGCCGCGCTGATCCTGCGGGTGCTGGTACGCGAACTGGTGTTCCCGGCCACCGACCAGGCCTGAGCCCCGCCGGACGGGTAGCCGCCCGCGAGCTGGATCACCCCGAGTTGCTCAGGGCTGCCTGCCGGCCGGCTTCGATCAGCCAGCGCACCGGGTCGCGCTGGGCCGCCTCGGCCGAACCGGCCAGCTCGGTCAGGCTGAGCAGCCCGACGCCGGGCACCGCACCGGCCATCCCGTCCTCCACCGACCCGGCCACCACCAGCGCCGCCACCCCGTTGTCGGCGGCCGTCCGCAGCACGTGACCGCAGGTCTTGCCGGTCAGCGAACCGGCGTCGAAGCGCCCCTCGCCGGTCAGCACCAGGTCGGCCTGCCGCACCGCCGCGTCCAGCCCGACCAACTCGCCGATGGTCGCCGCGCCGTCCACCAGGCTGCCGCCCCAGAAGGCCAGCCCGTAGCCGGTGCCGCCGGCCGCGCCACAGCCGGGCTGCTCGGGGTCGGCGCCCAGCACCGCCGCCAGCCGGCGCAGTCCACGGTCCAACTCGGCCACCTCGGCCGGTCCGGCGCCCTTCTGCGGGCCGAACCGGGCCGCGCTTCCGGACGGCCCGAACAGCGGCGCCTGGACGTCGACCAGCACCTGGACCCCGCCCGGCGGCACCGGCACCAGCCGCTCCGAGCGGACCGCCGTGAGCCGGGTCAGTCCCTGGCCGCCGACCGGCAGCAGGCCGCCGGCGCCGACCAGTTGTGCCCCGAGCGCCGACAACGCCCCGGCCCCGCCGTCGGTCGAGGCCGAGCCGCCGAGCGCGATCACCAGCCGCCGGGCCCCGGAACGCGCCGCCGCCGCCAGCACGATGCCCAGCCCGATGGTGTGCGAGCCCATCGGGTCGAGCGGGCTGAGCCCGGCGATGCCGCAGACCTCGGCCAGTTCGACGGCGGCGGTGTCCCCGGCGCGCAGGTAGCGGCCGGTCCGCGACGCACCGACCGCGTCCACCGCCGGCACCGCGACCCAGCGGGCATCCGGCTGGTCGGCGGCCAATACCTCCAAGGTGCCGTCGCCGCCGTCGGCCATCGGCAGCACGGTCAGCTCGTCGTCCGGACGGACCGAGCGCCAGCCCTCGGCCAGCGCGGCGGCGGCCTGTGGCGCGGCCAGGCTGCCCTTGAACTTGTCCGGTGCCAGCAGCACCCGCGGCCTCATCGGCGGACGGCGTACCGCTCGGGTGACAGGAAGCCGATCTCGTGCCGGGTGGCGCCGTCGACGACCAGGTCCGCGACGACCTCACCGACCACCGGGACGAACTTGAAGCCGTGCCCGGAGAAGCCCAGCGCCAGCACCAGCCGGCCGTCGGAGCCGGGGTGGATGCCGAGCAGGAAGTCGTCGTCCGGGGTCGCCGGGTACAGGCACACCTGGCTGGTCACGCAGTCGCCGGTCAGCCCGGGCAACGCCTGGGACAGCAGCTGCCGCAACCCGTCCTGCTCGGCCGCGGTGACCGTCCGGCGCACGGTGTCGGGATCGACGTCGGGCTCGGACCAGTCGTGGTACAGCGCCGCCTTGACACCCTCGTCGCCGGGCTGGTGCGGAAAGCCGTACACCTCCAGCCGCTCGGCGCCCGGCGGCACCGGCAGGCTCCACAGGTAGACCGGGAACCGGTCGGGGTCGTAGTCGGTCACCGAGGTGAGCGGACGGAACCAGTGCACGGTCTGGCGCTGCGCCTTGATCGGATAGCCGTCCGGGCCGGACAGCCGTCCGGCCCAGGCGCCGGTGGCGATCACCGCGCGGGGCGCGTGCAGCTCCACCCCGCCGGCCACCAGGTGCACACCGTCCGGGGTGAGTTCGAGCTGCTCGACCACCGTGTCGAAGCGCAACTCGGCGCCGGCGGCAGCGGCCAGCTCCAGGTTGGCCCGCACGGTCGCCTCGGGATCGACGAAGCCGGCGTCGGCCTCGTAGACCGCCAGCTGGTCGGCGGACAACTCGAACTGCGGATACCGGGCCCGCAGGCCGGCGGGGTCGAGCACCTCGTGCGGCAGCGACCAGCGCCGCGCCGACTCCAGGGTGCCGGCCACCACCGCGCTGTCCGGGCGGCCGATCATCAACGCACCGCAGCGGGTGAACAGCTGGCGGCCGGCGGCGGCCGACAGCTCGTCCCACAGCTGGTAGGACCGGACCAGCAGCGGCACGTAGTCCGGCTTCTCGAAGTAGGCCTTGCGCACGATGCGGGTGCCGCCGTGCGAGGAACCCATCGAGTGCGCCGGACCGAACTGCTCGATCCCCAACACCCGCTGGCCACGGGCGGCCAGCGCATAGGCCGACGCCGAACCCATGGCTCCCAACCCCACGACGATGACGTCGTACTCGCTGCTCATGCCCAGCAACCTATCCCGGCCGGGCTACGGTGTGCGCGTGAGTTGGCTGACCGAACCGGACTCCGACTGGGACGAGCAGCAGGCGCCGCCGCCCCGCAACCGGCTGCGGCTGGTGGCCGCGATCCTGGCCGGCTGGCTGGCGGTCAGCCTGATCGTGCTCCTCGGCCTGCTGAGATTCTCCGACCACAACTCGGCCGACAGGCCCTCTGGCGGCACACCGGCCAGCCGGCCGCCGGCCGCGGCCGGCTCCCCGGCCGCGCCGAGCGGGTCGGCCGGCAGCAGCCCCGCCGGCGTACCCACCGGCTGGCGGTTACGAGCCGCTGACGACCAGACCAACTGCACCGCCCATTCCTACGGGCAGGTGCAGGTGTTCTTCACCCGGACGCCGTGCTCGGCGGTGCGCCGGAGCCTGTTCAGCACCAGCCGGGACGGCCGCGACATCGTGGTCTCGACCAGCACCGTCACCTTCGCCGACGCCGCTCAGGCCGGCGAGTACCTGCGCCTGGTGACCTCGGACGGCACCGGCAACATCAACGACCTGCTCCGCGAGGGCAGCCGCTACCCGGGCTCGCCGAGCAAGCTGCCGCCGGCGGCGTTCGCGTCCCGGCAGGACGGGGTGCGGGTACTGGTCGCCGAAGCGGCCTACGCGCGGGGCGCCTCGGACTACACCGACGCCGACCTGCAGGCCGCCGCCCGCCGGGCCGTCGACGCCGGCTAACCGAGCCGCCGGCTAACCGAGCCGCCGGTGAACCGGAACTTGCAGACCCGACCCGGTCAGTCCAGCGAGGCTTCCAGGGTGATCTCCACGCCGGTGAGGGCCTTGCTGACCGGGCAGCCCTGCTTGGCCTGCTGCGCCGCCGCCTCGAACCCGGCCGCGTCGAGGCCCTCGACCTCGCCATGGACCTCCAGCGCGATGCCGGTCAGCCGGAAGCCACCGTCCGGATCCGGGCCGAGCGAGACCTTGGCGGTCACCTCCAGGCTCTGCGGGGTACCGCCGGCCTGGGCGATCAGCGCGGACAGCTGCATCGCGTAGCACGAGGAATGCGCGGCGGCGATCAGCTCCTCGGGGCTGGTGGTGCCGCCGGCGTCGTCGGCCGCGCGCTTGGGGAACGACACCTCGAAAGTGCCCACCTTCGAGCTGCTCAGCTCGACCTGGCCGGAACCCTCCTGCAGGCTGCCGTTCCAGGCGGTACGGGCGATGCGTGTGGGCATGGATTCTCCTTCGAAGCGGGATCGGGTCGCCGACCGGACAGGTCTGCGAACGGAGCCGATTCTATCGCGCCCGACTTATCGGGTTCGTTCCCCGGCGGCCGGCGCCACCTCAGGCGTGCTTGCGCTCCAGGTCCGAGGTCAACCGGCGCAGCTTCTTGACCAACCTCGCCCGGCTGGCCGCGTCCAACTCGGTGGCCTCACAGATCTGGGCCGGCACGCCGGCCGCCCGCCGCCGCATCGCCTTGCCCTGCCGGGTCAGCTGGACGTCCACGGTCCGCTCGTCGCCGGCCCGCCGGTGCCTGCTGACCAGGTCGAGCGCCTCGAGCCGCTTGACCAGCGGCGAGAGGGTGTTGGACTCCAGGTGCAGCCGGGCGCCGATCTCACCGACCGACGAGGTGCCCTCCTCCCACAGCAGGCTCAGGACCAGGTACTGCGGGTAGGTCAGGCCCAACTCGTCGAGGACCGGACGATAGGTGGCCGTCATCGCTCGCGACGCCAGGTACAACGCCAGGCACAGCTGATCATCGAGACTTTCGGTCAACTCTTGCGAGCGCATCGCCGTCATAGGAGAAAGGGTAATCCGGCTTGCCGGGTTTGGATGCCTTCAAACTGCCTGATTTTGTGCTGTCTTCAGCACTGTCCGGCCGGCCTGCGGACGCTCGTCGACCAGGTCGTCCGCAGACGCAGAGAAGCCCTGCCCGACCCGGCACCCCCGTACCGTCGCGACAGGGCTTCTACTGCTCTTGCGTCCCTCGTGTACCCCCGTACCAGGCAAGAATATCGATCTCGACACCGACCACACAAGCGGCAAACTAGTTACCGACCGACTACGCGCAGTGGTCGAACTGGATCGAGTTTATGCTGCAAACTAAGCCCGATTCGCCACTGGCACCGGATAGAGTTACGCCCCGTGGCTCCCCCTCCCGGCACCGGTGCGGACGACGCCGGCGAGGCTGGCGAAGCCGACGACGGCCCGCACGATCCCTTCGCGCCGACCGGCGCGCCCGACTCGATGACCGACCAGACCTGCGCATTCTGCGGTGGCACCCGGGTGGTCTGGCTGCACCCGTTGGCCACCGATCGGGTGCAGTTCCGCCGGTTCGGCAAGGACGACACCTCGCCTAGCTTCTGGACGCTGTGCGAAGGCTGCGAGCAGCTCTACCAGGACGGCCAGGACGATCAGCTGATCGCGCTGATGAAGGACGCCGGCGGCTGGATCTGGCAGGGCACCGACGTCGAGGACGTGCTGCGCAAGCCGGTCGACATCTTCCGCGAGGCCGACCTCGGCCGCCGGCCGATCGCCGGCTGAGCGTCCCCGCCAGGCCCGGTACGAGCAGCCCCG
>Ga0247773_1000842_pt1 | contig 10671 bp, 14 predicted proteins | sample UWRJL092311B6_FD_179934 | JGI IMG/M metagenome (GOLD analysis project Ga0247773, IMG submission 179934) | Plant litter microbial communities from Arlington Agricultural Research Station in Wisconsin, United States - UWRJ-L092-311B-6 | ecosystem: Environmental > Terrestrial > Plant litter >...
AACAGCTCGACGACTTCTATCCTCCCGCATATGACCGCTATCTCTAGCGCTGTTTTACCACTGAAATGGGAAGTATTATCGGTTTTATCGATTTTAGCGCCAGCGTCGAGCAGAAGTTTGACAACGCCTACGTAGCCCCCTCTCGTTGCCCGGGCTAGAGGGGTACCTTTAGGATCATTATAGTCTAGGTTAGCACCCCTGCTAAGCAGAACCTCAACCAATTCTTCGTCGCCGCGGTACGAAGCCGCCCCTAGCGGAGACGCGACAGGCCGCCCGGTGACGCCGTCCACGTCGCCACCTTTTTCAATTAGCAGCTTCGCCATCGCCCTGGAACCATGCTTCGCCGCGACGCGTAATCGGGTCCCTTCACTATGAAAACGACGAGCATTGACGTCGATGGCACCGGTGTCGAGCATCAAATCGACGACCACAAGGTTATTATCTCTTACCTCTCCGAAGAAATGGTCGAAAATTGTGCGGCGCCCATCCCCGTACCTCATTAGGGGGCCCTTGTTTGGGTACTCGCCTGCAAGAGAAAGCAAATTGAGGACCTCCAAGTGCCCGTGATGTCTCGCCAGCCACTTCGGTATGTCTGTGTCAAGATCCAGATGGCCTCTGCCTGTATCGCAATGCGATAGAAGCAAGCTGATGACGGCTGCATGGCCGGCGGCCGCCGCTAGACACATTACCGCCCACCTCTCGCCTTGTTCGATGGCATGGTCGACAATTATCTGAGGGAGGGGGTGTGCATCCGCGCTCCCCAGAATCTCCTCTACTACTCTTATCGTCTTTTGGAGAGTCCGCTTCCGCTGCTCATGTGCGTCCAGGATTTGCAACAGCAGCCGAATATCTAGTAGTCTGGCCGCCTCGACCAGATGTTGCTGCGTTTCTGTGCGATCGTGAGACTCCCGGACCGCCGAGATGTAGTTGTGGTGTCCCGGGGCTCGTGGTCCCCCCCTCCAGTCCCAGATGAGGACAAACTCGCGTGAGAGGGTTGTGGCTGCTGCCGCAGCGGGTATGTCTCTGCATAGTAGGGGAATCCCCATTCTGATGACGATCCAGTGGCAGTCGTGGTTCAACCTGACAATGCCAGGTCTCTCCGCCCCGTGAAACGCGCAGACCAAGTCTCCCGGCTGGATCGACTTTTCCCCCGCTTGGAGAGCCAAGCGAAAAATACGCAGAGTCGTGACGTCCGAACTACGGGGATTGGGCCTCCGCCAGAATATCTCAACATCTTGTCTGTCTTCCCAGGAGGGATCACTGCGGACCCACCCCACCTCGCCGAGTATTTCACCCATGCCTCGAAGGATGATGATCTCTTCGTCCTCCCAAAGACTCACGGACACCTGCTCCGAAATGAAGATGCGAGTGAACTGTCGAAAAAGCCCCCCCGCACGTGATTGTGTAGTCGGCCGTGAGCTTGCTTCCGACGGATGAAGCGTTGTCGGAACTCATACCAAGCAGTGCGTAAAGCTTGTCGCGGCGATCTGTGGCCTTCCGAGCGTGGAACATGTCGACCAGCTCACAGAGGGGGCGTATCTGTAGGGAGAAGGCTCCTTTCGGCGATATTGAGTCGCCGATCGCATGTCTCTTCCTCGAGAGGCTGCCCTTCATAAGATAGCCAGTTGTATAAATCAGAGGCCTCAGATCGTCTTTGTAAGACAGAGCCAATCCGCTCAGCCCCGAATAGAAAGCGAAGCCATCCATATCAGATGACCCACACTTCACCATCACACGCCGAGCGGCGCCAGTCTCTTGCAGAACCTGAAAGTCGGCATCTTTAGCGATAGCCAAACGATACATCCAGCTTGGATTGATTACATACCCACATGCACTCAAACCAGGGTATTTGAAGCACCGTCACAATAGCTTCCCGTCTTATCTCATCCAAGAAAGACCCTGAGAGGTGCTCTGCACTAGCCAAGCGTATATCTTCCATGGCCTGATTGCTGCCTTCTGTCGCCTCGCCGAGCCAGACGATGACACATGCAGCCTTGGCGTAAGTCATTGCCATAGCGCCGACTTGCTTTTCTTTTTCATCCACGTTGTTCTGATTGATACAGAGCGCATCGACCCAAAGAACTCGCTCGAAGAAGGGGTGCCGAAGGTGCAGCAGGACTGCGTGCAGGTTCGAGGTAACTTTGACCTCACATTGATCGATGAAGATGGACCGCCGATTGCTGGTGGAACCCCATACGTACGACAAAGCTTCATACAAGTCGGTCCCCTCGAATCCATTTTGTAGGAGCTGGTAGTCGAACAGCTGACACTGAATGTCGGCATCGCCTCGGGACGCTGGCCGAAGCCGGAGCAAGCGGATGAAGCCCAGCCCGGGCAAGGAACGGTATACATACATGCCCTAGGTAATTACCTTGCCAGCCACTCCGTTTGGTCCAGGGGCGTCGCTGTAAAGCGGTACTAGGAAAATGAGGATCGAGGTAGTTGCGCCAGGCAGCAACAGCCCAAGGCTAGGAACTAATGTCCGCGGTGAGTGCTTGAGCCGAGAGGGTCGTGTCACGTGGCACAATACTACTGGCATCATGATTCGCTCATTCAGCCCCCCCTCGGTTGTTGGGTGATGCCTCGACCTCGGTGAGGGAGGCAGTTGATAGCTCTTGTGGGCGCCCCAAGGAATTGCCCGGTGCAAAGACGCTCGCTGGTTGCATCATTGATCGCACTGTACGATTTCGTGCTACCTTTAGCATCACCGACGCCGTAACCGGCGTAGTCAATAGCGAGGCGCAGCTGGACTTTCCTGGGTGGGCTGCCATGGAAGCCCCAGATCGGGTGGGATTGTGCGTTTGGTCGGCCATGGACGAGAATGAAGGGTCAATTGGGCTTGACAGGTGAATCACGGTGGGGCTAGGATCGTTCCTCCAGTGTCGGACCCTGCTGTTCATGCAAATGGCAACAACGCTACGGACGGGCTCTATTCCACCTACCACAGAACGCGAGAAAGACGCGATGTATTTATTGCTCCGGGGCGTAAACGAAATCCACCAGCTCCTTGTATGCCTTCTCCAGATCCTACAAGGCGGTTAGACTGTGTCCAACCCCGATCGAGAAGAAGAAGAAATGGCGAAGGGGCAACTCACATTGTTGACAATGATCTTGTCATGCACCCCCGGCGTCTTGGCAAAGTCGAGCTCGAGCTTCGCCTGCGCCAGCCTCTTGAGGATCGACTCCTCCTTGTCGGTCCCGCGCCCGCGCAGCCGCTTTTCCAGCTCCTCCTCGGACGGCGGCGCGATGAAGACGTACCGGGCCGGGAAACCAGTGGCCTTTATCTGCTTGACGCCCTCCATCTCGATGTCCAGCACCACGATCTTGCCCTTCGCGCTCTGCTCCTCGATGGTCGCCTTGCTCGTGCCGTAGAGGTTGTCGCCAAACTGGGCACTATATGTATTGCAGCAAACCACCCCGTCAGTACAGGACTCAAACCAACAAGCGACGCAGGCTCGGGGCCTGTTTTGACCCTACCTCTCCACGAAACCGCCCTGCTCCCTCAGCTTGAGAAAATCCTCCTTGGTCACATAGTGGTAGTGTACGCCATTCTCCTCGCCCGGTCGCGGGGCGCGTGTCGTGTGCGAGACGGACAGCACAAAGGTGTCCGGGTTGCGCTCGAAGAGCAGGCCGTAGAGTGTCCCCTTGCCGACGCCCGACGGACCCGAAATGACGATGGGTTTCCTCTGCGGTGGGAGGTTCGCCATGGTTCTGATGCGGGCGGTGGCTCTGGTGATGGAGATCGAGGAGGTGGCGGGACGGATTGCAGTTCGAAGGAGCGCTGTTGTCGTCCTCGTCGTCGTTGACCGCATTTGTTGTTTTTTTTTGCGAACCCTCCACGGTTTTGTTTTGCGCCTCCGCTGTCGCCGCCCTGGGAAATCCAGGGGCAAGCGGGGTTTTGGCCCTTGGTGCGGGGAAGGGTGGAGGTTGGGGCTGGCCCGACAGGGATCCCTCCAACGCCCCTTTGACTAACCTCCACCCGCCAAGACAGCTGGACTCATCGCCATCGAAGCGGCGCGAACTTCTAGTTCCCTTCGCAGCGTCACGCCGTCGGGGTCTTGTTGGATGCTTAAATTGACCTCCTACGTCCAGGCGGTGGAATGAGATACCTCGTTCAAACTCGGGGTAAGACACCCGTATCTGGCGCGCTAAGAACTGACAAAGTCCAGTCAGTCACAGAGTCAACGTCCTCGGTGAGTCAACAGAGTGAATAATGTAGTCATTCCCAATCCAACCGAACCCGCGCGCCAAAGCGACCATATCCGATACCCAGACTACAGACCCCCGATACCTCCTCTACGACTTAACTGCAACCAAAGACCAGCCATGTTGACTCACCAACAAGGAAAACCCGAAACAGTTTCCAACCACGCTAGCAGAGTACGTCCAAACATCTGCCCGTCCCAAACAACACCACAACGCAACTTATACCAAAACACCATCAACCTCCTCCTGCGAAAGCCGCTTACCCCCTTTACCATTTTTTTTCCCTTTCCTTTTTGTCGAGGCACAACCCACCCACTACCGTAGCTGGAACCATCACACCACACTACACGTCTCGAAAGAATGTCGGAGGCATGTTCATTCACGATCACCAATCACCGAGTGAAAGGGGAAAGAAAGGCAAAACCATCAGGTACGTCCCGTGTAAGTCTGTGCTAAGCAGCTGCACCATCTACTCTCCCTATCTTACCCACCTTATTCTTCACCGAAACACGGCGCCAAAGCATAAAGATACTCTAGGCTAGCAGTACAGACTAGAGGAGGTAGTCTACTTCGTACCTTAACTATGTCGCACACTCTACTGCTACCAAGCCCTGGCTCGCTAGCTTGATTAAATTGATCACTGCCTTTCATTCTATTCTCGTTAGTAGGTTGGAAGACAGGGATCAAGTGGTTTAGTATCTACCTAGACATCTATGGGACCAGGAGGTAGGGTGGGTGGCATGGTACGCTTCTCTCAATAAATCGAGCTACAAGAAATCAAAGGAGATGGCGGGAGTCAGAGACTGATTGCTAACACAACGGAAAATATACACCATATGGAGATCACGTAACTCAGGTTTTCTGTATTGTCCGTTTCTTTCTACATACTCGCAGAGCCTTTTTGTACACCACCTAATACATGTTGAACAAAAGTCAAGACAAGACGGGCCAAATAGCCTGAAGCCAAAACCCACATGCTTCCAAGTCTTCCAAGTATCTCCAAAACGCCATCATCCATAAGGTATCGTTTCCGGTCTATACACGTACAGTTCCCAAGGTGAGAGGCAGAACATCCCAGTCCACATCGTTGCCGACCTATCTCACCACTCTTTCCCCCTTTAAACCCCCGGTCTAACCGCATCAGGTTCGCCGAACCCGGCTAAAGTTCATGCTGGACCCTGTTACTTTCCTCGGCCCGCCATTTGCTTGCCTTCGGTCCGCATCTGCGCTCCGTCGGGATTGCTGGACCAGATAGTAGTCTCCAATATCCTGGTGCTCGCTGGTTCCCGCGTTGGAATTCTTCCGTGTCTCAGTGACTTGCAGTGAAGTCTCCTTGAGGATCCCGCCGTTTCCGTTTTCGGGGCTGTTAACACGCCGCCCGGCCTCAAGGTCCGTGTCGCTCCCGCTTGTGTCGGCGCCGTCCCGCTGCCGCCCCTTGTTATTGTTCTGCTGATCGACGATGTGTTCCTCGCTACCCGACATGGTAAACTCGGTAATGGGGTTGACGCTTCGAGGGCCCATGCCGCGGCGCGGGTTCTTATCCTCAAGTTTGAACGCACCGGGCCTCGGGTCGGCGCTGCGAGACATGCCCGACAACTTTCCGGCCGTGGACGAAAATGTGCGCAGAGAGCCAATCAGTGGCTTTCCCCAGCGGTGAACGAGAGGGAAGACCATGGGGAGATTCGACGTAACCACAGCCACAAAGGTCTCGCGGACGGCCCATGAGCCAGCTTGCTGCGCGCCATTGATGGGGTCTGTAAGGATGAGGACGCAGCGCAGGATGCCGGCCATGGTAACAAAGATGCCGCCCGAGAAGAGCAGGATGAGTCCGACTTTCTTTGCGGGCCTTAGTGATGCTCTCCAGAGCATGGGGATGGGAATGCTCAAGAGGTACAAGTCTGTGAGAACATTCAAGACCACGGTGACAAAGATATCGATCTTTGAGATGGCCGGCTGGCAGAAGTCTGAAGGGTTTCCACATAGTCAGCGTCTTGGAAATATGAAGACTATCCGTGGGACTTACTGCCGGGGTCGGGGTAGATTTGCCAGTTCTTCTCGAGCGGATAGCAGCCAAAGAGAATCGAAAACAGGACGGCAAGCCACGTCGAAACGATGAGGCCGAACCCTATGTGGATCCTTGTCGTGAACTCAAGCCCCTCCTACAAGATTGTGTCAGAAACCCGAGCGTTCGGTCAAGGCGGGCGGTACGGCATACCGTAAGACGCAGATAGAAGCAGCACATGGCTGCCTTTATGACCCATAACAGGAACGTGTAAGTGGACCAGCCGGCGACCTGCGTTTTTGAGCCGTTGACCCTAGAGAAGGCCATCAGCCATCACTCGTGATGAGGTCCGCGAGCACCACCAGGCAGAACGCACCGAAGCATAAATTCCTCGCTGTTAGGGTCGAGGAGACGTCGTTGCTCGTCCGTCATGCCGTTGTTGGCTAACCCTCTCCAGTAGGCCCCTACCGAGTACGCCAGCGCTGTCTCCGCGGAGTATGCAATCTTGTGCCGAGCTGTCAGCCACAGGGTTTGCTCATCGCGGTCCTTCAACACATACCGCAGCCACCCACATGAGGTAGTCGTCTGCCTGAAGTCCCTTCCAACCAACGGTGGATACTCTGACATAGGTCCGCAGGCCTATGAAGAGCAGCCCGACACCTAATAGCGCAAACGCCTCCGTGACGAAAGCCTCCATCGTGTGGTGAGAGATAACGGCGATCGGTTCGAGAAGAGCGTTGAAGAGACAGAGAATGTGATGCACCTCTGAGAGGATAAGGTGACGAAGCAAAGCTTGGCCCAAAGGTTGCGGCGTGATCAACAGTACCTACTCAGTCCATCAAGGCCTAGGGGTTGTTGGTCAACGAGCCACGCAGGATTTTGAACCGGGGGAAGGAAACGTGGAAAGGGGGTTGATATCCAGTTGCTCGGGAGCGCCCTCCCACGGCGATCAACAGGAGACAATTGCCCCCCTGCAATCAACGAGGGGGAAGGGATGGGATTTACATACGAACATAAGCGAGGATTTCCAGTGTGCTGACTTGAGCAAGGTCTGATAGACACCTCACGCTAACCACTGCCGGGAAGCGTGTGGGAGGCCAAGCTAGACCCGAATCAGACCCCAACTCCAAGCCCGCGGAACAGCGCCGGTCCACGACGATGACTTGCGGCGGCAGTCGTGGTACGGAGTACACGGACGGAATCACCTGCACACGTCAAGCGGGCGGCCACCATCGGGGGTTTTGGGGTCTTTTTGTTCCTGGCATTGCCCTGGCTCGCGTCCCTGGAAAAGCGCCGAGAAGAAATCGTCGGCCCCATCCACACTCTGGAAGTTGTCGGCACGGGCGATGCGAAGGGTGGTAAGCCCGCACGCGAGGTCAAGCTAGATGGCTGGCAGGGGACGGTCCGGACGAAGAGGTCCTTCGGTAGTGGGGAACCGCTGCGAGCCGTTCAGGCGATGGCACATGGCAGCCTTTGGCGAATGGAAATTCATGTGCCTCCCGTGGGAAAACGGGCTGAAAAGCTCTGCCATTGGCTCGCCTGATTTTCAACTTGCTCAAGAGGAGACGCGGCCCGTCGCAGCTGTGAAAGGGCTGCTGCAATTTTCTTTTTTTCTGATCGAATGGTTTGCTGTGAAGAGTCCTACCGATGCGGGTGCAACGGCAAAGGCTCGGCCGTTTCGTGTTTCCTGGTCGACCTAGCGACCTAGCGAAGCCACACAGAGAGAAGATCTGTTTGCCAACAGCGAGCGAGTGAGCGAGTGAGCGAGCAGCCACAATGTGACAGCGTGGGGGCGTCAGCACACCACCCACCATCGCGATTGTGCATGCAAGGCGCCAGCCAGCCATCCGATGGCCGAACCACCCGCACCGCAACCCACCGTTGGCCGTCGATAACAACGATGATAACTAGGCCGCTGCGAACGCCTCCCGCGCAACGGTCGTGGCGTGGCGCACAATATTCGGAAATAGCGTCTACTCTCCGGTCTGGTGTGGTTGGCGGTTGGTGGGGGAGGGGGAGGGGGGTTGAAAGAGAGGGGGGGGAGGATTTCCAATTCCTGAGAAGAACAAAACGAGGGAACCTCCACGGATCAACCACTAGCGGAAAGCATCTCGTAGTCGTTAGCCCAAGGCCAAAGCAGTCGAAGCCTCAAGGAGGCCCTGGAGATGACAAGGTCATTCTTCCCCACATGAGATTGGCGAATCCAAAGTCCGTATGAGGAAAGGAAGCGACAAGGAGTTGAGGACAACGCGGGATGAGAAACCGCGAGACTGGATCCGCTAGGCTCCCTACGTCAAATGCAATGGCTGTCTCTGTCGCTAGCGGCGTCCCTTCTGCAGCAACGCTATGCAGTTCCTGCATTGGAACAATGGGGCGTCCTTTTGCTTTTTCTGTTGCATGAGAAGTTGTTGCCTCCCCTGCCTCGAGCCCCTATTCGGGGGAGAATGCGCGGGAAGAGCAGCAGGCCTCACCTTTCCATCATCTATCATCTTCTCGACTCCTGCAGCAGTGCAGCATGCTGATGAATCCGAGATTTTTGTCGCGCACCCGTTTGGGAAATTTCTCGCGACGGGCCTGATAACGATTGACGGTTGACGATGGAGTTGGTGTTTGTTTTTTTAGGATCTGCCACGATCTCCGCAATCCATCCATCCGTGGGGCGCCATGGGGGAAGAAAATGGCTTTGCCGCACAGGAAACGGAACCTGGGGAAGATCGTTCGTTTGTGTGGCAACCCGATGCGAGGAATAGGCTCTAGACTCCCCCACCCCGCTTTTCGGGCCGCACCAGGTGGCTGAGTAACGGATTGCGCTCTTGCCCGCTTGGCCTTGAAATGTCGGGAGCCACCTCAGAAGTGTGAACTGTGAAGTGGGAAGGAAGGCAAGTGCAACCGACTGTATGTTAAGAATGTAGCTGGTAAGATCTAGGAGCTACGTACATTTTTGCGGCTGTCTGCAGCAGAGTATCCATCGATGGGACGGGAGCCGGGGAGCGATGGCTCGTCAAAATCCAGACGCTGCGGAGCACTACGAAAATAAATTATTCCAATCGTCTAATGCTCCCGTCCCAATCCCCAGCCCAGCGAAGCGGGAAAAGAACGACACGAAATTTCGGCGCGTTTCACATGCAATGCAGCCGATGCCATTTTTTGTCTTCAGGGCCCCCAATTGAACCCCATGTTGAACAGGGGATGACAATGGTTACAATTCATTCGAATGCAACATCACCATGCAGGCTCAATGTATTCCTGTGCGGTACTTCAGTACTCACAGTACGGGCGACAGGATGGCCGTCTCTCGCTTTTCCCCTGGTCGCTGACGCTATCGATATCCCGCATTCTCCCATCCTCAGCGCATTCCTCGGCACAAACCAATCAGTCAATCCCCTCACCTCGACAACCCACCGACAAATCGCCCACTCCCAACCAACAGGATAAGCCCAAAAGTGTCGGTGTGCCGGATACTTTGTGTTTATCAGGAGTGTCAGGTTGTCAGATTCCTCACGACCTGCGCCCCTCGACCCCTCGTCACACTTGTCTGTTTGCGCGAGAAAGAGAACAGAGAAAAAAAGAACAGGATCCGGCCAGTTGAAAGTGACTATTCTAGGAGCTCTCTATCCCAGACGGACGTCAATCCTTCACCCGCCCGAGCAAGTGAGATCCCGAGCCGTGTGCCGAACCACGCGCATCAAAACAATGGAGACCATCGACCTGGTTGTCATTGGTGCAGGTACCCGCCCTCAAATTTGTCCCCTAGCCAGCCCTATGTAAGGTACCGTACCTTGGAAAGCCCGCTGACAGGGCGCACAATACCTTAGGCATTGCTGGCCTCGCTGCGGCGAAAACATACCACCAGCTGAACCCGGACAAGAGCCTGACTATTCTGGAAAATGGTCTCACTCCCGGCGGCGTTTGGGCCAAGGAGCGGCTCTACCCAGGGCTCAGAACCAACAACATGTTGGGCACCTACGAGTTCCCCGACTTCCCCATGGACACGGAGACCTTCGGCGTCAAGCAGTGGGAACACATCCCCGGAGAGGTAGTGCAGGATTATCTTTTCAAGTACGCAGAAAAGTTTGGCATCTCGGACAAGATCCGATACCAGTCAAGCGTCCTCACGGCTGAGCATCAAGACGGCCCAGAGGGTGGGTGGGTGCTCACAGTTCGGAGCAAGTCTGACGAGAGCAAACTTGTCGCGAAGAAGCTAGTAGTGGCCACCGGGCTCACCTCCGACCCGTTCCTACCACACTTTGAGGGCCAAGAAGATTTTGAAACCTCACGCATATTTCACAGCAAGGATTTTTGGTATCACAAGGACTCGATAGACACCGCAAAGAGGGTCACAGTCTTCGGCGGTACTAAGTCGGCCTGGGATGCTGTGTATGCGTACGGATCCAAGGGAGTAAAAGTCGACTGGGTTATCCGAGGTATAACTCGCCGATACTTCAGCTGTGTTACACGAACGA
>Ga0247773_1000845_pt1 | contig 10666 bp, 11 predicted proteins | sample UWRJL092311B6_FD_179934 | JGI IMG/M metagenome (GOLD analysis project Ga0247773, IMG submission 179934) | Plant litter microbial communities from Arlington Agricultural Research Station in Wisconsin, United States - UWRJ-L092-311B-6 | ecosystem: Environmental > Terrestrial > Plant litter >...
ATGATCTCGCGGAACAGCAGGTCCACCGCACGCGGCCCCACACCGCCGCGGCGGTGCTCGTGCAGCACGAAGAAGTGCCGGATGTAGGCCGAATCCTCGTCCAGGCTCACCAGCGAGTAGGCCACCGTCTGCCCGCCCTCTGTGAAGATCACCGCGCGGTACTCGTCGTCGGCCAGCCAGCGGCGCATGCGCGCCTCCAGCCGCTCCAGCGACATCCCCCCGCCGTCCCACTCGTCCTCGATCAGCTGGCGGTTGATGTCGGCCAGGAACGGCGCGTCCGATTCCACCGCATAGCGAAATTCCATCGTCCCAGTCCCGTCGTCTTGAAATGCCTGGCCCAACCCGGCGCGCGCCGTGCTTCGGAAGTCTCGCGGATCACCCGCGCAACTCCGCGGCCACGCGGCGAGCGTCGGCGGCGCGCCGTCCCCTCGCCCGCTCCGGCGCCGCGGGACCGGGTGTTGCGCAAAGCCGCAGCGCGACGTGGCTTACGGGACGACTGCACGGCGGGGGGACGATGGACGGACAGACGGCGCCGTTCGAGATGGCCGAGGCCACGGTGCAGCAGGCGGTACAGTGGCTGCGGCTGGCGATCGAGACCACGGGCGGGCTGATCGTGGCGCTGGGCGTGGTGATCTCGCTGGTGGCGTTCGTGAAGGCGTTCTGGCACCGGCACGACCGCGCGTACGGCGAGGGGTACAACGGCGTGCGACTCACCCTGGCGCGCTACCTGGCGCTCGCGCTCGAGTTCCAGCTCGGCGCCGACATCCTCTCCACGGCAATCGCCCCCACGTGGACGGCCATCGGCAAGCTGGGCGCGATCGCCGTCATCCGCACCGCGCTCAACTACTTCCTGGGCAGGGAGATGCGCGACGAGGCCGGCCGCGTGGACCCGCGCGGCGACCCGGCGGAAGCGGGCACACGAGCCGACGCACCGCGCGCTCCGGGGCCGCAGCGCGATGTCGCGCAAGCCCGCTCGCCGGCCTGATCGAAGACCTAGCGGAGGGCACGCAATCCACGAGCTCGTGCGTGGCAGAAGAACCCGCAACGCGGTAAGTTGAACCTCCGCGTGCGCCCGCTTCGGCTTCCGACGCGGGCGCACCGGCATTGCGGGCGGGCACCCGCAACGCAGCGGACGCTCTGCTACACCCTGGCGTACAGGGCGTGCTTCACATGATCCACAGAGAGGCGTCCATCTCCCGAACAGATAGCAGTCGCATGGAACGCAACAGCCAGAGCCGCCACCCGGCCAGCACGCAGGGCGACCGTCCCAGCCGCGATCAGCAGGCGTTCTCGCGCCGCATCGACTGCGGCTCCGCTCCCGCACGCCCCGACACCTCGCGCGACGCCGCGCCCGGCGCCCGCGGCAACGGCGCGCACCGGGCGCCGGGAGAGGGCGCTTGACCGACGCCGCACACGCCCCGGGCGAGACAACTCCGCCCGGGGTCCGCGTACGATCGGTCCGCCCGCTCCGCGGCCCCAGCCTGTGGGGCACCCGCCCCGTTGCCGCCTGCGACGTGGAGGTCGGCGCCCCGCTCGCCACCCGGCCGCCCGCGGCCGTCCCCGGCCTGGCCGATCGCCTCTCCGCCGCGCTCCCCGGCCTCTCCGCCGACAGCAATCGATACTCGCCGCCCGCCGCCTGGGCGCAACTCGTCGGCGCGGTCTCCATCGCCCTGCAGTCGCTCGCCGGACGGCCGGTCACCTTCACCCGCGTCTTCTCCGGCGTGGGGAGCGACCTGCCGCAGGTGGCCGTCGGCTACGTCGAGGAGGAGACGGGGGTCGAGAGCCTGTACGAGGCCGCGGCGCTGGTGACCCGGTGCCTGCGCGGCGAGCCAGCCGAGGTCGACCGCGCCGTGGCGCTGCTGCGCGAGGCGTTTCTCCGCACCCACCCCGGCCCCACCGCGTGGGTGCTGATGGAAGAGGCGCGGCGGCGCGGCATCCCCGTGCGGCGCTTCTCCGGTGAAACGGTGGTGCAGCTGGGCCTGGGCCGCACGCTGCGCCGGCTCGACTCGGCGACCACCGACTTCACCAGCGTGATCGCCACCGACATCACCTCGCACAAGCAGCGCACCAAGGCCGTCCTCGCCCGCAACGGCCTCCCCGTCCCCCGCGGCGGCGTGGCCGACACCGTGGACCGGGCGCTGGAGATCGCCGACGACCTGGGCTATCCCGTGCTGCTGAAGCCGCTGAGCGCCAACGACGGCCGCGGCATCTCCGGCCGCATCGACGGCCCCGAGCACCTGCGCCTGGCCTGGAGCGCCGCCGCGGCCGAGCACCCCAGCGTGGTGGTCGAACCCTTCGTGGACGGGCGCGACCACCGCGTGCTGGTGGTGAACGGGCGCGTGGTGGCCGTGGCCGAGCGCGTTCCCGCGCACGTGGTGGGCGACGGCGCGCGCACCATCCGCGAGCTGGCCGAGGCGGCCAACCGCGACCCTAGGCGAGATCCGCGCGACCCGGCCGCGCCGCTGGTGCCGCTGCCGCTGGACGACGCCACGGCGCGCTACCTGGAGCGCGGCGGGCGCACGCTGGACAGCATGCCCGCGGCCGGCGAGCGCGTGCAGCTTCGCGGCACCGCCAACATCTCCACCGGCGGCACCTCCGTAGATCGCACCGACCAGCTCCACCGGCGCAACGCGGCGCTGTGCATCCTGGCTGCGGGCGCGGTGGGGCTCGACGTGGCGGGGATCGACGTGCTCACGCCCGACATCTCGGTGCCCTTCGACGGCAACGGTGCGTCGATCATCGAGGTCAACGCGTCGCCCGGCATCCGGATGCACACCGACCCCGACGAGGGGACGCCGCGCGACGCCGCCGGCGCCATCCTGGACGGCCTGTATCCCCCGGGCGCGCCCGTCACCATCCCGCTGATCGCCATCACGGGAACGAATGGGAAGACGACCACCACGCGCCTGATCGCGCACCTCTTCCGCCGCGCCGGCGCCGAGGTGGGCTACACCACCACCGACGGGATCTACTTCGGCGACGACCTGCTCATGGAGGGCGACTTCACCGGGCCGTTCGCGGCGGGGGTGGTCCTCTCGCACCCGCAGGTGGACGTGGCGGTGATCGAGACGGCGCGCGGCGGCATCCTGCGAGGCGGGCTGGGCTACGAGCAGTGCGACGTAGGCGTGGTGCTCAACGTGAGCGCCGACCACCTGGGGCTGCGCGGCATCCACACCGTGGAAGACCTGGCGCGGGTGAAGGCCGTGATCCCGTCCACGGTGAAGCCCGGCGGCTTCGCGGTCCTGAACGCCGACGACCCGCTGGTGCTGCCCATGCGCGAGGGGACGCCCGGCACGGTGGTCCTCACCTCCACCCTTGGCGAGACACATCCCCCCGTGGCCGAGCACCTGGCGCGCGGCGGGATGGCGGCGGTGGTGGAGGAAGAGGGCGGCGTGGAGTGGCTGGTGATCCGCCGCGGCGGCCGCTCCAAGGACGGTGGGGACGGCGGCGAGCGCATCCCCGTTATCCCCGTGAACGAGGTGCCGCTGGCCATGGGCGGCGCCGCGCGCTTCCAGCTGGGCAACCTGCTCGCCGCGATCGCCGCCGCGCACGTGCAGGGGATCGAGGCTCGCGCGATCGCCGACGGGCTGCGCACCTTCATACCGTCGGGCACGGCCACGCCGGGGCGGATGAACGTGATCCGCTCGGCACGCGGCACGGTGGTGATCGACTACGCGCACAACCCGGCGGCGGTGCGCGGGCTGATGGACTTCGTCACGCGGATGGAGGCGGGGCGGCGCATCGGGGTGGTGACCATGCCCGGCGACCGGCGCGACGCCGACCTGCGCGAGCTGGGGCAGATCGTGTCGGTGCTCGACTACGTGGTGGTGAAGGAGCACGAGCACTACCGCCGCGGCCGCCCCGCCGGCGAGGTGGCCCGGCTGATCGGCGAGGGCTTGGAGGCCGGCGGCCTGGGCGCCGACCGCCGCGAGGAAGTGTTCCCCGAGCCCGAAGCCGTCGCCCGCGCGCTGGAGATCATGCGGCCCGGCGACGTGGTCGTGATCCTCGCCGACGACGTGACCGACGTCCTCGCGCAGGTCCAGCCGCTGATGGCGGACGACGCGAGCGGGGAAGAGGCCGCGGGCTGAGCGTGGAACGGACCGGCCATCCCGGTCCGAGCCAACGACAGGGCTCACTCACAGAGCAGCAGAGGAGCAGAGACGTTGCACCGGTCTCTGCTCCTCTGCTGCTCTGCGTGAGAAATCTGGCGGAGATTTCAGCCGCGCCGGCGTGTCGCGGCTACTCCCAGCTCGCCAGCACCGCCACCAGCGCCGCGGCGACGGCCACCACCGACACGATCAGCACGGTGCCGATGGCCAGCCCGCCGGTCTTGGTGGCGCTCACCCGCTTGGCATCGATGCGCTGCACGTCGGCGATCGCCACGGCCACGCGCTGCGGCGGCTCGCTGCTCGAGATCCCCACGATGCTGTCGCCCACCACCAGCGGTGCCGACATCACCATCACGCTCATGTCGCGCCGGGTCAGGCGCACGGTGCCGCTGCCGTTGAGGCGGCCGATCGCCTCGGGCGCGGGCCCGGGCTGGGTGCGCCAGCTGGTGCACGCGCCGGCGGAAAGGACGAGGAGCGCGGCGGCGGCGAGAGTGCGAAAGCGCATGGCTGGGTCCTGGTAGGGAGAATCGGGGGGCGAACCGGAAGGAATGCGTAAACTCCCGGCGCACCGCGTCGCTGTCAACCTTTGCGCCCGGTTGAAGGTCCCGCCGCGCCGCCCTGCCCACTCCGTTGCCCAGCCGTGCGCGGGGCCCTGCGCACGGGTCACCTATCCCCCGCTCCCATCGTGTTTTGACAGTGCGGGGGGTGGCGGTTACATTGGCGCGTCCGTTTCCCGGCACCCGGGGCGGCTTTCACATAAATTCGAACCCTGCTTGAAGATATGGAACTTCGCGAGTTCTTGGCCGAGGACGCGATCCAGCTCGATCTGAAGGGTGAGAGCAAGGACGAAATCCTCAAGGAGCTCATCGGGCTGCTGGGGGTGGACGACAAGAGCCAGGGCATCCTGTTCAAGATGCTCAAGCGCCGCGAGAACCTGGGCTCCACCGGCATCGGCAAGGGGATCGCGATCCCGCACTGCCGCTCGCTGGTGGTCAACCGCCTGCGCCTGGCCTTCGGCCGCAAGAAGGCCGGCGTGGAGTACAAGGCCATCGACGACCAGTCGGTGAACTACTTCTTCCTGATCGTGGCACCGCCGCTGGAGGTGAGCAACCAGTACCTTCCGGTGCTGGGGCGCATCGCCCAGTTCGCCAAGGAGCCCGACGTGGCCGAACGCCTCGCGGCGCTCGAGAACCCGCGCGAGTTCCTGGCGCTGCTCGAAGAGAAGGGTGTTTGAGGAGACGATGATGAACCAGAACCTCGAGACCCTGCTGGAGATCCAGGACCTGAAGAGCCAGCGCCGCGAGCTCGCCGAGGCCGGTGAGCGCGAGATGCAGGAGCAGGTGTTCGGCCTGGGCGTGGACGAAGCGGTGAAGGAGCTCGACGCCAAGATCGTGGAGATGGAGGAGTCGCTCCCGCCGCCGGTGCGCAGCCGGTACAAGCGGGTTTCCACGCGGCTGCCGCGCTTCCTGGTGCCGGTGATCAACGGAACGTGCTACGGCTGCTTCGTAGCCGTGCCCACCGCGCAGGCCAGCGACTCGGAGCGCAACGCCGAGATCCGCTCCTGCGAGAACTGCGGGCGCTTCCTCTACCACGTGGACTGACGGCCCGAGACGTCTTCGGCCGTTCGATGGTACGACAGAAAGCCGGCCCGGGCAGCGATGCCCCGGGCCGGCTTCTTCGTCGCGTCCTCAAAACGAGTTTCACACGGAGTCAGCGGAGTGACCGGAGTGAGCGGGTGCCCGGCGAGAGCGGCCGTGAACTCCGTTGACTCCGCTGACTCCGCGTGAAACAGGATTTGAAGGGTGCAGACGAGGTCAATCTTTCGAGCGGTCCACGAACGGCACCAGCTCGGCCTCGATCCCCTCCGACGCCAGCCACTCGGCCGCATCCTGGCGCAGGCGCTCGCTCTGGTACGCGAACCACGCCTCGCCCACGCCGGCGAAGCGCTCCAGCGCGTCCTTGAACGAACGGAACGGGCGCCGGCGGTCCAGCGCGTCGAGCAGCGCGCCCCGTGCGCGGTCGTCGTCCAGCGAGCGGGCGAAGTCCTCCATGATCCGGAACCCCTCGTGCGACGAGAGCGACGGGATGGCGAGGTAGCGGTCGTCCGCGTCTTCGTCGATCGCCGCGCGGATCTCCGCCTCTTCCTCGATCTCGTCCCACTCGGCCAGCCCGATGACGTCGCCGGTCTCGCGGTCCAGGTACCACCGCGTCATCCCGTCGCCGCTGTCGAACGCCATCTCCAGCTCGCCCAGGTCGATCCGGATCGCCATGCGTCACCTCCTGCTGCTTCGTCGTACCAAGAGCGGGAACCGATGGCCGTTTTGCCCGTCCCCGTTGCCTACGGCCTCAGCGGTGCTTCCGTCCGTGTTCGCGCACGCGGTGGGCGAGCGACTTCATCGAGTCGTCGATGTATTTCCCCTCATCGCCGCCCAGCTTGAACTCGCCCAGATGTTCGTTGCCCACCTTGAGAACCTTCTTCCAGTCGAACACCTGCAGCGAAGTCGTGTCGACCGTGCGCGTGATCGGGATCTCGCGCCCCTTCGCCAATCCGTATTCATACCACATCCAGCCCAGCGGGGGCCCGGCGAACCCGCCGTTGCGGTTGCGGATCGATTCGAGCTCTTCGAGAGACATCGCGAGGATCTGGAAGAACGCATCGCACTGGGCGAGTTCTAGCGTCACCTTCTCCGTCAGGTCCAGCCCTTCCGGATTTTCCACAAAAACGGGCTGCAGCCCCCACCTCCGGGCGCTCTCCTCCGCGTGCTGCCGCAGCTTCAAGCCGAAGTCGAGCTTCGCGCGCCAGGAGATGAACACCTTGCGGACGGCTTGCGGCGAGATGGTGGGCGTCACCTCCAGCTGCCGTCCCTTCTCGCCCTGCCGCGGACTCTCGTCCAGCTCGCGGATGCGCGAGGCAAGGCCTTGCCTCCGTTCTTCGCTCAGCTCACCCTGACTGACACCGATCAGCCGGAGCACACCGCCTTCGCTGTTCGCCTCGCGACGCGTGGTCGTGTTGGTCACGCGGCGCAGATCGATGTCGTACTCGCGGATCTGGCTGCACACACCCGCCCAGAGCGCGATGCTGGTGTCGTCGCTGGCGGGCGCGCGCGAGCCCGCGTCGATCTCGTACCGTGCCCTGTACTGCACGTCGATCTGCAGCAGCCCCCTCATCTCCTCCGCCGAGCGAATCGGGATCACGCGGACGTGGTGCTCCTCGGGGTAGATCGAAGCGATGGCATGGGTCGGAAACGCGGTCACCCCACCCCTGGCCCAGATGTCGTCGAACGAGACGCCGGACGACGCGGAGCGCAGCATCGAGCTCCCGGGATCGTACTCCAGCGCGAACGGCTCGCCGATATTGGTTCCGTAGAACGCAAACACGGGAAGGTTCTGGATCCACTTGACCCGCACCGCCGCCGGGAAATCGGTTTCGGCGAGCTCCTTCGCGGCCCCGTCCACCAGCGCCTTCGGTTGGTGCAGCAGGTAAAACGTCGGTTTGACGATGCGCGGGTGGAGGAACGAACAGCCGCTCATCATCCGGTCCCGCGCATCGACCGCGGTCCGGTACATGGCTTCGGCCAGCTCGTTGGCGAGCCGGTTCAGGCGGGCACGGCTGATGTTCCCGTGTCTCTCCTTCTGAAGCTTCTGGATCTTGCGCTCGAACTCTCGGCGGACCTTCACCGCCTCACACACCACGTTCCACGTCGCGTGATGGTGCCCCGACGGCGAGCTCTCACCGAACTGGATGTTCAGGTCCGACTTCGCCAGGAACTCGGCGGCCTCGGCCATGGCGCCCACTCGCTCGGCCAGCTTCAGCTCGAATCGGAGCAGGAAGGGCCAGAAGCGTGGATGCAGCGGGGAGATGACCAGGTGGGGGGCGGGATCGGGCGAGTCCTTCGAGGCGTCGTGCAGCCACACGGCCCAGCAGAGCGACTTCCCAAAGATCCCGACGGTCTGCAGCGCGTTGGAGTCCGACTTGATCCCGGTGTCCAGAAGCTCGAATACGTCGCCATATTGCATGATTCAGCGCGGTTCGTGTGGTGGGGACACGACTGAGCGAAGCCGTCCATCATAATTCGACCACGTGCTGTTTTCTCCATCCGCCGGGAAAGATGGAAGAGCCCGGCCGGGGATGCCTACGCCTCGTAGCGCCCCGCCTCCACCGTCTCGCGCACGCGGCGCACGTCACCGTGGTGCACGCCCAGCGCCAGCACCAGCTCGATGCGCGCCTGCTGCCCGGTGAGGTGGTCGGCGAAGATGCACCCCATCTCGCGCAGCTGGTGGCCGCCGCCCTCGTAGGCATAGGTGTCGAGCACGCGCCCGCGCGGCGAGCGGCTGGCGATCACCACCGGCTTGCCGGCGTCCATCCACCTCCTGACACCCGGCAGCACCTCGGGGGGCACGTTCCCCCGCCCCATCGCCTCCAGCACGATGGCGTGCGCGCCGGTGTCCAGGCTCGCCTCCAGCAGCCGCGAGTCGGCGCCCGCCACGATCTTGATCAGGTCCACCGGGGTCACCGGCTGGCGCGGCGCCAGCGTGGGCTTGCGGCGGCTCTCGCGGTAGAAGAGCGCGCGGCCGGTGTCGGTGATCCCCAGCGGGCCCCAGTTGGGCGAGCGGAAGGTGCCGGCCTGCTCGGTGTGCGTCTTCACCACCTCGGCGCCCTGCACGATCTCCTCGTCCATCACCACCATCGTCCCGCGGCCGCGCGCCTCGGGGCTGGCGGCCACCTCCACCGCGCTCATCAGGTTGGCCGGCCCGTCCCAGCTCAGCTCCGACGAGTTGCGCATGGCGCCGGTGATCACCACCGGCACCTCGGCGGGGAGCGAGCGGTCGAGCAGGTAGGCCGTCTCCTCCACGGTGTCGGTGCCGTGCGTCACCACCACGCCGTGCACCCCCTCGGCCAGCGCGTCGGCGATGGCCGCGCGCAGCTCCCACATCCGCTCGATGGTCATGTGCGGGCCGGGGTAGCGCCCGAACTCGCGCACCTCCAGCTCGGCGATCCGCTCGATGCCGGGCACCGACTCCAGGATCTCGCGCCCGGTGAGCCTGGGCACCGCGCCGCCGGCACCGGCGTCCTGGCGCATGGAGATGGTGCCGCCGGTGGCCAGCAGCAGGATGCGGGGGAGATCAGCCACAGAGCACGCTCCCCCCGTTCACGTTCAGGATCTCGCCGGTCACGTGGCGGGCCAGCTGCGAGCAGAGGAAGAGGATGGGCCCCGCCACGTCGTCGGCGGTGGCCACGCGGCCGATGGGGATGGCGGCCTCGATGCGCGCGCGGCCGCCCGACATCGGCTTCTCCACCATCTCGGTGTCGATCCACCCCGGGGCCACGCAGTTGACCGTGATCCCCCGCGGCGCCAGCTCCACCGCCACGCTCTTGGTGAGCGAGATCATCGCCCCCTTGCTGGCCGCGTAGTCGGCGTGGAAGGCCTCGCCGCGCTGCCCGGCGGTGGACGACACCAGCACGATGCGGCCGTTGGGCGCCACGAAGCGGGCGGCCAGGCGCACCGTGTAGAACACCGACTCGAGGTTGGCGCGGATGGTCTGCGCCCACTGCTCGTCGGTCATGTCGGCGATCGACACGTCGTCGGGCACCCAGATGCCCGCGTTGCCCACGAACACGTCCACGCCGCCGAACTCCACCAGCGCGCGCTCGAACAGCAGCTCGGCGCCCCACGGGGTGGAGATGTCGCCTCCCTGCGCGAACGCCTTGCGCCCCAGGCGGCGCACCTCGTCGGCCACGCCGTTGGCCTCGCCCTCGCGGCTCAGGTAGCCCACCCCCACGTCGCAGCCGGCGCGCGCCAGCATCAGCGCGGTGGCGCGCCCCACCCCGCGCGAGGCGCCGCTGATCACGGCGCGCTTTCCCGTCAGTCCCAGGTTCAGGCCGCCGTCCACTTGCCCCCCAGCTCCGCGGCGTGGTGCCGCTCGGTGTCCAGCACATCGCGCAGGAGCGCGCCCGTCTGCGGGTCCATGCCGCCCATCGCCACCAGCGCCTCGTATCGCCTCACCTCGGCGTCTTCGCGCCGCTGCGCGACTGCTTCCCACCCTTCCAGCGCCGCTGCCTCGCCGCGCTGCGCCAGGTCGAGCGGGGTGGCGCCCAGCTCCAGCAGGCGCGCGGTGAGGCGCGACAGGTGGTGCTGCTCGTCGGCGTGCAGCTCGTTGAAGCGCTCGCTGAGCGCCGCGTCGCCGAGCTCCTCGGCGGCGGCGGCGAGCGAGCGATAGTACTGCGCCTGCTCCTTCTCGGCCTCGCGGGCCTGCTGGAGCGCGGTGATCAGGTCGTCCGGCACGTTGCCTTTCAGGTGATCTCTACGTACTCTTTGGGGATTCCGGCGGGAGAGCGCGATGAAAATGCCGTTGCGACGCCGGCAATGCAATTCAGGATCGGCTGGCGCGACCCCGCGGACCGGATCCAGTCGCATCATAAGCAGCTCACCACGGCGTCTTATCATAAGTAACATGCTTATAATAAGCCACGCCTCACCCGCGCTGATGATATGCCTCGAACCACCAGCCCGTCCCCCGTGGCGAATCTCTGGAAGCCGTATGGGCTGCGCAGCAGC
>Ga0247773_1000846_pt1 | contig 10660 bp, 5 predicted proteins | sample UWRJL092311B6_FD_179934 | JGI IMG/M metagenome (GOLD analysis project Ga0247773, IMG submission 179934) | Plant litter microbial communities from Arlington Agricultural Research Station in Wisconsin, United States - UWRJ-L092-311B-6 | ecosystem: Environmental > Terrestrial > Plant litter >...
GGTCCGCGTGGTGTAGGGCGAGCGGGTGGCGTAGCGCCGGCCCAGCTTGGTGTACACCAGGTCGCCGTTGGGCGAGAGCGCCACGATCAGCGCGTTCCCGCTCCCCGCGGTCGCCTGCCGCGTGGTGCCGTCCGGCGCGATGGTGAACACCTGGTAGATTCCGCCCCCGTCCGCGTGGATGTACGCCGACCAGCCGCCGTTCGCCTCGTAAGCCGTGTGGGGGTAGAGCTCGAACGGGATGCCGGTCGTGAGCACGGTGGTGGTGCCGTTGTGCCAGCGGCTGATCGAAGAGGGGCCGAAGGCGTTCGGCGACGAGGTGCGGTACAGCACGTTGGCCCCGTCGGTGACCACGTAGACGTGCTGGGCGTCCAGGCTGCCGCCGGTGCTCGCCGTGTCGACGGCACTGCCGCGGAAGAGATACACGTTGTAGTCGCCGATCGACCAGAATGCCACGTCGCCGTTCTCGGTCACGTCGTTCTGCCAGTTCCCCGCGGTGGTCGAGATCACCGTGTTGGTGCCGGCCGACAGGTCGCGCCGGTACAGGGTGGTGCCATTCGACCACTCGGCCCAGCTCCCCGCCACCTCCAGCGAGTTCACGGAGTTCGGCCGGCCCAGCTCCGCCAGCGCACCACCGCGCCATTCCACCAGCTGCGCGTCGAGAACCGAGCTTTGCGGCGTGCGCACGTAGATCGCGCCGCCGGGGAAGAGGAACGTCCGGTCCACGCGATGCGCGGTGTCGACCTGCGTGGCCGCGCCGCCGCCGACCGGGCGGATCATCACCCCGGCGCTGTCCACGTACAGCACGCGGCTGGCGTCCACGTCCAGCATCTTGCTCCCCGCCGACGCGATCTCCGTCCACTGCTGGGTCGCCACGGCGTAAACGGCCGCCGAGGCCGAGGTGGAGTAGGAATAGAATCCGTCGCTGTTGGTGGCCTGCACGAGCACGGCGCCCGAGAAGCCGTCGGGGACCGCGGCCGAGGCGCTCAGCGAGTGCGTGCCCGTGGCCACCGGGGTTCCGGTGGCGCTCCCAAGGTACGCGGCGATCGAGGTGCAGTGCGTGCACGAGGCGGCGATCTGCACCATCCCGTCGCGCGCCACGGTGCCGGCGATCGGCTGCGCGAGCGTCACCCCGGGTGTGGCGACATACGTCACCTGCTGGGTGGCCTCCACGCTGTCGCCCGTGCTCGAAACCGCCCATACCCGCAGCGTCTTCACCCCTTCGGGGAGCCCTGCCAGGTTCACCCCGCCCTGCCAGATCTGCGTGGGGCCGCCGTACACCAGCGCGACGCGGCGGTCGTCCACGGCCGCGCCCACGCGCACGATCGCGTCGCCCGGCGTGGTGGCGGCGTACGCGCGCACGGCCAGCCCGTCGCTCGTCCCCATCGAGCTTCCCGGCTGGACGATGCTGAGGGTGACCGTGCTGGCGGCGAGGTTGAAGGTGGCCGAGGCCCCGCCCGCCACCGACGCCTGCACCGTGACGTTCCCCGATGCCTGCGGGGTGAAGGTGGTGGTGGCGTAGCCGCCGGCGTCGGTCACCGAGGTCGCCGGGGCGGCGGCGCCCGTGCTAGGCGTCCAGGTGACGGTGGTGCCGGCGCTGGCGTTTCCGAACACGTCCACCACGCGGACCTTCAGCTGGCGCGCGGAGCTGGGCGAGATCACGCCTTCCTCGCCCGAGACCTTCTGCACCGCGGCCGGCGCGCCGCTGGTGGCGGTGGCGCTGAACGCCGCCTGCGCCGGCGCGGGGATGCTCGCGGAGAGCACCACCGTTCCCGTCTGCGAGCCCAGCGTCCAGCGGGTGCTGGCGTTGCCCGCGGCGTCGGTCACCACCGTCACCGGGGTGACGGTGCCGTACTGCGGGGGGAGGGCGAAGGTCACCGGCACGTTGGCGAGCGGCTGCCCGCCGGGGAGCTGCACGCGCACCACCAGCGGCTGTGCCAGCTGCTCGCCCGCGCGCCCCGTCTGCAGGTCACCCGAGACGGTGACGAGCTGGGCGGTGACCGGCACCTTGCCGTTCGCGGTGAACTGCGTCTTCACCGTGAGCCCGGCGGCGGCCTCCAGCACCTGCGTGCTGTCCAGCGCCAGCCCCAGGGTCCACCGCGTCTTCGCCACCCCGTCGGCGCCGGTGGTGCTGGTGGCCGGCGACACGCTGCCACCGCCCGACTTCACCGTCCACAGCACCGCCGTGCCGGGAACCGGGTTGCCGAAGGCGTCCTTCACCACCAGCGACACGGAGTCCGCCAGCGCCGCCCCCGGGAGCCCGTTGAACGCGCCCGAGCCCAGCGGCGCCACCGTGGCGGGCGCGGCCGCCTGCGCGATGGCGCGGAAGGTGGCGAACACCAGCGCCTGGCCGGTGGCGGGGTCCACCGCGCGCGCCTCCACCTTCTGGCTGTCGGCCACCGTCCCCAGCGTCCAGCGCTCGCGCGCCTCGCCGTCGGCGTTGGTGACCCCGGTGCCGGCGAACACGTGGCCCGCGCCGGTGAGCACGACGAAGTTCACCACCTGGCCGGACACCGGCTTCCCCTTGTCGTTCAGCACGCGAACGACCAGCGGCTGCGCGAGCTCGGTGCCCACCACGGCCTGCTGCAGGTCGCCGCCGGCGATGTCCATCCGCGCCGGGGTGTTGCCGCCCCCGCCGCCCGACGGCCCGGTCGAATCGGAGCACGATGCGGCGCCGAGGAGCAGCGCCGCGAGCAGGGTGGACCGGAAGGCATTCATCGGGCTCGAAAGGTTCGGGCGGTGTTCCGGCGATCTCGCCGTGAACGGAGGTTTGCATCCATCGGCCAACGCGTGGCCGCTCCTGCGTCTGGCCCCGCGCCGCGCGCGGGATCCACCACCCGCGGGCAGGCGGAAGCAGCTTCCGCCCGCCCGCGGTGCACGCATCAGAACGAGATGCTGAAGGCCGAGCGGCCCAGCAGCAGGTAAAGCTGGCTCCCGAGGAAGCGGTAGGCTCCCTTGCTGGACCAGTTGGTGCCGATGTCGACCGGCCCGCTGGTGTATGGCGCGCGCATGGCGTACACGCGCCCCAACAAGGTGAAGACCACCTCGCCGTGGGGGCCCACGGCGATCGGGGTGCCCACGTTCTGCTGGAGGATCCGGGTGCGCGTGCCGTCGGGACCCGCTACCCACATCTCCCAGGACAGGGTGGCGGTCCGGAGCGTGTAGGCGATCCACCCGTTGGCGGCCACGTAGCTCACCTGCTCCGGCTCGTAGCTCGCGAGGGTGGTGAGGGAGCCGTTCCACAGCTGCAGCTGGTAGCCCCGCGAGGCGTTCAGGCGCCGCCCCCGGAGCCACATCACCCGCGCGCCATCGGTCACCGGACGCAGGTTGTCCATGGTGTCGGGGTCGCTGGTCAGCTGCTGGAGCGTTCCCCCGTGCAGCCACTCCACGTCGTTGGAGACGTCGGTGAACGCCACGTCGCCATTCTCGGCGAGCCCCAGCGTCGGCGTGTCGATTCCGCGCGCCTGGGCCGACACCGTGGTGGTGGTGCCCGCCTGCAGGTCACGCCGGAGGATCGTGTTCACGCTGCGGCCCCACGCGGCCCACTCGCCGGCAACCTTCGGCAGGTCGACGTTCCCCGAGTCGACCGTGGCGGGAGAGCCGCCGCGCCATTCGCGGATCGCGCGGCGCGTGGGCGAGGTGGTGGTGGAGACGCTGTACAGCGCGCCACCGCCGAACAGCCTTCCACCATCCAGCGCCGCCGCGCTCCCCACCGAATCGACCCGCGTGGCGCTCCCTCCGCTCCGCGGCTGGACCTTCACCAGCGTTGCGCCAAGGTACGCCGAGCCCCCGGGTGCCTCGGCGTACAGCAGCCGCGTGTCGTCCAGGTCCAGCAGGCGTCCGCCGACCGAGGCGGCGGTGCTCAGCCGCGGCGATGTCTCCACGAACACCTGCCGGCCGATGGAGGTGCTCACCAGCTGCCCGCCGAGCGCGTTGCTCGCGCTGATCGTGATCATCGCCGTGCTGCCGTCGGCCAGCTGCGAGGTGCCGTGCGCCGACGATGTCCCGGTCGCCAGCTGGCTCGGCGACGAGGTGTACTGGGAGATCGAGATCTCCGTGCAGCGGTCGCAGCTGGCATCCACCGAGAGGTTTCCGTCGCGCAGCACCGTGCCGTCCACCAGGCTCACGCCGGTGATGCGGGGCGAGGGGATGTGGTTGAAGGTGCGCGTCACCTCCACGCTGTCGCCGTTGTTCGAGACGGCCCAGACCCGCACCGTGTGCGCGCCCGGTGCCAGCGAGCCGATGTCCAGGTCGGCCCGGAAGATCCCGCTCGACGGGCCCTGCACGCCGCCGCCCGGATACGTCGCGCGGATTCCCTCCACCTCGGCGCCGGTGCGGATGGTGGCGTACCCGGGCTGGGGGGTGGTGGACCAGTTCACCGGCAGGATGTCACCATACGCGGCGTTGCTGACGGGCGACGAGAGGAGGATCGAGGTGTAGACGATCTTCAGGTCGTAGGTCACGCTGGCGCCACCCGCGGTGGCGGTCACCTGGGCGGTGCTCCCGCTGGGCGCGTTCACGGCGTACTGGGTCGTCGCCTCGCCCAGGTAGTCGGTGGTGGTGGTGGACGGCGTCACCGCGCCCACCGTGGCGCTCCAGGTAACCGTGGCGCCACGCACCACGTTGCCGAACGCGTCGACCGCCTGGACGCGCAGGTTCGCGGTGGAGCCAGGGCGGATTCCGCTGATGGCGGTCTGCTTCAGCAGCTGGGCGGGCGGGCCGCTGTTGACGTTGATGGTGAACGAGGCCGAGGCCGGCGCGGGGATGGTGGCGAACGCCCCCACCACGCCCACCTTGCCGGCCAGCGTCACCGTGGTCGAGGCACGGCCGCCGGTGTCGGTCACCACCGTCACCGGGTTCACCACCGCCCATTCGGGCGCGACCTCGAACTTCACCGGCACGCCGGGGATCGCCCGTCCATCCGGGAACTGCACGCGCACCACCAGCGGCTGCGCCAGCGACCCGCCCGCGCTGCCCGTCTGGTCGTCGCCCGACACGACCACCACCTGCGCGTTCACCGGCACCTTCACGTTCGCGGTGAACTGGCTCTTCACGGTGAGCCCGGCCGCCGCCTCCAGCACCTGCGTGCTGTCGATCTGCCCGCCCAGCGTCCACGCGGTGCGCGCCACGCCGTTGGCGCCGGTGTTGCTGGTCCCCGGCGACACGCTGCCTCCGCCGGCCTTCACCGTCCACACCACCGCCGTTCCCGGCACCGGGTTGCCGTACTGGTCCTTCACCACGGCCGAGATCGAGTCCGGCAGCGGCGCGCCCGGAAGCGCGGTGAAGCTCCCCGAGCCCAGCGGCGCCACCGTGGCCGGCGCGCCGGGGGTGGCGATCGCGCGGAAGACGGCGAACACGGTCGCCTCTCCGCTCGTGGCGTCGACGGCGCGGGCCTCCACCTTCTGCGTGTCGGCCACGGTGCCCAGCGTCCAGCGCTCGCGCGCCTCGCCGTCGGCGTTGGTCAGCGCCGAGCCGGCGAACGCGTGGCCGGCGCCGCTGGTGACCACGAAGTTCACCAGCTGCCCCGACACCGGCTTCCCCTTGTCGTTCAGCACGCGCACGACCAGCGGCTGCGCCAGCTCCTGCGTGACCTGCGCGGTCTGCAGGTCGCCGCCGGCGATGTCCATCCGCGCTGGCGTGTTGTTCGCGCCGCCACCGGATGGCCCGGTCGAATCGGAGCACGATGCGAAGCCCAGCAGCGACAGGGCGAGCAAGGTGGATCGCAAGGGTTCTATCGGGAAGGGAAGGTTCGCGGCGAAGGTTTCCGGCATGATGGCATCGACGGCACCACGCGCGTCCACGGCCGATGGAGCGTCGAGGCGGGGGACGCGAAGTCGCGGCGGCACCTTCCGTTCCGCATGAAAGATCGCCCGACCACGCGAAAAAGAATATCTACCGCTCGCAAGCGGACGGGGCGCGCCGGGTGTTTCGTGCCGGGTTGCCGGGGGCGTGGCAGATTCCGCGCAGAAGACATCGGGGGAGAGGGTGTGGGTGTCTCGTCTTACATCCCTTTGCCGACAGGGGCGAAGTCCCGAAACGTCCAAGCCCGGTCCGCCGGTTTTCCAGCGCTGTAGCGGGGTGGCGGGTCCCGCCGCCTGTGTGGAACGCTCGGGACGGCCACGATTCGGCGGGCGGTCTCCACTCGCGAGCCGACACCTCCTCCGCGCTCCCCGGACGATCCTCCCGCGGATGTGAATGGCGACCCATCACCGGATCCGTGCGGTCCAGGAACGATCCGTCATCCCGGGGGGCCGGCGAGCCCGGTTCGCCGCAGCAGGTCCGTCTCCTCGGCCGCGTGCCTGAGGGCACGGAGGCGCGCGGCGATGTCGCGGGTGAACACGGCGGAGATGACGCGGTCGAGCACCGGCCGGAGCGGCCGCCAGCGCGTGCGGAAGCCGTAGCGGAAGGTGACGCGGGTGCGGTCTTCGCCGGCTTCGTGGAAGATCCACGAGCCCGCGAAGCTGGCGAAGAAGAAGGGGCCGCGCACCAGCTTCACCGCCACGCGTTCCGGCGGCGTGACGGTGACGTACTCCACCAGCATGCTCAGCCCGTTGCGCGCGCGTACCCACACCCGCACCCCGGGCGCCGGTGAGGTGGCGCCGTCCATGAAGCGCAGGTCGCGCAGGAACGGGTCCCACTCCAGCCGGTTGTAGTAGTCCTGCGTCAGCGCGAACAGCGCCTCGCGCGGCGCGCGGATCTCGCCGGTGCTTTCGACGACGGGCATGGGGGTGGTGCGAGCGGGAGGATCGGGGTTGCTTCGTCAGGCACCTCGCCTCGAAACGGGCGGGATGCGGCGTGAGCTCGGTGACAGGTGCAGTGGCAGACGTTCACTGCTAAGTTGAATGATGCGCGCTCATCCGGAAAGAGTCGCCGTTTGCCGTAGAAGGCAATAACACCCCTGGATATAAGCGAATACGCGCCCAGCGTGTGGCACGTACTGACTGCGTAGACGAACAGGACCTATGGCCATGCCGCTGCTGCTTCCTAGCCTCGAGATCGACGGATATCGAGCCATCCGCCAGTTGAAGATCGAGACGCTGGGGCGGGTGAACCTGTTCGTCGGGAAGAACAACGTCGGGAAGACATCTCTGCTCGAGGCGATCCGTCTCTATGTCAGCCGGAATGCTCCAACGGTTTTCTCGCAGCTGTTCGTTGAAAAAAGCGAGTACCGGCTGAGATCCTCAGCCAGCAACCGTCGCACCGTCGAGTTGGCGGAAGAGTTCGAGGCGATCGCCGCTGACGCGGAGGCGTTCTTCTACGGTTGCTTCTCGGGTGATCTTCGCTCGTCGTTCCGAATCGGTACTGCGGGCCTGCTGCAAGATGTGTTGGAGGTGAGCCTTCCGTGGGCTGAAGACGTCTGGAGAAGCGACACGAACGAAGCGTTGTCGATGGGTGGCTTTATCGCCGCTGATTCGTCACTGCTGAGTATCCAGCGAGGCGACGACGAGGTCAAAATTCCATTTGACTGGTTCTTTCGGCACGTTCCGTTGTGGCCTGGTCGAAACCGGACCAAAGTGCTCATGATTCCGGCTACCGGGTGGGAAATCGACCAGATTGCCCGGTCCTGGGATGTAGCCGTCGAATCGGGATTGGCGCCTGAAGTAGAACGTGCGCTACGCATGGTGGTGCCCGAGCTGGAACGCATATACCTCATTGGGGAAATGGGGACAGGCGGGCGGGTTGTGAAGCTTGGCATCGCAGGCGCGAGTCGCCCTGTCCCATTGAGCAGCATGGGTGATGGGGTGAATCGTGTTTTTGGGATCGCGCTCGCGCTCGTACAGGCCCAAGAGGGAGCGCTCCTGATCGACGAAATCGAAAATGGCTTGCACTACACGGTTCAGCAGGAAGTTTGGAAGGCCATTCTGAAGCTTTCTGAGGAGTTTCGCGTTCAGGTTTTTGCAACCACACACAGTTGGGATGCTGTCGTGGGCTTTCAAGAGGCTGCGAACGGCACCCCCGCCGTGGGGATGCTCTACCGTTTGGAGCGCGAGGCGGACGGAAGCATCTATCCCGAGAGCTATACGGAGCGGGAGTTGGCAATTGCGGCTTCGCAGCAGATTGAGGTTCGCTGATGCCGCGCCCCAAGCGCTCGCCGCGGCTGCTGTGGGTTGAAGGGAAGGACGACAGCGCGGTCACGCAAAGCCTCTGTGCGGCACACGATATTCCAGAGAGCTTCTGGGTGGAGGCAAAGAGCGGAGTCGACGAGTTGCTGGAGTCGTTCTTCGCCGAGCTCCGCGCTCCCGGAATGGAGCGGTTCGGCGTTGTGGTCGACGCCAATGGAAACGCGCAGGCGCGCTGGGATTCGATTCGGAACACGCTCGAGAATGAAGGATACGGGGATGTTCCGAGGGAATTGGAGCCCGCCGGGATGATCGTTGCCGCACCACTGCATCGCCCTGTCTTCGGCGCGTGGATCATGCCGGATAACGCATCGACAGGAGCTCTCGAGGATTTCGCCGCGCGACTCGTTCCTGGTGATGACGTACTTTGGATCCGAGCCGGAGATGCGATCGAGCGCATTCCGGATACGGAAAGGCGATTTCCGCTGGTGAGACGATCCAAGGCCCAGATCCACACGTGGCTGGCGTGGCAGGAGTCTCCTGGTTCTCCAATGGGTCAGGCCATCGGCAAAGGAGATCTGGAGTCGCACGCGCCGCTTGCCCTAGGATTCATCGCGTGGCTTCGCCAACTGATGGTGAGTGATGATCCAACGGCGGGCCCCGTCCGAGACCCCACCGAGGATTGACGCGGCGAGTAGCCGCTTGTTTGAGACGCCCCGGCGCGGCCCTCCGCGCCGGGGCAATTCCATGCGTCGCGTCTGCGCTCCGAACACGGGAGCCGAGCCCTTCACGGCGATCAAGTCTCCCGCGGTTTGGGAGACTTCCCTTGGTTGTTGCCGTGGCTTCCAGCCGCCCGGCCCCAGGAATCCACCGGTGCGATCAGCCCGCCATCTTCGGCGCTGCGGACGGCTCCGCCGCGCTCGCCTCGCCTGCCGCCCCCGCGGGAGCGGCCGGCGAGAGGCCATGCATCGTGTCGATGATCGTCTTCTGCCACTGGTGGTCGTTGGCCGCGGGGTAGGGGCCGTGCTGCGGCTCGGCGGTGAAGGCCTGGATGTCTTGCGAGAAGGAGTAGAGCATCATCCCCAGCTTGGTGCCGCCGGCGGGCTGCCACGCCGTGGCCTGCCGAGTGACCTCCAGGCTGGTGAACTGGAAGTTCTGCCTCGCCGGGCCGGCCTGCACGCCGAGCGCGACCTTCCCGGGCGGCATCCCCAGGTCCAGGTACTGCTGGTAGTTGCTGGTCAGGTCGCCCAGGTCGTCGTAGTACGCCATGGTGCTCCCCAGGTCCAGGTCGTCCTTGATCAGCGGGATCACGTCGTAGTCTTCCCAGAGCGCCTTCTTGATGATGTAGTCCGCCCCGAACGCCGCGCGCATCGCGCTCACCGTGGCGGCGAGGGCGGTGGCGGGGCCGCCCACGTTCTCGTCGTCGATGTCGATCCCGTCCAGCCCCAGCCCCTGGAAGAGCTCGGTGACGATCCACTGCGCGAACGCCGCGTTCTGCGCGGCGGGGATCTGCCGCCACCCCATGGTCTCGGTGTTCCCCACCGTCAGCACCACCTTGATCCCCTGTTGCTGCAGGTACGCCACGTCGCCGCTGGAGAAGCTCCCGGCGAAGGCGTGGTAGTCGATGTACGGTGCCTGGAAATCGTCCGGGCTCCCGTTCAGCGCGCCGAAGGCCAGGTTCACGATGGTGGCCTGCTGTCCGCCGCCGGGAAGGGTGAAATCCGCGATCGAGCGCACCGGCGGGTCGGGGAAGGTGTTGGTGATCTCGGACGACAGGTAGTACAGGTCGAACAGGTTGGACGCGGGCAGGGTGACGGACATGAGCGATCTCCGGTGACGGGATGGCGGCGCGGCGCCGGAACGGGCCGCGGGATGGGCGGGGACTCGCCCGCGTGGCAGCGCACTCGCCATGCCCCGCGCGGCCGGTGCCGCACTCCGTTGCGGTGCCGTCGTTTGCGCCAATCCTCACGCCACGCGCCACCCCACCCGCTGCAACGCGGCGTTGCAGCGGGGCGATCCGCCGTGTTGCACTCCAACGCTCAACAGCGGCGACGTTCTGCAGCGGCGTGAACCATCGAAGAAATGATGATCCAATCATCCAGCACCGTCCGTCTGCCATCGGCAGTCGCCGCCGGTCAGCGGCGAGCCGCCGGCCGTCGGCCCCGGCACGACGCGGTGCCGACGGTCACGGCCAGCAACGCCAACGAGCGCGGCGGCTCGACGGGGATCTCTCGCCATTCGGGAGTCATCCCGTCCGTGCCACGATTTCGATCACCCGGCTCCGCTGTGGCCTCGATCGCTCGCCGATCCCGCTCGCAACCTTATGTTTCTCCGGGCCGTAGTCCTTTGCCGGTAGGGCACGATGGTGCCTATGCGATGTGGACCGCGATCGAACCCGGATGTACTCGACCTGTCTGTTCTGCAGCTCGGCGCTGGGTGCCAACGAGAGCATCGAGTCGTTCCCCACCGGCCGGCGGCTGGCGTTCGATGGGGAGAAGGGGCGGCTGTGGGTGATCTGCCCGGCGTGCGCGCGGTGGAACCTGTCGCCGCTGGAGGAGCGGTGGGAGGCGATCGAGGCGTGCGAGCGCGCCTTTCGCGGCACA
>Ga0247773_1000849_pt1 | contig 10627 bp, 7 predicted proteins | sample UWRJL092311B6_FD_179934 | JGI IMG/M metagenome (GOLD analysis project Ga0247773, IMG submission 179934) | Plant litter microbial communities from Arlington Agricultural Research Station in Wisconsin, United States - UWRJ-L092-311B-6 | ecosystem: Environmental > Terrestrial > Plant litter >...
GTGGTTGCCGCGGTTCCAACCGCCCGGCCCACCGTGTCTGAACGTCGAAGCCGTTGCCGGGGCGAGAGATGCGTGAGGGATGCGCGCCCGGAGGGCCGGGACGGCGCCGCGCGGCGCTTCCGCCGAGGAAGCGCGGAGATACCGGGCGCGGCGGTGGCCCGGCGCGGTTGGCAACGGTGGTATCGTTGCCTACCGCGCGCGCAGCCCGGTTCGGCGCCCCGGCGCCGAACACGCCCAACCCCCGCGGTTCGAAGCGTTGACGACGTTCAGAATACCTGCATCACGCGTGATCCGGTGACCACGAACACGCGGTCGCCGGGGACGACGGCCACGTCGGCGGTGCCGGTGAAGTCGCCGAAGGCGGGGAGGAGGCCCACGCGCGGGCCGAAGTGGAAGCAGGAGAGGCGCTCGCGCTGGCGCCCCACCCCGCGCAGCGTGACCGACGGGTGCACGTGCCCCGCCAGCACGTACCCGCCCGGGAGCGGCGCCGGGTGGTGCGTGTAGAGGAAGGGCGCGTCGCCGCAGGGCGGGTTGCACGCCTCGATCGCCAGCCCGGGCGGGGGATCGCCGGCGTGACGGTCGTGGTTGCCGCGGATGAGGGTGATGGGGAGCGCCGCGTGCCGCTCGCGCCATGCGTGCAGCACTTCCAGCGTGCGCGGGCTCTTGGACTGCCGCGCGTGGAAGAGGTCGCCCAGGATCACCAGCCGCCGCGCGCCCGTGCGCTCGAGCGCGCGGGTGAGGCGCTCCAGCCCCTCGGAGGTGGTTCCGCCCGGGACGGGGAGGCCCGCCGCGCGGAAGGCGGCGGCTTTCCCCCAGTGCGGGTCGGCCACGAGCAGCGTCGCGTTCACGGGCCGGTACAGCGCGCGCTCGGGGAGCAGGTGAACGCGCTCGCCCGCCAGCTCCACCTCCACCTCCGCCGCCGCCAGCCGCTCCACTCGATCGGTCAGGGGGCGATCACCAGCCGCTGGGTGATCCACACGTCGACCGCGTGGCCGTTCTGCGTGGCCGGGGTGTAGCGCAGGTACGGCACCGTGGCCATCGCCGCATCGCCCGCGTCGCGGCTGGTGGAGCGGATCAGCTGGCGCCCCTCGGCGGTGACGTGGCCGTCGGCGCTCACGTGCAGCCAGAGCATCGCGTTCTCTGCCGTGGGGTCGGGACGGGTCTGGTACGGGTAGAACCAGGTGAGCGCGCGCGCCGCCTCGTCCCTGTTCTCCAGCACCGGGAGCCGGTCGACCGCGTAGGCGTCGGTGATGGGGCCGGAGAAGCCCGGCTCGGGCGCGGGGCCGGGGTCGGCGATCTCCGCGCCCTTCCGGGGGGCGGCGTCGATGTCCGCCAGCAGGACGTCGGTCATCGAGCGCCCGGTCTGCGGCGGCGCGTCCAGGGGTGCGGGCGCGGGATCGGGCTGGATGAGGGGCACGTCGTTGCCGGACGGGGGATCGATGTGCGTGTACACCCCGTCGTCGTAGTCGCGCTGGCTGGCCGAGCTGTAGAGGCCGGCCATGGCGCCCACGAAGAGGGTGAGGCACACCGCGACGGCCAGGGTGCTGGTGCGCACGTGGCGGCCGGGGTCGCGCACCAGCAGCAGCAGGCAGAAGAACGCGCCCAGGAAGCCGAAGAGCGAGACCACACCATGCGCCAGCACGCCCAGCGCGAGCGAGGGAAGCCCCATCACCAGCGGGTTGCGCAGCCCGTCGGCGCCGAACACCGCCGGCGCCGGCGTGCCCCTGGGCATCACGCGCGGCGCCTGGTACGGCGCGGGCGACGCCTGGCCGAGCGCCACGTTCTGGAAGGGCGGCGTCACCCCGAAGCGGCTGGCGGCGGTGTACGGATTTACCGCCGTGTACGGATCGGCGTACGGGTCCGCGGCGAGGGCGGCCGGCGGGGGCGTGAAGGGCGCGGCCACGCGCGCCCGGCGGGGGCGGGGGCGGAGCTCCGTGGGCGCGTGCACCGCGCCGGCGGGGAAGGGATCGCGCCCGCCCAGCTGCGCGGCGCGCTCGCACCAGGGGCAGGCCCCCTGGCTCGCGTCGTAGCGGTGCTGCGGGTTGGCGGCGCACCCGGCGAGCGCGGCCCCGGCGGCGGCGAGCGCGCCTTCCCACTCGCCGGCGCCGGGGCGGGCGGACGGGTCGGCGTGCCCCTGCACGAAGGCGCGGATGAAGAGCGCGCGCAGCCCCGGGTGCAGCGCGTGGAAGCGCGGCGACATCCGCGGGGGATGCACCGCGTCGTCGTCGCGGGCGTGCGGGAACATCCCCAGGCGGATGCGGTCTTCCACCGGGAGCGCGTCGCGGTCGGCCGGCATGCGCACGGCGAACGGGTGCGTCCCCTCCATCAGCAGGAGGAAGAGGAGGACGGCCAGGCCGAAGCGGTCGTGCTCCGGCGCGCGGTCCACGTCGGTGAAGGCCACGCCCTGCAGCTCGGGCGGGGTGAACTCGGCCTTCCCCACGCGCGAGCGGAAGAGGATGCCGGCCTCCACGTCGGGGACCTGGAACGAGTCCGCGTCCACCAGCGTGACCGCGGCGGTGCGCGGGTGGACCAGGATGTTGCTCTCGTTGACGTCGCCCACCACGTAGCCGGCGGCGTGCAGCGCGTGGAAGGCCGCCGCCAGGTTGCGCCCCGCGTGGTGCAGCTGCCCGAAGTGGAAGGCGGGCGCCGTGGCCCGGCGGGTGACCGGGTTGTAGAACTCGAAGAGGCGCGGCCCCTCGGCGCGCGGCATCAGGAAGCCCGCGAAGCCGCGCGGCTCCAGCAGCAGGTCCGCCGGCCAGGCGATGGACGTCCCCTCCGGCATCCGCGGGGGATTGGCCTGCATCAGCGTGAGCTTGCGCGCCCGCTCGATGGTCGGCTGGTGGTAGACCTTGGCCACCACGCGATCGTCGCCGGGCACCTCGTACACCACGGCCTCGCCGCCCGCGCCGATCTCCAGCGCGGCGTCGAGCACCAGCCGCTCCAGGGTGGAGCGGCGGCGGAAGACCAGCGCCACGGGGGCAAGGACGTCGCTCATCGGCGGGTGGCCAGGGTGATGATGATTTGCACCGTGGCATCCATCACGATGCCGTGCGCGCGCGCCGGGTCGAACTGCATCCGCCCGGCGGCCTGGCGCACGCGCTCGCCGAGGTCGGCGTCGGTGGCGCGGGCCACCTGGGCTCGCGCGGGGTCCACGTGCCCGGCGGCGTCCACGGGAACCCAGAGCACCACCTCGTCGGAAACGCCCAGCGGCCGCTGCGTGTCACGGTACGCCAGCGACAGCTCGGCCATGATGTCGTCGCCGTTCAGCAGCCTGGGAAGGAGGATGCCGTCCGCCAGCGCCGGGTCGCCGGGGAGCGCCGAGGGCTCGCCGATGCCGACGGCCACGGGCCCCGCCCCGATCACCGCGGGCATGGTGGCGACGGCCACCGTGTCGGTGATGTAGGTGCCATCATCCACGTTGGCGCCGTTGAACATGGGGCCGCCCATCGCGCCCGACATCAGCGCCCAGAGCGCCAGCAGCGCCGCCATCCACGCGAAGGTGACCGGGCGCACGCGGATGGTGTTGAGCCGGAACATCCGCCGCAGCGCCAGGAAGAAGACGATCATCCCCAGCACGCGGATCCCGCCGGTGGCGCCGAAGAGGCAGGTGAGCGCCGCCGGCGGCATCCACACGATGGGGTTGGCCAGCGCGTCGGCGTCGAGCGCGGGGCGCAGCGAGGGCGGCAGCGCCTGCCGCGTCTGCAGGAGCGCGCCGCTGGCCCAGCGCGACAGGGCGCTGGGCGGCTGCGGGGCCATCATCACCGCCGGCGGGGCGGCCACCGCGGGGGCGCCCCAGGTGGCCGGCGCGCGCGGCGGGGCGCCGGGGCCGGCCGGCATGCGCGCCGGCGGCGCGATCGGGCGGCGCAGCGGCGGCGCCTCGTGCGCGCGGGCGAGGTCGACGGTGGCGGGGAAGGGGTCGCGCCCCTGCAGGACCCGGGTGCGATGGCACCAGGGGCAGAAGTCCACGTGCGGCGCGTAGCGGTGGCGCGGGTTCACCGCGCAGGTCGCCAGCCCCGCTTCGGCGGTGGCGAGGGCGGCGCGCCACTCGGCGGCCGTGGGGCGCGCCGGCGGGTCGGTCTGCCCCTGCACGAAGGCGCGCAGGAAGAGCGCCTGCACCGGCGGATGCAGGGTGTAGAAGGGCGGCGCCATCCGCGGCGGCTTGCACTCCTCGGCGCGTGGCGCGTAGGGGAACATCGCCCGGCGGATGCGGTCTTCCACCGCCGGCACCTCGCCGCCGTCGGCCAGCCGGCAGGCGAAGGGGTGCGTCCCCTCCATCAGCAGGAGGAAGAGGAGAACGGCCAGGCCGAAGCGGTCGTGCTCCTGCGCGCGGTCGACGTCGGCGAAGTGCGTGCCCTGCAGCTCGGGCGGGGTGAACTCCGCCTTCCCGACTTTCGATCGATACAGCTCGCGCGCGGTGCCGCCGCGCACCTGGAACGAGTCCGCGTCGACCAGCACCACCGACGCGTCGTGCGGCGAGACCAGGATGTTGCTCTCGTTGACGTCGCCGATCACGTAACCGTGGCCGTGCAGCCCGTCGAAGGCGGCGGCCAGGTTGGCGCCCGCGCGGTGCAGCCGCGCCCAGTCGAAGAGCGGCGCCGTCTTGCGGCGGCTGACCGGGTTGTAGAACTCGAACACGCGCGGCCCCTCGGCGCGCGGCATCAGGAAGCCGGCGAAGCGGCCGCCGCCGGGGTCGGTGAGCAGGTCCACCGGCCAGGCGATGGAGGCCCCCGCGGGAAGCGTGGGCGGCGTCTCCATCATCAGCGCCAGCTTGCGCGCGTGTTCCAGCGTGGGGCGATGGTACAGCTTGGCGACCAGCCCCGGGGCCCAGCGGATCCCCAGCACGCGCGCCTCGCCGCCCACGCCGATCTCGAGCGTGGGGTCCAGCGCCATCTCCTCGCCGGTGGAGCGGCGGCGCAGCGGGATCAGCCGCGGGGCGAGCGCCGTGTCAGCCATGGTCGCGTGCCACCAGCACCAGGGTGATGTCGTCGTCCGAGCGCGCGGTCACCCGCGGGCCCGAGAGGAAGCCGGCGAGCTGGGTCTCGGCGTCGCGCGGGTCGGGCGCCTGGGCCACGAAGTCGAAGAGGGGGACGAAGAAGGGCTCGTGCGGCGTCTTGCCCGGCCACTTGAGCGCCAGCGACTGCAGCCCGTCGGTGAAGAGCGCCAGGTGCCGCGCGGCCCCGCGCCATGCCGCCCGCTGCGCCGCGTCGACCGCGCCGGCGCTGGTGATGAACACCGTCTCGTTGGCGAACTCGCCCGAGGTGGGCGCCGTGATGGCGCGCATCCCCTCGGCGTCGTTCACGATCACGGCCCCGTCGCCCACCTGCGCGCAGGTGACGCCGTCGGCCGTCACCACGCAGGCGATGAGGGTGGTGGAGAGCTCGCGCGCCTCCACCTCGCGCTTCGCGGCCTCGTCGTTGACGGCCACGAGGGCGGCGCCCAGGGCGTGGTCGAGCGCGGCGGTCCAGTTGCCGTCTTCCACGGCGGGAGAGGAGGAGACCAGCGAGTCGACCGCGGCGTGCGCGGCGGCGCGCGCGCCGGCCTCGGCGTGCAGGGCGCTCCCCGCGCCGTCGGCCACGGCGATGGCGACGGCCCCGCCGGGGAGGCGCTTCCAGGCGTGCGCGTCTTGGCAGGGGAGCTCGGTGCGCGCGTGGCTGGTGCCGCGCACGCTGGCCGCCAGCACGCGCCAGGTGGCGGCGGGAGCGGCGACGCCGTTCACAGCTCGGCCCACCCGGTGGGCGCCAGCTTCACCGTCTCGTCGGGGCGCGAATGGGCCACCGACTGCATGCTGCGGCTGAGCCACACGAACATCTCGCGGAAGTCCAGCCCCTTGAGCCGCAGCGGCTGGCGCACGGAGATGCGGGCGAGCGCCTCCATGTTGGCGTTCTCCACGCCCACGGCGAAGAAGGCCACCTGCTTGCGGTTCTCGGCGTCGCGCAGCCGGGCGACGGCCTTCTCCACCGCCTCGGGCGCCTCGCCCTGCGGCTCGCCGTCGGTGACCAGGAAGATCCAGGGCCGGTAGTAGGCCACGTCGTAGGCGCGGTAGCGGGCCTTGCGCTCTTCCACCATGTCGAGCGCCTTGTCGATCGCGGCGCCCACGTGCGTCATCCCCTCGGCGCTCAGGAAGGGGATGTCGAAGCGGTCGGGCGGGACGAAGTCCTGCACCACGCGGATGCGGTTGTCGAACGCGACCACGGCGATCTCCACCCGGCGCGCGGCGAGCGGGTCGACCGCCAGGTCGAAGCGGAAGGCTTCCAGGCCGGCGAGCATGGCGTCGAGCGGGGCGCCCTGCATGGAGCCGGAGGTATCGAGCAGGAGCACGCACGGGCAGCGCGGCTCCGGGTTCTCGGCGAACTCAACGGCGTCTTCCAGCTTCGCGAGCAGCGACATAGATCGGGGATCTCCACTGTCCCGGTGAGGGGCGGTACCGGCGGCCGGCGGCGGGGATTGCCGGGCCAACGAATTTCGCCCCGTTCCTGTCAAAACTCAACCGTTTCCAACATGCGGATCCAACCGGTCTCCCAGGGTGGATGAATCCGCGGCTACAACGGCCCGAAGTCCGCTGCGCGGACTCCCGCGCGGAGATCCGCGCGTCCGGCAAACATACGAACCATCGACCGGCGGAGTTGCAAGCTCCCGCAGGTGATCCGCGTGCGCGTGATCCCCAGCACCTGGCACCCCGATGGTCGCCGCGGCAACGAGGCGGGTTGAAACCCGCCGCTGGAACAGCGGGAAGTCCGCCTTCGCGGACTGCCCAGCGCAACGTCCCTGCGCCCATCCAACCGTCGACGCGCCCGAGCGCCTTCGAGCAGCCTCGCGGCAGTTGGCGAGGCTTCGTGCCGTACCTGGCCGGCGGCTTCAGCCGCCGGGGGCATCAGCCATCGCTCCAGAGCTGGACGGGCGAGCGAGACCGTCTGATACCCCCGATCCCCGGCCGCGCGATCCCTCACCCCTCGGGGCGAACGCGCTGGGCGCGGGGCTTCTTCTTCACGTCGCCGCCGGGCTTCTCGTCCCCCCGGTCGGCGTAGGTCTCGAGCGCCACCTGCATCCGGCGGACGCGGTCTTCCAGGCTCTCGCTGGTCACCGCCTCGCGCGTGCGATCGACCAGGAGCGGGAAGGCGAGCGGGGGCGTGCGCGGCGGCTCGGTGATCACCACGCGGCTGGCCGAGAGGCGCTCCAGCGTGCGGCCCAGGCGGCTGCTCTCCAGCTGGCGCTCCAGCACCTCGCGGTGCGCCTGGCTGACCAGGAGGTTCCCCGGATCGTACCGGGTGAACACGTCGAAGAAGAGGCCGCTGCTCGCCTGGATCTGCCGCGTCGACTTGTTGGCGCCGGGGAAGCCCTGGAACACCAGCCCCGCCACCCGTGCGATCTCGCGGAACTGGCGGCGCGCCATCTCGGTGGCGTTCAGGCTGGCCGGCACGTCGTCGATCAGGCCCTCGGTGCCCAGCAGGCCGGCGGCGAGCGCCTCGTCGAGCGGCGCGGGCTCGGGCGACAGCAGCTCGATCCCGTAGTCGTTGGTCGCCATGGTGAACGAGATCGGCGTGAGCCGGCTGATGCGGTACGCCAGCAGCGCCGCCAGCCCCTCGTGCACCAGCCGCCCCTCGAAGGGGAAGAAGAAGAGGTGGTGCCCCTCGCGCGTGTTCACCCGCTCGATCAGCAGCTCGTCGGCATCGGGGATGTGCGACCAGCGCGCCTGCACCTCCAGGATCGGCCGGATCGCCTCCATCTCGGGCCCGCGCCACTGGCCCGCCGCCGCCTCCTGCAGCCGCCGCCGCAACGCCGCCGCCAGCTCGGTGGAGAGCGGCATCCGGCTCCCCATCCACCGGGGGATGTAGCCCTTGGTGCTGTTCGACCGGCGGACCCACGCCTTCATGTCGCGCACGCGCACGAACTCCAGCGGCTTGCCGCTGAACACGAAGCGGTCTCCCGGCTTGAGCCGCGCGATGAAGCTTTCCTCCACCGTCCCCAGGCGCGCGCCGCGCAGGTACTGCACGGTGATCGAGGCGTCGCTCACGATGGTGCCGATCCCCATCCGGTGCCGCCGCGCCACCTGCCGGTTCTCCACCCGGTAGATGCCGTCGCGCTCCACCACCCGCTGGAATTCGGGGTACGCGCGCAGCGCCTCGCCGCCGCGGGTGACGAAGTCGATCACCCACGCCCACTCGTCGTCCAGCAGCCCGGCGTAGGCGCGGGTGGAGCGCACCTCGGCCAGCAGCTCGTCGGCCCGGAAGCCGCCGCCGAGCGCCACGGTCACCACGTGCTGGGCCAGCAGGTCCAGCGGCCGCTCCACGGGGAGGCGGCTCTCCACCGCGGCGGCCTCCACGCCGTCGCGCGCGGCGGCCACCTCGATCAGCTCCAGCGCGTGCGTGGGAACGCAGGTCACCCGGCTCTCCACGCCCGGCCGGTGCCCGCTGCGCCCCGCGCGCTGCAGCAGCCGCGCGACGCCCTTGGGGCTCCCCACCTGGAGCACGCGATCGACGGGCGAGAAGTCCACCCCCAGGTCGAGCGAGGAGGTCGCCACCACGCAGCGCAGGCGCCCCGAGCGCAGCCCATCCTCCACGAAATCGCGGGTCTTCCGGTCCAGCGAGCCGTGGTGGAGGGCGATCTCGCCGCCCCACCAGGGGCGCGCGTTGAGGATCGCCTGGAACCAGATCTCCGTCTGCGACCGCGTGTTGGTGAAGACGATGGCGCTCCGGGCCTCGTCCAGCACCTCCAGCAGCTGCGGGAGCATCTGCGTCCCCAGGTGCCCGGCCCAGGGGAAGCGCTCGATGTGCGCGGGGATCAGCGCGTCGACCACCACCGTCTTGGGGACCACGCCGCGGACCACGCGCGCGCCGGCGGGGCGGGGGGCGGAGCCGAGGAGCGTGTCCAGCGCCTCGTCCAGGTTGCCGATGGTGGCCGAGAGCCCCCAGGTGCGCATCTCCGGCCGCCAGTGGCGCAGGCGCGCCAGGTCCAGCTCGGTCTGCACGCCGCGCTTGGTGCCCATCAGCTCGTGCCACTCGTCCACGATCACCGCGCGGAGGTCGGCGAACAGCTCCGCCGCGTCGTCGCGGCTGATCAGCAGCGACAGGCTCTCGGGCGTGGTGATCAGCGCCGTGGGAAGGCGCGAGCGCTGCCGGTTGCGCACCTTGGCCGAGGTGTCGCCGGTGCGCGACTCCAGCGTCCAGCGCACGCCCATCTCCTGCAGCGGCAGCCGCAGCGCCTCTTCCGTGTCGGCGGCGAGCGCGCGGAGCGGGGTGATCCACAGCACGCGCAGCGGCGGCGCGGGGCGGATGTCCGGCCCCGGCTCGGCGAGCGACTCCAGCAGCGGGCCCAGCCAGGCGGCGTACGTCTTTCCCGTGCCCGTGGCGGCGTGGATCAGCCCGCTCTCGCCCGCCAGGTACGCCTCCCACACCTCGCGCTGAAAGCCGAACGGCTTCCACCCGCGCGACCGGAACCACGCCTCGGCGGGGGCCAGCGGCCCGGCGGCGGGTTCCGCCTTGCGTCTGGCGGCTGCGGAGCGTGTGGCCAAGCGTGTCTCTTCCCCCCGGTGGATAACGAACGGACGGCGTCCGCTCTGCCGCCGCGTGGGCGCAACGTTCGCGCCGGGCCGATCTCCCGGCAGCCACGTGCGTTGGCGATGGATCGTCACGCGGCCGAACGTCGGACGGCGCCGAGCGAACGTTCAGTGAACGTCTCCCGCGGGCCGGCGCGCGTTGACAAGCGAACGTGATACACACGAGTGTCGATCGGATCCCCGCCCCCGCGCCGTCCCCTCGACCACGGGCCCAGGATGGAGATCCAGATCCCACCCGCGTTCGCCCGCGCGCTCAAGGAGCGCCTGGATTCGGGCCAGTATCCCTCCTCCGATCACATCTTTTCCCTCTGCCTCGACCTGCTCGAGCAGGAAGAGCGTGAATACGTGGAGAAGCGTGCCTGGCTCGGTCATGCGTTGGACGTGGGTATCGCCGAGATCGAGCGCGGTGAGGGTGTGGATGGAGAACAGGGCTTCGCCGAGGCGCTTGCGAGGTACCGGCAGCGTCACGGGCGCTGAGCGGGTTCATTCTCTCCCCGACGGCGATCCAAGACATCGGCGAAGCACTGGAATGGGGCGAACCTCGAATCGGGGAGATTCGAACGAGGTGAAGAGCTAGCGGAAAGATTGCTGCGGCGGTGCGAATGGCTGGCGGAGATGCCACGTGTGGGACGTTCCCAAAATGCACTTCGCCAGCGGATGCGGAGCTATCCAGAGCCGCCGTATGTCATTTCTACTCGACCTGGCCGAACTCACATAGCGATCATCCGGATCGTGCACGAGCGACGAAATCCTCGAGAGATCTTTCCGCCTCGGAAGAAGTGATGATCCAAGCCCCGCTCCCTCTCGGCGGGGCTTTTGCTTTCCCCAGCGCCTTGCCGCGCACCGCCGTCGCGGCGGCACCGAAGCCGGTAGTCCGCGCAGGCGGACTTCGTGTGGTCGTTGCCGCGGATTCATCCGCCCAAGCAGCGCTTGGGGCACTGAGCAGAGCACCTGGCACTCAGCACCTGGCACCTGGCACCTGGCACTCAGCACTCAGCACTCAGCACTCAGCACTCAGCACTCAGCACTCAGCACTCAGCACTCAGCACTCAGCACTCAGCACTCAGCACTCAG
>Ga0247773_1000850_pt1 | contig 10621 bp, 10 predicted proteins | sample UWRJL092311B6_FD_179934 | JGI IMG/M metagenome (GOLD analysis project Ga0247773, IMG submission 179934) | Plant litter microbial communities from Arlington Agricultural Research Station in Wisconsin, United States - UWRJ-L092-311B-6 | ecosystem: Environmental > Terrestrial > Plant litter >...
GTTCGCTCCGCACCGACGCCCTGGCGCTGACCGGCGAGCGGACGGTGCCGGGGATCGCCAGCGAGAACTACTGGTTCCGCCGGCACCAGGCCGCCTACCTGCAACTGCGCGAACTCGTCGAGGGACCGCGGCTGCTCGAGGTGGGGGCCGGCGAGGGCTACGGCTCGGCCCTGCTGGCCGAGCGGGTGCCGGTGGTGCTGGCCCTGGACTACGACGCCTCGGCCATCGGCCACCTGGCCCGGCGCTACCCCCGACTGGCCGCGGTCCGGGGCAACCTGGCCACCCTGCCGGTGGCCGATGCCGTGATCGACACGGTGGTCTCGCTGCAGGTGATCGAGCACGTCTGGGACCACCCGCAGTTCCTGGCCGAGTGCGCCCGGGTGCTGCGTCCCGGGGGCCTGCTGGTGCTCAGCACCCCGAACCGGCTGACCTTCTCCCCTGACTCCGCCAGCACCGACCGTCCCCTCAATCCCTTCCACACCCACGAGTTCACCGCGGCGGAACTGGCCCGGCTGGTGGCCGGCAGCGGGCTGTCGGTGCACGAGGTCCGCGGCCTGTTCGCCGGGCCGCGGCTGGCCGCACTCGACCGCCGGCACGCCGGACAGGGTGGCCTGGTCGGCGCCCAGCTGGCCACGTCACCCGACCGGTGGACGGCGGAACTGGCCGCCGACGTGGCCTCGGTCAACTGGCGGGATTTCGGAATCAGCCAGGATCCGCGGGGCAATCCCGCCGGGCTGGACGCCAGCCTGGACCTGGTGCTGCTGGCGAGGCGACCGGACGGGCCGCCGGCATGACCCCGATCGGCAGCTTCAGCCTGGTCCTGCACACCCACCTGCCCTGGGTCGCCCACCAGGGCACCTGGCCGGTCGGCGAGGAGTGGCTGCACCAGGCGTTCACCGGCTCCTGGCGCCGGGTGCTGCGGGTGTTGGAAACCCTTGCCGAACATGGCTATCGCGACGTCGCCACGCTCGGGGTGACCCCGGTGGTGGCGGCCATGCTGGACGACGAGTACTGCCTGTCGGAGCTGCATTCCTGGGCCGGGCGCTGGCAGCTGCGCGCCGAGGAACTCGCTACCCGGCCGGACTTGCGGGCCCTGGCCGAGCACGAACGCCGCGAGGCGGTGGCCTGCCTGGCCGACCTGGAACAGCGCTGGCTGACCGGCGGGCTGTCGGCGGTGCTGCGGCCACTGCTGTCGGCCGGCGTCGTCGAGCTGCTGTCCGGACCGGCGACCCACCCGTTCCAACCGTTGCTGACCGAGCGGTTCGCCGCCGCCCAGCTGGCCACCGGGCTGGCCGACGCGCGGCTGCGCCTAGGACAGCGGCCGGCCGGGATCTGGGCGCCGGAATGCGGCTACGCGCCCGGCATGGAGGATTTCTACGCCGCGCACGGGGTATCGCACTTCCTGGTGGACGGTCCGGCGATGCACGGCGACACCGGCTTCGCCCGTCCGGTGGGCGACTCCGGGGTGCTGGCCTTCGCCCGCGACCTGGAGCTGTCCTACCGGATCTGGTCCTCGCGCACCGGCTATCCCGGCGGTGCCAGCTACCGGGACTTCCACACCTTCGACCATGCCTCCGGCTTCCGGCCGGCCCGGGTCACCGGCACGGCCGTCCCGTCCGGGGCCAAGCGGCCCTGGGACCGGCGGCTGGCCTCGGCGGCGGTGCTGCGCGATGCCCGGGATTTCGTCGCGGCGGTGGTGCGGCGGCTGACCGAGCTGCGCGACCGGCACGGCCGCGAGGCGCTGGTGGTCGCCGCCTTCGACACCGAACTGTTCGGCCACTGGTGGTACGAGGGGCCGGAGTTCCTGGACGCGGTGCTCCGGCTGCTGCCGCAGGCCGGCGTCCGGCTGAGCACCCTGCGCGGCGCGGCCGAGGCCGGCCTGGTGGCCGACCGGATCGACCTGCCGACCTCGTCCTGGGGGGCCGGCAAGGACTGGCGGGTCTGGGACAACGACGCGGTGGCCGAGCTCAACGACGAGATCAGCCATATGCAGAAACGGTTGTTCTCGATCCTGGACGGCCGCCCCGAGGACGCCGGCCGGGACCCGGCACGTGACCAGCTGGTCCGCGAGGCCTTCCTGCTCAGCTCCAGCGACTGGGCCTTCATGGTGACCCGGGACTCGGCCGCCGACTACGCCCGGCAGCGCGCCCGCCAGCACGCCGACCGGTTCGCCGCCCTGGCGGACGCGATCGAATCGGGCACCGGCGCCGAGGCGCTGACCGCCGGGTTGCGCGCCGTGGACGGCCCGTTCGGTCGGCTGGACGCCCGCGACTGCTGAACCCGTCGGGTCAGCGGGTGAAGCTGAACAGCTGCTGGCCGGGCGTCAGCGGCACCGGCCTGCCGTCGAAGCGGTTGGTCCCGACCGAGCCGAGCACCTCCGGCGGCGCGGTGAAGGACAGCTCGGTGAAACCCGCCTCGGCCAGCCAGCCCCGGATCGCCGGCGTGAGGTCCGGCGCCCGCCGGGACCGGGTCCAGATCAGCGTCGCGGCCGGCCGGCACAGCGCCGGCAGGAAGCCGACCAGCCGGTGCACGTCGTCGTCGGTGAGGTTGCCGAACACCCCGCACATCAGCACCAGGTCGGCGGGCGCGGCGTCGAGGTAGGAGTTGGACAGGCCCGCGTCCCGGTCGAGCAGCCGCACGCCGGTCAGGCCCGCCTCGCGGCAGAATCGCTCGGCCCGGGCCAGGTTGCGGCGATCGGTGTCGAGCAGCGTGACCTCGACCGGGCCGGGTAGCCGGCCGTCCCGCTCGGCCAGCACCCCGAGGATGTCGCGGCCGTCGCCGGAGCAGGCGCTGAGCACGCTCAACGGCCCGGGCCGGCCGGCTGCCGCCCGGCGGTCGAACGCCGCCCGGATCTCCGACCGCACCACGACCAGCCGCGCCGACAGCGCCGAGGCCGGGTCGGCGTAGTCGTCGTGCCAGGCCTCCCAGTCGGTGGCCCCGTTCGAGGCTGTCATCCGGTGCCCATCCGCCGCGCCGCCCCGGCCAGGTCCGTCCGCATGCGGGCGATCCTAGGGCGGCGTTGATGTAACGGTCCTGAGTGCCGGCGCTACCCTCGTCCCGCCCCGTCAGCAGCCAAGGAGCCGTTTCATGCGCCGGTCAGCCAGTTCCACCCCGGCCGGGTTGCGGCGCGCGATCGGCGAGTCCGTCGAGGCCGCGCTGTCCCAGGACGCCGAGCGCTTCACCGAGGCGGCCGGCCGGCTGAACGCCCAGGATCCGCAGCGGCTGGTGCTGGTGCAGGCCGGGGTGATCCGCTCCCTGCTGGAGGACCTGCACCCGGACGGGCTGTCCAGCGCCGACGCCCAGGACGTGCTGCGGCGCTGCCTGATCTCGGCGGCGTCCTGGTATCCCCGGGCGGACCCGGGGGTGCTGGTGCTGGTCCTGACCGGCGCGCTGGGCCTGGCCGAGGGCACCGGGCCCGCACCGGCGGCCGCTCCGGACGCCGAGCCCGACGCTGACGCAGACGCCGAGCCGGAACCGGTCCCCGCCGCCGACCCGGCAGCCCTGAGCCAGGGCGCGGCGCTGCTGATCGCCGACCTGGTGACCGCGGCCGGCGCACCGCTGCGCGGCTACCTGGACGCGGCGCTGGCCGAGCTGGAACGCGCCGAGACCATCGAGTTGCCCTGACGGTCGCTCAGCGGTCGGAGCGGTGCCCGGCCGGACGAGCGCCCGCCGCGTAGCCGCCGGCGCAGCCGACGATCACGCCGAGCAGCCCCGCCACCATCGAGGCCAGCAGCAGCAGCGCGGCCCGGTCGGGAGCGGCGTTGTCGGCATCGTCGACGAAGACATCGGCGATACCGGTGCAGCTCAGGTGCACCCGGCCGGTGCTCGGTGCCACCAGGGTGGCGAAGACGTGCAGGTTGCGGTCGTCGTCGGCCGTCGAGGCCAGCGCCAGCGGCGTCTGCTCACCGGTGACCGAGGTCGAGTAACAGGCCGGGTCGGACAGCAGACCGGCCGCCTTCAGCTCGGCCACCGACTTGGCCGAGGACAGCTGATAGGTGGTGCCGGCGCTGAGCGCGTAGTAGGCCGGCGGGCTGGCGCCGGGGTCGTAGGCGTGCCGCTGGCCGGCGGCGACCACCCGGGACGCGCCGAACAGCACCACCGCCAGCAGCACCAGGACGGCGCCGACGGCCAGCCGGCTGCCGGCCTGCTGGCGCGCGGCCGGGCCACCGGAGGCGGTGGCGGTCCCCCGGCGCCGGCTGGACGGCGGTGGGCTGGCCTGCGGGCTCGGCTGGCTCATGACGGGTAGGGCACCATCTCTCGTGTGCGGGTGTTGATCGTGTCATGGGAGTTCCCGCCGCTGGTGGTCGGCGGGCTGGGTCGGCATGTCGGACAGCTGGCCCGGCAGCTGGCCGCCGCCGGGCACGACGTCCGGGTGTTGACCCGGGGCAACCGGCCCGAGCCCGAGGAGCAGGTCCTCGACGGCCTGAGCGTCTGGCGGGCCGCGGCCGACGAGCTGGCGATCGATTTCGGCAGCGAGAGCGTGCTGGCCTGGACCCTGGCCTTCGAGCACTCGCTGACCCGGGCCGGGCTGCGGCTGGTGGCGGACTGGCAGCCCGAGGTGATCCATGCCCACGACTGGCTGGTGGCCCAGACCGCGCACACTCTGCGCCAGGTCACCGGCAGCCCGGTGGTGGTCACCGTGCATGCCACCGAGTACGGCCGGCAGCAGGGCTGGCTGTCCGAGCCGGTGCCGCGGGCGATCCATTCGGCCGAGCGCTGGCTGTGCCGCGACGCCGCGGCGGTGATCGCCTGCTCGCGGTTCATGGCCGCTGAGGTGGCCGAGCTGTTCCAGCTTCCGGTGGCAGCGATCCGGGTGATCGGCAACGGGGTGGACCCGGTACCTCTGACTGACCCTGGAGTTGAACTCGAGACTTCTGCCGGGGAACCGGTCCGGTATACCGGCCGACCGCTGCTGGTGTTCGCCGGCCGACTGGTGCACGAGAAGGGACTGCAGGAGCTGATCAAGGCCCTGCCGCTGCTGCGCGACGAGCTGCCCGGCCTACGGCTGGTGGTGGCCGGCACCGGTCAGCAACTGGCCGACCAGCAGGACCGGGCGGCGCGGTACGGGGTCGCCGACCTGATCAGCTGGGCCGGCTTTCTCGACGCCACCGACACCGCCCGGCTGCTGGCCGCCGCCGACCTGGTGGTGGTGCCGTCGCTGTACGAGCCGTTCGGCCTGGTCGCCCTGGAGGCGCAGCTGGCCGGTACCCCGGTGGCGGTCTCGGACACCGGCGGGCTGGCCGAGCTGGTGGAGCCCGGCCGCACCGGCCTGCGGTTCGCCCCGGAGAGCCCGGCCGCGATCGCGGACGCCGTCCGGCAGCTGGTGGCCGAGCCGGACGCGGCCCGCCGGTGGGCGGCGGCGGCCCGGCGCCGGGCCCGGCAGGAGTTCGGCTGGGCCGCGGTGGCCGGCCGGACCGCCGAGGTCTACGCCGCCGTCCAGCGGCCCCCGGCCTGAGCGGCACTGTGCGGCACTGAGCGGCACTGAGCGGCCCGAATCGTCGCTGAACCGGCCTTGGCAGCGACACTTCGGTCCGCACAATGGCGTCAACAGGCTGCTCAGGACAGGCCGAGTTTGGCGGCCATGTCGGCGATCGCGGCCCGGGTGTCGGCGGCCGCCTCGTGGTCGTCGCGCCGGTTGCGGATCACCCGGGCCGGCACCCCGACCGCGACCGAGTAGGGCGGCAGGTCACGGGTCACCACGGCGTTGGCGGCCACCACGCAGCCGTCACCGATCACGGTGCCGCGCACCACCGACACCTTGTTGGCCAGCCACACGTCGGCACCGATCCGGACCGGCGACTTGACGATCCCCTGGTCCTTGATCGGCCGGTCGAGCTCGGTGAAGACGTGGTCGAAGTCGGTCACGTACACCATGTCGGCGATGATGCTGGCCGCGCCGATGCTGATGTCGAGGTAGGCGTTGACCACGTTGTTGCGCCCGAACACCACCTTGTCCCCGATCCGCAGGGTGCCCTCGTGGCAGCGCAGCGAGGTGCCGTCGCCCAGGTGCACCCAGCGGCCCAGCACCAGCCGGCCGAAGCCGGGCCGGGCGAACAGCTCGACGTCCTTGCCCAGGAACACGAAACCGGTCGTGACGACGTGCGGGTTGGCGAGCGTGAACCGCCAGAACCGCCAGTACCGCAGCAGGTACCAGGGCGTGTAGGCACGGTGTCGCAGCACCCAGCGCAGGCTGGCCAGGCTGAGGTAGCGCGGCCGGTCGGCGGCGCGGGCCCGGAACCGCCATCGGCCGAGCACGGCGGTCAGCCGGCGTCCGGGACCGCGAGCAGGGCCAGCACGTCCGCCGGCGAGGCGCACAGTCGCAGCGCGCCGGCCGCCGTCAGCTCGGTGGCCGAACCGTAGCCCCACAGCGCCCCGGCGCAGTCCACCCCGTGCGCCGCGGCGCCCAGCACGTCGTGGCTGCGATCGCCCACCATCAGCACGGTATCCGGGTCCGGCGAGCCCAACCGGCGCAGCGCCTCGCCCACCACCAGCGCCTTGGAGTCCCGATCGCCGTCCAGGGTGTCGCCGCAGACCGTGGTGAAGTACCGGTCCAGGCCCAGGTGCGCCACGATCCGGCTGGCGTGCGGCTCCGGCTTGCTGGTGGCGACCGCCAGCCGGTAGCCCTGCTCGGCAAGCGCGCGCAACGCCCGCGGAATGCCGTCGTAGCAGGACGTGTCGAACATGGCGCCGCCGGCGACGTAGTGCCGGCGGTAGCCGGCGACCACCTGCTCCACCCGGCCCTCCCCGACCAGCGGCGGCAGCGAGTGCCAGAACGGCGGCCCGAGCAACGACCGCGCGGTGTCGGCATCGACCCAGTCCAGGCCGGCCTCGGCGAAGCTGGCCCGCAGCGAGGCGAGGATGCCGGGAGCGGAATCGCTCAGGGTCCCGTCGAGATCGAACAGGACGGTGTCGATCATGCCGGCTTGGTCCCGGTGATCTCGACGTTGTAGAACAGCCTGGCCGGCACCAGCTTCGACAGCACCGCCGAGTCCAGCCGGTGCAGCCGCTGCCAGTTGGTGAAGGCGAACATCGCCCAGCCGAAGCCGAGCTTGTCGCGGGGCACCGCCGCCTCGAAGGTCCGGACCGGCCAGCCGAACCAGGCCGCGGTCAGCTCGTCGGTGCGGGTGGCGACCTGGGCCGCCCCGGCCCGGGTGGCCAGCGCGCGCAGCTCGCCCGGGTCGAAGGTGTGCAGGTCGACGACGGCCTCCAGGGCGGCGGCCCGTGACGAGGCGTCCAGTTCGGTCCTGGGACGGGCCCACGCCGACAACCGGTCCAGCCGGGTCAGCCGGGTGGTGGCCCACCAGGTCAGCCGGGACAGCCGGCGGGCGATGTAGTCGCCGTAGCGGGTCGGCTCGCCGGCGAAGACGAACCGGCCGCCGGGCTTGAGTACCCGCAGCACCTCACGTAGCGCCTGCTCGACGTCGGGGATGTGGTGCAGCACCGCATGCCCGACCACCAGGTCGAAGCTGTCGTCCGGGTAGGGAATGGACTCGGCGTCGGCGACCCGGCCGTCCACGTCGAAACCCAGGTTGGTGGCGTTGCGGCGGGCCACCTCGACCATGCCCGGGCTCAGGTCGGTCACCGCGCCCGAGTCGAGCACGCCGGCCAGTTTGAGGTTCAGCAGGAAGAAGCCGGTACCGCAACCCAGTTCCAGGGCCCGGCCGTACGGCCAGCCGTCGGTGCCGGCCACGTGGGCGAACCGGTCCCGGGCGTAGTCGATGCAGCGCTGGTCGAAGCTGATCGACCACTTCTCGTCGTAGCTGCCGGCCTCCCAGTCGTGGTAGAGCACGTTGGCCAGCTTCGGGTCGCGCCAGGCGGCCTCGACCTGTTCCGCCGTGGCGGCCGGGTTCGAGGCCGGCGCCGCTCGGGTTTCGGCGGTCATGCTCAGTTCCCGACGAACTCGGCCTTGCCGGGCCCGGATTCGATGAAGCTGCCCATGCCGCGCTGCTTGTCCTCGGTGGCGAACACGCCCGCGAACAGGTGGGATTCCAGCCGCAGCCCGCTGGCCAGGTCGGTCTGCAGGCCGCCGTCGATGGCAGCCTTGGCCGCCCGCAGCGCCAGCGCCGGGCCGCGGGCGAACTTCGCCGCCATCGCCCGCGCGGTCTCGTAGACCTCGTCGGCCGGCACCACCACGTCCACCAGGCCGAGGCCGAGCGCCTCCTCGGCGTCGACGAAGCGTCCGGTGAAGATCAGGTCCTTGGCCTTGGCCGGACCGATCAACCGGGCCAGCCGCTGGGTGCCGCCCATGCCGGGAATGACGCCCAGCAGGATCTCGGGCTGGCCCCACTTGGCGTTGTCGGCACTGATCCGGAAGTCGGCGGTCAAGGCCAGCTCGCAGCCGCCGCCCAGGGCGTAGCCGGTCACCGCCGCGATCACCGGCTTGGGCAGCTGGGCGATGGCGTCCAGCGAGGACGACACCGCGCCGCCGCGCCGCTGCATGTCCTGGGCGGACATGGTGTGCATCTCCTTGACGTCCGCGCCCGCCACGAACACCTTGGGCCCGCCCCACAGGATGACCGCCCGGATGTCGTCGCGCCGCTCGCACTCGGCGGCGGCCGCGCGCAACTCCTCCTGTACCGCGATGTTCAGGGCGTTCACCGGGGCCCGGTCGATCCGGACGGTGGCCACCCCGTCGGTGACCTCGAGGGTTACGAACTCAGTCATGGCCGCGAGCCTACCCAGGGCCACGGACCTTATCGCGCGCGATGCGGCTCAGCGGGCACGGGCGAAGTAACGGCCGTCCTCGTGCTCGACGACCAGCTCCAGGCCGAAGGCCCGGGACAGGTTCGCCGAGGTCAGCACGTCGGCGATCAGGCCCTGGGCGACCACCTTGCCCTCGCCGAGCAGCAGCGCGTGGCTGATGCCGAGCGGGATCTCCTCGACGTGGTGGGTGACCAGGATCATCGCCGGCGCCTCCGGGTCGGCGGCCAGCCGGGCCAGCCGGCGCAGCAGGTCCTCCCGGCCGCCCAGGTCCATGCCGGCGGCCGGCTCGTCCAGCAGCAGCAGCTCCGGATCGGTCATCATCGCCCGGGCGATCTGCACCCGCTTGCGCTCGCCCTCGCTCAGCGTGCCGTAGCTGCGCTCGGCCAGCTCCGCGACGCCGAACCGGGCCAGCAGGGTCCGGGCCCGCCGGACGTCCAGCCGCCCGTAGGCCTCCCGCCAACGGCCGATCACGGCGTAGCCGGCCGAGACCACCACGTCGATCACCTGCTCGCCGGCCGGGATCCGCTGGGCCAGGGCCGCCGAGGACAGCCCGATCCGGGGCCGCAGCTCGAACACGTCGACGCCGCCCAGCCGCTCGCCGAACACCGCCACCGCGCCGGTGGTCGGGTGCAGGGTGGTGGCGGCCAGCTGCAGCAGGGTGGTCTTGCCGGCCCCGTTCGGGCCGAGCACCGCCCAGCGCTCGTCCTCCTCCACCGTCCAGTCGACGGAGTCCAGCAACAGCTTGCTACCCCGGCGCACCGTCACCTGGCGCAACTGCAGGATCGCGTCGGGGTCGGGTTCGAAGTCGGGGGCCACCACACCCCCATCCAACCGCACGCCCACAACTGGTGAGAAAGGGCACGCCCGGCGGCCGGGTAACCTCGCCTGCGCTATGGAACCCGCATCCGATCTCAGCTCCAGCCTGGCCCACCGACTGGGCACCGAGCCCGACAACCTGGTGGCGTGGCCGGGCGAGCCGTTTCCACTCGGCGCCAGCTGGGACGGCGAGGGCACCAACTTCAGCATCTGGTCGCCGACCGCCACCCGGGCCGAGGTGTGCCTGTTCGCCGCCGGTGGCGCCGAGACCCGGGTCCGGCTGGGCGAGAAGAGCTTCCACATCTGGCACGGCTACCTGCCCGGGGTCAATCCGGGCCAGCGCTACGGCTTCCGGCTGGACGGGCCGTACCAGCCGGCGGCCGGCCGGTTGCACAATCCGGCCAAGCTGCTGATCGACCCGTACGCGCGTGCGATCGAGGGCGATTTCGTCGACAACGTCGCCTGTTACGCCGACAACGACCTGAACTCCGCGCCCTACGTCCCCCGCTCGGTGGTGGCCGTCGACGGCTTTCCGTGGGGCAGCGATCCCAGGCCCAACACGGCCTGGGAGGACACCATCATCTACGAGCTGCACGTGCGCGGTTTCACCGCCCGGCACCCCGACATCCCCGCCGACCTGCGCGGCACCTACGCCGGCCTGGCGCACCCGGCCGCTATCTCCTATCTCAAGGACCTCGGCGTCACCGCCGTCGAGCTGCTGCCGATCCACCACTTCGTGCACGAGCCGGCCCTGCAGAAGCGCGGCGCGAAGAACTACTGGGGCTACAACTCGATCGGCTTCTTCGCCCCGCACGCCGCCTACGCCACCCACACCGGCCGGCTGGGTGGCAACCAGGTGCGCGAGTTCAAGGCGATGGTGCGCGCGATGCACGCCGCCGGCATCGAGGTGATCCTGGACGTGGTCTACAACCACACCGGCGAGGCCACCCCGGACGGGCCGATGCTGTCGTTCCGGGGCATCGACAACGCCGGCTACTACCGGGTCGACCCGGCCAACCCGGCCAGGTACCTGGACTACACCGGCTGCGGCAACACCCTGGACGTCCGGACCCCGGCGGTGCTGCAGCTGGTGATGGACTCG
>Ga0247773_1000851_pt1 | contig 10613 bp, 9 predicted proteins | sample UWRJL092311B6_FD_179934 | JGI IMG/M metagenome (GOLD analysis project Ga0247773, IMG submission 179934) | Plant litter microbial communities from Arlington Agricultural Research Station in Wisconsin, United States - UWRJ-L092-311B-6 | ecosystem: Environmental > Terrestrial > Plant litter >...
ATGCGAACGCCGTGATGGTCGAGGGCGGAACGGTGGAAATCGACCCGGACGCGACCGACACGAGCCTGCTCGTGGACGCCGGTTCGGTGGATGCGGGTGCCTCGGACGCGGCTGTCGCGCCGGCCGTGGCCCCGAAGAAGACCCCGAAACGCTGATGCCCGCCCGGTCGCTCACGCGGCGGGTGGCGTCCACGAGGTTCTGCAGCGCGGCCGCCGTTTCGGGGTAGCCGCGGGTCTTCAGACCCCGCGCTCGAGCAGGTCGACGATCCGGAGATCGTCGGCGCAAGCCCGGCTCGCGGAATACGGTTGATCCATGAGCGAGACGCGTGCATTCGGCTCCTGGCCGTCACCCCTCACCGCCGCTGATGTGACGGCGGCGACCCCGCGCATCGACGGTGCGCGGTTCGTCGGCGATGACGTCTGGTGGGGCGAGGGCGTCCCCGAGGAAGGCGGCCGCACGGCGGTGCGCCGACGCGGCGCGGACGGCGCGATCGAGGACGTGCTGCCGACGCCGTGGAACGCGCGCTCGCGCGTGCACGAGTATGGCGGAGGGTCGTGGACGACGACGGATGACGGCACGCTGCTCTTCGTCGAGAAGGCCGACCAGTGCGTCTGGGCGCTCGAACCGGGAACCGAGCCGCGCTCGCTGACCTCGGCCGACCACGGCATGCGTTTCGGTGGGCTCACGTGGCAGAACGGCGAGCTCCTCGCCATCCGCGAGTCCCACGACGGGTCGAAGGTGCCACACCGCTCGATCGTGCGCATCGCCCTCGACGGCTCCGGTGTGACCTCGATCGCCGACGAGAGCGACTTCCTCGCACATCCCGCGCTCTCGCCGAGTGGCCGGCACATCGCATGGATCGCGTGGAATCACCCCGACATGCCCTGGGACCGGTCCGAGCTGCGGGTGGGGAGGCTCGAAGGCGGGATCGTCGTCGAGTGGACCGCGGTCGCCGGAGGGGGCAGCGCTCCGCTGCAACCCGTGTGGATCGACGACGACGATCTGCTGTACACCGACGACTCGACGGGACGCTGGAACCTGTGGCGCGAGCATCTGTCCGCCGACCTCGAGCGTCACCCGGTCGCTCCGGCGGATGCCGACACCGGCGGACCCCTGTGGGTGCTCGGCACTCGCTGGTTCGCCAGGCTCGAGGACGGGCGCATCGTCGCGGTCCGCACGAACGGTGACGACGAGCTCGTCCTGATCGACACCGATGGCACCGTCACCTCGCTGGCGGCATCCGTCACCACCGAGGTCTGCGTCGAGGATGTGCAGGGAACGCGCGTGCTCGTCTCGGGCGCGTCGGCGGACTCGCCGAGCGCGCTGTGGGCGATCGACCTCGATCACCCGGAGGCGGCCGAGCTCATCCACGGCGGACCGCCGGAGTGGGCAGCCGAATGGATGCCGCGCCCCCGCGCGGTCACGTTCGAAGGACCGGCGGGTCCGGTGCACGCGTTCGACTACCCGCCGACGAACCCCGACGTGGCGGCTCCCGAGGGCGAGCAGCCCCCGTATCTGGTTTACGTGCACGGCGGCCCGACCACGCACCGCGGAGGTGCCGCGTCGGGACGCATCGCCTACTTCACGAGTCGCGGCATCGGTGTTCTGGATGTCAACTACGGCGGCTCCAGCGGCTACGGGCGGGCCTACCGCGAACGGCTGCGCGGTCAATGGGGAATCGTCGACGTGCAGGATGTCGCGACCGCCGCGTCGGGGCTTGCGGCCACCGGCGCCGCCGACGCCGCACGGCTGACGATCGCCGGCGGCTCCGCGGGCGGCTGGACCGTGCTGGCGGCCCTCGTCGGGACCGACGCGTTCAGCGCGGGGATCTCACGGTACGGCGTCGGCGACGCGCGCGCCCTGGCCACCGACACGCACGACTTCGAGGCGCGGTACCTGGATGGACTGATCGGCCCGCTGCCCGACGCCGAGAAGCTGTACATCGAGCGGTCGCCGCTGTCGCATCCGGGGCGGTTCCGCGTTCCGCTGCTGCTCCTGCAGGGCGCCGAGGACCCGGTCGTCCCCCCGGCGCAGTCCGAGGCCATCCGTGACGCGCTGGCCGCGCACGGGGTCCCGCACGCCTATGTGGTCTACGAGGGCGAGGGCCACGGCTTCCGTCGCGCGGAGAACGTGATCAATGCGCTCGAGACGGAACTGGCGTTCCTCGGCGCGGTGTACGGCTTCGACACCCCGGGAGTGCCGCGGCTCGACCTGAGCTGAGCGAGCGAGCTCAGACCGCGAACGGAGCGAACTCGGCGGCGAGGCGCTCCGACACGTGAGCGTGCAGCGCGGTGCCGCCCGCTTCGTGGGTCTGCGAGACGATGATGCCCGACTCGTGAGCGGCCGAGACGAGGTCGCCGCGGTCGTAGGGCACGAGCGCGCGGATCTCGACGGCCGGCATCGGCAGCGCGGCTTCGATCGCCGCGCGCAGCTCGTCGATCCCCTCGCCGCTGCGCGACGAGGCGAACAGCGCGCGCGGCTCGAGGCCCCGCAGCAGCATGCGCGTGTCATCGTCGATGAGGTCGGCCTTGTTGAACACGACGATCTCGGTGATGTCGCGGGCACCCACGTCGCCGATCACGTCGCGTACGGTCTGCAGCTGCGCGGCCGGATCGGGGTGCGCGGCATCCACCACGTGGACGATGACATCGGAGTCGCCGACCTCCTCGAGGGTCGAGCGGAACGCCTCGACCAGCTGGTGCGGCAGGTTGCGCACGAACCCGACCGTGTCGGTGAGCGTGTACACACGACCATCGGACGCCTCGGCACGGCGCACCGTCGCATCCAGCGTCGCGAACAGGGCGTTCTCGACGAGCACCCCGGCGCTCGTGAGCCGGTTGAGGAGGCTCGACTTTCCGGCGTTCGTATAGCCGGCGATCGCGACGGACGGAATCGTGTTGCGCTTGCGCTCCGCCCGCTTCGCCTCGCGCGCGGGCGCGAAGTCGCGGATCTGCCGACGCAGCAGCGCCATCTTCGTGCGGATGCGGCGACGGTCCAGCTCGATCTTCGTCTCACCCGGACCACGCGAGCCCATACCCGCGCCGCCGGCGCCGACCTGGCCACCCGCCTGCCGGCTCATCGAGTCACCCCAGCCGCGCAGGCGCGGGAGCAGGTACTCGAGCTGCGCGAGCTCGACCTGCGCCTTGCCCTCGCGGCTCTTGGCGTGCTGACTGAAGATGTCGAGGATGACCGTCGTGCGGTCGATGACCTTCACCTTGACGACGTCTTCGAGCGCGCGCCGCTGGCTGGGCGCGAGTTCGGTGTCGGCGATCACGGTGTCCGCCCCGAGCGCGGCGACGAGATCGCGCAGCTCTTGGGCCTTGCCGCGACCGAGGTACGTGGCGGGGTCGGGGTGCGGCCGGCGCTGCATGACGCCGTCCAGGACGACGGCGCCGGCGGTCTCGGCGAGGGCGGCGAGCTCGCGCAGCGAGTTCTCGGCGTCTTCCTGCTCGCCCTGCGGGTGCACGCCGACGAGGATCACGTTCTCGAGGCGCAGCTGCCGGTACTCGACTTCGGTGACGTCCTCGAGCTCGGTCGACAGGCCGGGGACGCGGCGCAGCGCGGCGCGCTCCTCACGGTCCCACTGCTCGCCGTCCGTGTCGGAGCGGGAGGTCGTGGACTGGTCCTGCAGTGCCTGGGCCGCCCCGAAGACGCGCACGCCCGAGTGCGCCTCCGCGCGTTCGAGCACGCGAGCGACCGGATCGACGACTGCGTCGACCTCTGTCTGTTCGGTGCTCGCCGGGATTGTCGTATCCGTCATGGGTTCCTTCCGTGATGCCCGTAAACTCTAACTCCCCCGCGGGGGAGCTCCTCCGCTACGCTCGCAAGCATGTCGGGGGACCATTACTTCAGCGCGTCGCCGGCGAGCGCTGAGAATCTTCGCCGCATCCGGGTGACTCTCGCCGGTTCCGAGGTCGAGGTGACGACCGCCGGTGGCGTCTTCAGCCCGGATCACATCGACTCGGGGACCGCTGTGCTCCTGGCGAACACCCCTCCCCCGCCACCCGGTGGGCACCTGCTGGATCTGGGCAGCGGATGGGGGCCGATCGCCCTGTCACTCGCAACCGAAGCGCCGCATGCGACGGTGTGGGCCGTCGACGTGAACGAGCGGGCGCTCGACCTGGTGCGGCGCAACGCCGAGACGCTCGCGCTCACCAATGTCAACGCCGTTCACCCCGACGATGTTCCCGATGACGTCACGTTCCGCACGATCCGTTCGAACCCCCCGATCCGGGTCGGCAAGCACGAGCTGCACGGTCTGCTGGAGCGCTGGATCCCGCGGCTGGACGAGCGCTCGGATGCCTGGCTCGTCGTGCAGCGCAACCTCGGCTCGGATTCGCTGCAGCGGTGGCTGGCGGCATCGTTCACGCCCGGCTACAGCGTGCACCGCGCGGCGACCGGGCGCGGGTTCCGCGTGTTGAAGGTGCGCCGCCACGGTTCGACGCCGACGAGCGAGATCGCCCTGCCGTGATGCGGTGGGTCTGACGTGAGCCGCGTCAGGCCAGCGCGACCTCGCCGGAGTAGACGAGTGTCGCGGGGCCGGACAGCAGCACGTGGAGGTCACCGCGCACCCGCAGCATCCGCACGCCGAGCGTTCCGCCCGGGACCTCGACCGTCCACCGGTCGGGGGCGGCTTGGCCGGCCCAGTGGCGCACCGCGAGCGCGGCGGCTGCGACGCCGGTTCCGCAGCTGAGGGTCTCGCCGACGCCGCGCTCGAACACGCGCATGCGGATGGAGCCCACGCCGTCGCGCACCAGCGGGTCACTCGGCACCACGAACTCGATGTTCGCGCCCCGCGGCGGCTCAGGATGCAGCTGGGGGCGCGAGGTCAGCTCGAGCGCCTCGAGCTCCTCGGTGTTGGAGAGCGCGACGACGACGTGCGGATTGCCGACATCGATGCCCAGGCCCGGGCGCGGCACGCCGAGGCCGCGGGCGCGCACGAGCACCTCGTCGGGCTCGACCCGCCAGGTGCCCAGGTCGGCCTCGAACCCGAGGTCGCTGCGGGTCACGGACTTCACGCCGGCACGGGTGCCGATCAGCGCCGGGCTGTCGTCGAGCGCAGCCCAGCCGGCGTCGGCGAGATAGCGTGCGAAGACTCGGATGCCGTTGCCGCACATCTCAGCCTTCGAGCCGTCCGCGTTGCGGTAGTCCATGAACCACTCGGCTCCCGCGGAGGCGGCATCCGCGCCTTCGTCGATCGCCGTGGACCTCACGACGCGCAGGATTCCGTCCGCTCCGATTCCGAATCGACGATCGCACAGGACGGCCACCTGGTCGTCCGTGAGCTCCAGCTCACCGTGGGGGTCGGGGATCACGACGAAGTCGTTGCCGGTGCCGTGACCTTTCGTGAAGGCGACGGTCTGCGGCATGTGGCCAGTTTAGGCGTGCGTCGGGGCAGCCGAGACGGCTCAGTCGGTGATGAGGCGCTTGGCCGTCGTCGACGTGTCGAACCGCTCGTAGCCGAGCGTGTCGTAGAAGCCGAGCACATCGGCATTGTCGGGCCGCACCATGAGCTGTACCTTCGGACACCCCATTTCGAGCAGGGCGTCTTCGGCTGCGGTGACCAGCGCGCGGCCGATGCCCTGTCCGCGTCGCATCGGGTCGGATGCGAGGTAGTACAGCCAGCCGCGGTGCCCGTCGTAGCCGGCCATCACCGTCCCGATGATGTCGTGACCGTCCACCGCCACGAAGAACAGCTCGGGCTGGACGGTGAGCTTGCGCTGGATGTCGAGGTGCGGATTGTTCCATGAGCGGGTGACACCGGCGGCTTGCCAGAGGGCGATGACGGACTCGGTGTCTCGGAGAGTGAACGCGCGGATCGTGGTCATGAGCCCAGTATCCGCTGGAGCACGACATCTTCGCCCGATTGTGACCCATCCGAATGAGACCAGGCCACGTCGGGGTAGCGCGTGAACCACGACACCTGCCGCCGCGCGTAGCGCCGGGTGAGGGCCTGCGTCTCCGCGATCGCCTCGGTCCGCGTCGCGGTGCCGTTCAGCTGGGCGAGCGCCTGCGCGTATCCGATCGCGCGGCGCGCGGTGACACCGCGTTCCAGACCCCGTTCTCTGAGCGCCTCGACCTCGGTGAGGAGTCCCTCCTCCCACATCCGTTCGACGCGAACGTCGAGGCGCGCGACCAGTTCTTGGCGCGGACTGCTCAGGCCGATGATCGTCGACGGACGCCACCGCACGGGCTCGTCGGGCAGCGCCGCGCCGTGCGTCGCCTCTCCCTGGGCGAGCACCTCGAGGGCGCGCACGATGCGCCGGCCGTTGCGCGGATCGACCCGCTCGGCCGTCACCGGGTCAGCGAGACGGAGGCGGTCGTAGAGAACGCCCGGGCCGTCGCGTTCGAGATCGGCTTCGAGCTCCGCTCGCAGGGCCTCATCCCTCGGTGGAAAGCGGAAATCGAACAGCACGCTCGACACGTACAGACCCGATCCGCCGACGAGGATCGCGTGCGATCCCCGATCGAGGATCTGCTCGATCGCCGTGCGCGCGGCCGTCTGGTACCACGCCACCGCGGCGTCCTCGGTGATCTCGAGCACGTCGAGCAGGTGATGCGGGATGCCGCGCCGCTCGGTCAGCGGAAGCTTCGCCGTGCCGATGTCCATGCCGCGATACAGCTGCATCGCATCGGCGTTCACGATCTCGGCAGGGCGTCCGCGCGCGGCCAGAGCCTCAGCGAGCAGGAGCGACTGCTCGGTCTTGCCGGTGCCGGTCGCGCCGACCACCGCGAAAAGTCGCGGACCGGCGGCGGACGCAGGGCCCTGTCGACCCTGACCCTGAGCGTGCGGCGTCACACCCCGATGCGCAGCGTCGGAAGGCCGAGCGAGACCGCGCGAGGACCGCCCGAAGCATCAGAGGGTGCGGGGATCGCGCACGACTCCGCCTGCGTGCGATCCCAGGCGTCGCCGGCGCGCGTACGACGGATGAGCAGGGGTTCGCCGTCGGAATCGGCGAGCAGGTGGAAAGGGGCGGCGTGCGTGACCGTCACCGACACGATGTCACCTGGGCGGGGAGTGTCACTGCCCGGTGCGACCTCGAAGTGCACGAGGCGGTTGTCTTCGGCACGCCCAGTCAGCCGGTGGGTCTCGGCATCCTTCTTGCCCTCACCCATCGAGACGAGCACCTCGACACGACGGCCGAGCTGCGCGTGGTTCTCCTCCAGTGAGATCCGCTCCTGCAGCGCGATCAGCCGGTTGTAGCGCTCCTGGACGACGGCCTTCGGAACCTGATCGGCCATCGTCGCGGCGGGCGTGCCCTCGCGGATGGAGTACTGGAACGTGAAGGCGCTCGAGAACCGGGCCCGCTCGACGACGCGCATGGTGTCTTCGAAGTCCTCGTCGGTCTCGCCGGGGAAGCCCACGATGATGTCGGTGGTGATCGAGGCGTTCGGGATGCGGTCGCGGACGCGGTCGAGGATGCCGAGGAACTTCTCGCTGCGGTAGGAACGGCGCATGTCCTTCAGGACACGGTCGCTGCCCGACTGGAGCGGCATGTGCAGCTGAGGCATCACCGCGGGCGTCTCGGCCATGGCGTCGATCACATCGTCGGTGAAGGCGGCCGGGTGCGGGCTCGTGAAGCGGATGCGCTCGAGCCCCTCGATCTCACCCGCCGCGCGCAGCAGCTTGCCGAATGCGTGGCGATCGCCGAATTCGACACCGTACGAATTCACGTTCTGGCCGAGCAGCGTGACTTCGATGGCACCATCGTCGACGAGCAGTCGGATCTCGTTCAGGATGTCGCCGGGCCGGCGGTCCTTCTCTTTGCCGCGCAGGCTCGGGACGATGCAGAACGTGCAGGTGTTGTTGCAGCCGACCGAGATCGACACCCAGCCGCTGTACACGCTGTCGCGCTTGGTCGGAAGGGTGGAGGGGAAGATCTCGAGCGACTCGAGGATCTCGAGCTCGGCCTCACCGTTGTGGCGGGCGCGCTCGAGCAGACCCGGCAGAGAACCCATGTTGTGGGTGCCGAAGACGACGTCCACCCACGGCGCCTTGTCGAGCACGGCCTGCTTGTCCATCTGCGCCATGCACCCGCCTACGGCGATCTGCATGCCGTCCTTGCGGCGCTTCACCGAGGCGAGGTGGCCGAGTGTGCCGTAGAGCTTGCCTGCGGCGTTGTCGCGGACGGCGCACGTGTTGATGATCACGACGTCGGCCTCTTCGCCGAGCTCGGCCGCGATGTAGCCCGCGCTCTCGAGCGAACCCGACAGCCGCTCGGAGTCGTGCACGTTCATCTGGCAGCCGAACGTGCGCACTTCGTAGGTGCGCACCCGGCCGTCGGACGACAGGGCCGCGGGCGACGGCGCGATCATCGTCGGCGTTGAAGACGGAGTGGTCATGATGAGTGCCATTCTACGTGCGCTGCTGCGGCGCACGCCCCGGCGTGCGGCTCAGCGGAACCGCACGCCCCCGCCGCCGCCGCGCTGCTCGGTCAGCGCGGTGCGCGCCGCGTTCGAGGCGACGGATCCGGAGTAGCCGCGACGTGCCAGCTGACCCATCAAGCGGCGCATTGCGGTGTCGAGGTCGTAGCTGCGCAGGCCGTTCGCCTTCGTGCGGGCGTATTCCAGCGCCCGCTCGTCGTCGTCATCGGGCAGGGTCGCCAGCGCGGCATCCGCGACGTCCCGGGGGATGCCGCGCTGGCTGAGGGTCTGCGCGATCGCGCGACGACCTTGCCCCTTGCGGCTCGTGCCGGTGTACAGCAGCTGCTCGGCGAGGACCGCGTCGTCGATCCACCCTCGGCTCGTGAAGCGTTCGATCGTCGCCTCGACGACGGACGCGTCGATGCCGCGCTGCGCGAGGAACGTGCGCGCCTCGCGCTCAGACAGCGCGCTGCGGCGCAGGCGACGCGTCAGCGTCTCCTCGGCGTCGGCCGAGGAGGATTCCTCGACATCGTCGTCGTCTTCCTCCGGTGCGTCGCCATCGTCGGCGTCATCGATGGTGGATTCGAGAGGGATCGCCCACCGGACCGGCTCTTCGACGGGAGCCGCCCCGGGCAGGTAGGTGACGGGGGCGAGACCCGGCTGGCGCGCCTGTCGAACGACGCCCCCGTCACCTTCAAGAGCGGTCATCAGGCCGGGCGACGCTTTGCGAGCTCGTCGGCGTCGCTCAGCGGCACGCCCGCCTCGACGACCTTCAACTGGCCGATGCCGAGCTTCGCCTTGATCTTCGATTCGATCTCGGCCGCGATGTCGGGGTTCTTGATCAGGAGGGCGCGCGCGTTCTCCTTGCCCTGCCCGAGCTGCTCGCCGTCGTACGTGTACCAGGAACCGGACTTCTTGACGATCTCGTGTTCGACGCCGAAGTCGATCAGGCTGCCCTCGCGGGAGATGCCCGTGCCGTACAGGATGTCGAACTCGGCCTGCTTGAAGGGCGGCGCCATCTTGTTCTTGACGACCTTGACGCGGGTGCGGTTTCCGACCGCGTCGGTGCCGTCCTTCAGCGTCTCGATCCGACGGATGTCGAGACGCACCGACGCGTAGAACTTGAGCGCCTTGCCGCCGGCGGTGGTCTCGGGGCTTCCGAAGAAGACGCCGATCTTCTCGCGCAGCTGGTTGATGAAGATCATCGTGGTGTTGGTCGTGTTGAGACCACCCGTGAGCTTGCGGAGCGCCTGCGACATGAGTCGCGCCTGCAGGCCGACGTGGGAATCGCCCATCTCACCCTCGATCTCGGCCTTCGGCACGAGCGCGGCGACCGAGTCGATGACCACGAGGTCGATCGATCCGGAGCGGATGAGCATGTCGGCGATCTCGAGCGCCTGCTCGCCCGTGTCGGGCTGCGAGACGAGCAGCTGATCGATGTCGACGCCCAGCTTCTGCGCGTACTCGGGGTCGAGTGCGTGCTCGGCGTCGATGAACGCGGCGATGCCGCCCTGCTTCTGGACGTTCGCGATCGCGTGGAGCGTGAGTGTCGTCTTTCCGGACGACTCCGGGCCGTAGATCTCGACGATGCGTCCGCGCGGGAGTCCGCCGATGCCGAGTGCGACGTCGAGGGCGATCGAACCGGTCGGGATCACTTCGACCGGCGCACGCTCGTCGCTGCCCAGACGCATGACCGAGCCCTTTCCGAACTGCCGGTCGATCTGGGCGAGGGCCGACTCGAGGGCCTTCTCGCGGTTTTCGGGTGAGGGCATGGCGTGCTCCTTATGCTCGCGTTCCGTCGCCTGTAGGCTGTCGCGCTCCACCCCGAGGGTCGGAGGGGATGCTGCGACAAGGCGTGTGGTGTCGTTCGACGTTGTTCACGCTAGGGATGGGCTCCGACATTCGTCTTCGCTCCTCGCCCGCGCTGTGAACAGACACGTCCTCGACTCCGCTGTGCAGGAGCCTACGCGCGAATAGAACAGACGTTCGATGCGACACGCCGCGTCGTTCCGGCGTGGCGGTCCTCAGCGACGGCGCGGCTCGAGGCGCCCGACGCCGTAGCGTCGCTCGGGCGGAACATCGGTCTCGGCGCACAGGGCGAGCCAGACTTCACGCGGCGCAACCCCGTCCTCCAGTGCCTGCGCCGCCGTGCGGTCGCCCAGCGCCGACAGGAAGAGGTCTGTGGTCAGGGCGCCGCCCTTCGGACCGAACTCCTCCGCGACGGCGCGATCGAATTCGCTGCGACGCAT
>Ga0247773_1000853_pt1 | contig 10602 bp, 10 predicted proteins | sample UWRJL092311B6_FD_179934 | JGI IMG/M metagenome (GOLD analysis project Ga0247773, IMG submission 179934) | Plant litter microbial communities from Arlington Agricultural Research Station in Wisconsin, United States - UWRJ-L092-311B-6 | ecosystem: Environmental > Terrestrial > Plant litter >...
GCAGCGGCCTGGGCATGGCGATCGTCGCCCAGATCGTGGCCGCGCACGGTGGCCACGTGCAGTTCGACTCCTCGGTGCAGGCCGGCACGGTGGTCACCGTCACCCTGCCGGTGCAGCCGCCCTATCCCACGTCCTGAGGCCGGCTGACCGGCACCGAACACCGCCGGCCACCCGGGCCGGCGCCCGCCCGGTGGTTCGGCGCCGGTCCGGCGCACGGCAGAATCGGGGGATGCCCGCACCGCGTTCCTCCGGCCTGGACCCACGGATCGCCGACCGGCTCAAACGCGACGCCGCCGGCCTGGTGGCCGCGGTCGTCCAGCAGCACGACACCGGCGAGGTGCTGATGCTGGGCTGGATGGACGACGAGGCGCTGCACCGCTCGCTGACCACCGGCCGGGTCACCTTCTGGTCCCGATCCCGTCAGGAGTATTGGCGCAAAGGTGACACGTCGGGCAACGTGCAGTACGTGCGATCGATCTCGCTGGACTGCGACGGCGACGCCCTGCTGGTCCGGGTGGACCAGGTCGGGCCGGCCTGCCACACCGGCGCGCGCAGCTGCTTCGACGACGGACAGCTGCCGGCGGTGCACCCGTGACGGGCATCGAACGGGATGAACTGGGCGAACTAGCCAAGACCCACCGGCTGGTGCCGCTGACCCGCACCCTGTTCGCCGACGCCGAGACCCCGGTCGGGGTGTACCGCAAGCTCAGCGGCGGGCGTCCGGGCACTTTTCTGCTCGAATCAGCGGAGCCTGGAGCGTCCTTCTCTCGTTGGTCCTTCGTGGGAGTTTCCGCGATCGCGACGCTGACCGCCGACGGCGGGCAGGCCCGCTGGGACGGTGAGCCGCCGGCCGGGCTGCCGGCTGCCGGGGATCCGCTGGAGCTGCTGGCCGCCGCCTGGCGGGCGGTACGCGGCCCCCGGCTGCCAGGCCTGCCGCCGCTGACCGGCGGCTTCGTCGGCTACCTGAGCTACGACGTGGTGCGTCGGATCGAGTCGCTGCCCGAGATCGCGCCGGACGAGCTGGGCCTGCCCGAGCTGATGATGCTGCTGGTGACCGACCTCGCGGCGGTGGACCACCACAGCTGCACGGTGACGCTGATCGCCAACGCCGTGGTGCACCCGCAGATGTCCGGCGACGAGCTGGACGCCGCCTACGCCGATGCCCAGTCCAGGCTGGACGCGATGGCCCGGGACCTGGCCGCGCCGACCGAGTCGACGGTGGTGCCGATGGTGGCGGTGCCGCCGAAGCCGGCCCGCTCCCGGACCGCGCCCGGTGGCTTCGAGGCGGCGGTGGAGCAGTGCCTGGAGGCGATCCGGGCCGGCGAGGTGTTCCAGATCCTGCCCGGCCAGCGCTTCGTCACCGAGACCGACGCCGACGCCTTCGACGTCTACCGGGCGCTGCGCACCCTGAACCCGTCGCCCTACCTGTACTACCTGCACTTCGCCGACTTCGACATCGTCGGCTCCAGCCCGGAGGCGCTGGTGACGGTGTCGGGGGACAGCGCCACCATCCACCCGATCGCCGGTACCCGGCCGCGCGGTGCCGACGCGCCGGCCGACGCCGCGCTGGTGGCCGAGTTGCTGGCCGATCCGAAGGAGCGCGCCGAGCACGTGATGCTGGTGGACCTGGCCCGCAACGACCTGGGCCGGATCTGCCGGCCGGGCTCGGTGCAGGTCCTCGAGTTCGGCGTGATCGAGCGCTACAGCCACGTCTGGCACATCGTCTCCACGGTCAGCGGGACGGTCGAGGCCGGCAAGGACGCCTTCGACGTGTTCACCGCGGTGTTCCCGCACGGCACCGTGTCCGGGGCTCCGAAGGTGCGGGCGATGCAGCTGCTGGAGGAGATCGAGCCGGTCCGGCGGGGCATCTATGCCGGCGGGGTCGGCTACTTCGACTCGGCCGGCGACATGGACCTGGCGATCGCGATCCGCACCGCGGTGATGGTCGGCGGCACCGCCTACGTCCAGGCCGGTGCCGGCGTGGTGGCCGATTCGATCCCGGCCAACGAGGAGGCCGAGACCCGCAACAAGGCACGCGCGGTGCTGCAGGCGATCGCCACCGCCGAGACACTCAAGACATGACGCCGCAGATGCTCGCGGGACGGGATTCGGCGCGGGGCCCGGTGGCGGGCCGGCCGGCGCGGCGCGAGCCGGCCGTCGTGCTGGGGCTGGCCGCGCCGGCGGCGGTGGCGATCCTGGTGGCCACCGGCCGGTCCTGGCTGCTCGTCACCGTGGACCGGCGGCCGCCGTTCGGGCCGCTGCGGGTGCCGCTGACCGGCCACGCCCAGTACCCGGCGCTGACCGGGCTGGCGGTGGTGGCGCTGCTGTGCGTGGTGCTGGTGCTGGTGACCGGACCGCTGGTGCGCCGGGTGCTGGGCGGGCTGCTGGTGCTGGCCGGGTGCTGGGCCGGCGGGTACGCGGTGCTCGGCCTGGGCCGGCCGGGCCGGTCCCGGCTGGCGGAGCTGTTGGGGGACCGGCTGGCGCAGGGCTCGGGGCGGCTGGGGCTGCACCAGCAGCCGGGGTGGCCGGTCCTGACCCTGCTGGCGGCCGTGTTGCTGACCGGCTGCGGGGTGGCGGTGGCCGTCCGGGGCGGCCGCTGGCGGTTGGGCATGTCGTCGCGGTATGCCGCACCGGCGGTCACGGCCGAATCGGCCGATCCATGGCGCCGGCTGGACCGCGGTGAAGATCCGACGGTGCCCGATGACTAGCATCGAGGCGCAGGCTGGGCCTGGTTGTTCCGACCGGCCCGGTGCGCCTGCTCCGCAGCGCGACCAGCGGCAGATCGAGACGAGGAGGCAGCTGTGAACGCCCTCGAGGACATCCTCCGCGGTGTTCAGGCCGATGTCGCCGCCCGTCAGGCCGAGGTCAGCCTGGACCGGATGCGCGCCGCCGCCAAGGCAGCCCCGCCGCCGCTGAACGGCTACCGGGCACTGCGCGCGCCCGGGGTGGCGGTGATCGCCGAGGTCAAGCGGCGCAGCCCGTCCCGCGGGGTGCTGGCCGAGATCGACTCGCCGGCCGAACTCGCCGGGCAGTACCAGGACGGCGGTGCCCGGGTGATCAGCGTGCTGACCGAGCAGCGCCGGTTCGGTGGCTCGCTGGCCGACCTGGACCAGGTCCGGGCGGCGGTCTCGATCCCGGTGCTGCGCAAGGACTTCGTGGTCAGCGCCTACCAGGTGCACGAGGCGCGGGCGCACGGCGCGGACCTGGTGCTGCTGATCGTCGCCGCGCTCGAGCAGAACGCCCTGATCGGGCTGCGCGAGCGGATCGAGTCGTTGGGAATGACCGCGATCGTCGAGGTACACGACGAGGACGAGGCATCCCGCGCGCTGGACGCCGGCGCCCGGGTGATCGGCGTGAACGCCCGCGACCTGAAGACCCTGCAGGTGGACCGGTCGGTGTTCGAACGGATCGCGCCGGGGCTGCCCAGCGAGGTCGTCAAGGTGGCCGAGTCCGGCGTCCGCGACGCCCGCGACCTGATCACCTACGCCGCGGCCGGCGCGGACGCGGTGCTGGTGGGCGAGGGACTGGTGACCTCGGGCAACCCGCGCCAGGCAGTCGCGGACCTGGTGACCGCCGGCGCGCACCCGGCGACGCCCCGGACCACCCGATAACGGTCCGTCCCGCTAGGGGATGAGCAGCAGCTTGCCGGTGCTGCGCCGGTTCTCCAGGTCGTCGTAGGCCCGGGTCGCCTCGGCCAGCGGGTACCGGCCGCCGATCTCGACCTGCAGGCCGCCGAGGGCCAGCCCGTTGAGCACCGCGCCGGCCCGGGTCAGCAGCTCCTCCCGGGTCCGCAGGTGGTGGACCAGGGTCGGCCGGGTCACGAACAGCGAGCCACCGGAGTTCAGCCGCTGCAGGTCGAACGGCGGCACCTGGCCGCTGGCCCCGCCGAACACCGCCAGCGTGCCGCGGATCCGCAGGGAGGCCAGCGAGGCGTCGAAGGTGGACTTGCCGACCCCGTCGTAGACCGCCGCCACCCCCTCGCCGCCGGTCAGCTCGCGCACCGCCGCTGCCAGGTCGTCGGTCTCGGTGTAGTTCAGCACGTGGTCGGCGCCCAGCGCGCGGGCCTTGGCCGCCTTGGCCTCGCTGGACACGGTCGCGATCACCGCGGCGTCCTTGGCCTTGATCAGCTGGATCAACAGCTGGCCGACCCCGCCGGCCCCGGCGTGCACCAGCACGGTGTCGCCGGCCTGTACCGGGTAGCTGTCGTTGGTCAGGTAGTGCGCGGTCATGCCCTGCAACATCACCGCCGCGGCCTGCTCCAGCGGCACCGGTTCGGGGACCGGTACCGCGTCGGACTCGGGCACCAGCACCAGGCCGGCCGCGCTGCCCCGGGTCTGGCTCCAGCAGACCCGGTCGCCCGGGGACGCGACGCCGACCCCCTCGCCGGTGGCGAGCACGATCCCGGCGCCCTCGCTGCCCAGCACGAACGGCGTCGGCACCGGGTAGACGCCCTCGCGCTGGTAGACGTCGATGAAGTTCACCCCGGCCGCCGCGACCTGCACCAGCAGCTGCCCCGGGCCCGGTTCGGGGATCTCGCGGGACTCGATTCGCAGCACGTCGCTGCCGCCGTGCTCGGTCACTACCAGGGCGTCGGTCGTCTGTGCGGGCATGGGTTCACGGTAGCCAACGGCGGGGCGGTGACCCGCACTGCTCTACCGTGTGCACGTGCAGATCATCGAAGCGGCCATTCCGTCCCCGACGGTGAGCGTGCTCAAGCTCGGGCCGCTTTCGGTCCACCTGTACGCGCTGTGCATCGTGGCCGGCATCCTGGCGGCGCTGTGGCTGACCGACCGGCGCTGGCAGGCCCGCGGCGGGGCCCGGCACCAGGTGGGCGACGTGGCCGGTTGGGCGGTGCTGTTCGGCATCGTCGGCGGCCGGCTCTACCACGTGATCACCGACCCGGAGCTGTACTTCGCCGACGGCAAGCACCCGCTGGACGCGGTCAAGATCTGGGACGGCGGCCTCGGCATCTGGGGCGCGATCGCACTGGGCGCGCTGGGCGCCTGGATCGGCTGCCGCCGGCACAATATGGACTTCACCGCGTTCGCCGATAGTGCCGCGCCCGGCGTGCTGCTGGCCCAGGCGATCGGGCGCTGGGGCAACTGGTTCAACAACGAGCTGTACGGCCGGGCCACCGACCTGCCGTGGAAGCTGCAGATCCACGACCTGGACGTGGCGACCGGCAAGGCCAGCCGGGACGCCGCCGGCCAGGTCGTGGTGCTCGGCTACTACCACCCGACCTTCCTGTACGAGATGGTGTGGAGCCTGCTGGTGGTGGCCCTGCTGCTGTGGCTGGACCACCGCCGCAAGCTCGGCCGCTGGCAGGTGCTGGCGCTGTACGTGATGGGCTACACCTTCGGGCGGTTCTTCGTGGAGCTGCTGCGCGACGACCACGCCAACCGGATCCTCGGGATGCGGGTGAACAGCTGGGTGTCGATCCTGGTGTTCGGAGCCGCGCTGGCCTGGTTCGTCCGCAACCGCAACAGCCCGCGCAGCGTGGCCGGGCCGGGTACCGCGGGCCGGCACGCCGAGCCGGACGAGGCTGCTGCCGATTCCGACGCCCCCGCTACCGACCAGGCTGCTGACCCGGGCGAGGCCACCGCCATCCCGGCCGCTGACCCGGACGGGCCGGTGAGCCCGGCGGTGGGCCGACCCGGGACCGCCATAGACTTAAACCATGTCCAGCAGCTTGCCGAAAGTCGGCCACCGGCATCCGCCGGCGGCCCCGACCCCCAGGGTGGCGCACCCGACGCCGCACCATCCGATCGGTGACCTCGACCTCGCGGTCGGCCACGAGCACCGCGAGGTCTCCGGTGGCTGGTTGCGTCCCACCGTGTTCGGCATGGTCGACGGGCTGGTCTCGAACTTCGGCCTGATCGCCGGCGTCGCCGCGGCGAGTTCCGGTGCACGTCCGGTGATGATCGCCGGGGTGGCCGGCCTGCTGTCCGGCGCCTTCTCGATGGGCAGCGGCGAGTACGTCTCGGTGCGCAGCCAGAACGAGTCGATGCGGGCCGAGGTGGAGGTCGAGCGCCGCGAGCTGGAGGACAACCCGGAGGCCGAGCTGGCAGAGCTGACCCAGATCTACATCGACCGCGGCGTCGACCCGGAGCTGGCCCAGCTGGTGGCCGAGCAGCTGTCGGTCGACCCGCGGCAGGCGCTGCAGATCCATGCCCAGGAGGAGCTGGGGGTCGACATCCACGACCTGCCCAACCCGTGGGTGGCCTCGGGCTCGTCGTTCCTGTCCTTCTCGCTCGGCGCGCTGCTGCCGCTGCTGCCGTTCCTGTTCGGGGCCGACGTGCTGTGGTTCGCGGCGATCCTGACGCTGGCCGGGCTGTTCATCACCGGCGCGATCACCGCCCGGTTCACCACCCGGCCCTGGTACTACGCCGGCGGCCGGCAGCTGGCACTGGGCGCGGTGACCTTCGCGGTCACCTACGGCATCGGCCACCTGATCGGCGCCAACATCACCTGAACAGCGGGACCCCGCTGACGAGGGCCCGTCGGTGGCCGGCCGCGCTCACGATCCGGCCGGCCCGGGCACGCTGATCAGGGTCTGCTGGCCGGTGGCGACCAACGTGCGCTCGCCGTCCTGGACGGCGAAGACCTCGAGCCGGCACACCGTGAGGGTGCGGCCGGACCTGAGGACGGTGCCTTCGGCCTCGAGCAGATCGCCGGCGGCGGGAGCGAGCAGGTTGAGCTTGTACTCGACGGTCAGCACTTCCGAGGTCCGGGGCATCAGGGTCAGGCCCGCGTAGCCGCCGGCGGTGTCGGCGATGGCGCTGGTCGCTCCGGCATGGATGTAGCCGTGCTGCTGGGAGATCTCGGGGCTGCGAGGCATGGCGATCCGCACGTGGCCGGGCCGCACGAGGGTGAGCTGAGCGCCGAGCAGCCTCATCAGCCCCTGCCGGTCGAAGCTCTGCTGGATGCGGCGGGTCACCGCCACCCGCTCTGCCGCCTCGTCGAGCACGGGTCCTCCTCCTGGTCGGGTCAGCTGTCTGGAAACGCCTCAGGCGAAGCGGGTCGTGCTCAGTGCGATTCGTCGTGCTCGGCGCGGGCGCGGGCCCGCGCCACCGTCAGCCCGACCATCCAGGACACGATCATCGCCACGTAGGCCAGCCCGGCGATCTGCTCGATCATCACGAAGCTGCGGGCGTGCGGGCGCACCGGCACCACGTCGGACAGCCCGGTGCTGGACAGCGTGGTGAAGCTCAGGAACAGCAGCTCCATCCAGCTCCGGGGCGAGCCGGCGTTCAGGGCGGCGGTGAACGATCCCGGCCAGATCACCTGGGTGACGACGAAGAGGTGGGCGAAGGCCCAGGCCAGCAGGGTGAACGTCGCCCCGACCGCGAACAGCTCGTCGCGGGTGATGGTGAAGTCGGCCAGCATGTAGGTGATCAGGCTGCCGGCGGCGTAGAAGTAGAACGCCGCCTCGAAGCCCGACCCCCAGGCCTGCCAGGCCGGAGCACTCGACGCCACCTGGCAGAAGGCGAAGATCACCGCCGGGATGCCCAGCACGATGGACACCCAGACCGTCCAGGCCGTGGTTTCCACCGACCAGACCGCCAGCGCCAGCACCAGCAGCCCGAACAGCGACACCGCGCTGGTGCCGGTCCGGGACTCGCCCAGGAACGGGTAGACCAGCACCCCGAGCAGCTGGACGGCCAGCAGGATCGCCGAGGGCTGCCGGCGGGCCCGGGTGATCAGGCGCGGCAACGCCTCAGCCAACGTTGCCGCCGAGCAGGGCGGCGCGCACCGTCTCCTGCGAGGCCAGTTCGATCGGCGTCCGGCCGTCGTCGTTGGCCGCCGCCGAGTCGGCACCGGCCGACAGCAGCGCCCGGACCGACTCCAGGTCGCCGTTGGCCGCCGCCGAGTGCAGCGGGGTCCAGCCGCCGCGCTGGCGGGCGTGCACCGGGGCGTCCGAGGCGATCAGGATCCAGACCAGCTCCGAGTGCTTGCCGGCGGCGGCGGCGTGCAGCGGCTGCACCGCCAGCTCGTTGCGGGACGGCTCGGCCACGTCGGCCTCGGCGTCGAGCAGGATCCGGGCCGCCTCGGCGCGGCCGAAATAGGCGGCCAGGTGCAGCGGCTGCCAGCCGTCGGCGCTCCAGGAGTTGACCGCCCACTGGTCGGCCGCGATCACCTCGGTCAGCCGGGTGGTGTCGTCGAAGGCGGCCGCCTCGAACACCGACAGCTCCCCGGTCCGGGCGGCCAGCTCGTCGGCCAGCGGGGCGTGCCCGTTGTACAGCGCGGTCAGCGACGCCGACGCCCCGTCCGGCCCCAGGTTGGCCAGCAGGCTCGGGTCCTCGTCGAGGAACCGGCGCACCAGGTCCACGTCGCCGACCGCGACCGCGGAGAAGAACTCACTGACCGACACCATGGCACCACTGTGCCACTGCGCCCGGGCCGGGTGAAGTTCCCCACCACCGGACGCGCTCGCGTTTCCTCCCACCCTGCCGGTAATCTGAGCCGGCACCACCTGAACAGGGCCGACGCTGTCCCGCGAGTGACCATTCGGATCAGGCGAACCTCGCCGAACCGGACAGCTGAGGGCCCCGGTGCGCCGGTGGCCCCCGACGAGGGGAGCAGGCGTGCAATTCTCCGCGCTGCCCACCGCCCAGGGCCTGTACGACCCGCGCCACGAGACCGACTCGTGCGGGGTCGCGTGCCTCGCCGACCTGCGTGGCCGGCCCAGCCACTCGCTGATCGGCGCCGCCCTGACGGCGCTGCACAACATGGACCACCGCGGCGCCGCCGGGGCCGAGCCGTCCAGCGGGGACGGCGCCGGCATCACGGTCGCGGTTCCGGACGCCTTCCTGCGGGCAGTGGCCGGCACCGAACTCGGCATCGAGCTGCCGGACCCCGGCTATTACGCCACCGGCATCGCGTTCCTGCCCGTCGAGGCGCCCGCCCGGGACCGGGTCAAGGCGATGGTGGCCGGGATCGCCGCCGCCGAGGGACTGCGGGTGCTCGGCTGGCGCCCGGTGCCGATCGCGACCGATGGCGTCGGCCCCAGCGCGCTGGCGGTGATGCCCGCCTTCGAGCAGCTGTTCGTCAGCGCCGACAGCGGGGTGGCGGGCCTCGAACTGGACCGGCTGGCCTTCGGGCTGCGCAAGGTCGCCGAGCGCCGGGTTGCCGAGGCTGGTGACCAGCTGTACTTCGCGTCGCTGTCGGCGCGCACCCTGATCTACAAGGGAATGCTGACCACCGCGCAGCTGGCCACCTTCTACCCCGACCTGCACGACGAGCGGTTCGCCAGCGCGATCGCCCTGGTGCACAGCCGGTTCTCGACCAACACCTTCCCGTCCTGGCCGCTGGCCCAGCCGTTCCGGCTGATCGCGCACAACGGCGAGATCAACACCGTCGGCGGCAACCGCAACTGGATGCGGGCCCGGCAGTCGCTGCTGGCCTCGGACCTGCTGGGTGCGGACCTGTCACGGCTGTTCCCGATCTGCACCCCGGACGGCTCGGACTCGGCGTCCTTCGACGAGGTGCTGGAACTGCTGCACCTGGGCGGGCGCAGCCTGCCGCACGCGGTGCTGATGATGATCCCGGAGGCGTGGGAGAACGCCGGTCACATGGACCCGGCCCGGCGCGACTTCTACGCCTTCCACTCCACGCTGATGGAACCCTGGGACGGTCCGGCCTGCGTCAGCTTCACCGACGGCACCGTGATCGGCGCGGTGCTCGACCGCAACGGCCTGCGCCCGGGCCGCTGGTGGCGTACCAGCGACGACCTGGTGATCCTGGCCAGCGAGGCCGGCGTGATCGAGCTGGACCCGGCCACGGTGGTGGCCAAGGGCAGGCTGCAGCCGGGTCGGATGTTCCTGGTCGACACCGCCGCCGGCGAGATCCGCGACGACGCCGAGATCAAGTCCGCGCTGGCCGCCGAGCAGCCGTACGGCGACTGGCTGCACACCGGGCTGCTGCACCTGGACGCGCTGCCCGACCGCGAGCACGTGGTGCACACCCACGAGTCGGTGACCCGGCGCCAGCAGCTGTTCGGCTACACCGAGGAGGAGCTGCGGGTCGTCCTCAAGCCGATGGCCGAGACCGGCACCGAGCCGCTGGGCTCGATGGGCACCGACACCCCGCCGGCGGTGCTGAGCAAGCGTCCCCGGCTGCTGTTCGACTACTTCGCCGAGCTGTTCGCCCAGGTCACCAACCCGCCGCTGGACGCGATCCGGGAGGAGATGGTGACCTCGCTGGCCGCCACCATCGGCCCGGAGCAGAACCTGCTCGACCCGTCCCCGGTGTCCTGCCGGCAGATCGTGCTGCCCCGGCCGGTGATCGACAACGACGACCTGGCCAAGATCTGGCACGTCAACGCCGACGGCGACCTGCCGGGCTTCCGGTGCGCGCTGATCGACGGCCGCTACCGGGTGCACGGCGGCGGCCCGGCCCTGGCCGCCGCGCTGGGGCGGGTGCGCGAGGAGTGCACGGCGGCGATCGAGGCCGGCGCCCGGATCCTGATCCTGTCCGACCGGGACTGCGACCTCGACCACGCCCCGATCCCGTCGCTGCTGCTGACCTCGGCGGTGCACGGTCACCTGGTGCGGACCGGGCAGCGCACCAAGGTGGGCCTGCTGGTCGAGACCGGTGACGCCC
>Ga0247773_1000855_pt1 | contig 10584 bp, 10 predicted proteins | sample UWRJL092311B6_FD_179934 | JGI IMG/M metagenome (GOLD analysis project Ga0247773, IMG submission 179934) | Plant litter microbial communities from Arlington Agricultural Research Station in Wisconsin, United States - UWRJ-L092-311B-6 | ecosystem: Environmental > Terrestrial > Plant litter >...
TCGGACAGCTCGTCGATGCCCAGGATGGCGATGATGGACTGCAGCTCGTTGTAGCGCTGCAGGATCCGCTTGATCTCCGAGGCGACGTTGTAGTGCTCCTCGCCGATGTACTGGGCGTCCAGGATCCGCGACGTCGAGTCCAGCGGGTCCACCGCCGGGTAGATGCCCTTTTCCGAAATGGGCCGCGAGAGGACGGTCGTCGCGTCCAGGTGGGCGAACGCGGTGTGCGGCGCCGGGTCGGTGATGTCGTCGGCGGGGACGTAGATCGCCTGCATCGAGGTGATCGAGTGACCCCGGGTGGAGGTGATCCGCTCCTGCAGCTGGCCCATCTCGTCGGCCAGGGTCGGCTGGTACCCCACCGCGGACGGCATCCGGCCCAGCAGCGTCGAGACCTCGGAGCCGGCCTGGGTGAACCGGAAGATGTTGTCGATGAACAGCAGCACGTCCTGGTTCTGCACGTCCCGGAAGTACTCGGCCATGGTCAGGGCGGACAGCGCGACCCGAAGGCGGGTGCCCGGCGGCTCGTCCATCTGGCCGAAGACCAGCGCGGTCTTCTCCAGCACGCCCGAGTCGGTCATCTCCGCGATCAGGTCGTTGCCCTCACGGGTGCGCTCGCCGACCCCGGCGAACACCGACACGCCACCGAAGTTCTCGGCGACCCGGTAGATCATCTCCTGGATGAGCACCGTCTTGCCGACGCCGGCACCACCGAACAGGCCGATCTTGCCGCCGGTGACGTACGGGGTGAGCAGGTCGATGACCTTGATGCCGGTCCACATCGGCTCGGTCTTGGACTCGAGCTGGTCGAACGGCGGCGGGTCGCGGTGGATCGACCAGCGCTCGGTGAACTCGATGCCCTTGCCGGCCTCGTCCAGCGGCTCGCCGAGGGCGTTGAACACGTGGCCCTTGGTGATGTCGCCGACCGGGACGCTGATCGCCGCGCCGGTGTCGGCGACCTCGGTGCCGCGCACCAGGCCGTCGGTCGGCTGCAGGGCGATGGCCCGCACCATGTCGTCACCGATGTGCTGGGCGACCTCGAGGGTCAGGGTCTTGGACAGCTCCCCCAGCTCGATGTCGACCTTGAGCGCGTTGTACAGCGCGGGCAGGCTGTTACGGCCGAACTCGATGTCGACGACCGGCCCGATCACCCGGACCACCCGGCCGCGAACCGGAGCCGGGGTGCTGTCGGCGGTGGCGGGGTTTTCCATCACAGTGCTCATCAGTAGTCACTTCCTGCTGCCGCGAGGGCGTCGGCGCCACCGACGATCTCACTGATTTCCTGGGTGATTTCGGCCTGGCGGGCCTGGTTGGCCAGCCGGGTGTAGGTCTTGATCAGGTCCGAGGCGTTGTCCGAGGCCGACTTCATGGCCCGCCGCCGGGCCGCCGACTCCGAGGCCGCCGATTCCAGCAGCGCCGAGAAGATCCGGGCCCGGACGTAGCGCGGCAACAGGGCGGTCAGCAGCTCGTCGGGCTCGGGCTCGAACTCGTACGCCGGTGCCGGGGTGCCGTCGGAGGACCCGGACTCAGCGTCGCGCTGGTCCTGGGCTTCCTGCTCGGCGTCGGACAGCCGCACCGGGGCGACCTGCGACGCGGTCGGGGTCTGGGTGACCATCGACTCGAACCGGGTGTAGACCACGTACAGCTCGTCGATGCCGGGGTGCCCGTCCGACTCGCCCTCACTGGTGGCCAGCAGCGCCGAGACCACCGTGTCGGTGGCGTCCCGGGCGTCGAGGAAGGTCGGCTGTTCGGAGAAGCCGGTCCAGCTGCCGGCGATCCGGATCTGGCGGAACCGGTAGTAGCCGACGCCCTTGCGGCCGATCACGTAGATCACCGGCTCGCTGCCGTCGGCGCGCACCGAGGCCGCCAGCTCGTTGGCGCGCTTGATCGCGTTCGCGCTGTAACCGCCGGCCAGGCCGCGGTCGGAGGTCACCAGCAGGATGCCGGTACGCCGCGGGTTCTCGGCACCGGTCAGCAGCGGGTGCTTGAGCGAGGCGTCCTTGCCCAGTGCCGCCAGCGCCCGGGTCAGCTCGTCGGCGTAGGGCCGGGCCGCGTTGACCCGGTTTTGCGCCTTGACGATCCGCGACGCGGCGATGAGTTCCATCGCCTTGGTGATCTTCTGGGTCGACTGGACCGACTTGATCTGGCGCCGATAGACCCGGAGCTGGGCACCCATTCGCTACTTCACGTCTTCCTGGACGGCGGACTCGACGTTGTTGACGCGCCGCGGCTTGGGCTGGTCGTCGTCGGCCTTGGCGGTCACGGTGGAGACGAACTGCGCCTTGACCTCGGCCACCGCCTTCTCCAGCTGGGAGATGGTGTCGTCCTCGAGCTTGCCGGTGTTGATGATGCTGTCGAAGATCTCCTGCTTGTTGTGCGCGATGTAATCGTGCAAGGCAGCTTCGAACGGGCGGACGTCGGCGACCTCGAGCTCGTCGAGCTGGCCGGTGGTGCCGGCCCAGATCGAGACGACCTCGCGCTCGGGCGGGAACGGCGAGGCGGCCGGCTGCTTGAGCAGCTCGACCAGCCGGGAACCGCGACGCAGCTGCTGCTGGCTGGCCTTGTCCAGGTCCGAGCCGAAGGCCGCGAAGGCCTCGAGCTCGCGGTACTGGGCCAGGTCGACGCGCAGCCGGCCGGCGACCGACTTCATCGCCTTGGTCTGCGCCGCACCGCCGACCCGGGAGACCGAGATACCGACGTTGATGGCCGGCCGGACCCCGGCGTTGAACAGGTCGGTCTCCAGGAAGCACTGGCCGTCGGTGATCGAGATGACGTTGGTCGGGATGTAGGCCGAGACGTCGTTGCCCTTGGTCTCGATGATCGGCAGGCCGGTCATCGAGCCGCCGCCGAGCTCGTCGGACAGCTTCGCGCAGCGCTCGAGCAGCCGCGAGTGTAGGTAGAACACGTCGCCGGGGTAGGCCTCGCGGCCCGGCGGGCGACGCAGCAGCAGCGACACCGCGCGGTAAGCCTCGGCCTGCTTGGACAGGTCGTCGAACACGATCAGGACGTGCTTGCCGTCATACATCCAGTGCTGGCCGATGGCCGAGCCGGTGTAGGGGGCGAGGTACTTGAAGCCGGCCGAGTCCGAGGCCGGGGCGGCGACGATGGTGGTGTACTCCAGCGCGCCGGCCGCCTCCAGGGTGGACCGGGCGCCGGCGATCGTCGAGCCCTTCTGGCCGATCGCGACGTAGATGCAGCGCACCTGCTTCTTCGGGTCGCCGGTGGCCCAGTTGTCGCGCTGGTTGATGATCGCGTCCAGGGCGACGGTGCTCTTGCCGGTCTGCCGGTCGCCGATGATCAGCTGGCGCTGGCCACGGCCGATCGCGGTCATCGCGTCGATGGCCTTGATGCCGGTCAGCAGCGGCTCGCGGACCTCCTGGCGCATCACCACCGAGGGCGCCTGCAGTTCCAGGGCGCGGCGCTCACTGGACTCGATGTCGCCCAGGCCGTCGATCGGCCGGCCGAGCGGGTTGATCACCCGGCCCAGGAAGTTGTCGCCGACCGGGACCGAGAGGATCTCACCGGTCCGCTTGACCGGCTGGCCCTCGGTGATCTGGGAGTCGTCGCCCAGGATCACCACGCCGATGTCGCGGACGTCGAGGTTCAGGGCCAGGCCCAGGGTGCCGCTCTCGAACCGGAGCAGCTCGTTGGTCATCACGCTGGGCAGGCCCTCGACGTGGGCGATGCCGTCACCGACGTCGGCGACGAGCCCGACCTCTTCGCGGGAGGCTTCCGGCGAGTACGAGGACACGTAGCCCTCGAGTGCGGTCCGGATCTCTTCGGCAGAGATCGTCAGCTCAGCCATCTTTGTTCCTCAATCTCGATCATCCGATGGTGCACGGTTTCGTATAAGTCGATCAGTCGTTCAGCTGGCGAAGGCGGCCCGGGCGGCCGCCAGCCGGCTGGCGACGCTGCCGTCGATGACCTCGTCGCCCACCCGGACCACCAGACCGCCCCGGACTCCCGGGTCGACGGCGGTCCGGACGTTGATCTGCCGACCGTAGAGCCGGGTCAGCGCCGCCGCCAACCGCTCGGTCTGCTCGCCGGTCAGCTCGGTGGCCGACAGCACCCGGGCCACCGACCGCTCCCGGCGCGCGGCACTGGCCTGCAGCAGGTCGTCGATCGCCAGTGGCAGGCTGGGCCGGCGGCCGCTGGCCACCGCGTGCCCGATCAGCTGGGCGGTGATCGGGTGCACCTTGTCGCCCAGCAGCGAGTCCAGCAGCGCCTGGCGGCGTTCGGCCGGCACGCCGGCCTCGTCCAGGGCCGCGGACAGCTCACCGGAGTTGGCCAGGATGCGCTCGAACCGGAACAGCTCGTCCTCGACGGTGTCGAGCTGGCCCTCCTGCTCGGCCGCGGCCAGCAGGGTGTCGTCGGCCAGGATCTCCAGGCCGTCGGTGAGGTCCCACGGCGAGGACCAGCGCAGCGCCACCGCGTCGGCGATCAGGCCCACCGCCGCGTCGCCCACCTTGCCGCTGAACAGTGACCGGGCCAGCTCGCCACGGGACGAGGCGTCGGTCGACGGGTCACCCAGCGCCCGGCGCAACCGGGGCTGACCGGTCAGCAGGCCGGCCGCCGCGTACAGCTCACCGGCGAGCTCGCGGTGCTGGTCGCCGGCACCGCCGCCCACCCCCGGCAGCACGCTGAGCAGGGAGCCCGACAGTTCCGGCAGCACCGTGTTCAGCCGCTCCCGCAGTTGGGAGAGGGCTGAACGCGAGGCGGCGTGGATCATCGCTGCTCGCCTGCCTGCTGCCGCTCGATGTCGGCCAGGAACGCGTCCACCGTGCCGCGGATCGCCTCGTCGTCGGACAGCCGCTGGCCGACGATCTTCTCCGACAGCTCGACGGCCAGGGTTCCGATCTCGCCGCGCAGCTCGCGCACCACCTGGCCGCGCTGGGCAGCCAACTGCTCCTCACCGCGAGCAACGATGCGAGCCGACTCCTGCTGCGCCTGGGTGCGCAACTCCTCGACGATGCGCTGCGCCTCGGCGCGGGCACCCTCGCGGATCTGCGCCGCCTCGGTACGGGCCTCGGCGAGCTGGGCGTTGTACTGCTCCAGCAGCCGGGCCGCCTCGGCCTGCGCCTGCTCGGCGCGGGCGATGCCGCCCTCGATCGCCTCACGGCGCGCGTCGAAGGCCCGTTCGAACGCCGGCACGACGAACTTGCTGATCAGGAACAGCAGGATCCCGAAGATGATCAGCACCAGGACGAACTCGGCGACGTTGAAGCCCAGCGGGTTGGGCTCCTCGGGTTGTTCCGCGGCGAGCTGGATCAGAGTCATGTCGCACCCCTACCGATATCTACGTGGCAGCTTTAGGAGTTGCTGGCCTTGATGACGAACGCCAGCGCGATGCCGATGATGGCCAGCGCCTCGGCGAGGGCGAAGCCCAGAATGGCGATCGGCTGCAAGCGGCTCTGCATCTCCGGCTGACGCGCGGTGCCGTTGATGTAGGCGGCGAAGATCAGGCCGATGCCGATGCCGGGGCCGATAGCCGCCAGGCCGTAGCCAACCATGTTGAGCGAGCCACCCATGAGGGTTTCCTTTCGTTTCTCGGCCGGCGTGGCCGATCGTGACCGTTATTCGGTGCTGCGCAGGGTGCGCGGTGAAGCGGTGAAGTGCGAACTCAGTGCTCGGAGGCCAGCGCCCCGGAGATGTACTGCGCCGTCAGGAGCGTGAAGACGTAGGCCTGCAGCAGGGCCACCACGATCTCGAGGAAGCCGATGGCCACCCCGAGCGCGAAGGCCAGCACTCCGGCCGGCTTGAGCACCGGCGAGCCGGTGGCGTGGATGAGCAGGTAGGCCCCGCCGGTGGAGAAAAGGATCAGCAGCAGGTGGCCGGCGAACATGTTGGCGAACAGACGCAGCGACAGCGTCACCGGACGGATCAGGATGTTGGACAGGAACTCCAGCGGGATCAGCAGCGGCAGGATCCAGCCCGGCACCCCGGAGGGGATCGTGGCGTGCTTGAGATAGCCGCCGAAGCCCTTCTGCATGACGCCGACGCCGTTGTAGACCAGCCAGACCAGCAGCGCCAGGCCGTAGGCGAAGCTGACCCGCGAGAACGGCGAGAAGGTCAGCAGCGGCACGATGCCGAACAGGTTGTTGACCACCACGAAGAAGAACAACGAGACCAGCAGCGGGACGTAGCGGCGGTAGTCCTTGCTGCCGATGATGTCCTGGGCGATCCCGTTACGGACGAAGTTGTAGGCCTGTTCGCCGAGGAACTGGCTCTTGCTCGGCACCACGGCACTGCGCCGGGAGGTGATCGCCAGGAACAGGTAGGCCACCACCGCGCCGAGGATCAACAGCAGCGACGCCTTGGTCAGCAGTACCTGGTAACCGTGCTCATCCCAGGAACTGCCTGTGAAATCCGGCAAAAAGAAGTCAACCGGTCCAGGCGCGTGAAATCCTTCGGCTGCCTGGACTTGTGCCTGGACCTGGCCGGTGTGGCTCACGCAGTCTCTCCTCGGTCATCACTATCTGGCCGCATTGTTCGGGCTGCTTCGTCGTCAGACGTCGTCCGGTCGTTGGTGGGCCGGTCTTCCGTCGGTGTGCTACCTGCCGTGCGGTGTTCGGCTTTCGGGGCCTTGAGACGCAGTTGGGCGAACACCAGGTACATCCCGAAACCGGCCCCGACCAGAATGCCGATCGGAATCCAGTACTCGGCATGCAGCCAAATGCTCAGCAGCCAACCCACGAAACCGTAGAACAGCACTCCGGCTACAAGATAGCCGAAGGCCGCCCATGGATCCGCACCCCCCTGCTGGGGGACCTCTGGGCGTGGCGGACTGTGCATTTGTAAGGGAATGCTAACAGGCGCTCAGGGGTGCTCCTGCACCACCCGAGAGGCCGCGAGCTCCCCGCCGAGCCAGATCGCCAGCCCGCTGAACAGGCCGACCGCGACCGCCAGCCCGTCCACCACCCGGGGACTGGAGGCGATCAGGACCAGTGCCAGCGCCAGCGCGGTGGTGAGGTAGCTCAGCATCGCCACCATCAGCGTCAGGCCCGGCGCGTGCCGGCCGACGAAGCGGATGTTGAACGCCCCGAACTCGAACGAGGCCGCCACCAGCGCCAGGCCGCCGACGAAACTCAGCCCGGCGCGCAGGCCGGCCGCCGAGATCAGGGCGAAGCCGAGCAGGCCGATCAGGGCCGCGACGGCCAGCACCAGCCAGCGCAGGGCACGGGGCTTCGTGCCCACCAGTGTGCTCACAACCGGGCGGAACGCAGTCGCGGGATCGCGGTCACCAGCAACCCACCGGCGAGCAGGCCGGCCACCACCGCCAGCACCAGCCAGGGCCCGGTGCTGAACGACATGGCCACCGCGCCGAAGGCCAGTACCGCCGACCAGAAGTACAGCAGCAGGACGGCCCGGCGGTGGCTGTGGCCCAGGTCCATCAGGCGGTGGTGCAGGTGCTCCTTGTCCGGCGCGAACGGCGACTGGCCCCGCCGCAGCCGGCGCACCACCGCCAGCAGCAGGTCACCCAGCGGCAGCGCCAGCACCGCCAGCGGCAGGATCAGCGGCAGGTACAGCGGCAGCGCGCCCTTGATGCCCAGCGACTGCGGGTCGGCCTGCGAGGACGCCGTGGTGGCACCGGCCGACAGCATCAGCCCGACCAGCATCGAGCCCGAGTCCCCCATGAAGATCCGGGCGGAGGCGAAGTTGTGCGGCAGGAACCCGACGCAGGCGCCGACCAGGCCGGCGCAGATCAGGGTCGGGGCCAGCGCGATGTCGGTGTTGCCGATCTGGGCCAGGTGATAGCTGTAGCCGAAGAACGCCATGCCCTGGATGGCGGTGACGCCGGCGGCCAGGCCGTCCAGGCCGTCGATGAAGTTCACCGCGTTGACGGTCAGCACGGTGAGCAGGATGGTCAGCTCCACGCTGGCGTCGCGGTCCAGCGGGATGGTGCCGATGTTGCCCCACGGCACGTAGATGTAGAGCAGCTGGATGCCACCGACGATCGACATCACCGCGGCGCCGGTGACCTGGCCGGCGAACTTGGTCAGCGAGTCCAGCTCGTAGCGGTCGTCGAGCACCCCGACCCCGCACAGGATCAACCCGCCCCACAGCACCCCGGCGATCTCGTTGCCGTTGCCGAAGGTACTGCGCAGGGTGGGCAGGGCGTGCGCGACCAGCATCGCCACCGCGAACCCGGCCAGCAGCGCGACCCCGCCCAGCCGCGGGGTGTCCACGGCATGCACGTCCCGGTCGCGCGGCTTGGCCACCGCGCCCCAGCGGGTCGCGATCTGGCGTGCCAGCGGGGTGCACAGGAACGTCCCGAGCGCGGCGATCAGGCCGACCAGCGCGTATTCCAGGGACGGGTGCATGAGTTGGCCGGCGGGCGCGCTCAGCCCCGCGGGTAGGCCGGGTGCGCGGCGACCAGGGTGCTCACCTCGGCACGGACGTCGGCGTGCACGCCCGGGTCGTCACTGGTCACCGCGCGCCCGATCAGCTGCGCGATCTGGGCCATCTGGGGTTCGGTCATGCCCTGGGTGGTCACCGACGGCGTGCCGACCCGGACCCCGGAGGCGACCGACGGCGGCGCCGGGTCGTTCGGAATGGCGTTCTTGTTCAGCACGATCCCGGCGGCGTCACAGCGGCTCTCGGCGTCCCGGCCGCTGACCCCGATCCCCTGCAGGTCCAGCAGCGCCAGGTGGGTGTCGGTACCGCCGGTCACCGGGCGCATCCCGACCTCGGCCAGCCCGGCGGTCAGCGCCTGCGCGTTGCTGATCACCTGCCGGGCATAGGCCTGGTACTCCGGCGTCGCGCACTCGGCGAGGTTGACCGCCTTGGCGGCGATCGCGTGCATCAGCGGGCCGCCCTGCATCATCGGGAAGACCGCCTTGTCCAGCTTGGCGGCGTGCTCGGCCTTGCACACCAGCGCCCCGCCGCGCGGACCGCGCAACACCTTGTGGGTGGTGAAGGTGACCACGTCGGCGTAGGGCACCGGCGACGGGATCGCCTTGCCGGCGACCAGGCCGATGAAGTGCGCGGCGTCGACCATCAGGATCGCGCCGACCGAGTCGGCGATCTCGCGGAACGCGGCGAAGTCGATCAGCCGCGGAATGGCCGAACCGCCACAGATGATCATCTTGGGACGGTGCTCGGCGGCCAGCGCCCGGGCCTGGTCGTAGTCGATGTCCTCGGTCTCGGGGTGCACGCCGTAGTGGACCGCGTTGAACCACTTGCCGGAGAAGCTCACCTTGGTGCCGTGGGTCAGGTGGCCACCGTGCGGCAGCGACATCGCCAGGATGGTGTCGCCCGGCTGCAGGAAGGCGCCGTACACCGCGAGGTTGGCGTTGGCCCCCGAGTGCGGCTGCAGGTTGGCGTGCTCGGCACCGAACAGGGCCTTGGCGCGGTCGATGCCGATCTGCTCGGCCCGGTCGACCACCTCGCAGCCGCCGTAGTAGCGCTTGCCCGGGTAACCCTCGGCGTACTTGTTGCTCAGCGTGCTGCCCAGCGCCGCCAGGACCGCCGGCGAGGTGAAGTTCTCGCTCGCGATCAGCTGCAGGCCGCCACGCAACCGGTCCAGCTCGTCCAGCACCACGCCGGCGATCTCCGGATCGATCTTCTGCAACGACTCGAAGTCCGGTCCCCAGTACTGCTCAGGCATCTGCTCGACGCTCCTGTCTGGAATTGGGTGGGCCGCAGCGGCACCGGCCGGACCCGCGATGGCTCGCGGGGGCCGAACGCCTCGCAGGGAAGAGGTTAGCCGACCCGGGGCATCCCGCCGTGCCCAGCCGTACCCACCGGCCCGGCCGGTAGCGACACTCAGGACTGACCGGGCACCTCGACCCAGCCGAGCACCTCGCGCAGCTGTTCCAGGCCGACCGCGCCCTGGCGCAACAGCACCGGCACCGGGCCGGTCAGGTCGATGATCGTCGAGGGCTGGCCGGCCGGCGCCTCGCCGCCGTCGAGGTAGACCGACACCGACTCGCCGAGCTGCTCGTAGGCCTGCTGGGCGGTCACCGCCGGCGGCATCGAGGTGATGTTGGCACTCGACACCGCCATCGGCCCGGTCTGGGCCAGCAGCTCCAACGCCACCGGGTGCAACGGCATCCGCACCGCGACGGTGCCCCGGGCATCGCCGAGGTCCCAGGCCAGCGACGGCGCGTGCTCGACCACCAGGGTCAGCGCACCCGGCCAGAACGCCTCGATCAGGTCCCTGGCCGGTCCCGGCACCGAGCTGAGCAGGCCGTCGATGGTGTTCCAGGACCCGACCAGCACCGGCACCGGCATGTCCCGGCCCCGGCCCTTGGCCGCCAGCAGGCTGGTCACCGCCGAGGGGTTGAAGGCGTCGGCGCCGATGCCGTACAGGGTGTCGGTCGGCAATACCACCACCGAGCCGGCGCTCACCGCGCGCGCCGCGGCGCTGATCGCCATCGGTCGGGTGTCGGGATCGGTGCAGTCCAGCAGGTCGCTCATGCTTCGACATCCTGCCGCACCGCCGGAGCGGGCCGGCTCTGGAGTGGCCGGAGCGCGCGTGCGGTGTGAGGATCGCACTGTTCAACCGGCTCGTCCCGGTTGGACGGTCCCCACCCGCTTCGCTCCCCCGGCGTCAGCCCCCGTGCCACCCCCCACAGGAACCGCCCT
>Ga0247773_1000856_pt1 | contig 10579 bp, 9 predicted proteins | sample UWRJL092311B6_FD_179934 | JGI IMG/M metagenome (GOLD analysis project Ga0247773, IMG submission 179934) | Plant litter microbial communities from Arlington Agricultural Research Station in Wisconsin, United States - UWRJ-L092-311B-6 | ecosystem: Environmental > Terrestrial > Plant litter >...
ATCGTCTGGCCCGTCGTCATCGAGGTGGCAGCACCAGCCGGGCCCGTCGCCGCGGCGCCCTTACCGGCCGCGCAGCCGGTCATGGTCAGGGCGGCCGCGCAGAGGCCGGCGGCCAGGTGGCGTGTCTTCATCGGATCACTCGATTCTGTCGAAGGTCTGTCGAAGCGCCGCGGCCTCAGGCCGGGTGGCTCGAAACCAGCGTTGCGAAGGCGACGATGTTGCTCTCGTAGTTGTGGGAGCTGAGATCGAACTTGCCGCCGCAGGTGATCAGCCGCAGTTGCGCGCTGTCGGTGTTGCCGTACACCTCGAGGGTCGGGAAGCTGTCCTTGGGATAGGACGCCACCCGGTCGACCCGGAACACGGCCGCGGTGCGGTCGGAGCGGATGACGCTCAGGGTGTCGCCGGGCCGCAGGGCTCCGAGCTTGAAGAAGATTCCCGGGCCGTACTTGGCGGAGTCGACGTGGCCGAGGATCACCGAGGGACCCAACTGGCCGGGAGTGGGCGAGTACTTGTACCAGCCGGCCCGCGAGTCCTTCTCCAGCGGCGGGACCTGCACCGTCTGGTCGGGGTTCAGCCCCAGCTGCAGCAGGTCCGAGCGGACCTTGAGCTGCGGGATCTCCAGTGCCACCGGCACCGACCTGCTCAGCAGCGGGCCCCTGACCGGCTTGGCGGGAGCCTTCGCCGCCGGAGCCTGGCTGGCCGGTGCGCCGGAGGAATTACCTGAGGTACCGGGCGAAACCGGCGACGACGAGGAGACGATCGGGATGGCGGCCGAGGCCGGCGGCTGCGGCGCCTGCCGCTGGGCGCGTAGCCCGACGACCAGCAGCAGCACTCCGGCGAGGACCAGCACACCCGCCGCGGCGGCGGTGAGCCTGCCGCGGCGGGTGTGCGGTGCGATACCAGACATCAGATACCGCTCAGCCGTCCTCGATCAGCTCTCAGCGGCGGTCCGGCGGCGCATCGCCACCGCACCCGCGCCGAGGCCGGCCACCAGGAGAGCCCCCCCGAAACCGAGCAGGGCCTGGTCCTCCACGCCGGAGGTGCTACCGCCACCGGTGTCGGCCGAGCCGCCGGGCATCGCCGACATCTGCGAGGCCACCAGGGTCCCGCAGAGCGCCGGTGAGGTCGCGGCCAGCGGCAGGGACGGCACCAGGTCGCTCTTCTCGCCCTGGGCCTGCTTGCTCAGGGTCGCCGGGTCCAGCCCGTGCACCACGACCACCGCGGTGCCGCCCTTGAGCGATGCCAGCGTCTTGGAATCGAGGTTGATGGTGCGCGAGTACTTGAACGAGGCGCCCGAGGGAGCGACGGTCAGGGTGAGGCCGGCCGCCGCGCTGCTGTCACCCGAGGTGGTCAGCGTGGTGCCGATCGCCCCGTAGCTGGGTGCACCCTCGGTGGTGCTGATGACGCCGTCGCCGTTGGTGTCGGCGGCCGTGGTCGGGCACTCGCCCTTGGCGCCGATGTGGATGTGCTGCACGTGCGGGTACGGGTTGCCACCGAACTTGTCCGCCAGGCCCGACACGTTCTCGGTGATGGTCGCCTGCGAGCCGTTCAGCGAGATCATGATGTTGCCCGAGGCGGACGAGTGGTTCAGCGCGTTCAGCTGCGCCTGGTAGGACGAGCCTTCGGCAGCCGAGGCGGCTCCCGGCATCGCCAGGGCTGCAGCGCCCAGGGCGAGCGCGGGGACGCTCAGGAGCAGGGACTTCTTCATACGATTTCCTCCGGGACGTCAGCCGGACGGGTGCCCGGCAATGAGTGAGACGTATCAGTGATTCGCCGCGGTCCGCCGATCGGATTGGACGGTCCGCAGCAAGCCCGTGAGGGCCGCGGCGGCAGCCACTGCCTGGGCCAGCGCGGTGAGGCTCTTCTTGTAGAACCACACCGGTTCGTACATCGCCGGGACGGGCCCGAACGAGGGCAACTGGTAGTAGCGGTAGACGAGCAGTGCGGCCAACCCGCCACCTGCCACCAGCAACGCGGCGGCGTAGGCGGTCCGGTTGCCGTGCCACAGGACCAGCAGCAGCGCCAGGACGGCGAACGCCGCCTCGATGCGGAACAGGTTGCCCTGACCGATGCCGCCGGGCGCGGCCAACTGGTAGTTCGCTGCCAACTGCAGGTGCACTACGGCCTCGACCAGCAGCCCCGCGACGACGATCGCGCGCAAGGCCAGGTCGACGAGCCGGCGGTCGCCCGCCAGCGCGGGGGCGTGGCTCACTTCACGACCAGGACGCCGTGCATGTTCGAGTGGTAGGTGCAGTGGAAGGGGTAGCTCCCGGGCTTGGTCGGCGCCTTGAACTGGGTGCTGGCGCCGGCGGTCGCCATGTCATCGAAGGCGTTCCCGGAATCAGCCGTGACGGTATGCGCTTCTTCGTCCTTGTTCATCACCGTGATCATGGCGCCGGGACTGACCGATACCGGAACCGCGTAGGCGAACTTGCTGATGGTGATGACCGCGGGTTCCGCGGCCGGCTGCGAAGCGCCGGCCGAGGAGGCGGCGGTCGTCGGGGCCGGCATCATCGAACTCATGCTGCCGGCCGCGCTGCTCATGCCGCCGGCCGCGCTGGAGGCGGCCGAGGTTGCCGAGGACGGCGGCTGTGAGGAGGAGGATGAGCCGCACGCGGCCAACGCGGCCACGCTGAGCACCCCGGCTATCCCGAGGCAGATCCGGCCGGGTCTCGTCCCCGCGGTCCGGAGGTCGGCGGCGTCCTGATGATCGGGTCTGGGCATGTGGCACTCCTGCTCGTCGCGACGACGCGCGGTTGCGTCGAGAACTGCAAGAGATTCGGTAGCCGGGCCGATCCGGATGTCTAGACGGTTCGTCCGCTAAGAACCGTCTGCCCAGGCCGGTGCCGAGCAATGGTTTGCCGGACAAGGGTTGTGCGCTAGTTTCGATTCAGCGCTCAGCCACGAGCAACCTGGCCGCACGACGACAGTGCGGCGTTCGGGAAGGGTGCGACATGACCGTCGACCGTCGATCGTTCCTGCTCGGGGCCAGTGGCGTCGCGGCCCTGGCGGTGACCGGCTGTGGGGGTGTCAGCCGCCAGACGAGCAAGGGCACCACCACCAGCGGGGGCGCGAGCTCGGTGACCACCCAGGGCTTCGGCAAGCCCGACGAGGTCGGCCAGGCCAGGATCGACGCGTTCAAGAAGGCCTATCCGCAGGTCGCGGTCCGGATCAATGAGGGCGACTTCGACCCGCAGCAGTTCCTGTCCTCCGTGGCCAGCGGAAACCCGGCCGACCTGGTGTACCTCGACCGCGGGCTGATCGGCAGTTATGCCGCCAAGGGTGCCCTGCAGCCGCTGGACGACCTGATCTCCGAACTCGACATCGACACCGGCCAGTACCGCGAACCGGCCATGAAGCAGGTGACGGTCGATGACAAGGTCTATGGAATACCGGAGTTCTACAACACCCGCAACATCCTGATCAACGGCAAGGCGCTGCGGGAGGCGGGGATGAGCCCGCAGGACCTGGCCACCACCGACTGGGACAAGCTGCACACCAACGCCGCGAAGCTCTACCGGGCCAAGGGATCGAAGGTCAGCCGGATCGGTTTCGATCCCAAGCTGCCGGAGTTCCTGCCGTTGTGGGCCAAGGGCAACGGGGCCGATCTGGTGAATTCCGACGGCTCGCCCAACCTCGACGATCCCAAGGTCATCGAGGCATTGGTATTCGCATACAGCCTGATCACCGAACAGGGCGGCTGGTCGAGGTTCAAGGCCTTCCGCGACACCTGGGACATCTTCGGATCCGGCAACGAGTTCGTCAAGGACCAGGCGGTGGCCTTCCCGTGGGAGGGCTGGTACGTCAACGTGCTGGTGCAGTCCTCACCGAACCTGGACCTGCAGTCCATCCAGTTCACCGACCGGCAGGGCAAGCCGGCCAGCTTCTGCGACGGCAGTGCCTGGGTGCTGCCCAAGGGAGCCAAGAACGCCAAGGCAGCCGGCCAGTGGATGAAGACCATGACGGCGACCGACACCTGGCTGCAGGCCGGCGCGGCCCGCGCCCAGACGGTGGCCAAGAACAAGTCCATGTTCACCGGGCTCTGGACTGCCAACGTCGAGGCCGATCACCAGCTCCACGACAAGTACGTCAAGCCCAGCGGCCGGGCGGGGTTCGACCAGGCGGTGTCGAACTACTACGCCTCCACCGAATCGGCGTTCGCGATCAATTCCTCCAAGGCCGGCAGCGAGATCAAGGCTGCCTGGACCGACGCGGTCAACCGGGTACTGGCCGGGCAGCAGCAGCCGGGCCAGGCTCTGAAGCAGGCCCAGTCCGAAGCGGGTAAGGCCTACTCCGCCGCCAAGTGACGGTGGCGACCCGATGACCAGAAGCCTCACCGGCCGGGCGAGCCAGCGCCCGGGCTCGGTTTCCCGGCCGCGGCGCAACTGGCGCGAGATCCGGGCCGCCTACGGATTCCTCTCGCCCTGGATCATCGGCTTCGCGGTGTTCACCGCCCTGCCGATGGTGATCAGCCTGTACCTGTCCTTCACCGACTACGACCAGATCAACGCCCCGGACTACATCGGCGCCGAGAACTACCGGCAGCTGATCTCGGACCCGAAGGTGGCCCTGGCGCTGCGTAACACCCTTGTCTACGCGGTGATGTACGTGCCGACCGCGATGGCGGTGGCGCTCGCCCTGGCGATGGTGCTCAACCGGGTGGGCAGGGCGGCCGGCTTCTTCCGCACCGTGTTCTACCTGCCGGTGATGACGCCCACGGTAGCCGCGGCGGCCCTGTTCCTGCTGCTTCTCAACGGCCAGCAGGGCTTGATCAACCGCAGCCTGGGCCTGGTCGGGATCACCGGCCCGAACTGGACGACCGACAGCGCTTGGATCAAACCCGGCCTCGCTCTGACCATGCTATGGGGGCTGGGCGGCACCGTGGTGATCTACCTGGCGGCATTGCAGCAGGTTCCCAAGGACCTCTACGAGGCTGCTCAGCTCGACGGCGCCGGGAGTGTTGCCCGGTTCCGCCGGATCACACTGCCGATGATCAGCGGTTCGCTGTTCTTCACCATGATCGTGCTGACCATCAATTCCCTGCAGATGTTCGACCAGGCCTACACGATGTTCTTCGGCGGCCAGCAGAACAGCACCTACGCCAACGATGCCGCGCTGTTCTATGTGATCTACCTGTTCCAGCAGGCGTTCGGAGTACTGCACATGGGCTACGCCTCGGCACTGGCATGGCTGCTGTTCGCCATCATCATCGCGATCACCGCCGTCCAGGTCCGGCTCAGCCGACGCTTCGTCTACTACGAGGGGGAGCGCTGATGACTGCGACCCAGCCGCTGCCAGGCACCGGGATCGAACCCGGACAGCCCGACAGCCTCGGGCAACGGCAGAGAGCCCGGCCCACTCGCGACGGCCTCTCGCTGCGCCGGCTGCCCTACCTCGCCGTCCTGCTGGCGGCCAGCGTGCTGTTCCTGTACCCGTTCCTGTGGTTGATCAGCGCTTCGCTGAAACCGCGGACCGAGGTCTTCGACAACTCGCTGATCCCGCACACCTGGCGATGGGCCAACTTCGCCGACGTCTGGAACTACGCCCCGGTGCTGCAATGGATCGCCAACAGCGTGACCGTCGCGCTGGCCGCCGCGGTCACGGTGACGCTGAGCAGCGCCCTGGTCGCCTTCGGCTTCGCCTACTTCCGCTTTCCGCTGCGCAACCTGCTGTTCGGCCTGGTGCTGGCCACCATGATGTTGCCTGGCGCGGCGACCATGATCCCGATCTATCTGATCTGGCACCGGCTCGGCCTCACCGGCACCCAGGTGCCGCTGTGGGCGCAGAACCTGTTCGGTTCGGCGTTCTACATCTTCCTGCTCCGGCAGTTCTTCCTCGGCCTGCCGCGCGAGTACTTCGAGGCCGCCCGGGTGGACGGCTGCGGTTTCTTCGGCCTGTTCTGGCGAATCGCCCTACCGCTGTCGCGTCCGGCGCTGGTGGTGGTGCTGATCTTCGAGATCCAGGCGAGTTGGACGGACCTGCTCAAGCCCTTGATCTACCTGCAGGATCCCCGGCTGTTCACCCTGCCGCGCGGGCTGAAGTCGGTGATCGACACCTTCGGCAACGGTGGTGAGCAGCACTGGGAGATCATCATGGCAGCCAGCCTGATCGCCACGGTTCCGCTGATCGTGATGTTCGCCTTCGCGCAGAAGCACATCATGAACGGCATCGCCGCCCAGGGTGGTCGCAAGGGCTGATGCCCGACGGCTCAATCCCGCCGGTGATCCTGGGCAGCGGGCTGGTAACGCGGGGCTTCCGGATGGGGATCGGTGTCGAGCACCGGTACCGGCGCCAGTTGGCTGAATGCCGGCCGGTCCTCGATCAGGACCTCCTGCCTCGGATCGGCGAGCACCCGAAGGCTGTCCTCGGGCAGCCGACCTGCCGCGGCTTGCTCAGTCATCGGCACTGTGATCAGACAACTCCTTCCGGGTGCCCAGGTCAGAGCAGGCCGCCCAGGCCGCCGCCGCCGAGCTTGCCCAGCAACTCCTGCGGATTCAGGCCGAACTTGGACAGCAGGTCGGCGTGCTGGTCGGTGTCGACCTGGTCCGGCAACTCCTGCTCGGCCTGGTCGGCCTGCGGATGGCCCTGTGAGCGCAGCAATTCGACGATCTGGTTCTTGTCGATGTTCATGGCGGGAACTCCTTGCGGAAGGGATGTGCCAGCGAGGCGGAAGACCGATCGGGCGGCGACACCGCGCACGGGTGGGCCCGCAGACGGAAGCAGCTGGGAATTCAGCCAGGCGGGGCATCGAGTCCCACCGGTGCCGACGCTAAGCGCTCGGCCCACGCGGGCGCAACCCTCCCGCTGCTAGATCCCACTCCGGTCACACATCGCGGCCCGAGCCGGGGGAACAGCCGACGGCGCGCCGGGTAACGACCAGTGGCCGCCGCGGACGGAATGCGCCGCGACGGCCACCAGCGAGCTCAAGACGTTCAGGTCGCGGCCGGCACCCGATCCCAGGCCCGGTGCTGGCTCAACGCCTGCTGCAGCGGTTCGGCGACACCGGCGGCATCCGAGGCGATCACCACGCCGGTCGCCTCGGTCGGGCAGCCGGCCGCGGTCAGTACCTCGGCGGCCGAGCCCCAACCCACAATCGCCTTGCCGTGCCGGAACAACTCACCGAGCATCAGCTGCGTCCGCGGGTCGAGCGGGCTGTCGGCCACCCCGTCGCTGATGATCAGTGCGTCCAGTTCCACCGACCGGGCGGTGACCAGGCTGCGCTGCACGATCACCGTCACACCGTCGGCCTCCAGCTCGCCGCCGACCGGCGCGATCACCAGGCAGGTCATTCCGGCGTCGTTCAGGGCGTGCTGCACTGCCGCCACGTCCACCAGCGACGAGCCGGGGCCGGTGAGCAGGCCGATCACCCGTCCGTCTGCCGGCCAGCTGCCGCCCAGCTGGGACAGCGCGGGACTGGGCTGCACCGTGGCGGGCTGGTATTGCGCGTCGGGTACCGGCATTCCCAGGCCGGCCGCCACCCGGGCCACCAGGTCGGGGTCGACGTTGGCGAGCACCGTCAGCTCGCGCTGCCGGATCGGCTTCTCGTAGCACTTGCTCAGCTCGAAGACGAATGCCTCGACCAGGTGCTGCTGCTCGACGTCACTCATGCTCAGCCAGAACAGTCGGGCCTGGCTGAAGTGGTCGTCGAAGGAGGCCGGGGCGCTGCGCTCCTTCACTCCGGTCACCGGCTGCGGTGCCTCGATGAAACCGGCGCCGGAGGTACCGGTGACGAACGGCACGCCGCCGTCGAGGGAATTGGGCTGGTACGGCGCGACCCCCTCGTGCACCGCGGTCTGGTGCATGCCGTCGCGCAGCATGTCGTTGACCGGGCTGTGCGGCCGGTTGATCGGCAGCTGGTTGAAGTTCGGGCCGCCCAGCCGGGTGAGCTGGGTGTCGACGTAGGAGAACAGCCGAGCCTGCAACAGCGGGTCGTCGGTCACGTCGATGCCGGGTACCAGGTTGCCCAGGTGGAAGGCGACCTGCTCGGTCTCGGCGAAGAAGTTGGTGGTGTTGCCGGTCAGGGTGAGCCTGCCGATCGGCTGCACCGGCGCCAGCTCCTCGGGCACCATCTTGGTCGGGTCCAGCAGGTCGATGCCCTCGAACAGCTGGTCTTCGGTGTCGGGCATCACCTGCACGCCGAGCTCGTACTGCGGGTAGGCGCCCGCGGTGATCGCGTCGGTGAGGTCGCGTCGGTGAAAGTCGGGGTCGAAGCCGGCCAGCAGCTGTGCCTCCTCCCAGACCAGGGAGTGCGCGCCCAGCACCGGCTTCCAGTGGAACTTCACCAGCGAGGTCTCGCCGTCGGCGTTGATCAACCGGAAGGTGTGGACGCCGAAGCCCTCCATCATCCGGTAGGAGCGCGGGATGCCCCGGTCCGACATCGCCCACATCACGTGGTGGGTCGCCTCGGTGTGCAGCGACACGAAGTCCCAGAACGTGTCATGGGCCGACTGGGCCTGCGGGATCTCGCGGTCAGGGTGCGGCTTGGCCGCGTGGATCACGTCGGGGAACTTGATGCCGTCCTGGATGAAGAACACCGGCATGTTGTTGCCGACCAGGTCGAACACGCCCTCGTCGGTGTAGAACTTGACCGCGAAGCCGCGGGTGTCGCGCACCGTGTCGGCCGAGCCGCGCGACCCCAGCACGGTGGAGAACCGGACGAACACCGGCGTCTCGACGTCAGGCGCCAGGAACGAGGCCCGGGTCAGCCCGGCCGCCGCGCCGTAGGAGACGAAGCTGCCGTGCACGCCGGTGCCGCGGGCGTGCACCACCCGCTCCGGGATCCGCTCGTGGTCGAAGTGGGTGATCTTCTCCCGCAGGTGGTGGTCCTGCAGCAGGCTCGGCCCGCGGGCGCCGGCCTTGAGCGAGTGGTCGGTGTCGCGCAGCGGCAGGCCGGCCGAGGTGGTGAGCGTGGTGCCGGACTGGGCGCGGGACCGGACCGGCGCGCCGGTCGGGGTGCCGGTCGGCGACACCGGCTCGGGCGCCTGCTGGTCGGGCTTTCCTACGACCGGCTGGGGCTCGGCCGGGTCGGGTCGTCCCACGGTCGGCGCGACGGCGGCGGGAGCGCCAGGGATGGGGTCGGGCAGCGATGCCACGATGGGCCTCCGGAGCAGAATTCGGCCGGGCCCGCCCAAACGTGGCGGCTCGGCCTGAGGATGGCTGGTGGCTGAGCCAGCCTCACCGTAACCGATCGGCGGCCCCGCAGGTTCGGTGCGGCCTGCCTGCGTGGGGTAATACCAAGTTGACGTAAGGCAATACCGGGTTAGAACTGGTCAGCTCGTCGCTCCCGCCGGTTCTCGCTCCGGTAGATCCGGTTCATCACCAGCTGCCCGGCCTTGCGACGGCCGCCACCGAGCAGCCCGTCGCGGGCCAGCGCGGCCCGGGCGGCATTGGAGCCCGGGCCGCCGTGCACACCGCCACCCGGGTGGGCCGAGGAACCGCTGAGGAACAGCCGGTCGACCGGCGTGCTGGCGCCGCCGAGTCCGGGCACCGGCCGGAACACCAGCTGCTGGTGCAGCTGCGCGGTACCGCCGTTGACCGCGCCGTGTACCAGGGACGGGTTCGCCTGTTCCAGGTTCGCCGGCGACTGCACGTAGCGGCCGACCACCAGCTCGGTGAAACCCGGAGCATGTCGCTCGACGCACGCCTCGACCCGGGCGACGTGCTCGGCGATCAGCTCGTCGCTGAATTCCACGCCGGGCGGCAGGTGGGTGTAGGCCCACGCCGACTCGGTGCCCTCCGGGGAGCGGCTCGGATCGGCGGTGGTCATCTGGCCGAACAGCAGGAACGGTTCCCGGGGCAGCTGCCGGGTGGCCAGATCCGCGGCGTAGCGGGTCAGGCCGTCCAGGTCGACGCCGAGGTGCACGGTACCGGCACCGCGCGCCCCGGCCGCCGTCCAGGGAATCGTGGACCGCACCGCCCAATCGATCTTCAGGGTCGGGTTGTCCCACTGGAAGTTGTCGAGGTCGCGGACGAAGCGGGACGGCAGGTGCCGCTCGCCGATGAGGTGCTTGAACAGTGCCGGTGCGGTCACGTCGGCCAGCACCGCCCGCCGGGCCCGGATCCGCTCGCCGGAAACCAGCCTGACCCCCACCGCGGTGCCGTCGGCCACCTCCACCCGCTCCACCGCGCTGGCCAGCCGGATCGTGCCGCCGCCGGCCCTCAGCCGGGCCGCCATCGACTCGGTCAGCATGCCGGCTCCGCCCACCGGTACCGGAAAGCCGTAACTCTGCCCGAGCATGGCCAACAGCCAGCCGTAGATCGCGCTGCCGGCGCCCTCGGGCGGCAGGTCGGCGTGCAGCGCGTTGCCGGCCAGCAGCATCGGCGCACCCGCGCCGTCAAAGCGCTCCTCGCCCAGCCGTCGCACCGGCAACAGCCCGAGCCGGGCCATCCGCAGCGCGCCGGCCGCGCCGAGCCGGGCCAGCAGCCGGCTGGCCGGACCCAGCGCCGGCAGCGGGGTGAACAGCGCGTCGATCAGCGGCTGCCGGATCTCCTCCCACTCGGCGGCCAGCTGCCGCCAGGCGGCCCCGTCGCCGGGCGCGAACTCCGCCACCGAGGCGGCCGTCTGGTCCAGGTCGCGCGA
>Ga0247773_1000857_pt1 | contig 10568 bp, 9 predicted proteins | sample UWRJL092311B6_FD_179934 | JGI IMG/M metagenome (GOLD analysis project Ga0247773, IMG submission 179934) | Plant litter microbial communities from Arlington Agricultural Research Station in Wisconsin, United States - UWRJ-L092-311B-6 | ecosystem: Environmental > Terrestrial > Plant litter >...
GCACGGCCAGTTCGTCCACAGTGGACACCCCGACCTTGCGCAGCGCCACCGCGTCCTCGCCTCGGGCCACCAGGCTCACGTCCCGCGTGGCCTTCAGCTCCGCGTCGCACGTCGGCCACCACGGGCACGACTTGCACTCCACGATCCGCGACGGCCGCGCCAGCGGCTCGTCACCGCGGTTGGCGGCGCCCGCGACCGCGAGCCGGTCGGAGAACCGCGCGTCGTACTCCGACAGCGCCGTCCGCCCGCCGGGCCACGTCGGCGCCTCCAGGTCGTGCCACACCACGACGTCCGCGTCCATGCCGATGACGCCCGCCATCGCCCGCCCGTGCTTCGCGAACCCGGCGGCCTGCAACTGCCGCTGCGCGTGCGCCAGCCGGAGCTGGTCGCGCGGCTGCGGCCGCACCTTCCGCACCGGGTCGACCCGCGCCCCGTTGGGCTGCGGGTGCGACAGCGGCGACGTGCGAGCGCCCTGGCCCGGATCGCTGGTCTTGTGCCGCACCACCAGCACCGGCACGTACCCGGTCGCGTCCTTGACCAGCAGGTCGATCCCGCCGCGCCGACCGCCGGTGAGGTCGCGCGGCAGCGCCGGGCCCCAGATGTACGGCGTGCCCATCTGCATCGCCGCGAGCGTCACGCGCTCGCGGTCCGCCGTGCTGATGTCCGGCCCGTGCGGGATCTCCATCAGCTCCGAGCCGAACACCTTGGCCAGCGCCGACGCCACGAGGCGGCGGTGCTCGGTCGCGTCGGCCTTGCGCTGCTCACCCGCCGGGTCCGGCGGCGCCTTGACGACGTCGCGCATCGCCGGATCGTGTTCTAGGTGCACCCGCCGCCGACAACGAGTGACCACACCGGCGTCGAGCTGCACCTGGGAAGTCACTGGTGAAGGGTATGCCGCGACCTCGCGGCCCGTGCGCGCAACCTGCGCACTCCTGTCGATCTTTTGTGCGGCGACCGGGTCTCGGCTCTACTGTTCCGGGTAGGAGGTGGCGCCACCATGGCACGCAAAGCTCTCGGTCCCCGGCTCACGCCCTCGAAGGCGAAGAACCTGCTGGGCGTGGCCAAGGTCGTCGGCCCGGTCCTGATCCCGGTGCTCGCGCCGTTCGCCGCGAAGGCGGCGGGCCTGGTCAGCGACCAGTACGACCAGTACCGCGCCCGCAGGCTGGGCGTCGGCATCGAGGACCTGACCAAGTACACCGGCAAGGGCGCGCGGCTGCACGCGCGCATCGCGGGCTTCGCCCAGGCGTTGGACGAGCTGCGCGCGAAGGACGCGGACTACGTGACCGAGACGGAGTCGCGGCTGGTCAAGCTGGCCGCCGCCGTGCGGGCCTCCGAGCGGATGCCGACGCCGCGGCGCAAGGCGGCGCACCGGGCCGTGAGCGCGGACCTGGACGTGCTGGAGAACGACCTGCTGCGCAGGCTGGGCGTGTCCTGACCGGTGCCGCCCCGGTCGTCCGGGGCGGCACCGAGCCGGGTCAGCGCTTCGCGGTCACGGTCTCGACCGCCCGGAGCGCGGCCTCCTCCGGGCCGAGGTCGGCCGTGGCCTTCTCCATCGCCTCGGCGACCCGTTCCTCGCGCTTGATCAGCGGGTCGCCGCGCAGGTCCTTGGCCAGCGACACGCACAGGCCGATCATGATCACCAGGAACGGCAGCGCGGCGATGATCGTGAGGTTCTGCAACCCCGTCAACGCGTTCGAGCCGCCGACCAGCAGCATCACCGCCGCCACCGCGCCGGTCAGCACACCCCAGAACACGACCACGCGCTTGCTCGGCGCGATCGAGCCCCTCTGGGACAGCGTGCCCATCACGATCGACGCGGCGTCCGCGCCGGACACGAAGAAGATGGCCACGAGCAGCATCACGACCACGCCCGCGACGGCCGCGAGCGGGAAGCCGTCCAGCAGCGTGAACAGCTGACCCTCGGGCGTCGACTGGCCCGCGATGTCCACACCGGACCGCTGGGTGAAGATCGCCGTGCCGCCGAGGATCGCGAACCACACCAGGCTCACGCCGCTGGGCACCAGGATCACGCCCGCGACGAACTGGCGGATGGTGCGGCCGCGGCTGATCCGGGCGATGAACATGCCGACGAACGGCGTCCACGAGATCCACCACGCCCAGTAGAAGATCGTCCAGCCGGACAGCCAGGTCTCCGTGGCGTCACCGCCGGACGCGGCCGTGCGGCCGGCCATGTCCGCGAGTTCCCGCACGTAGTCGCCGAGCGCCGTGGGCACCAGGTTGAGGATGAACACCGTCGGCCCCACCACGAACAGGAACGCGGCGAGCACCACGGCCAGCACCATGTTGATGTTGGACAGCCACTGGATGCCCTTCGCGACACCGGACACCGCCGACGCGACGAACGCGGCCGTCAGCACCGCGATGATGCCGACCAGGACCCCGTTGCCGATGTCGCCCGCCCAGCCCGCGACCTCCAGGCCGCTGCCGATCTGGAGCGCGCCGAGCCCGAGCGAGGCCGCCGAGCCGAACAGCGTGGCGAAGATCGCCAGCACGTCGATCGCCTTGCCCGCCGGGCCTTTCTTCCGCTTCTCCCCGAGCAGCGGCGCGAACGCGGCGCTGATCAGCTGGCTGCGGCCGCGGCGGAAGCTGCCGTACGCGATGGCCAGCCCGACGACGGCGTAGATCGCCCACGGGTGCAGCGTCCAGTGGAACATCGTGGTCGCCATGGCGGTCTGCACCGCCTGCTCCGACCCGCCCTCGACCGTGCCGGGCGGCGGCTTCACGAAGTGCGTCAGCGGCTCGTTCACGCCGTAGAACATCAGCCCGATGCCCATGCCCGCGCTGAACATCATCGCGACCCACGAGACGGTCTTGAACTCGGGCTTCTCGTCGTCCTTGCCCAGCGGGATCCGGCCGTAGCGGCTGAACGCCAGCCACAGCGCGAACACCACGAAGCCGGACGCGGAGAGCACGAACGCCCACCCGAGGTTGCCGATGATCCAGCCCAACGAGGTTTTGGACGCCGAGGCGAGGGAATCCGTACCGAGGACGCCCCAGGCGAGGAAGCCGAGGGTGACGACGGCGGCGACCCCGAACACCACCTTGTCGGTGCGGCCCGGTCGTTCGGCGCGCTCGGCCGTGGGTTCTCCGGGCAGGGGTTGTTCGGGCGGCGTTGTCACACCTGGCCTCCTGGTCGCTTCTCCACACAACGGGACTGCATCCGGTTAGCCGGTACCCGCTGGTCCGAATGCCCAAACACCGCGCCTTACGCCCGTACGGGGTGTTCTCCTAGGCTCAAGGCGTGACCCCCAAGCCGGCGCCTACCCGCGTAGCACGCGGTCTGCTGCTGGCTGTCACGTCCGCCTCACTGAGCGTGGCCGCTCACGGCGCCGCCGGTGGCAGCCTCGTGGAGTTCCTGCCCGCGCTGCCGTTGGTGCTGCTCATCGCCCTCGCGGCCACCGCGCTGGCGGACCGCCGCCGCAGCCCGCTGGTCATCCTCGCGGCGCTCGGCGCGGCGCAGTTCGCCCAGCACGAACTGCTCGGCCTGATGCACCACCACCACGGCCCGGCGGGCGGGTTCGGGTTCGACCCCGTGCAGATGACGACCGCGCACGCGCTCGCCGCGCTCGGCACCGGCCTGGTGCTGGTCAAGGCGGACGACGCGCTGGTGTCGCTGGTCGACGCGGTGTCCCGGCTGCTGCCGAGGACGCTGACCCCCGGCCCGGTCCTGCGGGCCCCTCGCACCACCGCGTGCCGCGCCGCCAGTGGTCCGGCACTCATCGAACTGCTCCTGAAGAGGGTGAACGGTCGCCGCGGACCGCCCGTAGTCCTGGTCAACCGCGTCCCCTAGACACTCCGGTCTACCCCCAGGAGCTCCTTCCTCATGTCGACAAATCGATTTGGTGTGCGCACGCTGGCCCGCGGCGCGGCCGTCCTCTCCGCCGCGGGCGTGATCGCCCTGGGCACCGCGGGCCTCGCCTCGGCCCACGTGACGGCCTCGACCCCCAGCCCCGCCACCAAGGGCGGCTACACCAAGGTGACCATCCGGGTCCCCAACGAGCGCCCCGACGCGGGCACGGTGAAGCTCCAGCTCACCCTCCCCGCCGAGTACCCGCTGGCCTCGGTCAGCAGCAAGCCCGTGGCGGGCTGGAAGGTCGAGGTCGTCAAGGCCAAGCTGCCCAAGCCGATCACCAGCCACGGCAAGGAGGTCACCGAGGCCCCCAGCACCGTGACCTGGACCGCCGACCCCGGCGTGCAGATCGAGCCCGGCCAGTTCAACGAGTTCGACCTGTCCGTCGGCCCGCTGCCGGAGGACACCGACCGCCTGCTGCTGCCGACCACGCAGACCTACAGCAGCGGCGAGGTCGTCGCCTGGGACGCTCCCCCGGCCGCCGAGGGCGCCGCCGAGCCCGCGAAGCCCGCCCCCGTGCTGAACCTGGTCGCCAAGGCCGGTGGCGCGGACGCGCACAACGCCTCCGCCACCGTCGCGGGCGCCGAGAGCGGTCACACCGAGGCCGCCGCGGCCACCGGCACCGACACCACCGCCCGCTACCTGGGCGGCGCCGGACTCGCCGTCGGCGCGCTCGGCCTGGGCTTCGGCGCCGGCGCGGTGCTGCGCTCGCGTCGCAGCACGGGGAAGCCCGCGGCATGAGGCGCGGGTTCTCCTTCCTCCTCGCCGGCGTGATCGCGGGCGGCATGATGCTCGGCCTCGCCGGACCCGCGCTCGCGCACAACGTGCTGGTCAGCAGCGACCCGCTCGCGGGCTCGTCGATCGAGGCCGGACCGTCGTCCATCGCGCTGACGTTCGACCAGCCGGTCAACGGCGGCCCCGGACTCAACGCGATCTCCGTGACCAGCACCGACGGCGGCCACTGGGAAACCCCCGGCGAGCCGACCATCAAGGACAACGTGGTGTCGCTCCCGCTGCGGCCACTCGGTCCGGCGGGCGAGTACACCGTCAGCTACCGCATCCTGTCGGCCGACGGGCACCCCGTCGCCGACTCGCTGAAGTTCACCCTCACCAAGGCGGGCACCGGGACCCCGGCCCCCGCCAACGAGGTGGCGGCCAACCCGGCGTCCACCCCCGCGACGGGCACCACCGGCGAGACCGGTGGCGGCGTGCCGATCTGGGTGTGGATCCTGGGAGCCGTGGTGCTGCTCGGCGGCGGCGTGTTCCTCGCGCTGCGCGGTGGCGTCAAGGAGGACCAGCACCAGTGACGGCGAACTGGACCACCGCTCCCACCAGGTACTACGTCCTCGGCGGCCTCGTCGCGGGCGGAGTGGCGGGCGTGCTGCTCGGCCTCGGCCTCTCGACCACCACGACCGTGGTCGGGATCGCCGAGGCGGGACCGGTGGTCCAGTTCCTGCACCCGCTGGTGCGCGTGCTGCTCGACCTCTCGGCGACCGTCGTCGTCGGGCTGAGCCTGCTGCCGAAGCTGCTCGGCTTCGGCAGGCCGACGATCACCGAACCCGTCCTGCGGATCGCCCGGCCCGCCGCGGTGGTCGCCGCCGCGGTCTGGGTGTTCACCGCCCTGCTGTCCATCGTGATCAGGGCCTACCAGGTCCGCCCAGGTCAGCCGCTCACGATGAGCAGCGTCGTCGACTACGTGCAGCGCGTCGGCGCGGGCCAGGGCCTGCTGTTCAGCGCCGTGTGCGCGCTGGTCTACCTGTGGGTAGGTTCGCTCGCCGCCCGCAAGGGCGAGTCCGTGCCCGCGGAACTGCGCATCCTGATCGCCATGTTCGGCCTGCTCCCGCTGCCGGTCACCGGGCACGCGTCGAACTGGACGTTCCACGACTACTCGATGATCTCGATGGAGCTGCACGTCCTCGGCGCGGCGACGTGGACCGGTGGTCTCGGCGCGCTGATCGCGCTGGTCGCCCACCGCAAGGGCCTGCTGGCCGAGGCGCTGCCCAAGTTCTCCAAGCTCGCCACGATCAGCCTGGTCCTGGTGACGGTGACCGGCCTGTTCAACGGCCTGCTGGAACTCGGCCTCAACCCGATCGTCTCGCTGCCGGGATCGCTGTTCACCACGTCCTACGGCCTGCTGCTGATCGGCAAAGCCCTGTGCGCGGGCGCGTTGGCGCTGCTCGGGGCCAACATCCGGTGGCGGCTGCTGCCCCACATCGCCAAGCACCAGCCCACCGCCGTGTTCGCCTGGGCGGCCGTCGAGCTGACCGTGATGGGCGTGGCGTTCGGCCTCGCCGTGGTCCTCGCGAGCGCTCCGGTCGCCTGACCTGCGACCACCGGGGAAACAGCCGGTGAACACGGGTCAACCGGATGATCACACTCGCCGAGCGGTCCCTCTGGCGCGCTGAGCTGCGAAACCGGTCTCAGTCGTTGATCAGCCGAGCGGTCGGGTCCTCGCGCAGCCTGCTGAGCTGCGTGATCGCCACCTGACCCCGCCGGTCGAGCTCCTTGGCGTCGATCCAGCCGTTCGCGAAGTACCGGTAGTCCTGCGCCAGCTTCACCAGCTCGGCCAGGTAGTCGGCCGAACGGCGGCGGCGCTCCTCGCTGAACGCGGCGAGCAACGGCAGTTGGGTGTCCACGACCTCGTCGAGCAGACGGGCCGACCGGAGGGCACGCCGTGCGCGCCACCGCCGCATCCCCATCCGAGTCACGATCTCGCGCATCGTGGCTTCCACCTCGCCCGTCAGCATTTCCCCGACAACACCAGGGCGCCGCAAAAATGCGCCCTTCCCACCGAACGTCGGAAATCGACGTTCGGGTGTTACCGGTTCGTGGCCTGGAGGACAGGGGTCAGCGGTACGGCGACCACCTCGACGCCGTGTCGCCGCGGCGCAGGGAGTCGAGGCGTAGTCGCAGCTCAGCCCGTACTCCGGGGTGGCTGCGCAAGATCGGCAGCGCGCTCGTGGTGAGTTTCAGCTCACGCACGTCGCGCAGGACGGCGAAACCGTCCCACCGGGTGACGTCGAACCGGTAGCCCCGGACGAGCTGCCGCTGCCACCGGGCCGAGTGGCCGAACCGGGCCACGCCGACGGGCAGCGAACTCAGGTCCCACTCGCGCGGGCCGACCGACGTGGAGTCGAAGTCGCACAGCACCGGACCCGACGGGCTCGCGATCAGGTTCCCGAGGTGCGCGTCGCCGTGCAGGACGCCCCGAGGGAGAACCGGTCGCAGATCCGCGAGCCGTTCGTCGAGGGACGTGCAACGCGATTCGAGGAACTCGCGGTCGGAATCGGAGAGCTCCTCCGCATCGGCGAGTCGACGCCGGACGTCGTCGAGCGGCGCCCATTCGGGCAGTTCGAACGGCGGCGCGGGCAGCTCGTGCATCCGCCGGAGCACCCGCGCGAGGTCCCGGCCGTCGAGCGCGCGAGCCGGTTGGGCGGGGCCGGGGACGTGGTGCCAGAGCGTCGCGAGGTGGTCGCCCACGACCACCGGCCGCGGGAATCCGGTCAGGAGCCGGACCGCGGGGACGTCGTGCTCGGCCAGCCAGGTGGCCACCTCGACCACCTTGGCGGCGCGGTGCCGGAGGCGGGTCGAGCCCACGATCCGCACCACCGCGCGCTCGGCGGGGAGCTCGAAGACGGCGTTGCTGGTGAACTTCAGGAGCCTCGCGCCGCGGTGGTCGAGCCCGTGCTCGACGCACAGCCCTCGCAGCGCCCCGGCCAGCTTCTCCCTGGTGAACCGACCGTCCAACGCGACCGTCGAGGACATCAGGCCGCCGGACTCACGCGGCGGTGTCGCTGCCGGTGAACTTGGCGAGGCGGTCCGCCAGCTCACGGGCATCGGGGTTGTTGCGGCGCTTGTCCGCCTCGCGCAGCAGGGGCTTCATGCGGTCCTTGGTGCGGATGGACTTCAAGCCCTCGGACAGGTCGACGGCCTGGCGGCCGACCTTCGCGCCGTGGTCGACGTCGCCCTCGATGAGGTGGTTGATCGACAGCGAGGTCAGGTTGAACGACCGGCTGCGGCTCATGTCCTCGCCGAAGCTGTTGATCGCCTTGGACAGCGCGGGAATCGCGGTCCGCGTGTACCTCGGGTCCACCGTCTGGGCCAGCTCCGTGTGCACCGTGCCGATCATCGACGACAGGTCGATCTCGGTGAAGAACTTGGCCCACGCGGGGGCTTCGCCGACGTTCGCCCTGGCGAACTCGTCACGGGCCCGGCCCAGCAGCTTGATGGCCTGGTCGTCCGAGCCCATCTTCGCGTAGGCCCACGCCTCGTTCGCGCAGAGGATGCCGACCGCGAGCTCGGAACCGGAGTTCTGCGCGGCCAACTGGCCGAGCTGGAACACCTTGAGCGCGTCGTCCGGAGCGTCCTGGTGCAAGTACACCCGGCCCATCCGGTAGAGGATGTTCGCCACCAGCGCCTCGTTGCGGCCCTGCTTCGCGAGGTCGAGCGCCTGCCCGAAGTGGTTGCGGGCGGAATCCATCAGACCGGTGTCGAACGACGTCCACCCGGCCAGGTTGTGCAGGTCGGCGAGAGCCACGAAGAGCCGCTCCCGCACCAGGTCCGTCGCGTTCGCGCCCAGCATCTGCTGTCCCCACGACAGCTGGGCCACCACTGCGTCGCGACAGGAGCCGCCGCCGTACTGGTAGTCCAGCGCTCGCAGAGCGCGGGTGGCGGCTTCCACCTGTCGGACGTCGGTCATGCCGATACGTCCAGGGGCCGGAGTCTGTGTGGGGTTCGAAACCCACGACCCGGAGTCCGTACCGAGCACGGCCGCGCCGACTGTCACGGCGGCGGCGTGCGCGAGGAACTTCCGACGCTTCACCGACTCGTCCTCCTCAGAATTGGGTGAGTCCGCGGTCGCGGCCACCCGTACTGCCGTTGCCTCGTCGTAAGCGAGGCCCATGTACCCCCTGGGCACGCCCAGGCCCATGGCGATCCGCGTCAGGACGTCGTAGGCCATGACCTGACGACCCTTGAGGATCTCCGAGACCTCGGACTGCGACTGGCCCGTGAGCGCCGCGATCTGGCGCTGGGACACGCCGTGTCGACGGAGCAGCCGGTACACCGAACTGATCTCGCGCCTTGCGAGCGCATCCCGCATCTCCTGCTGGTCCCAGACCTCGGGAGTCACAGGTGAGCCTTGCGAACCCATGGTGTTCACTTTCGCCGCCTCACAGTCCTTTGGGCGTCAACGGCAGAGTAGGGGCACTCCCCCAACTGCGAGAAGTACCGATCGGCGGAGCTGATCGGCTCCGCTGAACTCCACTGACCGCTCATCGTGGAACTTCCACCGGCCAGCGTTTTGACGTCCCGATCCGGCATGAATCATCGCAATCTAAGTTCCGGTAAGCGAGTGAGCACGGAGAGGAACACCAAGTGGATCTGATCGAGCGGGCGGTGACCACCACACGTGGTGGCGCGACGGAGCCTGCCGTTCCCACGGTTTCCTCCCCTGGTTCCCTGTCTGTCCAGGAGTCGAACGACCTCGGCTCCGGATGGCGCGGTTCGACTGGGCAACGTCGGTGGTGGCGGATCCGCTGCTCCGACGTGGTCGACCGTGAGCGCTGCCTCACCGTTGTGGTGGACCAGGACCGCGTGGTCCTGGTCGGCCCTCCCGGTGAGACCGCGGTGCTCTCGGCCGATCAACTCGTACAGCTCAGGGCTGCGCTACGCGAAGCCGCCGAGCAGGCGGAAAGGTGACGGTGACGTTTCGATGGACGAGATCCTTGGACAAGTCCTCCGCAACGCGGTGTGGGAGCGATTGGACCTGCTCACAGAGCTGGCCAGTCAGGCTGACGCCCCGTCCCTGCTCTCGGTGGCTCGATCCGAACTCCCTCGGCTGACCGAGGGATGGCGAGCGCTGCTCGCCGCGCACGAACCGGACGAGAAGGGCAACTGCCCTGAGTGCTCCAGTCGGTGGCGGCAGCAGAAGTCTCCTTGTTCGGTGTGGCGCGCCGCGTACGAACACCTGGTCGCGGGCGGTTTGGCCCCGCGCCCGGCTCGCCACCTGCGCGCAGCCCCGGTGACCCCTCCTGTCACCCGGTCTCGCCGCGCGGTGGTCCGAGCCCACTAACGGGCGGCCCCGGCCGTGTCGTTCCCCCGACACGACACGGCCGGGCCACCGCCTACTGGCCGGCGATCCGGGACGTGCGACCCCCCGACCGCGACGAACCGGTTCGCCGGCCAGCTCCTACCAACTGAATGACAAGAACTTCCGCGGACTGGTGTTGTGCACCTTCCTCCCCGACCGATACCGGTCCGCGGACTCCACCTCGGCCCCGATGTGCGCACCTCCCGCGCGTGCATCGGGGCCGATTTCAGTTCACCGGTGGGTGCCGGTCTTCCAGGCCAGGTAGTGGGTCATACCGGGGAACAGCCGTGACCCGATCTCGAAAGCCTTGAGCTGCCAAGGAAAAATCAGTTCCGTGCGATCTTTCTCGATGACGGACACGATGGCGGCGGCGCACTGCTCGGGTGTCACGTCCGGGATCAGCCGGGAAATGCTGGGCACCCGGTCCTCGGCGCCGGGGTTGTTGACCCAGTACTGGCTGTTCACCTTGCTCGGGATCACCTCGCTCACCCCGATCCCGGTGCTCCGCAGGTCCAGGCGGAGGGCGGCGGTCAACCCGCGCAACGCGTACCGCGCCGACGTGTAGCCGGTCGCGCCGGGGATCGGCATCCGCGAGATCGGCGAGTT
>Ga0247773_1000860_pt1 | contig 10546 bp, 14 predicted proteins | sample UWRJL092311B6_FD_179934 | JGI IMG/M metagenome (GOLD analysis project Ga0247773, IMG submission 179934) | Plant litter microbial communities from Arlington Agricultural Research Station in Wisconsin, United States - UWRJ-L092-311B-6 | ecosystem: Environmental > Terrestrial > Plant litter >...
CTCAACCGCGAACTCGGCGGCGACCTGCCGATCGAGGCGTTCGACCACCGCGCGGTGTGGAATCCGGTGGACGAGCGGATCGAGATGCGGCTGCGGGCCACCCACGAGGTCCGGGCCCGGTTGGCCGGGATCGACCTGGACGTGCATTTCGATGCGGGTGAGGAGTTGCTCACCGAGATCTCCTCGAAGTTCCGTCGCGAGGGGATCACCGCCGAGTTGGCGGCGGCAGGGCTACACCTGACGCACTGGTGGACCGACCCGGCCGACCAGTTCGCGCTGAGCCTGTCGCGTTGAGACCTGTCGCACCGGACCTCTCGCGCTGAACCCAGGTATGCCACATCCGATGTGCCCGACCTTGCGTCAAGCAGGCTCGGCAGCGGGCGGCACGGCAGGTGCGGCCGGCCGTCGCCCGCCCGCGATCGGCGCCCACCCAGTCGCCGATCCTTCCCCGCCGTGCCGCCCGGCCCTCCCCCGAGGCTGATGACGCTCCGCCGCTTGTCCAACAGTTGCTCGACAAGCAGTGTCTGACATCTAGTCATACATCAGACATGCACAAGATGCCTGGTAAGGCAGGCCTTGTCAAGTCGCTTCGGATCGGTTCGTAGCGGCGCGGCCGTGGCCGGCTCAGCTCACGCCACCGACCACAGCGGGCTCTGGCGGGCGAGTGCCCGCCGCAGCAGCCTGCGCTCGGCGCTGCGCATCCGGGCCAGGCGGACCGCGAGGGTCTCGCTGTCCACCTCGAGCCAGTGGGCGATCGCGGCGGGGTCGTCCACGCCACCCAGCTCACGGATGGCCGCGGCGAGGCCGGCCAGCGGGATCAGACGCTGGCTCACCTCGGCGTGGACCAGGTCCTCCTCGCGTTGCAGCCACGGGCCGCAGTCGAGAATGCCCCGCTCCAGGTGGACGAGTTCATGGGTGAGCGTGCACCTGCGTTGCGCCGCGGAGGTGTCGGCACGCAGCGCGATCAGCCGGCCGTCGTCGCGAACCTCGCCCAGCAGGTCACCAGCCATCGGCTCGATGACGACTATGACGTGTGGCCAGTTCTGCCGGAGGTCGACCCAGGGGTCGTAGGGTGCCGGCGGGTGGGGGGCGCTGGTCAGTGGGGGGCGGCGGGCGGAAGGCGGGGTCATGCGGGGAGTATCGGGTAGGCCTCTGACGATCCTGGGGGAGTGGGGAGCCTCAGCGCTGGGGTGGCTCGACGGAGCCACGGCGGGCAGCGCGCGGTGCCGCTTTCTTGGCCCGGGCGGCGTCCAAGTCGGTCGCCGGTTTGCTGGCCGGACTCGGCTGGAGCATCGCTCGGATCACCTCGTCCACCGCACGCCGCTGCCGGCGGTTGAGCCGGCTGGACTCCGCCGGTGGCCGGTAGGGCTCGGTGACCTCGTCGGGTAACGCGGCCGCCGCCCGGAGTTTGGTCATCGGAATCTTGAGCACCTTCGACAACGCCCGCAAGGTGGACTCGTCCGGACTGCCGTGGTTGCCACGCAGGTACCGGGCAGCAGTGTCGTGATTGAGGCTGAAGCCGTGCTCGCGGGCGTTGCGGGCGATGGTGCGGGCGCTGAGCCCGGCGGAATTGGAGGCCTGCAGCAGCTCTGACAGTGCGCTCACCGGGCCGCCCGGAGCTTCGTCACGCTGCGCAGCCGGCCGCCGCGGAGATCAAGTGATGCAGCCATGTTGTAGACAGTAGCTGCTCAGTAGCGGGTCCTGCCGGTAGATCTGGTGATCGGCGTCGCCACCGGGCCGCAGTCATCGCGGAGCGCCGAGCCGAAGCGACCGGAGCCGGCCCGGGCAGGGTATGTAGGCCGAAGCGTCCGGTTATTCCCGCGCAACCGGTCGCCGTTCGGCGCAATCAGCGTCCGGGCGGTTCGGCGGGCCCGCGGCGGGCTGCCTTGCCGCGTGTCGGTTGTCTGCCGCGCCGGCTGTCCAGGTCGGTGACCGGCTCGGTGGCCGACGGAGCTTGCAGCATGGCCCGGATGACCTCGTCCACCGCGCGGCGCTGCCGACGGTTCAGCCGGTCCGCCTCGGCCGGCGGGCGGTAGGGCTCGGTCACGTCGGCGGGCAGCGACGCGGCCCGCCGCAGTTTGGCCAGCGAGATTCCCAGGACGGTGGAGAAGGCACGCAGGGTCGCCTCGTCCGGCTTGCCGTGCTCGCCCCGCAGGTAGCGGGCGGCGGTGTCGTGGTTGAGGGTGAAGCCGAGCCCGCGAGCGGCCTGGGAGATGGCGCGAGCGCTGAGCGCCTTGGAGTTCTCTGCCTGGAGCAGTTCCGACAGCGCGCTCATCGCGGTCCGGCGGTGTGGTGCGGCTCGCCGAGGCCTGCGGGGGATCCGGTACGTGCAGACATGATGTAGACAGTATCGGCTCTCACCGGCGCGCCGACCAGTGGGAGACCCGCGCCGGCACAGCGTGGCCCGCCTCGGCCGAGCAGGCGCCAGAAACCCGGCCTGCCGGCCGGTGGCGGCTGGCCGATCACTGCTCCACGGGACCGCCGCGATGGCTGTACGGGCCTGGGTACTGGCGCCTCGCCGAGCCGCATAGGTTGTCACCAGAGTGCCGACGGTGACAGAGCATTGGCAATCCGGTACCGTCGTTCCACTTCAAAAACAGACCGCACGGAATTTTCTTACCGGAAGCGGGGTGCGCGGTGGCATGACCTGCTGTCCCTGCCGCCGAGCCGCTCCGCTCGGCTCCGTCCGCGTCGGTCGCCATCGCCCGGCCGCGGCTGTCGGCAGCTCCGGCCGGCCATCGTGATCGCCGCGCAGCTGGGGCTGTTCGCGGTGCTCGGTGGCGCCGGCGTCTCGTGCTCGCTGATCCTGGCCGGTTACCGGCCGGCTCCGCGCGAGCCGGTCCGGACCATCCCCGCCCAGGACCGCCGGACCGGGTTGTGGCCGGAATCCGGCTGGCGAACCCTGGCGGCCAGCAGCATCGAGGCCGCGCCGGGCTGTGTCGCGCTGGTGCTGATCGATCCCGTCCAGTCGCACAGCGAGGCCGCGATCGCGCAGAGCCTGCGCGGCGTGCTGCGGCCCACCGATCCGGTGGGCCGGTACGGAACCAGGCAGGTCGCGGCGTTGGTCCAGGTCGACATGGCGGCGGCCGGTGTCCTCGTCGCCGAGCGGGTACGGGGCCGCCTCGGTCGCGCCGGCATCGCCTGCGTCGTCGGGCTGTCGATCAGCCTGGGCGAGGGCCTGGACGAGCTGCTCATCCGGGCCACCTCGGACCTGATGGCCCGCCGGGAGTCGGCAGGAATCTCCGCCCGCTGGTGAACCGGGCGGGACTCCTTCTGGACGAATCGTCTGTTGTCCCTGGCCGGATCGCTGGAATCTGTAACTGGTCCCCGGCCGCACCAGGCGTCGGTGTGCCCAACGCGGCCATAGTGTCTGATATCTGACACGTTGTCAGACATTCCGGATAGCTTGAGCCGGTAATCCGGCCGATGCCGGATGCATTGTGGCGGACGGGGGATTCATGCAACTACGAAGCCGGCGAGCACTCGCTGACTACATCGATCTCTTGGGGGTGTCGGAGCGAAAACTCGCCCGCAGCGCGGGCTTGAGCCATTCCACTGTCAACCACCTCGTGACGGGCCGGCGCAACAGCTGCTCGCTGCGCACGGCGGTGGCCATCGAGCGGGCGCTGGACTGCCCACCGGGCCTGTTGTTCTCGCCCGACACCGACGCAGACCGGCTGGCGATGTACCGGCTGTGGGCCGATACCGAAACCCGGGCCCGCGAGGATGGTGGCCACTGATCCAGCACATCGCGAGCTGGGCGGCGACTCCGCAGCGGCGGATCTCAGGAGCTGAGGCAGAGTGCGCCCGGCGATCCGAGAGCCGGCTGCTGGCTGCTGAGCTCGGCGATCAGCTCATAGGACCGGAGCCGGTCCTCGAGCTGGTAGATCTGGTTGGTCAGCATCAGCTCGTCGGCGCCGGTACGGCCGAGCAGCTCGCTGAGCTGGGCCGCGACCGTCGACGGCGAGCCGAGCGCCTGGCCGGCCTTGCGCTGTTCGACGAAGGCCTGCTCGATCGGGCTGAACTCGTAGCTCGCGGCCTCCTCCGGGCTGGGCAGTCGGATCGGGGCGCCGGTCCGCAGCCGTAGGAATGACAACCAGCCCGGCTTGGCCAGGTACTCGGCGCGCTCGTCGGTGTCGGCGCAGGTCGCGCCGACCGCCACCATCGCGTGCGGCTGGTCCAGCCACTGGGACGGCCGGAACGCGTGCCGGTAGACCGCCAGCGCTGGCTCGGTGTTGGCGGCCGAGAAGTGGTGGGCGAAGGAGAAGGGCAGCCCCAGCAGTCCGGCCAGCCGGGCACTGAAGTCGCTGGAGCCCAACAGCCACACCTGCGGCAGGCCGGCCGCGGTCGGCACCGCCTGCGGCCGGGCGGGGTCACCGGCCAACATGGCGATCAGCTCGGTCAGCTCGGCGGGGAAGTCCTCGGCCGACAGGCCCTGGATGCTCCGGCGCAGCGCCAGCGCGGTCCGCTGATCGGTGCCGGGGGCGCGTCCGATGCCCAGGTCGATCCGGCCGGGATGCAGCGACTCCAGGGTGCCGAACTGCTCGGCCACCACCAACGGCGCGTGGTTGGGCAGCATTACCCCACCCGATCCCACCCGGATGGTGCTGGTCGCCGCGGCCAGGTGGGCCATCAGCACCGACGGGGAGGAGCTGGCGATTGCCGGCATGTTGTGGTGCTCGGCCACCCAGAAGCGCTGGTAACCCCATGCCTCGGCCCGGCGGGCCAGCTCGGTGGTGTAGCGCAGCGCCTCGGTGGTGTCGCCCTTGCTGCTGACCGGGGCCAGGTCGAGAATCGACAACGGAACGTGTTTCACGCTGGCTGCAACCACCCGGCACCCGGTGCTCTTCCCGACCCTGCCCGCCGAGGGCTTCGGGCGCGGTTTGGTATCGGGTGCAAGAGTGGGTAAACTCAACCGTTGGCGCATGCCGCCGGTCTCCATGCCCAGCTTCTGGGCTTCTCGCTGTGGCCGCGAGTGGTGATCGGCCCTCATCGACAAGCGCCGGACGTAGTCGTCAACGCGGTAATCCCGTGCCTGCTGACCGCGCCCGTACCGTAGGACTTGATAGCAACGAAAAGCGGAGGATATGGCCAAAAAAGACGGGGCCATCGAGGTCGAGGGCAAGGTGGTCGAACCACTGCCCAACGCGATGTTCCGGGTGGAGCTGAGCAACGGGCACAAGGTGCTGGCGCACATCAGCGGCAAGATGCGTCAGCACTACATTCGAATCCTGCCCGAAGACCGGGTCGTGGTGGAGCTCTCACCGTACGACCTCACCCGCGGGCGGATCGTCTACCGCTACAAGTAAGCCGACCGATGACGATGGCTGCCGCCTGTGGGCGGCGGCCATTCCGTTCGAAATCAGGAGTAACAGGCGTGAAGGTCAAGCCCAGCGTCAAGCCGATCTGCGACAAGTGCAAGGTCATCCGTCGCCACGGTCGGGTCATGGTCATCTGCGACAACCTGCGCCACAAGCAGCGCCAGGGCTGAGCAGTACCACCCCAGTACCACCAGCACGACCCCAGCACGCGCAATCCTCCCCGTCCGGCCGGAGCGAACCTCCGGTGCGGAACGGGGTCACCCCCGGTCGGAGGCCGGGGCCGCTGCACCGGGGCTGATCTCGTCAGCGCCGGTCGGGCAACAGCGGGCGGATGCGCACAACACCTCCGAAGGAACGAAGGAGAACGCCCCGAATGGCACGTCTTGCCGGCGTTGACCTGCCCCGCGAGAAGCGGATGGTCATCGCGCTCACCTACATCTACGGCGTCGGACCGACCCGTGCGAAGGAAACCCTCGAGGCAACCGGCATCAGCCCGGACCTGCGAGCCCGGGACCTGAGCGACGAGGACCTGGTCAAGCTGCGCAACCACCTCGAGGGCAACTACAAGGTCGAGGGTGACCTGCGCCGCGAGGTCGCCGCCGACATCCGCCGCAAGATCGAGATCGGCTGCTACCAGGGCCTGCGGCACCGCCGCGGCCTGCCGGTGCACGGCCAGCGCACCAAGACCAACGCCCGTACCCGCAAGGGCCCGAAGAAGACGATGGCCGGCAAGAAGAAGGCCAAGAAGTAGCTCGTCGCCGGGCCCTCGGCACACGCCGCGGTCCGTTTCCCTCGACTTCGTTCCGATCACACCCCAGGAGCTAAAGGCAGATGCCTCCCAAGACTCGCGGCACAGGTGCCGTGAAGAAGGTCCGTCGCAAAGAGAAGAAGAACGTCGCGCACGGCCACGCTCACATCAAGAGCACCTTCAACAACACCATCGTCTCCATCACCGACCCCACCGGCAACGTGATCAGCTGGGCCTCGGCCGGCCACGTGGGCTTCAAGGGCTCGCGTAAGTCGACCCCGTTCGCCGCCCAGATGGCCGCCGAGAACGCCGCCCGCAAGGCGCAGGAGCACGGCGTCAAGAAGGTCGACGTGTTCGTCAAGGGCCCCGGTTCCGGGCGCGAGACCGCGATCCGATCGCTGCAGGCGACCGGCCTCGAGGTCGGCACCATCTCCGACGTCACTCCTCAGCCCCACAACGGCTGCCGTCCGCCCAAGCGGCGGAGGGTCTGAGTCGGGCTTCGAGGAATAGGAGAAGATAGAAAATGGCTCGTTACACCGGTCCCGCGACCCGGATCTCCCGTCGACTCAACGTCGACCTGGTCGGCGGCGACGCCGCCTTCGAGCGTCGCCCGTTCCCTCCCGGCCAGCACGGCCGGGCGCGCATCAAGCAGAGCGAGTACCTGCTGCAGATGCAGGAGAAGCAGAAGGCCAAGTACTCCTACGGCGTGCTGGAGAAGCAGTTCCGCCGCTACTACGAGGAAGCGGTCCGTCGATCCGGCAAGACCGGTGACAACCTGCTGCAGATCCTCGAATCCCGGCTGGACAACGTGGTCTACCGGGCCGGCCTGGCCCGGACCCGGCGGGCTGCCCGCCAGCTGGTCAGCCACGGCCACTTCATGGTCAACGGCCACAAGGTCGACATCCCCAGCTACCGGGTGACCCCGCTGGACATCGTCGACGTCCGGCCGAAGTCGCTGGAGACCACGCCGTTCCTGATCGCCCGCGAAACCCTGGGCGAACGGCCGACGCCGGCCTGGCTGCAGGTCATCCCGTCCAAGCTGCGCATCCTGGTGCACCAGCTGCCCGAGCGCGCCCAGATCGACATCCCGCTCACCGAGCAGCTGATCGTCGAGCTCTACTCGAAGTAGTCCCCTCGTCGCCGGAGCTTCTCATTACGAGTGAGACGCTCCGGCGCCTGTGGGCGCCTTCGCACAACTGAATACCTGCATGCGGACGTCATATAGCGGTCGTCCCTGATCCGAGGAGCACTACCTTGCTGATTTCACAGCGCCCGACGCTGACCGAAGAGGTCGTCGCCGACAACCGTTCCAAGTTCGTCATCGAGCCGCTCGAGCCCGGCTTCGGCTACACGCTGGGCAACTCGCTGCGGCGAACCCTGCTGTCCTCCATCCCCGGGGCGGCGGTGACCAGCATCCGGATCGACGGCGTGCTGCACGAGTTCACCACCGTCGAGGGTGTCAAGGAGGACGTCACCGACCTGATCCTGAACCTTAAGGAACTGGTCGTGTCCTCGGACTCCGACGAGCCGGTCGTGATGTACCTGCGCAAGCAGGGTCCCGGCGAGGTCACCGCGGCCGACATCGCGCCGCCGGCCGGTGTCGAGGTGCACAACCCGGACCTCAAGATCGCCACCATCAACAAGAAGGGCCGGCTCGAGATCGAGCTGGTCGTCGAGCGGGGCCGTGGCTACGTCACCGCCGTGCAGAACAAGCAGCCCGGCCAGGAGATCGGCCGGATCCCGGTCGACTCGATCTACTCCCCGGTCCTGAAGGTGACCTACGCGGTCGAGGCCACCCGGGTCGAGCAGCGCACCGACTTCGACCGGCTGGTCGTCGACGTCGAGACCAAGTCCTCGATCAGCCCGCGCGACGCCGTCGCCAGCGCCGGGCACACCCTGGTCGAGCTGTTCGGCCTGATGCGCGAGCTCAACGAGGAGGCCGAGGGCATCGATGTCGGCCCGTCGCCCACCGAGGTCGCCGACATCGCCGCGTTCTCGATGCCGATCGAGGAGCTGGACCTCACCGTCCGATCCTACAACTGCCTCAAGCGCGAGGGCATCCACACCGTCGGCGAGCTGGTCGGCCGCAGCGAGGCCGACCTGCTCGACATCCGCAACTTCGGCTCGAAGTCCATCGACGAGGTCAAGGTCAAGCTGCACGGCCTGGGTCTGTCGCTGAAGGACAGCCCGCCCGGATTCGACCTGAACGCCGTGGTCGACTCCTACGGCGGCGAGGAGTTCGGCGACGACACCGACTACGCCGAGACCGAAGAGCTGTAAAACCCTTGACCGCTGCCGGCCGCCGCTGTTCGCGGCGGTGGCCGGCGCCCGAGATCACTTTCCTCTAGGAGCACGTCATGCCCACGCCCACCAAGGGTCCCCGTCTCGGCGGCGGTCCGGCACACGAGCGGCTGCTGCTCGCGAACCTGGCGACCGCGCTGTTCGAGCACGACCGGATCACCACCACCGAGGCCAAGGCCAAGCGGCTGCGTCCGTTGGCCGAGAAGCTGATCACGTTCGCCAAGCACGGCGAGCTGCACGACCGGCGTCAGGTTCTCAAGGTCATCCGGGACAAGGACGTGGTGCACAAGCTGTTCGCCGAGATCGGCCCGAAGTTCGCCCAGCGTCCCGGTGGCTACACCCGGATCGTCAAGGTGAACCCGCGTAAGGGCGACAACGCCCCGATGGCGGTCATCGAGCTGGTCGAGGAACTGAGCGCGGCAGCCCGGGTCGTCCGGGAGGCCGAGCGGTCCCGCGGCACCAAGGTCGCCCCGTCCAAGGCGCCGACCGGCCGTACGGCCGAGATCGCCGAGGATGCCGCGGCCGAGTCGCCGACGGCGGCCAAGGTCGCTGCCGATGCCGCCGAGCACCCGCACGGCGAGGGTAGCCACGCGCCGAACGAGGACGGTTCGCAGCCGGAGGGTTACCCGATCAAGGGCAACGCCGACTCGATGCTCTACCACGTGCCGGACAGCCCGTTCTACGACCGGACCGTCGCCGAGGTGTGGTTCGCCAGCGCCGAGGCGGCCGAGGCGGCCGGGTACCAGCTGCCGCCCTCGCAGCGCGAGGACGACTCGGCCGAGGACGCTGCCGAGAGCGCCGGCGACGCCGAGGACAAGTAGTACCTCCTGTCGCGACCGGAACGATGACCGACGCCGACGAGCCCGTTTCCCCCGCTGGGGGAGGCGGGCTCGTCCGGTTGCGGTTGGACCTGGGCTACGACGGGACCGGCTTCGCCGGCTGGGCCACCCAGCCGGGGCTGCGCACCGTCCAGCAGGTGCTGGAGGAGGCGCTGGGCACCCTGTTCCGGCTGGCACGGGTGCCGGTGGTGGTCGCCGGGCGGACCGATGCCGGGGTGCACGCCGGCGCTCAGGTCTGCCACTGCGACGTTCCGACGGCCGAGTGGGACCTCGCCCGCGAGCGGGCCGTCCGACGGCTTGCCGGGTTGCTGCCGCCGGACGTCCGGGTGCACGCCGTCACCGAGGTGCCGGCGGCCTTCGACGCGCGGTTCAGCGCGCTGTGGCGCCGGTACCGCTACCGGATCAGCGACGCCGACTACGGCGCGCCGGCGCTGCGCATGCTCGACACGGTGGCCTGGAAACGGGCGCTGGACGCCGCCGCCATGCACCGGGCCGGCCAGCGGCTGCTCGGCCTGCACGACTATGCCGCGTTCTGCCGTCGCCGTGAGGGCGCCAGCACGGTCCGGCAGCTGCAGCGGCTGGCGGTGCTGCGCACCGGCGACCTGGTCGAGATCGAGGTGCAGGCCGACGCGTTCTGCCACTCGATGGTGCGCTCATTGGTCGGCGCGCTGGCCGCGGTCGGCGAGGGCAGCCGGGATGAGGACTGGCCCTACCAGCTGCTGAGCCTCGGACACCGCAGCGATTCGGTCACGGTGGCCCCGGCCCGCGGGCTGACCCTGCTGGCGGTCGGCTACCCGGCCGAGCCGGAGCTGGCCGCGCGGGCCGCCGAGACCAGGGCGGTCCGCAGCCTCGACCAGGCTGGAATTTCCCGGCCCGAAGTCTCATCCGGCTGAGGGCGTCCGGGCCCGGCGGCTCGGATTAGGCGGCTCGGGATCAGGCGGCTCGGGATCAGGCGGCTCGGATCAGGCGCGGAAGGCCAGGTTGTCGCGGCCGCACCAGTCCAGGACCGCCGGCCACGGTCCGAATCCCGAGGCCGCGGTGAGCGCGCCGCCGCCGGCGATCACGGTGGCCGCCATCTTCAGCGGCGCACCGTAGACCTGCGCGACCCCGCCGGGGCAGTGCGGGTCGTCCTCGCCGCCGACCAGCACCGTGCCGTCGGCGGCCCGGCGCAGTGCGTCCACCGCCAGTGGCACCGGCCGCAGGAAGTCCCAGGCCGGCAGCGGAGCGTCGGCGGCCGGCGGGGCGACCAGCGCCACCCGGGCCGGTCGCGGTGAACCTTCGGCACCCTGGGATGCGTGGTGCAGCCAGAGCAAGCAGGCAGTCGAATGCGCCAGCAC
>Ga0247773_1000861_pt1 | contig 10543 bp, 9 predicted proteins | sample UWRJL092311B6_FD_179934 | JGI IMG/M metagenome (GOLD analysis project Ga0247773, IMG submission 179934) | Plant litter microbial communities from Arlington Agricultural Research Station in Wisconsin, United States - UWRJ-L092-311B-6 | ecosystem: Environmental > Terrestrial > Plant litter >...
GACCAGCGAGATCTGGCTGCCCAGCGTGGATCCGATGTCAGCGCCGAGCAGGGCGAGGTACCTGCTTCGCGGGCTCACGCCGGTCTGCCCCCACCGGCCGGCTGGGCCGAGTGCGCGGCATAGGCCGCCCGCAGTGCCTGCTTGTCCACCTTCGCCGAGCGATTGCGGGGCAGCGCCTCGACGAACTCGACCGAGCGTGGTGCCCACATCTCGTTGAGGGTTGCGGTGACCAGCGCGATCAGTTCCGCCTCGGTGACCTCGCTGCCGCCGGCGGTCACCACGAAGGCGTGCGGCACCTCGCCGACGCTCTCGTCGGGCACGCCGATCACGGCCGCCGCGCGCACCCCGGGATGCTCGGCGAGGGCATCCTCGATCGGCCGGCAGAAGATCGCCCAGTTGCGCCGGGTGGTCACGATCATGTCGTGCACCCGGTCCACCAGGTACAGGTAGCCGTCGGCGTCGAGGTAACCGAGGTCGCGGGTGCGCACCCAGCCGTCCACGATCGTCGTGGCGCTGAGTTCGGGTTGGCCGTAGTAGCCGGTGAAGCTGAGCAGGCTGCGAACCCACACCTCGCCGGTCTGGCCGGTCGGCAACCGCCGGCCACCGACCGGGACCGCGTCGCCGGGACGGTCGAGTTCGGCGGTGTCGCGGATCTCGATCCGGACGTCGCCGTACGGGGTGCCGCACGAACGCAGCCGTTCGGGATGCTCGGGGTCCTCGCGCAGGTTGGGCAACGCGGTGATCACCACCGCCTCGCTCAGCCCGTAGACGATGCGCAGCACCGGCCCGAACCGTTCGATGGCCTGGCGGAGCCGGGCGGGCGAGGCCGGTCCGGCGCCCACGTTGAACATGAACATGCTGGAGAAGTCGGTCGATTCGCAATCCGGGTGGTCCAGTACCTCGTAGAGCATCGGCGGGGTGAGGAAGGTCGAGGTGATCCGTTCGGCCTCCACCACCCGCAGGAACGCCGCCGGGCTCCAGTCCTGGCGCAGGAACAACACGCCACCGGTGAACAGGTTGAACAGGCTGGTCATCTGGCCGCTGGCCAGCCACATCGGTGAGTGCGACAGGTGGCGCAGTACCGGAAAGCCGGCCGCCCGGAACTGCCGCCCCAGTTCCAGGATCTGGGCGTAGAAACCGTGCCGGTGGTGGACCAGCTTCGGGGTTCCGGTGGTGCCGCTGGTCTGCAGGAACGACTCGGGCTCCGGCGTCGGGGTGTCCGGCGACCAGGCGGCGGCACCCGGGTGCCGCGAGGCGGTCAGGTCTGGCCCGGACCCGCCGGCACCGAGGCACAACACCGGGATTTCGGCCAGCGCCGCGCTGACCTGTCCGCCCAGCTCGTTGCCGGCCGTGGGGTCGTAGAGAAATACGTCGGGTTTAGCCAGTTCCGCGAATTCCAATATCTCACGAGGGGCCGTTACCGAGGCAATCCACATCGATCGGCAGCCGAGCAGATGAAGTGCCAACTGCAGTATCGGTGCCTCGATGGAATTGGTCGTCATTACCAGGACGGCACTGCCTGGTCGCACCCCGTGATCGGTCAGCGCGGCGGCCAGGTCGAGGACCGCCTGCCGCACCTGGCCGTAGGTCAACCGCCGATCATCGCAGACGATCGCTTCCCGATCGGCCAGTTCGGCGAACAGTTCCAGAGCGCCGTAGACGTAGCTGGGCCGGTCGCCGGGTCCGGGTTGCACGGCACCTCCAGGAGCGGTCCGGGTTGACGGTTGGAACTCTACGAGAAATGTCGTCCGATACTGCGAAGTCGAGGGAAAACTTCTATTGATACTGCTTGACTGTGCAAGTTGGCCGGTACTACGTTTCGTCACCATTGATCAGGCGCGCTGACTGTTCCAACAATCCGGGGGTTCGAGCGCTGCGCCGTGTGGAGGTAAGCCTCGAATGTCTGGTATTTCATCCACCGCTAAAGTCACCGCAGTCACGGGCGCCCTGGTCCTGCTCGGGTCCGGGCTGGTGCTCACCGGCGCGAGCAACCTGGCAGCGGCCGGTTCGCCGGCGGCGTCGGCACCGCAGCCCGTCCACGGCCGGCAATGGGCCGGCACCTGGATGGCGGCCGTCACGCACGGCGATGCCACCGGTTCGACCAATGCCGGGTTCAACAACCAGTCGGTCCGGCTGATCGTGCACACCACGGTCAGCGGCGCCCAGGTCCGGATCAAGCTGTCCAACGAGGACGGCGACCAGGCGGTCACCGTCGGGCACGCCACGGTGGCCAAGCCCAACCTGAGCACGGCCGTCCAGTCCGACATCGACGCCGCGTCGCTGCACGAGTTGAGCTTCGGCGGCCAGCCGTCGGCGGTGATGAACAAGGGCGCCGAGCTGCTCAGCGACCCGGTCGACCTCGCGGTCGGCAGCGAGCAGGACCTGGTGGTCACGGTGTACTTCCCGACCCCGACCGGTCCCACCACCTTCCACGGCACCACCAGGCAGACCAACTTCGTCGGCGCCACCGACCTCGCCGACGCCGTCGACGGCTCCGGCTTCACCATCACCCGCACCTGCTGCTGGTTCTTCCTGTCCGGCGTCGACGTGCTGCGGCACACCAACTACGGCCCGGTGGTGGTCTTCGGCGACTCGCTGGGCGATGCCAACGGCAGCACCCTGGATGCCAACACCCGGTGGGCCAACCTGCTCTACAGCCGGCTGCGGGCGGCCCGGGGCAACGACGCCCCGGCGGTGCTCAACGCCAGCCTGGCCGGCAACCGGCTCAACCACGAGGGGACCGAACCGGGCGCCGGCGGCTTCCCCGGCTTCGCCGAGCTGGGTCAGAATTCCCCTGCCCGGTTGGACGACGACGTCTTCGACCAGATCGGCACCCGGACCGTCATCACCGATCTCGGCATCAACGACATCTGGATGTCGGACGATTCGGCGGCCGCGATCATCGCCACCCTGCGCCAGGTGAACCAGCAGATCAAGGAGCACGGCGCCACCAGCCTGGTCGCCACCCTGGCCCCCTACAAGGGCAACGGCGGTCCCGGCGTCTGGACGCCGGAGAAGGACGCCACCCGGCAGGCCGTCAACGCCTACCTGCGCGGCAGCGACGAGTTCGACGGCCTGATCGACTTCGACAAGGTGCTGCGCGACCCGGCCGACCCGGCCCAGCTGCGGCCGGCCTACGACTCCGGTGACCACATCCACCCCAACGACCTGGGCAACCAGGCGATGGCCGACGCGATCTCACTGGCGAAGCTGCTGAAGGCTCCCGATTCGGTATCCTGAGCCGGTAGCACAGCAGGCGTCCCGTGCTACCGCACGGACCGTGATCGACGTACCGGCGAGGCGGGCGGAAGCCTAGGCGATCTGAGAGGACTTCCACCGTGACCGCCGATGAGATCCTCGCGGAGTTGCTGTCCGACGCCGCCCGCGCCGACCCCTACCCGCTCTATCGCCAACTGCGCGGGTTGGGGCCGATCGCGCCGCTGTCGGCCCAGCTGGCCGGGGCCAGGCCGTTCGCGGCGGTGGCGACCGGCTACGACCTGATCGACTCGGTGTTGCGCGACGTCGACTTCTACAAGAAGGCGAGCCCCGACAGCGAGCGGCACCCGCTGCTGAGCACCTTCGACACCTCGATGATGTTCACCAACCCGCCCGATCACACCCGGATGCGGGCGCTGTTCAGCAAGACCTTCACCCCGCGCCGGCTGGCCGCGCTCGACCCCACCATCCGGGACGTGGTGGACGGCGAGCTGGACCGGATGGAGCAGGCCGGTGCCGGCGGTGCCGGCGTGGACTTCGTGACGCACTTCGCCGCGCCGATGCCGGCCCTGGTGATGGCGGCCTTTATCGGCATCCCGGTCGAGGAGCTGGACTGGTACCGGGCCAAGGTTCATCCGATCGACGCCTTCCTCGACCTGGACGGCAAGACCCCCGGTGCCCTGCGGTTGGCCGACGAGGCGACCGAGGAGCTGCGCGCCTTCTACGCCGAGCTGATCGCCCAGCGGCGCAGGCAACCCCGGCAGGACCTGCTCAGCGCGCTGGTCGAATCGGTCGACGCCGGGGAGCACGAGTTGACCGACGCCGAGTTGATCAGCAACCTGATCGTGCTGTTCAACGCCAGTTTCGTGACGACCATCTACCTGCTCGGCAGCGGCCTGCCGATGCTGCTGGCCCGGCCGGACGTCACGGCCGCGCTGCCCGGCAACGCCGAGCTGGCGGGGGACTGCTTCGCCGAGATCCTGCGGTGCGAGAGCCCGGTGCAGTTCCTGACCCGGACGGCGCCGGCCGACGTCGAGCTGGCCGGAGTGCCGGTGGCCCGGGACGACACGGTGCTGCTGATGGTGGGTGCCGGCAACCGCGACCCGGACCGGTTCGCCGACCCGGACACCTTCGAACCGGCCAGACAGCGGTTTCCCTCGCTGGGCTTCGGCGCCGGGCCGCACTACTGTCTCGGCGCGGCCGTCGCCCGGGCCGAACTGCAGATCGGGCTGCCCCGGCTGTTCGAGCGGTTCCCCCGGCTGGCCCTGGCCGGCGAGCCGGTCGGCAACGGCAGCCTGTTCCTGCGCGGCATGAAGTCCGTACCGGTCACGCTGAGCTGAGGAAAGAACAATGCCATTGGATCCACAGGTCGCGGCCTGGCGGGAACGCCGGATCGCCGATCGGGTACGGCCGCTCTACGCCCAGACGCTGGCCGAGGCCCGGGCGGCCGACCTGGCCGAGATCCAGGCCGGCGGCGGCATCCCCGAGCCGGTCGGCGACGTGCGGGACCTGACGATGCCGGTAGCCGACGGAGAGCTGCCGCTGCGGCTGTACCGGCCGGCCGGCCCACCCGAGCAGCGCCCGGTGCTGGTGTACTTCTTCGGCGGCGGCTGGACGCTGGGGCAGATCGACACCTGCGACGGCATCTGCCGCACCCTGGCCAACGAAACCGGCTGCGCGGTGATCGCGGTCGGTTACCGGCTGGCGCCCGAGCACAAGTTCCCGGTCGCGGTGCACGACTGCTATGACGCGGTGCGCTGGATCGCCGAGCATGCCGGGCAGTGGGAGATCGACGCCGGCCGGTTGGCGGTCGGCGGCGACAGTGCCGGCGGCAACCTGGCCGCGGCCGTCACGCTGCTGGCCCGGCAGCGCGGTGGGCCGCCGCTGACCGCGCAACTGCTGGTGTACCCCAACACCTGTTACGAGGCCGGCACCCGGTCGCTGGCCGACAACGACGATGAGAGCATGTTCAACCGCCGGTCGGTGGCCTGGTACTGGGGCCACTACCTGAACTCGCCGGCCGATGGCAGCGATCCGCTGGCCTCGCCACTGCTGGCCGCCGACCACGCGGGCCTGCCGCCGGCGCTGGTGATCACCGCCGAGTACGACCCGCTGCGCGACGAGGGCGAGCAGTACGCGCACCGGTTGCGGGCGGCCGGGGTACCCACCGAGTTGACCCGCTACGACGGCATGATGCACGGCTTCTTCCTGATGTCCGCGACGCTCGACGGCGGCCGGCGGGCGGTCGACCAGGCGGTGGCCTTCCTGCGGGAGCGGTTGGGGACAGCCCGGTGACTCCTGATGTCGCGGTCTCGTTGGCGGACTTCGAAGCCGGCGCCCGGTCGGTGCTGGCACCCGAGATCTGGGATTTCATCGACGGTGGCAGCGGATCCGAGACCACCCTGCGCGCCAACCGACAGGCGCTGGACGCGATCGCGGTGTATCCGCGGGTACTGGGTGGCAGCCTGCGCGGGACCGCGACGACCGTGCTCGGTACGTCGATGTCGATGCCGGTCGCGGTGGCGCCGATGGCCTACCAGCGGCTGGTCCATCCGGCCGGGGAGATCGCGATGGCCGAGGCAGCCCGCCAGGCGGGCGTGCCGATGATGCTCAGCGCCCTCAGCAGCTGCCCGGTCGAGGAGGTGGCGCGGACCGGAGCCGATATCTGGTTCCAGCTGTACTGGCTGGCCGAGCGGCATCGGTTGGAGCAGTTGATCGACCGCGCCGAGGCCGCCGGCAGCGCCGCGCTGGTGGTCACCCTCGACGTGCCCGTGTTGGGCCGGCGGCTCCGCGACGTCAGAAACTCCTTCGCGCTGCCCACCGATGTGCTGGCCGCCAACCTCAGCGAGGGCGCGACCAGCAGCGCGCACCGGGCCCGGTCCGACGAATCCGCGGTCGCCGCGCACACCAGCGAGCTGTTCGGCCCGCCGCTGGGTTGGCCGGACCTGGAATGGTTGCGAGCCAGGACGAGTTTGCCGTTGGCCCTCAAGGGCATTCTCGACCCGCGTGATGCCCGGCGGGCGGTCGAGCTCGGTGCCGACGCGGTGGTGGTGTCCAACCACGGCGGTCGCCAGCTCGACGGCGCTCCGGCCAGCATCACGGCACTGGCCGGGGTGGTGGCCGAGGTCGGCCAGCAGTGCCAGGTGCTGCTGGACAGCGGCATCCGCGGCGGCATGGACGTGCTGCGCGCCCTGGCCCTCGGGGCGTCCGGGGTGTTACTCGGCCGGCCGTTGCTGTGGGCGCTGGCCGTCGACGGCGTGGACGGGGCGTCGGCGGCGTTGACCCTGCTGCGCAACGAGTTCTGCCAGTCGCTGACGCTGGCCGGCTGCCCTGACCTGGCCGCCGTCCGAGACCTGCGTACCGATCAGGGGAGTAGCCGATGAGTACCACCGCCGACCACCTGCAGCTCGGCGAGCTGCACACCGCCCAGCTGTTCGGCGCGCTGGAGGATCCGGCGCTGAACTCGATGAACTTCCTCAACGAGATCTCGCACCGGTATCCGGACGCGGTCTCGTTGGCAGCCGGCCGGCCGGCCGAGCAGTTCTTCGAGATCGATTCCCTGCAGCGGTACCTGAACCGGTTCTGCCAGTACTTGCAAGACGATCTGGGCTACACCGACGAGCAGGTGCGCCGGACGCTGTTCCAGTACGGCCGGACCAAGGGCGTGGTGCACGGCCTGATCGCGGCGAACCTGGCCCAGGACGAGCAGATCGCCGTCGACCCGGAGTCGATCGTGGTCACCGTGGGCTGCCAGGAGGCGATGTTCCTGATCCTGCGGGCGTTGCGCACCTCGTCGGCCGACGTGCTGCTGGCGGTGACCCCCACCTACGTCGGGCTGACCGGAGCGGCCCGCCTGGTCGAGATGCCGGTGCTGCCGGTAGCGGCGGGTGCCGGTGGGGTCGACCTGGACGATCTGGAGCACCAGCTCCGGCAGGCCCGGGCGGCCGGGCTGCGCCCGCGCGCCTGCTACGTGATGCCCGATTTCGCCAACCCGTCCGGGGTCAGCATGGATCTGGCCGATCGCCGGCGGTTGCTGGCGATCGCGGCGGCCGAGGGCATCCTGCTGCTGGAGGACAACCCGTACGGGCTGTTCCCGCATGCCGACGACCAGCGCCGGCCGACCCTCAAGGCACTGGACGAGCACCGCACGGTGGTCTATCTCGGCTCGTTCGCCAAGACGGCGATGCCCGGGGTCCGGACCGGCTACCTGGTGGCCGACCAGCAGGTGGTGGACTCCGCCGGCAACCGCGGCCTGCTCGCCGACCAGCTCTCCAAGATCAAGAGCATGCTGACGGTCAACACCTCGCCGATCACCCAGGCCATCGTGGGCGGCAAGTTGCTGGAGAACGACTGCAGCCTGCTGCGGGCCAACGAGCGCGAACGGGCCGTCTACACCGACAACATGCGGCGGATGGTGGCGGGCCTGGCCGCCCGGTTCCCCGATCCGGATTCAGGCGTGCGCTGGAACGTCCCGGTCGGCGGGTTCTTCGTGGTGGTCACCGTGCCGTTCGTCGTCGACGACGCCCTGCTGGAGCGTTCGGCCGCCGACTACGGCGTGCTGTGGACCTCGATGCACCACTTCTACGAGCCCGGTGTGCCGGTCCACGCGCTGCGGCTCAGCTGCAGCACGGTGACCGCCGACGAGATCGAAGTCGGCCTGGACCGGGTGGCCGCCCTGATCAACGACCAGTTGCGGCGCGGCTGACGGTCACGGGCGGCGAAGCGCCGGAGGCCGCCCGGCCCGCGAACAGCAGGCCGGGCAGCACAGGTGGATCAGCGGATCGGGTTGCCGTCGCCGTCAGTGTCCCGCAGGCGGGGGTCGGCGGTGGCCGACCGATCCGGATCGAGGGTGTCCGAACGGCCTGGGTCGACGGTGCCCGCCCGCTCGTGCACGTGCGGGTCCAGCGAGGTGGCGCGCTCCTGCAGCCGCTGCGCCTCGGCCCGCTCGCGCTCGGCCTCGGCCAGCCGTTCCTGGGCGTCGCGCTCGTTGTCGCTGGCCCGCAATTCAGCCTCGGCCCGCTCGCGGCGGGCCCGGGCAGCCTGCTCCTCGGCCGCGGCCTGCGCCGACTCGGCCCTGGCGGAGCGTTCGTTGGCCTCTTCGAGGTGCTGTTGGGCCTGGACCCGCTTGCGCTCGGTTGCCTGCCCGCGCATCCGCGGCAGCAGCACCAGGGCGAGCAGGGCGAGCACCACCAGGATCACGACAATGATGACGACTGTTTTCATAGTTTCGTCCCTTCTGTTGGGCCAGACGCTAACGTGCACCGCCGTCAGACGCCACCATGGGGTGGCTGGCAGCGGCTAGCCGACCGGCAGCACTCCGGTCCGGCACAGCTCCTCGCTGACCGCGCGCAGTTTGGTGTGGCTGGCCTGGGACGCCTTGACCAGCAACGCGAAAGCGGCATCCGGTGTGAGCCGGTACCGCTCCATCAGGATTCCCTTTGCCTGGCCGATCACATCCCGGCTGGACAGCGCGGTAGTCATGTTCTGCCGCCACTGCAGGCCGGCCAGCGCGAGGGTTGCGTTGGCGGCGAAGAGCGCGGCCAGGGCCCGGGACTCGTCGTCGAAGGCGTCCGGCCGACCGGATGCCAGGCTCAGCGAGCCGTAGGTACGGTCGCCGGCCACCAGCGGCGTGCAGTACATACTGCCCACGCCGAGCCTGCTGGCCTCCGGGCTGAACCGCGGCCAGCGGTCCTCGGCGGCCAGGTCGGCTGCCCAGATCGGCTCCAGCCGGCGGACCGCGTCCAGGCAGGGGCCTTCGCCGACCTGGTTCTGCAGGCCGATCACCGCCTCGGTCTCGGCCCCGCAGGTGGCGCGGGTCTCCAGCCGTCCCGGACCGGCCGGCAGCACCACGGCGGCGAACTCGGTGCCCGGAATGAGATGCACCGCGCCCTCGGTGATCACCGTCAGCGGATCGATGGTGCCGCCCGACACGCTCAGCGCCAACTCGGTCAGGGCCGCCGCGAAGGCGTGGGCGGCCGCATCGCCGGCTACCGGGGCCTGATTGCCGGCCGGTCCCGGGTCGGCGGCCGGTAGCGCGGTATCTGCCCGCTCGAGCAACTCGGACATGGTTCCTTCCTCGGGTGGTGCCAGCCACCCCGGGCCTAGTGAGGGCGCCTGCGGTCGGGACCAGCCTATTCGGCCGATCGCGGCCCGGACGCCACCGGACCCGCCGCCGGCGTCACGGGCCGGTGCCGACGCGCTCGCGAAAGACAGCCACCTCGTGTCACGCCAGGCCCGGACAACCTCCCGGCACGCGGAATCAGGCGTCCAGGTCCTCCGGATGAAGCTCGCCCTGCTGGGACCGGAAGTCACACGATCCGGTATGGCGTTCGGGCAGCAGGCAGAGCCGGCCGCTGGCCAGGTGCGTCATGCCGCAGCGGTGCGACTCGGCAGCCGCGGTGTTGATCTGGGCGTTGTGGCTTTCCTCGCGAACCGGTCCGGGGGGAGTGGGGAGCTTGTCGGAAGACATTGCGGCGCCGATCTGCCCGTTGCACGGGACGTAGGTGGCCTGGCCTGCCCGACATGGTCATCGGCGAGCAAGGTTCGACGCGGGCGGGTCCAGGGGCGGGGCCCGTGGGCGGCCAGCCTAACCCGGCGTTGGTATCGCCCTGGTGAGCAACGGGTTTCGGGCCGGAAAACCCCGCTGCCGCCGAGCAAATCGCTACCGGGTGGTCACCCGCAGGGTCATCCGGCCACCGTCGGAGGTGGCCACCGCGCTCAGCCCGAGCGAGCCGAGGTGCTTCCAGTCCGCCTTGTCCTTGGCCGAGGTGTCCGGATCGGAGTCCAGCAGGGCGCCGAGGTTGACGTAGCCGAGCACACCGGCCTGGGCCCGGTCCGGCACCGCCTTGGCGAATGCCGGGTCGTCCCCGAGCGTCCGGGTGCCGGCTGCCGGGCGAGGGTCGTAGTCGGCGCTGGTGCTGATCAGGTAGCCGTCGGCGGTCCGGCGCGGATGCAGGTTCTCGGAGGAGAAACCGAAGGGCTCGCCGAGGGTGCCCAGCAGCTGCAGGGCGCGGTCCGCTTCGCCGGTGCTGACCTGGGCGGCGATCTCCGGGTCGCCACTGAAGCCGCGCGGAAGCCGCACCGCGAAGGTGGTGTCGGTGCCGAACAGCGCCTTCAGGTCCTCCGGAAGCTTCAGGCCGGTCTGGTCGATCAGCTCCTGGAAGTCCTGGTTCAGGCCCAGCGCGGCCGAGGCCTGGTTCCAGCTCTGGCTGAGGGCATCGCCCAGTCCGCTGACCTCCAGGGCGGCGCTGGTGTCGGCGCTGAGCTTGGCCAGCGCGCCGTTCACCGGTTTGCCCCCCAGCCGGGCGGTACCGGTGCCGGCCCCGCG
>Ga0247773_1000863_pt1 | contig 10526 bp, 5 predicted proteins | sample UWRJL092311B6_FD_179934 | JGI IMG/M metagenome (GOLD analysis project Ga0247773, IMG submission 179934) | Plant litter microbial communities from Arlington Agricultural Research Station in Wisconsin, United States - UWRJ-L092-311B-6 | ecosystem: Environmental > Terrestrial > Plant litter >...
CGACTTCCCTTACCTACATTCTTCTATCGACTAGAGGCTGCTCACCTAGGAGACCTGATGCGGTTATGAGTACGACCGGGCGTGCAATAAATCTGTCGGTCGGATTTTCAAGGGCCATCGAGAGCGCACCGGACACGCAAGAGGCTGCGTGCTCTGCCTGGGCCGCCCCCCTATCTCCTGGCAATCAGATTCCAGGGCGGACCGACCCGTGTCAAAAAGAAAAGAGAACTCTTCCCGGGGCTCGCGCTAGCGTCTCCGACTTCCCTCATGTCGCCATACAATATCCACGTCCCGGTTCGGGAATATGAACCCGATTCCCTTTCGGGGCCTGCCGGACCACCAGATCCGGCCTCTTTCGAACCGTTGAAGGCACCCCTCAGGATCGACTAACCCGTGTCCAAGTGCTGTTCACACGGAACCCTTCTCCACTTCAGTCTTCAAAGTTCCCATTTGAATATTTGCTACTACCACCAAGATCTGCACTAGAGATCGCTTCACGCAGGCTCACGCCAGACGCTTCGTCGCAATCCCCACGCCCTCCTACTCATCCGTGCTCACGTACCCGCACGGATGGTCCGGTTTCGGTCGCCCGCTTGAGCGCCATCCATTTTCAGGGCTAGTTCATTCGGCAGGTGAGTTGTTACACACTCCTTAGCGGGTTCCGACTTCCATGGCCACCGTCCTGCTGTCTAAATGAACCAACACCTTTTGTGGGATCTACATGAGCGGGCAGTTTGGCACCTTAACCGGACGTCCGGTTCATCCCGCATCGCCAGTTCTGCTTACCAAAAATGGCCCACTAAGAATCCGAGATTTCTACGGGCGTCCAACCAAGCGACGACCCGTTTCTTACCCATTTAAAGTTTGAGAATAGGTTCAGAGCATTGCGCCCCAAAGGCCTCTAATCATTAGCTTTACCTGATAAAACTCTGTCCGTATGGATTCCAGCTATCCTGAGGGAAACTTCGGAGGGAACCAGCTACTAGATGGTTCGATTAGTCTTTCGCCCCTATACTCAAGTCAGACGAACGATTTGCACGTCAGTATCGCTTCGGACTTCCACCAGAGTTTCCCCTGGCTTCATCCTGCTCAAGCATAGTTCACCATCTTTCGGGTCCCTACAGATATGCTCCGGGTCGTACCGATATCTGAGCCGCCCGGATCTGCAGACGGGCTTGCGCCCGCCTTCGATCCTTGAAATTCACCTTCATTCCGCGAACGAGTTTCCCACCCGATCACTCGCATATATGTAAGACTCCTTGGTCCGTGTTTCAAGACGGGTGAATGACAACCATTTCGTCAGGATCCCAAACCACACAAGTAAGCCGACCGCACTTTGGCAGCCGACCACCGACGCGAGGCATTGCAACCCGCCGGTATCAGCCGACCATCGCACGGGGCCCCCAACCCCGAATGGGATGTGGGTTTTCGCACCTCAATCTCCAGCAATCCGTCTGCCGCGGTCTATAAGATCTGCCCCCGCGAGGGGACAGCCACCTTCCCGCCGCCATTGTCGACCACCAGAAATCCATCCTGACCTAGGCCCGAGGACAGGACGGGTTCGCGCCCCGACCGCCAACCAACCCGCAAAGACAACCAAGCCAATTGCGAACCGACCGCACCGGAACGCTTGCCCAAAAATCCCCAGGCCAATACTAGATGCCATCCCTTCGATCCCAGCAATTTCAAGTACTTTTGACTCTCTTTTCAAAGTTCTTTTCATCTTTCCCTCACGGTACTTGTTCGCTATCGGTCTCCCGCATGTATTTAGCTTTGGATGAAATTTACCACCCACTTAGGCCTGCACTCCCAAGCAAGCCGACTCTTAGAGAGCGGTTCGTACGCGGCAGACATCCAGCCAAGAACGGGGCTGTCACCCTCCCTGGCGCCGTCTTCCAACGGACTTCGGCCGGCGCCGCACGCTGAACACGCCTCCATAGACCACAATTCGCTGCCCGGCGGGCGGGCAGAGATTTTCGGTTTGAGCTCCTCCCGCTTCACTCGCCGTTACTGAGGGAATCCTAGTTAGTTTCTTTTCCTCCGCTTAATTATATGCTTAAATTCGGCGGGTAGTCTTACCTCATCTGAGATCTTGTGTATGGTTTCGGGTGCCATATTCCAGATTGTCGTACCCAAGAATCCGATGGACTTTCCAACCGCGCGACAATAACTTCAAGAGACGCGCCGCCGCGACTCTCACTCTCCACACACAGCAGTGTGCGATGTAGAAACCGATACTCAGAGAGGCATGCTTCCGAGGGCTCTCGAAAGCGCAACTTGCGTTCAAAGATTCGATGATTCACTGAATTCTGCAATTCGCATTACGTATCGCATTTCGCTGCGTTCTTCATCGTTACGGGAACCAAGATATCCATTGCTAAGAGTTGTAAGTTGTTTTATTCCAATATTCCATCAGCCACACAGAGTTCCATTCGCAACAACAACCCGCGCTCTCCCCCACACACGGTCACCAAAATCCAAGTCCACATTTTTTGTCAATGGCACCACAAGCCAACGCTAATAATGATCCTTCCGCAGGTTCACCTACGGAAACCTTGTTACGACTTCTTCTTCCTCTAGACGTCCAAATTTACAAAGGTTCGACCGCGCTCCGGCCATTGCTGACCATGAGCACGGCCTCCCGATTGTTCACCGGGACGTCCAATCGGTAGAAGCGACGGGCGGTGTGTACAAAGGGCAGGGACGTAATCGATGCAGGTTGATGACCTGCGTCTACTAGGAATTCCTCGTTGGTGCCTCTAGTTGCAAGAGGCAAGCCCAAGCACGCTAGGATTTCAGAAGATTAACCAGGCCTCTCGGCCAAGTACGAAATCGACTCGTTGAACCTAGCATTGTAGCGCGCGTGCGGCCCAGAACATCTAAGGGCATCACAGACCTGTTATTGCCTCAAACTTCCATCGACTGCGCATCGATAGTCCCTCTAAGAAGTTGGAACGCGTACACCGAAACGGTATACGGCCGACTACAAAAGCAGGCTGAGGTCTCGTTCGTTAACGGAATTAACCAGACAAATCACTCCACCAACTAAGAACGGCCATGCACCACCACCGAAGTGATCAAGAAAGAGCTTCAATCTGTCAATCCTCTACATCTCTGGACCTGGTAAGTTTCCCCGTGTTGAGTCAAATTAAGCCGCAGGCTCCACTCCTGGTGGTGCCCTTCCGTCAATTCCTTTAAGTTTCAGCCTTGCGACCATACTTCCCCAAGAGTCCAAACACTTTGATTTCTCGGAAGGTGCTGACGGAGTCTTATATGAAAAACGACCGCCAATCCCTAGTCGACATCGTTTATGGTTGAGACTACGACGGTATCTGATCGTCTTCGATCCCCCAACTTTCGTTCTTGATTAAAGAGGACATCCTTGGTGAATGCTTTCGCATAAGTCAGTCTTCAGCGAATCCATGAATTTCACCTCTGGCCGCTGAATACTAGCACCCCCAACTGTCCCTATCAATCATTACTCCCACGCCCTAGAAACCAACAAAATATGAGCCGGAGCCCTATCTTATTATTCCATGCTAACATGTTCAGTTGCAATCCACGCCTGCCTTGAACACTCCAATTTTCTCACAGTAAACGAGCAACCGAGCAGACGCCACCGACCAATTAAGACCAGCGGCGACCCAGTTGCAGATTTTACGGCGCCCGGACGGGCTGATCGCAACGACCTTTTGGCCGCAGATCGCCGCATCCGGCGCTCACAAGTCCAACTACGAGCTTTTTAACTGCAACAACTTTAACATACGCTATTGGAGCTGGTATTACCGCGGCTGCTGGCACCAGACTTGCCCTCCAATGGATCCTCGATAACAGGTTTAAATTGTTCTCATTCCAATTACCAGACCCAAAAAGATCCGGTATTGTTATTTTTTGTCACTACCTCCCTGAGTCAGGATTGGGTAATTTGCGCGCCTGCTGCCTTCCTTAGATGTAGTAGCCAATTCTCAAGCTCCTTCTCCGGAATCGAACCCTGATTCTCCGTTACCCGTTATGGCCATGGTAATCCACTACATTACCATCGAAAGCTGATAGGGCAGAATGTCGAACGACCTACCGCCTCCTGAGAGGCGGTCCGATCAGTTATTGTGAATCAACAAACGAAACCGCCGGAGCGGTTTGGTTTTAGTATCCAATAAATACAACCCTTCCGTGAGGTCGGGCGTTCTTGCATGTATTAGCTCTAGAATTACTACGGGTATCCATGTAGTACTCTCGCACATCCATCGAATAGATTCAAACTGTTTTAATGAGCCATCCGCAGATTCACTGAATAAGTTCGCTTATTCTTAGACATGCATGGCTTAATCTTTGAAACAAGCATATATTACTGGCAGGATCAACCAGATAACTATCCAGGTCAAAACCCTAATCCGCACGCGTACCATGCCCTCACGAAGTCCGACGCCTGAACGCCTCCGACGCTCTCACACGCGCTACACAATACGAACCAGAATTCAAACAGGAAAGCGCCCGCGGTCGAGCACGTTTCGTTATTAAAAGCATCACCATGCGTTGGATTTAGTACCAGTCCCGAAGAAAGGGGGGGATTACCAACGCATTCGCCATTTTTGCCATCCAATCGTACCCTCGACCGACGAATCCATGAACTGAGACAGCCCTCTCTAATGGCCACCAGATCGGAATCGCGATCGTTTCCGCAAGTTCAGCAATCTTCCCTATTGCGGTCCGAATACCGTTCTTGCAATTCCGTACCAAATGCCATCGTACACATTGTGTAACCATACAGACCGTACCAAAGCCCATCCGATCAGAACGCATATACAGCGCCGACCGTTGCTCAACGCAATCCAAACGCCCGCCCAATCGGAAAGCATCCGCCGGCAGCCAAATGGAAAGCCATACCATCGCTCAAGACAAGCGGACCTCAGACGCACGGACCCGCGCGCGCTCTACGCACGAACCCGCACACCACCAAGCCACTTACAAACTGTTGACACATGCTGGTAGGGACATGTCCCAGAAATAGCATAATGAAAACAGGGCCGCTCGGTCGAACAGGACGAATCCAATTCAACTTTGCCTTAGCTAAGGAGACCCCACACGTTTCGCCACTGCACACGTTAAGCAAACGAGGACGAACCCGGACAGACCGCATGCAGTACTAGCCATTGGCGACTTTTTACAGTCACCGACGGCAAGTGTGGCTCCCAACCGAAATGTCAACTAGTCACCGGAGATTCGCTACTCTGCCACGGTGTCCCCCGCAAAGGAACACGCCAAGGACTTCATTGTAACTAAGTCGTCGAGGAACCGTTCGCGGCTTGGTAGAAATCATCAGCGGACCCCCAACTCAGACGATGCTGATCGCTCACACTTCAGACTCTACAGTGCCAGCCCCTCTCTGACAGGCGGTCACCAATTGATTGATCAGTGAGATTAGTCACTTCACGAAGCGAAATCGCCGTTTAGCCAACATAATAAATTCACACCACCGCACCCTCGTTTCGAACGCACTGTCAGTGAATTCGATGAATGTTCATCGAGGTCCTTGACCCGTGCTCCTCCTGCTCCTCCCGCTCCTCCTGCTCCTCCGGATTTTTTTTTGAGCAAGTCCCCGACCATAAAGGACCGGGGCCGTGAGGACAGAAACCCGCCCAGATAACCGACGCACCCAGCCACCTGGCCATCTATGCCCGAACATGTCTACTCAGACATCCCAGGTATCAAAGTACATAGCCAGCAGGCTAAAAAATCGATGTTGAAAAATTTCATAAACCAAGCCACGCTCCGCCGACCACACTATCCCATCACCGGTATTGAAACCGCCTTTTCAACCGGCGTGCACTTGAACGAGGACGGAAACCCGCCCAGACTAACCGACCCACCCACCTGGCCATCTACGCACCGACCATGTCTGTTCAGGCCCCAATGATCCAAGTACATAGCCAGCAGCCCAAAAACTCGATGTTGAAAAATTTCATAAACCAAGCCACTGGCCGCCGACCACACTATACCATCACCGGTATTGAAACCGCCTTTTCAAGCCGATTCCAACGAGCCCTCACACGCCCCGATGCCATATCACTTGTTAGATTCTTAAATTCGTCCCTGGCAGCTAATCTGAAAACATGCGATTCGCAAGCTAAAGGGCCTCATTTGTCACCGACGGGAACCGGACCACCAACCCACCAATCCGACGAGGTACCGGCCCGGCGACTGCACCATTGGTGTTTTTATCTTCTCCCCTTTCCAACGATATGTCGCATGACCGAAAACGCCATCGGGAACCTCTAGATCGCCTAGGATTCGTAACGGTCTCCGCGACCGATGCTGCGCTTCTCAAGCTAAAGGCCATCACGGAGTCCGAACCAGACCAGGCCGGATATCGACGCCAGTATTTGCGATACAGCGAAACTAACACCTGCATTCAATAGGAAATTCAATTTCCGTTGAAATTGGTACCGGGTTCGATTGTGTCTCGACAAGAACCGGATCACGAAAGACCAATCTCAGCTAAACAGATTAACATTTCGATCCCTGCAGACTGAACAGAAATCGTGACTGCAAAGCCGGTTTTTGTCCAACACTACCCGTTTTTTTTGCCAATTCAATGTAATTTATCTACACTGATCTAATAAAAAAGTCAGATTCGAAACATATGCAATTCCCATCAATTCAGAAATCGGGGTCGGATCCGATCGGCGACCGATTCATGCGAGTCGACACCGGTCAGCCGCATCATCGAATCAGCCGCTCCGACCTGGACCATCGATTCAGAAATTCTCTCCCGGTTCAGAATCACCCATCGGCGCCGTCTGAAACCGAATCGGTCGTTGAGTCCCTGTTCCGATCTGCGTCGCCGACGCCGTCCGACGCTCGTCGTCATCGTGTCGGGTCACACGGACCTGACCGGTCCGGACCACCTAGCTCGCCACCAATTTGGCCGGCCACGACCCGCGATACTGATTCTGGACCGGGCCGACCTGCCGAACACAAAGCGCCGACCCGCGGCCGCTGATTCCAACTATTTACGACGCGGCGCCCGCACGACTGAATTCGAGTTCGGACCCGATTTTTAGCCTTGCGATTGCGATCGAATTCCGGCCCGGCGACACCTTCACAATTCTACTCTGACCAAATAAACATGCCTGGTTCATTTTCAGGTCCGATCCGGCCAGTATTGGCTCGGATCCACGACCCGTCTCCCAACCCGGTTCTGTTACAAATTGTAACAACCCAGCAAACGTACCCAGGCCGGCGCCATTGCACCCCTGTACTCCAGACACGCTCCCCGACGAATGCTACAAAAACAATTAATCATCCAGGCCATTTACCCGCACGACGCCGACCGACTCTGCCTACCTCTATCAGATTCCCATTCAAATTCACAGTCCATGCCGACCTGGCCCAGTGGCCATCGCGCGGGTTCTGCACTGCCTGGACGCGGTTCGAACCCCATACCAGCGCTTTTTTACCTACAAATCAGCAACCCGCACGGCAAAAGGGACAATTTACGGGAAAAACGCTTTTGTGCCGCCCCCCTCCACCTGTATGGATCACAACTTGCTTTTTCTTCCTGCCAAATTCTAAATCATTTACATTTCCCCGGTTTCGGCACAGCTTTCCACCTGTTTCTCACAGACACATTCACCAAGTTCCAGCAGACAGCTCTGCCCGTATAGCGCCCCAGTTCGACACCGACATCAGGTTACGTTCATACCAGACGCAGTCTGCCGTATCTCATTCCGAATTGCGAAGCCAAGTCGTCTTGGGCCGGCTTAGTACTGGCGAGGGGGACCAGCCGGGAACCGCATGGTGATGTAACCTTTTTGCTACCCGCTCTCTCATGCGGATCGAATCACTAACCCGCACGCACGCACACAGCTCACAAACCCGCATGCGACACCGTTTTTTTGCCTGGATTGGATCGCCTACCTACCCGCACGGGACAACACACAAACCCGCATGCGACACCACACGAACCCCCAGATCCGAATCATTTACCCGCCCGATCACCGACCTGTGCACCCGCCTGCCTACACAGACAACAAACCGCGACCAGTGCCGGGTTACAGTTGCCAGGAAGTCACAGACAAAAAAAGGGGCCGTCCCAGGTCCTACGACCCAGAACCGCCCCGATTCACACACCCATTCTCACATACATTCAACCCGCAACCAGCAACACAACCCACAGAACGGGCCAATAGCCCAAACGCGGGTTAAGGTCCCCAGAAATCGACTGACAAAAAAGGGGCGATCCTAAGCCCAATGGCCTAAGACCGCCCCTAAACAACCACTCAGCCATGAAGCCGCAGAAAAACTCACACGAAACCGCTCCCGAACAAACAGCCACAACAACCAGGAACCCGCTCCAAAAAGGTCAATGATCCCCCTGAAATCCACTGATGACAAAGGGGCGATCCTAGCCACCATAGCTTAAGACCACCCCACATAGCAAGCAATCAAACATGCACCCGCAGAAACAACAATCACGAAACCGCCCCAGAACGAACCCGCCTTGAACAAACATTAACCCGCCCAAACGAGTTCAAGGCTTCCAGAAATCCACCAAGCAATCATAAGCCTGCCTGCCCTTAGCAAGCAAACATCAACCCCACAGGGGATAACGAGCACTCACAAACTACCACCCACGAAACCGCTCCCAAACAAGCAACAACCCGTTAGAACAAACACAAACCCGCTCCAAACGAGTCAAAGGCCACAAGATATCGACTGACAAAAAAGGGCGATCCTAAGCCCAGAGGCCTAAGACCGCCCAACACGAACCCACACGATACCGAGCATTAAACCGCCTACAAAGCAAACATCCACCCGCCCCAAACAGGTCAAAGGCCTCCAAAAACCGACTGACAAAAAAAGGGGACGCCACCAGGACTAAGTCCCGATGACGCCCCCCAGAATTCCCACAAGCCACCACACAGGCACCACACAGGCACCACACAAGCACCACACACGCTCGGTTTACTGGCCCTAGAGACAGCAAACCGCACACTACGACAACAACACCCAGCAACCGCACCAGAACACAACAACGCTCAGAGGAGGAAGATCCAACAAATCTTCAAGAACTAGGGATGAATCTCAGCGGATCGCAGGACAAGCCTACTCTCGCGCTTACAATACCCCGTTCAAATCAAGTCGTCTACAAGGGATTCCCGTCGGCCACACAGTTCCTTTCCATTCAAGCGCTACGGCAACGGCTCGCTTCCGAACCGCGCCGCATTCAGCACCCAAGTCATGATCCGGACACGGCCCCGAAGGGCGCGCGTCTATTGTCAAATCCAATCACGCAGCCGACTACATTTCGTCGATCTATTCAGCGAGGCTTCCGGCTTAGAGGCGTTCAGCCGTTATCCCACGCATGACAGCTTCTCAGCAATGCCCGGTCGGGCAACCGAATTTACCAGTCATGCGAATCAACGGTTCCTCTCGTACTGAGTTGAATTACTGTCACGACGAATCTCACATTGCATATCAGTAGGATAAAACTAACCTGTCTCGCGACGGTCTAAACCCAGCTCACGTTCCCTGTTAGTAGGTGAACAATCTTACCGTTTGCCCCGGATGCGAGGCAGGGATAGGAAGAGCCGACATCGAAGAATCAAAAAGCAACGTCGCTATGAACGCTTGGCTGCCACAAGCCAGTTATCCCTGTGGTAACTTTTCTGACACCTCTAGCGTGAAATTTCCACATCGAAATCGAACTAAAGGATCGGTAGGCCATGCTTTCACAGTTGGTATTCATACTGAAAATCCCAATCAAATGAGCTTTTACCCTTCTGTTCTACAAGAGATTTCTGTTCTCTTTGAGCTCATCTTAGGACACCTGTGTTATCGTTTAACAGATGTGCCGCCCCAGCCAAACTCCCCACCTGACAGTGTCATGGTCGAGCGTCGCCCCGGGCGGTGAACCGCCCAGGGCTTAAGTCCAGAATTGCCGGCCGGTTACGACCGGCACCCGCTATGAAACCATTAAGTCAAACAACATCAGGAGTAGTGGTATTTCATCGACGCATTGCTGCTCCCACTTATGCTACACCTCCCAAGTCATCTCACAATGTCAGACTAGAGTCAAGCTCAACAGGGTCTTCTTTCCCCGCTGATACACCCAAGCCCGTTCCCTTGGCTGTGGTTTCGCTAGATAGTAGATAGGGACAGTGGGAATCTCGTTAATCCATTCATGCGCGTCACTAATTAGATGACGAGGCATTTGGCTACCTTAAGAGCAGATAGATAATACTCTCTACAAATCCAACATAACAATGAACATCATTCATTATATGTCCCGCTAGTTTCAGCCGACGTCCCTCGCACAATCAACAAAAACCGTCGACCTTATACAAGCGGCTGGCTCTCACCAGGGCCTGACTATATCTTAAGCAGACAGACAATGCTGCTGTCCACCCACCACCATTTAGTCGATGAACTGCATCCATATTGATGATCGTTGCTGGTACCAGCAACGGAAATCAACTTAGGACTTGGCTGCGGATTGCCCATTGTTCCATCCTCGTCGTTGTTAC
>Ga0247773_1000864_pt1 | contig 10519 bp, 8 predicted proteins | sample UWRJL092311B6_FD_179934 | JGI IMG/M metagenome (GOLD analysis project Ga0247773, IMG submission 179934) | Plant litter microbial communities from Arlington Agricultural Research Station in Wisconsin, United States - UWRJ-L092-311B-6 | ecosystem: Environmental > Terrestrial > Plant litter >...
CCAGCTGGTGCACCGCGCCGGGGTAGCCGTGGAAGGCGAAGACCACGTCCACCTGGTCGGTGAACAGTTCCTTGAACAGCGTTTCGTCCATGCCGTGCGGGTGATCGCGCCGGCGGACCAGCGCCATCAGGTCGACGACGTTGACCACCCGGGTGCGAAAGTGCGGCAACCACTGCCGCAGGATGGCCGCCGCGGCGACGGTCTCCATCGTGACGATGTCGCCGGCACACGCCAGCACGATGTCGGGATCGGCGGATCCGTCGTCGGTTCCGGCCCATGACCAGACGCCGGCACCGCGGGCGCAGTGCGCGACGGCTTCCTCCATCGTCAGCCACTGCAACTGCGGTTGCTTGTCGATCACGATCAGGTTGACGTAGGAGCGCGAGCGCAGGCAGTGGTCGGCGACCGAGAGCAGGCAGTTGGCGTCCGGCGGCAGGTACACCCGGCCGATATTCGCCCGTGCGGTCAGGACGTTCTGGATCAGGCCGGGACCCTGGTGGCTGAAGCCGTTGTGGTCGTTGCGCCAGGCGGTCGAGGTCAGCAGGATGTTCAGACTCGGCACCGGAGCCCGCCAGGGCAGCTCGTCGGCCTCCTGCAACCACTTGGCGTGCTGGATGGTCTGTGACGCGCTGACCATCGCGAAGGCTTCGTAGCTGGCGAACAGGCCGTGCCGGCCGGTCAGCGTGTAGCCCTCCAACCAGCCGTGGCAGTTGTGCTCGGACAGCACCTCCATCACCCGGCCGTGGCGGGAGATGGCGACGTCGTCGGCGGTCACCGCCTCGGCGAACCCTCGGTCGGTAGCCTCGAACACCGCCCCCAGCCGGTTGGAGTTCGTCTCGTCCGGGCAGAACAACCGGAACCGGTCGGGATTGGCCCGGTAGACGTCGCGCAGGAATTCCCCGAGCCGGCGGGTGGATTCCAGCCGCACCGAGGCGGGCGCCGGGACCGTTACGGCGTAGTCGCGGAAGTCGGGCAGCTCCAGCGGGCGGGTGAGCAGGCCGCCGTTGGCGTATGGCGTGGCACTCATCCGCAACGGACCGGCCGGGTTCGCCCGGCGGACCAGCTCGGTGGGAGCGCCGTCGGCGTCGAAGAGTTCCTCCGGCCGGTAGGACCGCAACCAGTCCTCCAGCAAGGCCAGGTGCGCCGGATTCTCCCGGACGCCCGACAGCGGCACCTGGTGGGCGCGGAACGTCCCCTGCACCTGGATGCCGTCGACCACGTCCGGGCCGGTCCAGCCCTTGGGACTGCGTAGCACGATGACCGGCCAGCGTGGCCGGGTGCCGTCCCAGTCCCCGCCGCGGGCCGCGGCCTGGATCGCCCGGATCGAAGCCCAGGCCCTGCCCAGCGTCTCGGCGAAGCGGTGGTGCATGCCCGGCAGGTCAGAACCCGTCACCTCGAAGACCTGATAGCCGTGGCCCTGCAACAGCGACCGCACCTCGGCAGGATCCTTGCGTCCGAGGACCGTCGGACCGGCGATCTTGGCGCCGTTGAGGTGCAGGACCGGTAGCACCGCGCCGTCGCGCTCGGGGTTGAGGAACGAGATACCTTTCCAGGACCTTCCAACGGCGCGGTCTCGGCCTCCCCGTCGCCGACCACTGCCAGCGCGATCAGGTCCGGGTTGTCCATCACGGCACCGAAGGCGTGCACCAGCACGTACCCCAGTTCGCCGCCTTCGTGAATGGAACCCGGCGTGGTGACCGACACGTGGCTCGGGATGCCGCCCGGCGCGGAGAACTGCCGGAACAGCCTGCGGATGCCCGGCTCGTCGAGGGTGACCCCGGGATAGGTTTCGGTATAGGCGGCCTCCAGGTAGCCGGCCGCCACCAGCGCGGGCCCGCCATGACCCGGCCCGGCCAGGTAGAGCATCTCCTGGTTCGTGTGCCGGATCAACCGGGAGGCGTGCGCGTAGACGAACGACAGCCCCGGACTGGTGCCCCAGTGCCCGAGCAGCCTGGGCTTGATGTGCGCGGCGGTCAGGGGTTCGCGCAACAGCGGGTTCGCCATCAGGTAGATCTGGCCCACCGTCAGGTAGTTGTTGGCACGCCACCAGGCATCCAGCGACTCGACCTCGTCCGCGCTCGGGTGACACAGGCGATCCATCGCTTCGGACAGCACGGGCGTGGGATGAAGGTCGGTACCTGTCACGTCGCTCCTCGTCTCAACCGGCAGCCGGCGCGCGGCGACCTCCCGCGGGCAGGCTCGGCCTGACAACCCATGGGTGACCAGCTCACCGCATCGCCGAAGGGCCGGGCAGGGCCGAAGGTCCCCGATCCCGCGGGGTTTCCGGCCGGCTGAGGAGTACCAGGTGTCAGGCGGCGAGGTCGCGCCGCCGGAATCCGGTCACCGCCAGCGCGGCGAGTACCAGGATCGATCCGCCGGTGACCAGGACGGCCGGCCAGGACAGCCCGTGCCGCAGTGGGTCGTGCCCGGCGTACTGGTAGAACGGCGAGAACCGCCGCACCGGACGCAGCCGGCTGACCACCGGGGCCAGTCCGTTCACGACATAGGCGAGCCCCGCGACCACCGCCGGTACGGCACGGCTGAGGCCCGGACGGCCGGTCGCGGCCCCCACCGCCAGCGCGAGAGCACCGAATTCGACCCCCAGCAGCGCCAGGTGCACGGTGGCCGACGCGATGCCACGCAGCGACAGCGACAGCCCGGCCAGCGGGCCGGCGGCGAGTAGCGCGAGCGCTGTCCCGGCGCCCAATACCGCCATGCCGGCAGTGAGAGCCGCCAGCTTCTCCAGCACGATTCGTCGCCGACTGACCGGATTGGCCAGCAGCAGCTCGAGAGTGCGGCGATCCTCCTCACCGGCGATGGCCGCCGCACCTGCCGTGATGCCGTAGCCGATCAGGAGTAGCGGAGCCATCAGCGAGAACAACTCCACCTGCAGGTAGCCGGCCGGAGTGGACATGTCCGCGCCCGAGGCGGCGAACAGCGAGCGGAGCGCGGCCGGCATCTCGTCCAGATAGTCGTTGAAGGTGGGCTGATCGCGAATGCTGGGCCAGATGGCGGCATACATCGCCACCAGCCCGACCAGGCCGAGGACCCAGGCCAGCAGCCCACGCCGCTGATCGTAGAGCGTCTTCAGACCGATGCTAGGGCGCATCGTTCTCGCCGACCCCGTAGTAGGCGAGGAAGGTTTCCTCCAGTTCAGCCTCGGCGCACTGGAAGTCTCGGACGTCGTGGCGTGCGACTTCCTTGAGCAGGGCGTCGAGCGCGCTGCGCGGTGCATCGCAGTGCAGCACCCCGTCGGCCAGCCGGACGTCACGCAGCCCGGGTAACCGCCGGAATGCCATTGACCCGACCGGGCTGTCGAACCGTGCGGTGACGTGGTGCAGCGCCCTGCCTCGCAGCACGTCGAGCTGCTCGACGGCGATCAGCCTGCCGGCCCGCACCACCCCGATCCGGTCGGCGACCCGCTGGACCTCGCCGAGGACATGGGAGGACAACAGCACGCTGCCACCGGTCGCGGTGTGCTCGCGCAGGATGGCGGAAAAGGTCTGTTGCACCAGCGGATCCAGCCCGGTGGTCGGCTCGTCCAGGATCAGCAGGTCCGGCGCGGTCATCAGGGCCAGCACCAGAGCCAGCTTCTGCCGGTTACCCCTGGACAGCGTCCTGACCGGCCGGGTGGTGTCGAGGACGAGCCGGTCAGCCAGCTCCAGCGCGTGCCTCATGTCTGAGGAGCCCCGCAGTCGCAGGAAGTACCGGATGTGTTGCCGGCCGGTCAGCCTGTCGTAGAGGACGGCATCGCCGGCCAGGTATCCCACCCTGCGATGGACTGCCACCGCGTCCCGCCAGGCATCCATCCCCAGCACCGTCGCGGTACCCGACGAGGGCCGGACCATTCCCATCAGCAATCTCAGCGTGGTCGTCTTGCCGGCGCCGTTGGGTCCCAGGTAGCCGAACACCTCACCGGCGCCGACGCACAGCTCGACCCCGGACAGCGCCCGTACGTCGCGGAAACTCTTGGTCAAGCCACGGGTTCGTATCATCGCACCGGTTCAGCCGTGCGAGGTGCCCAGCCGGTAGGCAGGCAATGCCGCCGCTGGCCGCACATAGTGGTCGCTGGCATGCCCGACGACCACCACGGCACCACGATTGCGGTGCACCGCCGAGGTCGCGACCGGGCCGAGCCGGGTGCTCCAATGGTCGTCGCTGTGGTGACAGCCCACCACGAGAATCGACGAACTGTCCGAGTACGAAGGCAGGATCTCAGCCGCCTCGCCGGCTGCGACGTCGGCGACGAGCACCACGTCGGGATACTCGCGACGGATCCGGCTGACCGTGGCGTCGAGTTCGGCCGCCGCCCGGTGCGACGGGCTCGCCGACCGCGCGGCCTCCCGCTGATCGGCATCGGCCGCGGACGGTTCGAACCGCAGCAGCCGCAGCGGCACGTCCCGGCGCGCCGCCTCGGCGACCGCGAACGCGACCGCGGCCCGCCCGGCCCGGGTCTCGAAGGCTCCCACCACGACCCGGCGCACCGCGCTGGGCGGGCTGAAGGTGGACACCGGCCCGAGCAGTAACACCGGGCAGTGCGCATGGGCGCTGACCAGGACCCGCTTGGATGCCAGTAACGACAACTCCCCCGGTGCGGCGCCTCGCGAACCGAGCACCAGCAACTGGGCCACCGCGCTGACGTCGACGAGTGCCTGCGCGGGATCGGCGTGGCTGAGCAGGCCCGTGACCCGCACGCCGGGCTGGTGGGCCCGGGCGATCGCGATCGCGGCGTCCAACACTGACTGGCCCATGTCGTCGTGGGCACGCAGCGCGGCGCCCAGCAGTCCACCCGCGGCTGTCGCCGGCGGCAACCGGGGCGAATGGAGCACCAGCAGGTGGGACCGGGCCAGCGCGGCCTCCTCCACCGCCCACAGCACCGCCGACCGGGCGTCGGCGCTGTCGTCAACCCCGACGACTACCGCTGGCGTGGTCATGAGCAGGTCCCTTCGGCTGGTCTTGCACCAGCCTGCCGGAGTGAACCGGGGCCGACCAGGGACTGAAGGCCCCCGACCGGTCGACCAAGGACCCGCCCTACTTGTGTTTCAGCTCCGCACCGAACACCGCGGCCTGGGTGCGGCGTTGCATGCCGAGCTTGGCCAGCAGCGCCGACACGTAGTTCTTGACGGTCTTCTCGGCGAGGAAGAGCCGTTCGCCGATCTGCCGGTTGGTCAGTCCCTCGGCGATCAGGTCCAGGATGTCGCGCTCGCGATCGGTCAGCCCGGCCAGCCGCGGATCCTGCCGCGGTCCCGTCCGCAGCCGTTGCATCACCCGTTCGGTCACCGTCGGATCGAGCAACGACCGACCCGCCCTGACCTGCCGGATGCCATCGAGCAGGGACGAACCGCGAATCTCCTTGAGTAGATAACCCGAGGCACCGGCCATCACCGCGGCGAACAACGCGTCATCGTCGTCGTAGGAGGTGAGGATCAGGCAGCGGATCTCGGGATGGGAGGACTGGATGTCGCGGCAGACGTCGATGCCGCTGCCGTCGGGAAGCCGGCCGTCGAGCAGCGCGACGTCCGGACGGGCCGCCGGTATCCGCCGCAGCGCCTCGGCCGCGGTGCCCGCCTCACCGACCACCACCATGTCGTCCGTCGCCGAGAGCAGGTCGGCGATACCCCGCCGGACGATCTCGTGGTCGTCCAGCAGGAAGATCCGGATCGGATCGGTCAGCTCAGGGGTATCTGCCATCGCAATTGCGTTCCTTCGTTCGGACTGCTGGTCGCAGTCAGGGTTCCGCCGCACCGCACGGCACGCTGGTGGAGATTGGCCAGTCCGCTGCGCCGGTCGGTAGGGCCCAGACCGACGCCGTTGTCGCTGACCGACAGGCACAACTGGGATTGACCGACGTCGAGGAACACCTCCACGCTGCTGGCCCGGGCATGGCGTGCCACATTGCTCAACGCCTCGCGCAGCACCGCGGTCAGGTCATCGGCCAGTTCGGGAGTCGTCACGGAGTCCACCGGTCCGGCGAACCGCAACCTCGGCTCGAATCCGAGTTGGGCGGCCTGCTCCGCCGCCACGTCCAGCAGTGCCATCCGAATACCGGCCGAGGCCGGCGCCAACGTCCCGCGCAGGTCGAAGATCGAGGTCCGGATCTGCCGGATGGTCTCGTCCAGGTCGGTGACCACCTGCTCCAGCTTGGCGGCGGCCGCCGGTTCCTCCTGACGGGCCTGCAGGCTCTGGACGGTCAGCCCGGCGGCGAACAGCCGCTGGATCACATGGTCGTGCAGGTCCCGGGCGATCCGGTCCCGATCCTCCAGCAACACCATCCGCTGCTGGTAGGAACGGGCGTCGGCCAACTCCAGGGCGATCGCCGCGTGGTTGGCGAACGCGGTCGCCATCTGGAGGTCGTTGCCGGTGAAGCTGCGCCGGCCGCTCAGCTTCGCAACCAGCAGGCAGCCGCGCGGCTTGCTGGACCCCACCAGCGGCAGACCCATCACAGCGGTGACCGGCGCTACCTCACTCATCCGCAGCGTGTAGTCGGACTGCGTGTCGATGTCGTCGATCAGGATCGGCTCGCTGGCCTCGATCACCGCGCCGGCCACGCTGCGCTCGGTGGAATAGCACATGCCGGTAAGCCGATCGGCTCCCAGGCCGATGGCCACCTCGATCATCAGCTCACCGGTGGTGGGCGCCGGCAACACCACCGTCACCAGATCGGCATCGGCCAGTTCGTGGACGCTGCGTGCGATCAGCTTCAGCGGGTCCTCACCGGAGTAGGACAGCAGTTGCTGGGTTACCTCGGCGGTGACTCCCAACCAGCGCTCCCGCCGACGAGCCTCGTCGTAGAGCCGGGCGTTCTCGATCGCGATCGCCGCGGTACCCGCCACCGCTCGCACGAGTTCCTCGTCGCTCTCGGTGAAATCACCGTGTCGGCGGCCCGCGAGATAGAGATTGCCGAACACCGAGTCGCGGACCTTGATCGGAACGCCGAGGAAGCTGTCCATCGGCGGGTGGTGGTCGGGAAATCCGACCGAGCGCGGGTCATCGGCTATCCGGCTCAGCCTGATCGGACGCGGGTCGTCGATGATCGCGCCCAGCAGGCCGCGTCCGGTGGGCAGCGAGCCGATCCGGGCCGCTGTCTCGTCGTCGATGCCTTCGTAGACGAACTGTTCCAGCCCCTCGCCGTGCGGGCCGATCACGCCGAGGGCGCCGTAGCGGGCGTCCACCAGGCCGCAGGCCGCCCGGACGATCTGACGCAGCACCACTGGCAGTTCCAGGTGCTCCATGATCGCGCTGTTGGCAGCCAGCAGGCCGTTGAGCTTGGCCTGCACATCACGCACGTCCTGCGCCCGGCCGATCAGCTGATCCAGTAGCTCGCTCAACCCCAGCTGGGGTCCGGCGCTCACCGGGCGTTCCTGCTCCGTCATTGTCAGCTCCGCTGCCGTGGCTGTCTGCCCAGCGCGACTGGCCAAGGGCGGCGGCCATGGTGGGCGTGCGCAACCGAGTGCAGCCTAGCGTGCGTGGCTGAGCACCTCTACCAACTTGCGACGCCGTGAGGCAGGCGTTGCCGGTGCCCGGCCGACCCGGAGCAGGATGTGCGGATACATGCCGAGCCCCAACTCCGCGCGCACCAGCGCCCTCGTCGCCGGCACCTCGATCAGCTGGGTGCACAGGCTCATGGCATAACCGGCCCGGGTCACCTCGAGCCAGACCCGCTCCAGCGCCTGACCGGCGCGAATCCAGCTGACCGGGTCGTCGCCCTCGGTCCCCAACAGGAACAGCGACTGGTCCCGATTCGCCAGCGTGCCACCGGGCAGGCCGGCCTCGCCCGGATCGGCATAGGTCCGCAACGGCAACCCGTTCATCGGGCGGCCGTCATCGGAGGCGGCCCGGTCCAGGCGGGGCAACGTCGCGATCGAGACGCCGTCGCCACGCCGCTGGTCATCGGTCACCCAGGCTCGCAGCTCTGCCCGGTACGCCGGGTCGGCCTCCTCGACGGCCTCGGCCTGCTGGCTGAGTTCCGCGACGGCGATCCGGTGCGGCTGATCCTCGATCGCGAACAGGCTGGCCTCCTCCGCCGACGCGGCTGCCCGAAGCGTCGCAACCAACTCGTCGGCAACCCGGTCGTCGGCGAACGGCCGGCGATTGGTGCGTCGCAGTTCCAGCACCGGGTCCAGGGCTGCCAGGTTGTGATCGCCGCTCGGCTCGCCGGTGAGGTCGGCGATCAGGCTCCCGTGCTCGCCACGGGCATACAGCACCACCTCGGCGGCGAAGCCATCGAAGGCCAGGGACACCCTGGCGTTGAACACCGCACAACCACAGCTGATCAGAAGTTGCCGGCCGCCGGGGTCCAGCACCGGCAGCTGCCGGGCGAGATCGGCACGGATCTGCAACCGTCGATGACCGAGGACGAACTGCCAGGGCTGGGTGTTGTGCACCGAGGGCGCCCAGGCCGCCCGCACTGCCGCACGCCGCAAGGCATCGGCGGGAACCTCGCAATCCTGCGAGTCCAGCCCAGCCGGTCGCGCGAGCGGTTGCATGCCGATGCCTTCCGAGGTCGGTGAACGTGCCTCGTTCACCTTGGCCGTGGCCCGTAACCGGCGAGCAGGGTCTTAAGTCCTGACCTGGCCCTCGCCGAGCCGAATCGGCACCAGGACCCGACCTTGTCAATCGTGTCCGCGGCGCCTTCCGGGACCTTCGGCCCTGCTCGGCGGGGCTGTCGGCTGGAAGGCTGGCACAACGATGGCAACGAGCTATGACCAGTCGGTCTCGGCGATCGACCGGCACCGGCCGCGGCGGAACCCGAATAGCAGAGAGGCGCGTCCCATGCCAGACCCCACGACCACGACCACGACCGCTCCGGCAGTCGGTGCGCAGGTCGCGTTCGACCCTGCCACCGTGGTGCCCGTCATCGCGGTTGCCAATCGCGCTCCTTCCATCCACAACACCCAGCCGTGGCTGTGGCAACTGCGACCTTTCCAGCTGTCCTTGCGCGCTGATCGGGATCGGCAGCTACGGGTGGCCGACCCGGACGGGCATTCGCTGATGATCAGCTGCGGAGCGGCGCTGGCGCTCACCGAACTCGGCCTGCGCACGCTGGGCCACGAGGTGACGACTACCCGGCTGCCCGATCCGGGCGACCCCGACCTGCTGGCGGAATTCCGGCTCGGCCCAGCCGCTCCGGTAACCGCGCGGGACCGGGAGCGGTACGCGGCGGCGCAACGCCGTCAGAGCGACCGCAGGCCGTTCCCGTCCGCGGATGTCCAGCCCGAGACGGTGGAAACGCTGCGAGCCGCTGCCGACGGCTCCGGCGTGCACGCCGATTTCCCGATGCGCGACGAGCAGCGAGTCGACCTCGCGGTGGCGGTGAGCTGGGCGGACCGGACCGAGGCGCGCGATCCCGAATACCTCGCCGAGCTGAACCGCTGGCTTCGCGACTCGGATGTGCACGGCGACGGCGTTCCGGCTGGCGCGATACCGCACGTCCCGCCCGGCCCGGGGCGGCACACCGACGTACCGTTGCGCGACTTCGAGATCGGCGTACCGGGCGGCCTGCTCATCGAGCGCGATGTCGACGAGCGCCCGTTGATCGCAGTGCTCCTGACCGATTCGGACACCGCCGACGAGCAACTGCGGGTCGGTGAGGCGATGATGCGGCTGATGCTCGAAGCCGAGTTGCTCGGACTGGGCAGCTGCCCGTTGAGCCAGGCGGTGGACCTGGTGGCGTTCCGCAACCGGGTCCGCACCCTGATGGGCTGGCAGGGACTCCCCCAGATGATGGTGCGGATCGGCCATCCCACCTCCGGAAGCGCGCAGCCGACCCGCACCCCTCGCCGTCCGGTGGCCGACGTTCTCGACGTGCTGCCGGACTGAACGGTTCGAAAGCCCATGACCTTCGTCCCTTCCGCGAGGCGGCTCCGGTGGCCAAGCTGATGGTGACAGCGACTGAAGGGCGCAGACATGACGGCCAACTCCGCGGCGACCGACACCGAGCTGCTGCGAACGGGCGGCATCCAGGCCCGGCTCGCCCCGTCGGTACACAACACCCAGCCCTGGCGGTTCGTCCTCACCGGCGATTGCCTCGAAATCCATTGCGATCGGCGACGGCAATTGCGGGTCCTCGATCCCACGGGACGGCAGCTGACGATCAGCTGCGGGTGCGCGGTGTTCAACGCCCGGGTGGCGATCGCCGCCCACGGGCAGCGGGCGGTCGTGGACCGGCTCCCCGATCCGGCTCAGCCAGACCTGCTGGCGCGGATCCGGGTGGCCCCCGATCCGGCCGCGACGCAGGTTCTCGGCGCGCTGGACGAGTTCGTCGTCCGCAGGCAGACCAACCGACGCCGCTTCACCGACGAGGCTCCCAGCCCGGACCTGGCCGGTCGGTTGACCGCCGCCGCCGAGCAGGAACAGGCAATGCTCTTCGAGGTACGGAGCCTGGATCACCGCCTCGCGGTGGCCCGGCTGAGCCAGCAGGCGGACCGGCTGCAGAACGCCGATCCCGCCTATCGGGCCGAACTGCGGGCCTGGACGACGGATGATCCGGTGCGCCCGGACGGGGTGCCGGCGGTGGCGG